>Ga0307474_10000327_pt1 | contig 35015 bp, 32 predicted proteins | sample atmos_gasesECM1C_2_FD_203312 | JGI IMG/M metagenome (GOLD analysis project Ga0307474, IMG submission 203312) | Hardwood forest soil microbial communities from Morgan-Monroe State Forest, Indiana, United States - atmos_gasesECM1C_05 | ecosystem: Environmental > Terrestrial > Soil > Temperate... | reverse complement strand
TGGCTCGGTAACTGATTTAAAGACGGAGAGTTATAGAGGAGATGGGGTGGAAACGTAACAGCAGGGAGACTCGAAGCGAAGCAGAAGCAGTAGATCGTCTGGGGCAGCCACCGGTCTACTTGAAGATCGATTCACCGGTGCTGTTCACTTGCGGCGGGGGAAACTCGTAGGCGAGGTGTCCGGCGGAGGGATGATTCACCTTGGAGCGCCTGCCGTCCTTTTGCAGGCGTTGGTACGCTTCCGGCCAGCCTGGCAGTGCGGCGCTCTCTTGGGTCCAATGGACGACCGCGGCTTCGTCGCACCAACTTGCGAGCTTGCGCATGGACTTGCCGTGGATTCCCGAAGTCATAAACTTCTTCATGGCGGCTTCGCCCGTCCAGAGGGTGGTGGTCCAGAAGGTGTTCCTTCGTTCTCGGAGCAATTTGGCTCCCAGGCCCCCTTCCGCACGGGACGCCTGCCGCGACGAGCGCAAAGCGTACCAGGCAAACATCGGGAGGAACCGCCACGACCTCAGACGCAGCCTCGTAATGGAGACCAGGGGCACCTTGCCATCTTAAACGAGACGGTCTCGCCCAGGTTCAACGAATGGACGTCGTATAGGTGAAATAATTTTACAGACGGGGCAAGTCAAAAACCGCACGCTTGAATGCACAAGCATGCGGCACCCGGCGATGGTCTACCGCCATAAAGTTAGGTTATATCTAGAAGCGTTGGGCGGTTGATGCGGGACTTGAAGACCGAAGAAGAGATGGCGAGGTGAAATCGCCGCTACAATGGAAGAGGCGTTATAAGCGGAGCCCGCTTCAGAAAGCGGGCGCTACAGAAACGATGGGCGATGGCGGGAACGGTGCGCACTGACGTTGAGAAAAAGTGTTCGCGATGTGGGGAGGCGTTTTTGTGCAGGCAGGAGGCGGGATGCTGGTGCGCGAGCGTGCGGGTCGATCCGGCGAGGCTGGCGGAATTGCGAAGGCGATTTGCGGATTGCTTGTGTGAAGGTTGCTTGCGGATGTTGGCGGAGCGGCGGGAGGGGGAGAAGAAAGATTCCTCTGATGCGTTGACGTGACGAGGGGGTGGGGGGAGAAATTCGCAGAGAGCAGAGACTCCTCTCCGACGGTGCGAGGAAGACAAGAGAGATTCCTCTCTGCACAGGCCGACCTTTCACAGGAAGTGAAAGCGAAGAAAAAATCGGCCTGCTCCGTTCGGAATGACGGGCTAACCCGCGGCCGAAAAACAATTCCCTAGCCTAGGTTTAGGTCGTGCTTATGGAACGGATCTTTCACGTTTATTTTATGGCTAGCGAGTCCGGTGTGCTCTACCTGGGCGTAACGAGCAACCTATCCCAACGCGTGTTTCAGCACAAGCAAAAGGCTATTGTTGGATTCACTCAGAAGTACAACGTAACCAAGCTCGTTTGGTTTGAACCACACGCGAGCATCCGCGCTGCAATTTCCCGCGAGAAGGAAATCAAAGGTTGGCGCCGCAGCAAAAAGGTAGTGTTGGTTGAGTCCGCCAACCCAGAGTGGAAGGACCTGAGCCTGGAGATGTAAAGGGTAAGGAGAAGAGAGATTCCTCTCTACGCAGGCCGACCTTTCACCCCTCCAAAAGCGCTCGGGGTAAACAGGAAGTGAAAGGGAAGAAAAATCGGCCTGCTGCGTTCGGAATGACGGGCTAACGGCTCGGAAAAACGAGTCCCTCGTCCAGGCCGAAGGGCGTCCTTTTTTTGCGTGTGGTAGCATCGCTGACGGATTGAGGCTCAACTTGTTAAGTGCTTCCAGGAGAGATTGATGAGACGGAATTTTCGCGGCGTGGAGAGGACACTTGTGTTGGGCTTGGTGTCGGTGGCGGCTTTGCTTTTTGCGGCGGCGGGTGCTGACGCGCAGGAGAAGGCGATTGCTTCGCGTAGCGAGGACGTGGATGGGGTGCGGCTGCACTACTTGACGGCTGGCAACGGGCCGGGGGTGGTGATTTTGCTGCACGGGTATGCGGAGACTTCGCGGATGTGGCGGCCGATACTTCCGCAATTGGCGGAGCGATTTCGGGTGGTTGCGCCGGACTTGCCGGGGATTGGGGATTCGGCGATCCCTGCGAGTGGATTGGATATGAAGAGCGCGGCTGTCAGCATCCATTCGCTGGCGCGGAAACTGGGCGTGGAGAAGGCGCGGGTAGTGGGGCATGACATTGGGTTGATGGTGGCGTACGCGTATGCCGCGCAGTTTCCTGGGGAGACGGAAAAACTGGTGGTTATGGATGCGTTTTTGCCCGGTGTTGAGGGCGGGGACGCGGTGTTCAACAGTCCGAATTTGTGGCACTTCCGTTTTCACGGAGCGACTCCGGAGGCGCTGGTGAAGGGGCGCGAGCGCATTTACTTCGATTATTACTGGAACGATTTCGCGGCGGACAAGAATCATTCGTTGTCGGAAGCGGACCGGGCGGCTTATACGGCGGCGTATGCGCGGCCGGGGCGGATGAAAGCGGGCTGGGCGTACTTCGAGTCGTTTCCGCAGACGGGGAAAGATTTTGTGGAATTGGCGGGCACGAAATTGACCATGCCGGTGTTGTCGATCGGCGGAGAGAAATCGCTGGGAGAAGTGCTGGGGCAGCAGATGAAGTTGGTGGCAACGGATGTGACGGTGGTGGTGTTGAAGGATGCCGGGCACTGGATCTTGGAAGAGAAGCTGAAGGAAACGACGGAGGCTTTGGAGAAATTTCTGTGAGGTGTAGGGCTCTAGTTGAGAACGATTGCATACGGCTCACACCGTGAAAGCGGCGGCAAGACCGCCGCACTCCATAAAAATAGGTTAGGCGGCTTCGGAGATTTCTTCGGGCTCGGCGGCTTGGTGCTCGAAGAAGCTTAGAGCGGCGTCGCCTTGGCGGAGGATACGGGTTTGCAGGAGGCGGCCGATGCGCTGGGGCAGCTCGAAGGTTCGGCGATGCTCGGCGATCACGAGGCTGCCCTGGGTAAGGAATGGGGCGGCACCGAGAAAACCGAGGACGCGGTCGTATTGATCTTTTTCGGCGTACGGTGGATCGACGAAAACGAAATCGAATGGGGCGTCGGTGGGTTTGTGACGTGCGGCAATTTTTTCGAGGGCGCGGAGGGCGTCGAGCGGGAGGACTTGCACGCCATTGGTAATGGCGAGGGATTCGAGATTGCGGCGAATCAGGACGGCGGCGGGAGCATGATTTTCGATGAAGACTACTTCTCCTGCGCCGCGGCTTAGGGCTTCGATGCCTACCGCGCCGGTGCCGGCGAAGACGTCGAGGAAGCGGGAGTCGGCGACGTTGGGGCCGAGGACGTTGAAGAGAGTTTCGCGAAGACGGTCGCTGGTGGGGCGGAGGGCGTTGCCCCTTATGGATTTCAGAATGCGGCTGCGATATTTGCCGGCGACGATGCGCATGGCTCACTTGTTCCAAAGGGAGAAGGCGCTCCAGAGAAAGAAGAGACCGAATGAAACTAACGAGGTACGTGCGAGCCAGGTTGGCATGGCTCCTCCACCTCGCCAGCGAAAACTCTTCTCCTTAGCAGCCCAAAAAATAAACCAGGCGCCGAGGAGGCACAACGCGACCGTTCGCAAGACTTGGAACGCGAGCGAATGAGGAGCGTTTGAAACAATATAGATGAGAGGGATCATCAGATTTGCTCAACCGACTTTAGCTAGATGGTAACGGCGCTGCCATTCTCCAGGCAGCATCTGTAATACACGGTGTAAAGATACAGAGCGCGCGTGATCGTCCGCAAGGGCGAAGGCTTCGCGGCGGGCTTGCTCGAGGAGTTCGCGATCGCGGAGGGGATTGGCGATGTGGAAGCCGAGGGCGCCGGATTGGCGGGTGCCGAAGAATTCTCCCGGGCCGCGGAGTTGCAGATCGGTCTCGGCGATCTCGAAGCCGTTGGAGGTGCGCACCATGGTATCGAGGCGGGCGCGGGCTTCGTCGGTCATGCGGACGGGACCGACCAGGACGCAGTGGGATTTTGTTGCGCCGCGGCCGATGCGTCCGCGGAGTTGATGAAGCTGGGAGAGGCCGAAACGTTCGGCGTGCTCGATGACCATTACGGTGGCGTTGGGGACGTCGACGCCGACTTCCACGACGGTGGTGGCAACCAGGATTTGGATTTCATTTTTGCGGAAGCGCTGCATGACATCGTCTTTTTCTTCGCTGGAGAGGCGGCCATGCAGGAGGCCAAGCTTCAGTTTCGGAAAAACTTCTTTTGAGAGACGCTCGTATTCTTCGACGGCGGCTTTTAGTTCGATCTTCGATTCTTCGATTACGGGATACACGATATAGGCCTGGTGGCCGGCGGCGGCTTCGCGGCGAATGCTGTTCCAAACGCCGGGGAGATGCGGCTCGGAGGTGAGGTGCGTTTCGATGGGTGTACGCCCGGGCGGGAGCTCGTCGAGGATGGAGACGTCAAGATCGCCGTAGAGGGTGAGAGAGAGCGTGCGGGGGATGGGCGTGGCGGTGAGGACGAGAACGTGGGGAGCGTGGCCGTGGGCGGCGGCCTTGTCCATGAGGCGCTTGCGTTGCAGGACGCCGAAGCGATGTTGCTCGTCGATGGCGACGAAGCCGAGGCGGGAGAACTGGACGTTGTCTTCGATGAGGGCGTGGGTGCCGACTACGAGTTGGGCTTCGCCGGAGCGGATGCGCTCGAGGGCGGCGGATTTTTCGGCGGGCTTAAGGCCGCTGATGAGGAGCTCGACGCGATAGCCGCCACGTTCAAGGATGCGGCGGGCGGAGAGGAAATGCTGAACGGCGAGGATTTCGGTGGGGGCCATGAGCGCCGCTTGGCAGCCGTTTTCGATGGCGACGACCGCGGCTTGCAGGGCGACGATGGTCTTGCCGCTGCCGACGTCACCTTGGAGAAGGCGGTTCATGGGGGCGGTTTTTTCCAGGTCGGCGGCGATTTCGGCCAGAACGCGCTTCTGGGCGACGGTGGGTTTGAAGGGCAGGATCCGTTTTAGAGCATCACGGACGCCTTCTTCGCGAAGGCGGAAGGCGATGGCATTTTCTCTGCGGGCAGCGCGGCGGTCGAGCGCCAGGCTTAGTTGATAGAGGAAAAATTCTTCGAAGATGAGGCGCTGCTGGGCGGCGGAGCGGAATTCGTTGAGGGCGTCGACGGATTCTTCGGCGGCGGGGAAATGCGTTTGCGCCAAGGCTTGGAAACGAGGCGGATAGCCGAGACGGGCGCGCAGTTCGTCGGGCAGTACATCCGGCATGCGCGGGTCCAAAGTCTGCAGCGCTGTATAGATAGTGCGGCGAATGGAGCGTGAGCCGAAAGTGCCGATAGCTTCGTAGATGGGGACGATGCGGCCGACTTCGGTGGAGTCGATTTCTTCCTGGGTCGCAGACTTGTCTGCTTCGTGAGCAGCGGCGGAATGATCGACGCTGCTGAGCAATTCGATTTGGGGATTTATCATTTCGATGCGGGCGGGCCGCATCTTGTCGATTTCGGCTTTGCCGTGGAGGACGAGGAGTTGGCCTTGCTTGAGCCGGCCTTCAAGGTAACCGCCGTGAAAAAACTTGCAAGGAAGCTGGCCGGTGGGATCCTGGACAAGGAGATGGTAGATGGCGTCGCGTCCGCGCATGGTGCGCAGGGCTTGGCCGCTCATGACGCGGGCGCGAATGGTGTAGACGCCGTCGGGCTTGATGTCCTTGATGTTGGAGAAATGGATGCGATCTTCGTAGCGGAAGGGTAAGTAAAGGAGGAGATCGTTAAGCGTGTAGATGCCGCGTTTGGCGAGAAGCTCGGCGCGCTGCGGGCCGACGCCTTTGATCATGCGGACTTCAGTGGTCAGGGACAGGGACATCGATAGTTCTTTTATACCATTGCGGGAAAGGCGACCGTGTAAGTCCGCAAGGCCGCAAGCAGGAAGGGTGACGGGACAAAGAATATTCACCGGAGCTGGTGCCGAGACTGTGCGGAGGCTAATGGCTCGTCAAGGGATCAGGGCTTAAGCGAGATCATACCAGCGCTAAGGACGATTCACTCGTCGCGTAGCAGAACCATAGGATCGATGGAGAGCGCGCGCTGCGCCGGAATCCACGTGGCCAGTAGCCCCAGCATTGACATAGCCAGGACAACGCCGGCCAATACCAGTGGGTCGCGGGGAGTCGCTTGATAGACTATGAACGCCAGGACGCGGCTGGCCAGAATCCCGAGGAGCAATCCCGCGGTGGAACCAACGGCGAGCAATTTGAAAGAGCGTTCCAACGCTGCCTGTAACACTTCCGTACGCTGCGCGCCCAGGGCCATACGAATTCCCAATTCCTTTAGGCGCTTGCTTACCGAGTACGCAGCCATTCCGAAGATGCCAGTTATAGAGAGCATCGCGCCCATCACGCCCAGCACGCCCAGCGCCATCGCCGCCACACGCGAAGGAAATAGAACGTTGTCCAGCTGGTTGGTCCACGGTTCGATGTAAAGAGGCAGACCTGAATCGATTTCGCGAACTGAGCTTCGGATAGCCGCGACCAGTTGACCAGGATCGCGGTCCGAGCGCACGACCAGATAGGTCCGGCTGGAAGGCGACTGCAGCAACGGGATAAACATCGCGGGCCGCTGGGCTTCGGTGAGGTTGTTATACTTTCCATCTTCTACAATACCGACCACCTGGATGCGCGTTCCATCCCGCTCCTTGAAGTATTTGCCTATGGCGTTTGTTACCGAGCCAAAGACTTTACGGGCAAACTCCTCATTGATGATAGCGACGGGCGGCGCGTCTTTGTCGTCGTGCCAAGTGATGGTCCTTCCAGACTGCAAGGCGGTTCCTGCCGCGCGAAAATATTCGGGAGAGATGCTGAACGTGAAGGAATCAGCGGCGGCTTTCGATGACCTCAGGTCCGCGGTTTCATCCGTAAAAACAAGCGAGCCACTATAACCCCCAGCGACCAATGGGGCCGTGTTGATGAATGCCACAGACGTTACTCCAGGAATTGTTTCCATAGCAGCGATCATCCGTTTTTGCATTTCGGTTATTTTGTCGCCGCTGTATCCGGCCATATGCAGGTCCATGTCTACAAGCATTACGTTCCGGGGTTCAAAACCGAAATTGCCGTGCAGCGAGCGCATCAGTCCACGCACGGCAACCATTGACGAGGTGACCAGTACTGCGCAGATCGCAATCTGCACGGCAAGCGACAGGTCTCGGATGGTGATCCGCCTTCCAACCGTGCCGAGTGACCCTGACTTGACGATTTCATAGGGATCCGTGCGAAGCACTTGCCGTACAGGCACAGCGCCAAACAGGAACCCGCTCGCTATCGCGAGCAGTAACGCTACTGCATACACATTGAAGTCCGGGTCTACCGGCAAATTGACCGGATATCTGGAAAATGGCCGCCAGACGCTCATGCTGCGCAAGAGCACAGCGCTGCCCAAGACTCCTACGGCGCCTCCGACGAGTGAAAGCAACATGGCTTCGGTAAATAGTTGCCGCAGAATACGTGCGCGGCTGGCGCCCAGCGCAAGGCGCAGAGCAACTTCGCGGGAACGGTCCGCAGCGCGCGCGGCAAAAAGGCTGCCAAGATTGGCGCAGGCGGCCAGTAAGATAAGCGCGGCGAGAAGCATCAATGCGGTCATGAATGCACGCACCGGCTTGCCGAGATAGTCGCCATAAAGACCTGGGCGAGCCAAAGCAAAACTTCTTTGGTCATCGTCTTTCGGATAGGTTTTTTCCAGATAGGCACCAATGGAGTTCAGATCGGCAACCGCCTGTGCCGGACTAACGCCTATTTTCAGGTGTCCCATGGTCATAAAAACCCAACGTTTCCCGCGCGTGTTCAGGAGACTCTCGCCCTCCACTTGCTCCTGGTTCACGATCGGGATAAAGAAATCGGGAGTGAAAAACACTAGAGTTCCGCGGAACTCAGGCGGGGCTACACCGATGATGGTGAAGGGATGCTTGTTGAGCTGGACGGTACGTCCCAGCACGCCAGGATCATCCTGAAAGCGGGTGTGCCAATATGCATGACTGAGCACGATATACGGAGCGCTGTTGGCGCCGTGCTCATCGGAAGCGTGGAACACACGGCCCAGATAGGGTTGAATCTTTAGCACGTCGAAATAGTTCCCGCTCACTTCATAGAGCCAAACGCGCGATGGATTTTCGCCCGCGTCCAGCCCGGCCTGGGCACCGTTAACGGCAGCCACGCCATCCAAGGTGTGGTTGCGGTCGCGCAGATCGAGATAGTCGAGGTACGACTCATACGAGGAAGCCTCGTCTCCATGCTGGATTTCGTAGAGACTCTCCGCGTCGGGCACATGCAGGGGGTGCAGTATCAGCGCATTCAACACGCTAAAGACCACAGCGTTTGCGCCAATGGCCATGGCCAAGGTCACGATAGCGACGGCAGCGAAGCCGGGAGATTTGCGCAGCATACGAAGAGCGAAGCGCACATCCTGCACGAGAGATTCGAGAAAGATGCCGCCGGCTGCTTCGCGGGATTCCTCTTTATAGCGGACCTGGCCGCCGAACTCGATGCGGGCCCGACGCTCGGCTTCGGGGCGAGCGAGACCGGTGCGCTCGAGATCGTCGGCACGATGTTGGATGTGGGAGCGAAGCTCCTCATCAAGCTCTGCGTTCATCTGCGAACGCTGGAAGAGAGCGGCGATGCGGAAGCGGAGCGAGTCGATGAGTCTCATACTTCCTCCACTTGGGCAGCAAGGGCAGAACCGATGGCCGCCGCGAGGCGATTCCAGTTTGCGGTCTCTTCGCGCAGGCGTTTGCGGCCGGCGGCGGTAAGCTCGTAAAACTTGGCGCGGCGATTGTTTTCCGAGGTGCCCCAGTTGGCCTTGAGCAGTCCCTGACGCACCAGACGAAACAGACCGGGATAGAGCGCGCCCTGCTCGATAAGAAGCGCATTGCCGGAGATCTGGCCGATACGCAGAAGGATGCCGTAGCCGTGCAGTGGGCCAAGCGAGACGGCCCGGAGGATGAGGAGATCCAGAGTGCCGGGAAGAAGTTGGGCTTGGTCGGTCATGGGGGCCCTCCTAAGTTAGTTAGGAGACTAGCGCGATTACTCCTAAGCTGTCAAGGAGAGAAAGAAACAGAGCAAATTGGCTGCATGGTTGTTAAGGGGTTGCCGAGCTGGGATGCAGCGATGCTGCGCCCCTACCGGAAAGCGGCGCGATCACGTGATTACTTGCGGGAGTGGGAGGCGTATCTATAGAGTGGGTTGCTCGATTGAGGGGAGGCGCTGTGGCTGGTGAACGGCTTAGCGGGTCGGAGAAACGGGCGCTGCTGCTGTGGGTGGCCCTCGGAATCATTGGGGCGGCTTTCGCTTACAAATATTTCTTCCGGGCGTTTCCGGAGGCGTCCGTGGATTTCCGCGTTACCCGGCCGGAGGCGTTGAAGCTCGCGCAGAGCTTTGTGGCGGGGCTTGGCGAAAGCGTTAGCGATTACCGGTCAGCGATTGTGTTCAGCGTCGACGATGATGCGAAGACTTATCTGGAGCGCGAGCTGGGATTACAGCAGGCGAACCAGCTTATGTCTTCCCAACTGCACGTTTGGTATTGGGATGTGCGGTTTTTCCGTCCGCTGCAGGAAGAGGAATTTAATGTAAGGGTGAGCCCGGCCGGAAATGTTGTTGGCTACACGCACAAGATTGAAGAGGCGCGGGCGGGAGCTACGGTGGAGCGGGCTGCAGCGCAGGCGGATGTGCAGCAATTTTTGGTTACGAAACTCGGAATCGAAGCGAGTCAGTGGGATTTCTTGCCGGAAGAAGCGAATTCGACGAAGCGACCGAACCGCACAGATTGGTCATTCACCTGGGAAAAACATGGGTTTCGCGCGAAGGACGCGCCTTACCGGCTGACGGTGGCGCTGCAAGGCGACCACATCGGAGGATCGCAGGAATACTTGCGGGTCCCGGAGGCGTGGGACCGAAGCTACCAACGGCTGCGCTCTTCCAACGATACGCTCGCGCTGGTCTTCACCGTCCCTTACATAATGCTGCTGGGCGTTGCGGTGTGGCTGGCGTTCAAGCTGACCAATGCCGGGCAATCATCGTGGCGGGGAGCGATTGTACTGGGGTTCCTGGTGGCCGGCCTGCTGTTCTTGCAGAACCTGAACGACTGGCCGTTGTGGAGCGCGAGCTACAACACCAATGCCTCATACAGCGGGTTTATCTTCGCGAAAATCGGGACGGCGGTATTGCTATCGGTGCTGACGGCGTTGACGGTGACGCTTGTCTTGCCGGCAGCGGAACCACTGTATCGAGCTTCGCAGCCGCAGCGACTGCAGTTGTCGAAGGTGTTCACGTTGCGGGGATTGCGGTCGAAGGAATTTTTTTCCGCGGCGGTGGTGGGACTTTCGCTGGCCGCTGCGCACATCGGGTACGTGGTGGCATTTTATATCGTGGCCAGCCGGCTGGGAGCATGGGCGCCGCAGGAAATCAACTACCAGGATTCGGTGAACACGCTGTTTCCATGGCTGGCGGGCGCGGCGATCGGTTTGCTGGCTTCGACTAATGAGGAGTTTACGTTCCGGTTGTTCGCCATTCCGTTTTTCGAGCGGCTGACCGGTTCGCGATGGATCGCGGTAATCGTGCCAGCGTTTATGTGGAGTTTCCTGCACAGCAATTACCCGCAGGAACCGCCGTACATTCGCGGGATCGAAATCGGATTGTTCGGGATAGTGGCGGGGCTGGTGATGCTGCGCTGGGGAATTCTGGCGACCCTGATCTGGCATTACACGGTGGACGCTTCGCTGGTGGGATTGCTGCTAGTGCGCTCGAATAACTTGTATTTCAAAGTGTCAGGCGTCGTCGTGGGGCTGGCAGCGGCGGCGCCTCTGTTGTTTGCGGCGATATCGTATCTGTCTCGGGGGAAATTCGAGCCTGATGAGGATTTGCTGAATCAGGCTGCACCGGCTGCGGAGATAAGCTTAGCCCCGGCGCGGGAAGAGGTCCCCACAGAAGTTTTGGCGCGGAAGTACGAGGGGTTGGCTTCAGGGATGCTCGCGTTCCTGGCGGTGTGCCTGGTGGTAGGCGGAGCAGTCACATGGAGGCTGAAGCCCGAATCGATTGGCGAGTATTTGAAATCGTCGGTTAACGCGCGTTCAGCACGGGCACATGCGGATGCAATCTTCCAGCGGCGCGGGCTAAAGCCGGAAAGCTACCTCCATTCGACCCTGCTGGTGAACGTTACTGACCCGGTGACCAATGAATTTTTACGGGAACGCGTGGGCATCGCCCGGCTGAACGAAATTCTTGCCATGCAGGTGCCAGGGGCGCTGTGGCGGGTGCGTTATTTTCGAGACTCACAACCTGAAGAATATGCGGTGGTGCTGAAGCCGGATGGATCGCTGCACGCGGTGCGGCATACGCTGGCGGAAGAAGCGCCGGGGGCCTCACTGAGCAAAGAGGAAGCGGTGGCGCGGGCGGAGAAGTTCTTGCGCGAGGAGAAGAAGGCTGATTTGAGCCAGTGGTCGTTGGTGGATTCGAATTCGGATAAGCGGCCGCACCGGGTGGATCACACTTTGACCTGGCAGCAGAATGCGCCGCTCGACGGCGGCGCATTCAGTTCGGCGGTGACGGCAAAAGCGAATGTCGCGGAACACGCGTTTGCTCGAATCGAGTTGGTTGTGCTGGGCGACGAAGTTACAGATTACCGGACATTCATCAAGATTCCGGATGAGTGGAGGCGCAAGCAGGAAGAGTTGACACTGGCGAAGATCGTTTTCGGATACGCCATACCGGTCCTGATCGCGGCGGGTTTTGCCATCACCGCACTGATCGTTTTCCTGAAGAATTTGCGTTCGGAGGCAGCGCGCGCGATTCCGTGGAAGCGGCTAGCGTTGTGGGCGCTGTGGGGATTGGCCGGTTACGTTCTGGTGGTTGTGTTCGGGGACTTTGCGCAGAATGCGTTGAGTAACTACCGGACGGCCATTCCTTTCAAAACAATGATGGGAGCAACGGCGATAAGCGTTTTGCTTGGGCTACTGTTTTCGTTTGGATTCCTGGCGCTGCTGTTTGGAGCGGCTTGGTATTACGGGGCTCGGGCGTTCGGAATTGAGAGGATACCGGAGTGGATGGGGATGCCGGGGGCGTATTACCGGGACGCGCTCTTTGTTGGATTGGGTGGAATCGGGGCTTGGGTGGGATTGGATGCGATTTCGAAATGGACTTATCAGCATCTGCCCGGGGCGCAGGAGAGTGCGGCGGCGAGTTTCGGCGCAAATCTGGATGCTGGGTTACCCGCCGCGGCGATTCTGGGTGCCGGAGTGCGCGGGGGATTGACGTACACGGCGTTGGTGGCCATTGCAGCGGCGTTTCTCGCCAGCATGATCGGGGCGAAATGGCTCCGGGCGGGTGTTTTCGTGCTAGCGGTGTTGGCGCTGGGGGGACTAGGGGCCAACTGGCATGACCCGATGGACGTAGCGAAGAAAATGATTATCGGGGCGGTGTGGATTGCGGTGATTGACCTGGCGGTGCGATACGTTGTTCGGTTTAACGTGTTGGGATATTTTTTGATTTTGGCGGGGCTGGCTCTGGTGGGCGGGGCCGGGGAGATGCTGGGGCAGTCGGACTATTTTTATAGGGCTAATGGGTACGGGCTGATATTGGCTTTAATTTTGTTGTTCGCGTGGCCTTTGGTGGGCTGGCAGCGGGGCGGACCGGAAAAGGCTTAACACAGAGTGCGCAGAGGTCGGGCAGAGAGGTCACCAGGAGGTTTTGCTGGCTTACGCGGTCGATTTATTCCGGGTCTTGTGCGGTAAAAGCGGCGGCAAGGACCGCCGCACTTCACAAACCGCTAAATTCAGAAACAATTGGGGGTAGGTTTACGTCTGGAAGGGTGAGGTAGCTGCTCACCCATTGGGGTAAGGTGCGTCCAAATTGGGTGGTTCGCTGTGGCTCAGGTGTCGTCCGCGTGCTATAAAACTGAGCTAAGGTGTTATGGCTAAGGCCATAACGCTGACAACTGCGAAAAGAAAGCGAATATGCCGCTCCCTCAATTGGCTTTGGCTAGTGTTATAGGCCAGGCTACTGGTACCGACGCCATGGCCACGGTGGCTGCATTGCCCCAGTTGGACGAGCGCTGCATAGTCGCGGAAGCGCAGACCGGAAACCGCGCTGCGTTCGAGGAACTGGTGCGCCGGTACGACCGCGACGTGCTGCGGCTGGCGCTGAATTTAATGAAGCGTCCTGAGGACGCGCGTGACGTTTACCAAGAAGCTTTCCTGAAGGTCTACCGCAACCTGCACCGCTTCCGCTTCGAGTGCAGCTTCTATACCTGGTTGTACCGCATCGTGACCAACGTGTGCCTGGACCATTTGCGGCGAAGGCAGGCGCGGCCGGAGGATCAGGCTCCGGAAGCAAACAACGGCCATGCGGACGAAGGGATTACCGACTTCTTCGAGCGGCAAAGGGAGCACCGGCCAACGTTGGATCCGGAACGGCGGCTATTTGGAAAAGAAATTCAAGCGCGGATAGCTACAGCAATGGAACGGCTGTCTCCGCGGGAACGAGTTGTCTTTGAAATGAAGCATTATCAGGGACTGAAGCTGCGCGCGATTGGCGAAGCGCTGGGCACAACCGAAGAGACCGTGAAGAATTCGCTGTTTCGAGCTACGCGCAAATTGCGCACCCAGTTGGGAGGGCTGCGATGAGCGCGAGTGGGCTGACGCACTGCGCGGACATCGCTCCTCTGCTCGTTTTTTATGCTTGCGATGAAGTAGAGCCGCTGGAGCGCGAGCAGATCGATGCGCACTTGGCGGTGTGCGCCACTTGTGTGGCACAGCTTCGCGAAGAACAGGACATGCAGAGCGCGCTGGTGAGCGCGTTCCAACCCGCCGACCAACTGGATCCCTCGGGAACTCTTCTCGCGCAGTGCCGCAGCGAACTCTCTGAATTGCTGGATGATTTGGCGGCGCCGCCATTGCGCGAGCGGTGGAGTCCGTTTGGATGGGCGCGGCAATGGATGGCTTTGCGCCCGGCATGGAGCGCGGCGGCCCTGGTGGTGTTGGGGTTGGTAGTGGGCACGCAGGTGGCGCTGTGGATTCCGGGGCGCGAAGGAAACTTTGTCGGCGGCCAGGCAATGAACGTGAAAGCGGCGACGCTGACGAATGAAGATTTGTCGAGGATGGCAGTGGCGGGAGTGAATTTTCCGGCGGCCGCAGATTCCGCGGGCACGGTGCAACTGCAGGTGCGCACGGAACAGCCGATTGTGCTGAGCGGAAGCGTGGACGACATGGACGTGCGGCGCGTGCTGACCTATGTGGTGAGCAACGGAGAGCGGTTTGATCCGGGCGTGCGGCTGGATTGCCTGGACGTGCTGAAGACGCGCCCAGGAGAGAAGGATGTGCGCCACGCGTTGTTAGCGGCGGCCCGAAAAGATCAAAATGCCGCAGTGCGCATGAAGGCGCTGGAAGCGTTGCGCGATTCCGCGGCGGATAATGCGGTGCGCGAGACCTTGCTGGAAGCGTTGCAACACGACGCAAATCCCGGCGTGCGCGTAGAGGCGGTAAACATGCTGGTGCGCTCGCTGGAGAGCGACGGGCATGATGATTCTGCAGCATCCGAAGATGCGCCGGAAATCGCCGGAGCACAAATCCCCACCGATCCGTCTGTACACCGGGTGATTCGAGTCCTCGAAGGTTTGCAGCGCCGCGATCCGAACCCTTATGTGCGCCTGCGCAGCGCGGCGGCATTGCGGCAGATTGGTCCCCGAGAAACGCAGTAAAGGCTTTTCCGCAGTGGCGCCGTGCGAATAGCGGTGCCAGTCAACCAGGAAAATGAAAAAAACAACCATACATTTTGCGCCAGAGAGTTTCCGCGGGTTCTCCGGAGGGATTGTAGCGCTCCTCCTTTCAGCCGCAGTGTTGTTTGAGCCGAGCATCGCCAGGGCCACGCCGAGAGCGAGGGCTTTGACGCCAGAGGTAGCCAAACCCGGCGAGCCAACACCGCCGCGTACTTCCGAAGACCGCACGGGAGTTTTGCAAACTTCCGATGGATTGGCGCTACGGCTCTCGACGGATTTAGGCTCCATCAAAATAGTTCCGCTGGAAGCAGGATCGGCTCCTGTTGTGCGATACACGGTGCACCTGGAAACCGATGTACGCGCTCCGCTGGCGCAGCATCTGCTGGACCATTATGCGCTGACCGCTAAGGCCACGCCGACCGGGGTTGAGATCAACGGAAATTTGCCGCCGCAACTGGCGCACTTCACAGCTTCCGGCGCGCAATTCTGGGTGCAATTCGAGATAACGGTGCCACGCAGTTACAGCGTGGAGGCAAAAACCGGCGTCGGCGACATCGAGACGGAAGACATTGGGGGAGTCGCGACCTTAATGACGCAGGGTGGGAGCATTCGCGCTGGTCGAATCGGCGTAGGCTTCGCGGGAAAAAGCGTGTCGGATCGTCTCGTGGCGAGGTTGGAGACCGAGGGCGGTCACATCCAGGTGCAGGATGTTGCCGGGGATTTAAAGGCGTTTACCGCGGGTGGGCACATTAACGCGGGGAATATCGCCGGCGATGCGTCGCTGCACAGCGGCGGCGGACACATTCGCGCGGCGCAGATTGGCGGTCGCGCCGACTTGCAGACCGACGGAGGCAACATCACCGTGGGTCAGGCGGGAAACCTGGTCAGCGTGCGCACCGGTGGCGGGCAAATTGATTTTGGCGAAGTGCGCGGTTCGGTCCGCGCCCAAACGGGCGGCGGCGGCATTCGCATCATGTATGTGTCGGGACCGATGGAAGTGGAATCCAGCGCGGGGAGCATTTGCTTGACGCGCGTGGCTGGGACAGTGCGGGCGGCGACGGCGGGAGGAACGATCACCGCCTGGATTAATCCGGATGCACCTACTTCCGGGGGCACCGTGCAGTTGCCAGGCTTATCCCAACTAACCTCCGGCAACGGAGACATCATTGTATTTCTGCCGCGGAATCTGGCCGCCGATATCGACGCGCAGGTAGAGTCCGGCGGAGAGCGGCGGATTGAAGCGGATCCTGCACTGGCGCTGCAAGTCCAGAATCATGGAAATGGGCCGGTGCGCGCGCTGGGTGCGCTGAATGGCGGCGGGCCTCCGCTGAAGTTGCGCACCACGGGCGGAAAAATCCGGCTGCAATTTCTGGATTCGGAAATCGCTTTGCGCGAGACGCTGATTCAAGAGCAAAAAGAGCGGCTGATGGACCATTTGAATGCGGTGCAACTGACGCAGACGGGATTCGTGAAGCCGCCGTCGTGGAATCCTCCGGAGGTGGTTGCTGAGCCGCAGGATCGCGGCGACTGGATCGACCGCTGGTTGAGTTCGCTGGAGTCCACTTTTCTTGGCAGCATCCACGAAGATCCCGACGAGTTGCAGAAGCATTTAGTGTCGGCGCCCACTCCCGTATATCCGGACATCGCGCGGCGAGCGGGCGTGCAAGGGATTGTGCGGCTGCAGGTGCGGGCGACGAAGGACGGGCGCATCGAGGTGGACAAGATTCTCAGCGGCTCGCCAACGCTGGCGGATGCGGCGATTGCCGCGGTAAAGAAGTGGCGGGTCAGGCCGTTTTCGACGGCGGGCCGCCCGGTGGATGTGATCTCGACGGTTACATTTAATTTTCAGTTGCATTAGCGATGAGAACGCCGCCCGGGGCGCGGCGAACGAGTTTCGTTCTGGTCTTCGATTTAGGTTAGTCCTCGAAGGAGGTAGAACGTTATGCTCCGTCGCATCGTAAGTCTTGCACCGCTGTTTATCCTGATGCTGGCTGTGGGTTTTGCCCCGGCTTGCCTCGGCATCACCAAGGAATTCAATCAAACCTATCCATTGCAGCCGGGCGGCACGTTTGAGTTGCAGAACGTGAACGGCACCGTGGATGTGCAGGGCTGGGATCGCGACACGATTGAAATCCACGCAGTGAAAACGGCGAAACGCAAGGAGGCGGACCTGGAGCTGGTGTCCATCGATGTGGACGCGAAGCCGGGTGTGGTTTCGGTGGCCACGCGCTATCCCCAGAATGAGGGAGTGGAAGTGGCCGTGGAGTATACGGTGCACGTGCCGCACCAGGCGCACGTGGAGCATCTCGGGACGGTGAACGGGACGCTGCGTGTTTCAGGAATCGAGCGCGTGGAAGACCTGCGAACGGTGAACGGAAACATTGAAGTCTATGAAGCGGGTGGTTCCGTTCACGCACATACCACCAACGGCAATGTGCATTTGGAGTTGCTGCGCGTGCAAGACACCAGCGGAGCGATTGCCGAGACGACGAATGGATCATTATTGCTGGCGGTACCGGCCGATACGCGCGCCGACCTCGAGACGCGCTGCCTGAATGGAAACTTTTTCTCAGAACTGCCGGTAACCTTTGAGAGCACGCAGAAGCCGCGCGAAATGCACGGCAAACTGGGCGGAGGTGGTGCGCCTATCCGGTTGCACACGGTTAACGGCGGGATTCGATTGGTAGCTTTGCGGTCGACCGTTTAGCTCAATGTGCGTCTAAGAGAGCAAGTGGTCACCGAGGCAAAGAGGAGAATCGCAGCAATGAAGAAAAATATTTTCTGGGCCAGCGTAGGAGTCGCGGCATTGAGCATCGGATTGATTGCCTTGCCAAGCCCTTCGGCGGCAATTCAAGAGCAAAATGACACTTCTCCGACCGTCAGGGTCGAGCGGCTTCCCAAAGTACGTGACCTGCAACGAATTCAAATCGATGGCGACCGCGTACTACAGGATGTAGATCAAGCATTGCAGCAATCGGAAAGCGCCTTAGCAGGAATGAAGGTGCTCACGGACCCAGAGCTGCAGCAGGTCACCATCCTTGACGGGGACGAAGGTCCAAGCTGGCTCGGTGTAGAAACCCAGGAGGTCACCGCAGAGAAGGCGAAGGAGCTGAAGCTTCCCGCAGAGCGCGGCGTGGTTGTGGCGGGAGTGACCGAGGATAGCCCCGCGGCAAAAGCCGGGCTGAAGGAAAAGGACGTCATCACCGAAGTGAACGGGCAAAGGGTGGAAGGCGCGGCGCAATTCCGCAGAATAGTTCACGAGATTCCGGCGGGACGTTCGGCGCAACTTACCGTGTGGCGCGACGGACGCGCACGAACGATCAGCGCCACGTTGGGCAAGGCCGAGGAGCGGCACAACACGTGGATGGGTGCGACGCCAGGAGCCTTTGCGTTTCGCATGCCGGATGTTCAGATGCCGGATATGCCGTCGATGGATTTTGGCGGCGAGATGGGCGTGCTGGCGGGAGGACGTCCGCGATTGGGGATCGACGCGGAGGACATTGGTGGACAATTGGGCTCGTTCTTCGGCGCGCCGGATGGGGAAGGAATTCTGGTGCGCAGCGTGAACAGCGGATCGGCAGCGGAAAAAGCCGGGCTCAAAGCAGGAGATGTGATTACCACTTTCAACGGCGAGCGCGTGCGCAGCCTGGGCGATCTGCGGCAAAAGCTGGCATCGCAGAGCGAAGCAAAAACGGCAAAGATCGGCGTGCTGCGAAACAAGAGCGAGGTGGCTCTTACCGTGGAATTGCCGGCGCGGAGTCCGAAGACGCGCAAGCTTATGCAGCGCACGAATATTTAGCTTCTTCCCACTGATAGACTCAGCAAAGAAGGTCCGAGCGTTCGCGCTCGGTCCTTTTTTGTGCGCGGTTCACTTGCTGGAGCCGCGGCCGTGTTTTCTTACAAGGCGAAATGGTCTGCTGATCACATCCATGAATGCCGGGCGATTTCCTTCCTTTCCTGGAGTCCAGTCCTCCTCGGTAGGGGATAGCGAGAGGCGCAGCAGGTACGCCAGGCCCGGGAGCAAAGAATCGCGCATCCGGACTCGAAAAGCGGCGCGTCGCAAAATTCCGATCTCATGAAGATCGGGGCGCGCAAGGCGACACTCGATTTGTGCCGCAAGCTTGGCGACGGCACGGTCGGCTCGTACGCTGGCCTCGATCTGCGAGGGCAAGTTAGCGCCGAGCAGGTTTGCAGCAAGTCGCAAGCCCAAACGTAGAATTCGCTGCGCGCCGACTTCGTTTGCGACTGCCAATGCGCGGTCCCAATCCAACGGTTGTCGCGAAATCAGCGCGGCGACGTCGGCAATCCACATCAGCCGCTCCCAAAAATGTTTTGCACCATGAACGCAAATCAGGACCAGTTCGTCCTCAAGTGAGAGCACCGGCACATCGCGCCCGTCGATCACGACCGAGGCGCGCCGCTCGAATAATTTATCTATTTGCAAGCGACGTGGGTGATACCGAAAGGTGCGCTCGGTGTGGAATTCGACAAGAAGATCTGTGGCGATCCTAAGAAATGCGTATTCACCGGGAGTTTTCTTTGCGTCGATGGCGGCCAACGGGACACGCGGCTCATAAGCGAGATCGAGCATAGCCTGCGTCCCGCGGCGTATATCGTCTTCACGAACGACAAGGTCGAGGTCAGCATATTGCCGCATGCCGGGGTCGCCATAGCAACGAACCGAAAGTGCAGGACCTTTTGTTACTAGAGCTTCGATGCGGGCTTCAGCGAAGCGGTCAAGAACGCGAAACAGTTCTGCGGTTAATCGGAGGGTGAAAACAGTTTGCGCGCGCCTTGCTTGGCGCGTTCTGTCGCGAACCTTTACCGGTAACCACGTGGGATCTAAAACAGCACTCTCTACGCGCTCAGCGATGAGCGGTATTATCCCGTGATCTTCCGCGCGTTGCAGCAAGACAGACCAACTGAAGGAATTGTGGAAGAGGCCGGCGAGATTGTCGAAATTCGGACGAGGCGCCGCAAGTTCGAGAAGTGCCAGCCAGTCTAGCGGCCGCTCAATATTGTCTCTCGCCAAAGTTTGCAGCGTTGAGCTCTCAGTGGAGGCTTTTGCGAGCATAGGCGCCTCTCGGTCAGCGCGAAAATCGCTCTGCAAGCTCAGCAGCGCGGTGAAGAGCGTCCTCCCAACGTGGAAAGATGGTTGGGAAACGCGAGGCCGCGACCTGGGCGATCCGTTGCAACGACGTTTTCCCGTCCATAGCCTTCAGCAGCCAGCGGTCCGCTTGCCCTGTTTCCGACAGGGAAGGGACAAAGTCCACCGCGCGGCGGAGCAGGGAGTCTCTTGAAAACTGCGCCCCTTGGAACGTGGATTGTCGAAAGTGGTGTTGGACTTCCGTGCTGCTCCCGTAGATTTTCGTCTCCCAACGCCATATGTAATCGGAGGCTACGAGATCGGCTTGCAGTTGCACCTCAATCTTCTGTCCGTCAGTGATTCTGACCGCGTCAAGCCAGGGGAGAAACATCTGCCGATATATTGTGGCCGAACCGTCAGGGCCAGAGGAGTAGCCGATATCTTCAAATAATTGCGTCTCGAACCATAAACAGATTCCATGACCTGTACCCTCGCGCTTCGCCTGAAACCTCAGCCTAGCGGCGGCCCGCACAGAAGCACCAGTCGCGTAGTCGAGCACGCACCAGCTCTGGGGTGTCGTCAACAGCTGCTCGGGCTTGAATTTGGAGCTATAGCAGCCGTGCAGGATGAGCGGAACAGCTGGTGAGAAATCAATGTGCGAAATCGAATCGCGCCAGGGTGAGAGGATGGCTGAATAAAACTCGCCTGCCTCAATCACAGCCGCCGTCAGAACGTCACGCTGCGGAATCACAATACCGCGTGGACCAAGAAATCGCTGCCGCGCGTCTTCCATCACTCGTATTGCATTTCCATAAAGAGGCAGCACGCCTCGAATGTCCGAGACGATGAGGTTAACGCGCTCCGGCAATTCTATGGCGCGTGAATCGTTCCCGAGACACTCCATTTGATTGGCGAAGCCGTTCGCCGCAGCTAGCTGCTTCGACAGAGCAATAACGGCATCTTTATCAATGGCGTAAACATGTTTCGCCCCTGCGCGGCAGGCGAGCAGGGAGAAAACGCCGGGACCGCAACCGATTTCCGCCACCACATCACCGGGTCTCACAGCGGCAGCGATTGCTTTAGCATAGGCTCCGATGCGATGAGTATCGGCGATCATGCCTCCGTAGTCTTCGAGGGAATACATATTAATGGTTCGAGCGGGCAACTGCGGATCTCAAATTCCCAAACAAAAGTTGGGTGTCAGCAACGATCAAGTCGCAAAGAACGCCGACCCTTGCAAAGTCAACGTGCGGTACAATCCGGCGAATAGGCGTCTGCATGACAACCCTACTGAGTACATCGAACTCTGCAGCTCGCTGCATTCGATCTAAAAGTCTGCTCATGTAGGTGTTTTGCACCAGCTCGAGAAGCGCCTCTCGGGAGTTTATTTCCTCGATCCATGGCGCCCTTTCTTGGTGTGAGCGCCGTGCAAGAAGATAAATCGCTCCGAGTGGCCGTTTTTGCTGCTCGAACCTCGCGACCTCGCGATCTAATGGGAGAAAGCACTTCTCCCAAGTTGGCGTCAACCGCGGCAACGCGTTAGGCGTCCCCAACATAGACTCCACGGCATCCGGCCAGAGACACACACGAGGATACCCGGGTTCGACTTGAAAGCTGCCGGCCTCTTCAACCAGCGGCGTAACGTCCTCGCACAACACGGGCAGTCCTCGTAGAGCGAGAGCAGCCGCAGAGGTCGATTTGCCTGCTTGGCTTTCTCCACACAGAACCACCGCACGGCCATCAATGCAGACGGCGCTGGCATGGAGCGACATTAGGCCCCGGCGCCGCAAGACGAACCCCATGACCGGTCCGGATAGGTAGGTCGCAAGATCGTCGATCGTGAGTGGAGGACGGCACGTGCCCCACAGACGTTCGCCCGTCGCATCAATGACAAACTGAGCGCCATCGCTGTAAATAAGTTGGAAAAATTTCCCGGCTCCAAACGATGTCAGCCTGGAGGCCTCCGAGTCGTTCTGGCCTAAGGCATTCGGCCTAGGATGGTCGAGCAGGCAAGGCAGGCGTTTGGCTTCTCGTACCCAATCGGGTTCTGGGCCGAAACTTAACGACACGTCTGGCCGTCCGAAATCGCTGTCAGTTTGCTTTAGGCCAGGGATAGAAGTATCTGAAGCTAAGGTCACACCATAAGCGTGGTAGAAATACCTCACGGAGCAGTGCGCATCGAATGAGGACCATCCATGTTACCCATGGTTCCAGACCCCAACGTCATCTGCGTTAAATCCCCATAGGTCGTGAGCTTAGGCGCTCGATATTCTTTTTTGGGATGGGCTTCGGCCACAGGCTTCATGCCTTGCCTCCTTACCTACTTTAACGGACCACTCCGCGCCTTTCAATGTTTTTCAACCAATAGTTGACACAAACAGGACGGAGATCAATCCACAGATCAGGAATTCGCTGATTCGCTAAAGATGCGCCGACCTTCCTCCAGTTCGCAAACGCGAGTAACTGATGTGAAGGCTCTGAAAGAGGCGTAGGTTTCCATGTGCCGTTCTCCGCATAAATTGTGAGAGGGTCCCCACGAAGCGGCGTCTTTGGGCGCACTCGGATCTCTTCCGGCAGCAACCCATGAGCCGCACGGCGCAGGAGCTCCTTATTTACGCAGCAAGGTACCGGCGGGACGCGCAGCAGGTAGCGCACGAGCCGCTGATCAAGTAGAGGTGCGCGAGATTCAACCGCCACACCCGTCCAGCCCGAGTCTTCCTGCTCTAGTGCGCTCGGCCAAAATCCGCTCGAAAGCCCGGCATAGGCTTTGGGATGTAGGGGATGAGAGCTATTTAGCGGTTGCTGAAGTTCTCGCCAGCGCTCGGCTAGATGCTGTTCCTCGGCGAAACGCGGTTCTATCCAGGAGGGATACGCTTTCATCGGATCGCTCCTTCCCGTCCAGCGCCGCAATTTTGCTCGGAATCCTCCGCGGAGAGGCGGTATTCGCCCATGTATTAGTGCGTACCCGCCAAAGGTGCGGATCATTCGGCCGAAATGTGCTCCCCGGAATAGGTAGATTAAATACGGCCAAGCCTGCCCAGTGAGAATGTCGTCTCCTCCGTACCCAGACAAGACTACCTTTCCATGAGTTGCGACTCTTTGATATTGCTGGTGGTGTAGAACAAGAAATGGTTCGTTCAACGGCTCAGGCATGCGTAACGCCGGATCACCCCAACCTTCATAGGGCAGGCAGGAAGCCGCCGAGACGATTTCGATTGGTATACTAAGACTCCGCGCAGCAATAGATGCATAATTCCCTTCCTCATCATCGAAGAGTGGCCGACAATCAATCGTGTAAGCGCGCAGCGAGGCAGGTACACTGGTTTTCCTAGCTACTTTCGACGCCACACCAGCGAGCGTAGTCGAGTCGAGCCCTCCGCTCATAAAAACTGCCGTGTACCCTTGTGGCAGACGCTCGCGAACTGCTTGCTCAAGGATCTCCCGAAATTGCTCGACGTAGTCTGCTTCTCGGTTCAACCATAATGGATCTTCTATCGGCAGCGATGTGTACCGCCTCGCGACTAGTTCGTTGCTTGAATGCCGCAAAACGTGCCCCGCTGGCAAGCGCGAAATGGCGCGGAATGCGGTCCGCGCGGGGTCTTGGCACCAATCTGTCAATAAGAAATCGCCAATGAAGTAGTGATCTAGCTCGCTCGAAATCTCTGGCGCGAAGCGGATTGCGTCCAGGGTGTTGCTAAAGTACAGGTGGTCGCCGGATTGCGCGTAGAAAAATGGGCGGGCACCCATCAGGTCGCGGGCGCAGCACAGTTGGCGGGCTACGGTATCCCACAGAGCGAAGGAATAATCTCCAATCAAGTCCGGAAGGGCTTCTTCGCGCCAGCGTCTCCATGCACGCAGCACCAATTCTTCATCGGTTACGTTCGTGTCGACTTCGTCGCCATGTTGCTCGAGCTTGCGCCGCAAATCGTCGCGGCCGTCCAGCCGTACGTCGCCGAGCAGCCAGACGCGGCCGTCGAGCGAGCAGGGTTGCGAAGGACACTGCGGCGCTGGCCCCGTCCGCAAAAACGTGAAGCAAAATCCTGCGCCGGGCTTGGTTGTGATATGAGTGCCGTCGGGCCCGCGAAACGCCAAGGTTTGCGCCATGCGCTTGAGCAGACCCATATCCGGCGGCGCGTCATCCAGCGAAATCACGCCGGCGAAGCCGCTCACAAAGTCTCCGAGCTTCGCAGGGGAAACGCTTCGTCAAAAGTCGCATAATGCCGATGTTGTTGTTGCGGCTCGTTCAGAGCCACGCCTTCGCGCTCGACCCACGCGTGGGCTTCGAATTTGCCGTCTAGCTTTCGCGCGCCGATGCGCAATTCGGAAGGGATTCCCTGCCGTCTGAGCAGCCAGAACAGAGCGAGTGATTTCTCCAAACACGTCGAAGCGCGCCAGGCATGACGAACCGCCGCATTGACCATCCGCACAGTGAGTTGGGTTCGAACGGTATCGCGCGGAAGGTCTGTGAAGCCGCCCGGCGAAGCTTCGAGGGCAAGCGGACTGGAACGAAGAAGGAATTCTTGTGTCGCTCGAAAGCCGCGGAGTTTTAGGCTTGTAGAAATCAACGGTAGGGATACCAACGCGCGAAAAAAAACTCCGCGCTCCTCCGCGCTCAAGAGGCTAAACCGTCGAAGACGTTCCCACATCGGAAGAAGTCACTTGCAGCAATCCGTTTTCAACGAGCCGGCCCAACAGCTCGGTCAGGTTTTCCCGCAGCAGGCCGGGCTCGACGTCATACTCATCGAGAAGCTGCTCATACGCCAGTTCGATTTTCGGCGCCGCGGTCACCAACTGCCACATACGCGTGCCCGTCTCGTCCAAACCAAAATAGCGCTCGGTCTCGATATTCAAGAGCACCGACTCTTTATCCAGAAAACGCACCAGGACGTGCTGGGGCACCACAACGCGATCCATAAGCGATACCATCAGCTTGCTCCGCGATCAGAGCCTTGGGGTCCGGGATCCCTGGCACAGGTTCACACACCCAGTCGTACTGCACTCCTCTACATTCTACAAGCGATCAGCGAGGTTGGCTATACATGCGCGCGCCCGACCACTATGGCGATGACGAATCTGCTCTGAATGACAAGCCAATAAAAAAGCGGGCTCCTCAGAAAGGAAGCCGCCTTGCTTGCGAAAGCGTTAGGACTTCTTCTTCTTCGTCTTGGTGTCAATGCCCGGTGCGATCTGTTGCAGCGCTTCCAAACCTTGCTTGGCCTGTTGGCCGTACGGACCGCTGGGATCCAGTTCCAGAGCCTTCTGGTATGCCTCTACCGTGCCGGGCTGCACCACAACCTCCAATTTGCTGCCAACCTGTTTGTAATCCATGGAGCCGACTAGCGAAGCACCCAGGAGATACCAGGCTTGCGCGCTCTTCGGGTCGAGTTCGGTCGCTTTTTTCAGCGGCTCGACGGCTTCCTTCATTTTCCCTGCGTTATACAGCGTGATCCCACCATTGCGATAGGCCTGCGCGGCATTTGCAGGATCCAGTTCCGCGCTCTTCTTGTAAGCTTCCATCGCTTCCGGAATCTTTCCGGAGCGCCCGTAAATCCCGCCCAGATTGTTATAGTAGGCCGACGAGGGCTTCGCTTCGATGGCCTGCTTATAGGCGTTGATGGCGTCATCGGTCCGGCCGTCGGTGTCATAGGCATCGCCCAAACGCGCCCAGATCAGGTGTAGGTTGTTGTCCTTTTCCGGGGCCGCGGACTTCGCCGCTTCCAGTTCCGTCACCGCCTGGTCCGCAAAACTCTTCACTTCTTGTTTTTTTGCGTCGCGTTGGTCAGCGGGAGCTTTGGCCAAATCCGCCTTGGCCTGCCCGGCCTGATTCAGAAAATTAACGCCCGCCTCGTAGTGCGCCTTCATTCCTTGAAATTTTTTCTGCTCTTCTTCACGCTTCTTTTGTTGCTCCACGACCTCCGCGCCCTGCTTGGCCACAACATCCTTGAAATTCAAATTCACTTTCGGTGTATCCGCGCCAGAGACGCGAATTTGCACTTCGTAAGGCTTATTGGGAGCAGGCAGTTGTATATAAAGCGTGTAGACCCCATTTCGCAGGCCATGAAACGCGAAATTGCCATCTTTGTCTGTTTTGGTGTCTGCCTTCGCCCCCTGTTCACTTACCGCCTGAATTCCCATGTCCATCCAGGGCTTGCCAGTCACGTCAAGAATCTGCCCGTTAACTTGGCCATCCTGCGCTGCGGCCCCCGGTGCGAACCCGGACGCGAGTGCAGCGACCACCAGCATCCACATCGCCCACGAGGTCCCCTTATTCCAACGTAGCTTCATGCCCCATTCTCCTTTGCCGCTCGGGAGTCTACCCGGTCTCCCGTCGGCTCCTATTCTCTCCAAACTGACCTGCTGCCAAGCTAGGACTTTGCTGCGACCGTTCGCCGGTAGGAAATTGGGTCCACTCCTCCGGCTTCGGCGAACGCGCGTAAGCGCAGCAAGCAACTGTCGCAAGCGCCGCAGGCTGCATCTTCGCTCTGATAGCAGGACCACGTCAAATGCAGCGGCGCGCCCAGTTCGACTCCGCGCCGGATGATCTCGCTCTTCTTCAATGTGATGACCGGCGTGAGAATTTTGATTCTTGTCTCGGGCCGCGTGCCTGCGCGCACCAATTCCTGAAATGCCCGGTAATATTCGGGCCGGCAATCCGGGTAGCCGGAGCTATCCTCGGCGACCGCTCCGATGTAGACGGCTTCCGCGCCGATGGCTTCCGCCCAGCTCACTGCCACCGATAGAAAATGCGCATTGCGAAATGGCACGTAGGTCACGGGAATCGTCCCGCGCGTCCCTGGCGCATCCAATTCACCTTCCGGCACCGCGATTATTCGGTCGGTTAATGCGGACCCGCCTATGGCGCGGAAGTGGTCCAATTGCACAACCAGCCGCTCGCGTATTCCGTAAAAGTCGGCAATCTCCGCAAAGGCTCGGTGCTCACGTGCTTGTGTGCGCTGCCCGTAACCCGCGTGCAACGCGGCCACGCTCCCAGCGCCATGACGCTCGCGGGCAATGGCAGCCGTCACGCACGAATCCATTCCGCCGCTCAGCAGCACCACCGCTTGCTTGGATTGGCTTTCCATATAACGTTTACGCCGATGCTTTAACTCCGTGCGTTTCTCGCCCGGCTCGCCTTCTACACTCCCTTGGTAGCCGGATCCCATACGAATTTGTGAAGCTGTAAACCCAGCCGCACCGGCAATCCGTCCGCGAGAATCCATTCCACCAGCGCCCGCGGCTGCAATCCTTGCCACTTCCCTTCCGGATCTTCAAACACCGGAGAAAAAAGCACGGCTCCCACCCGTTGCGAGAGCTGGTGCTGGCGCGTGAATTCGCGGGCAAACTCATAATCGCGGCGGGTGGAAAGAACAAATTTCACTTCATCCTGGGCACCAATGACATCCAGATTCTTCATCTCGAACGTATCGCCTTCTCCGGAGTCCGGGCACTTCACGTCCACGATCTTGATGACCTTCTGCGGTAAACGTCCAACAAACCGCTCGCCGCTCGTTTCGATCAGCACCGTATACCCTGTAGCCAACAGTTTTTGCGCCAAGTCGTAGACTTCCTCTTGCAGAAGCGGCTCCCCGCCGGTCAACTCTACGAGCGGCACAATTGGTTGAGAAGCGTCCGCACATCGCTCCGCGAGCTCATCCACGCGCGCGAGCACTTCATCGACACCCATCTTTTTCCCACCGTGGAAAGCATAGGCGGTATCGCACCAAGTGCAGCGCAAATTACAGCCGGTCAGTCGCACGAAAATACAGGGGAGTCCTGCACGTGTTCCTTCACCCTGAATCGATTTGAAAATTTCCGTTATGAACATGACAATTTTAGCGGGCTCGGCGATGGTCGAACATTATGAACCGCGTCATTCCCTTACTTCCCGGGACGATATTGCGCGCTGGCGGTGTCCGTCTCCCACACAACAATGTCGCTAACTCGCGCGCCAGGGGGCATTTCTTTCACGCTTCCGGTGACCTGATCATAAAAATATTTCGCCAGATTTTCCGCCGAAGGGTTCACCGTTCGAAATGGCTCCAAATCGTTGATGAATTGGTGGTCAAGCCCGCCAATAATCTCGCGAATCACCCGCTTCAATTCCGTAAAGTCACACAGCAATCCGATTGAATCTAGTTGCGGGCCTTCCACCGTGACGCGCACACGATAATTGTGTCCGTGCATGTTTTCGCACTTTCCGCGATAACCGCGGAGCGCGTGCCCAGCCGAAAACGTCTCTTCCACGCTGACCTGAAACATAATCTCTTTCTTTTGTGCGGCCTCTGTTTACCCTGAGCCTCGAACGGCGCTCCGCTTTTCTGTGCTCTCTGCGTTAAAGCCTTTCTTCCAGGAATCTAGCCACGTCGCTGAGTTCCTGTGTGATCGCATACGCCGGAAGGGACTCCAAGAAAATTTTACCATACGCCATCCGTTGAATCCGGCTATCCAGCAGCGCCAACACCCCGCGATCTGTCTTGGTCCGGATCAGGCGCCCAAATCCTTGCTTCAGTGAAAGCACCGCTTGCGGAACCTGAAATTCCGCAAACGCATTGCGCCCGTCCTCTTGTAAAGCCTTTACCCGCGCGGCCACGACCGGATCACTCGGTACAGCGAACGGCAATCGATCCACAATCACGCAAGAGAGTTGCTCCCCGGGGACGTCGACGCCCTGCCAGAAACTGGAGGTCGCAAACAACACTGCTCCCTCCGTGTTCTTAAACCGCTCCAACAGCACTGACCGTGGCGCAGTTCCCTGCAGCAGCAACGGAAACGACACGCGGCCGCTCACGCGCTCAAACAAATCATTCATCTGCGAATAGCTGGTGAACAGACAAAATGCACGGCCTTGGCTGATCTCCAGCAGTTTGACGATTTCGTCAGCCGCCGCCTGCGGAAAGGCCGGATTGCGCACGTCCGGGATGCCTCGAGGCAGATATAGCAGCGCTTGATTTCCCCAATCGAACTCCGGCGGCAGCGCGCCTTCTTTGGCGTGGTCTAGTCCCAACCGTTGCCGAATGTATTCGAAGCGGCCCGCTACCGTGAGGGTCGCGGATGTAAGCACAATGGAATCGAACTGCTCAAATAGCCGCGCGCGGAGCACCTGGCTGACATCGATCGGCGTAGCGGCCAGAAAAACCCCTTTATTCCGCCGCTCGTACCAGTAAACGAAATTGCGTTCATGCGATTCGAAAAGAAATGCCAACTCCTGCCGTATTTCAAAACTCCGCCGCGAAATGCGCAGCAATTCTTCCGGCTTCTGCGCCAACGCCGCGAATTCCGTCTCCAGCCCCTTCAATGCATTGGCCAAGCCATCGTAACTTTCGCGATGCTGCTCCAGGAACGCTTCCCGCTCATTCCTTTCGAACGGAAAACGCCCGTCGCGCGCCGGGAAAACATCAAAAAACGCCCGGCTGCGTTCGCGAATCCGCTGCGTCCGCCGCAAAAGCACAGGTGTTCCCAGGTGCAGCAGCCGCATGGCGATATCGGCATCGCGCGCCAGCTCCTCGAAACGGTAGTTCGAAACCTGCCGGCCGAAATAATCGCTGGCCACGTCTTCCATCTCGTGGGCTTCATCAAAAACCACCGCCGAATATTCCGGTAAAATACTGCCGAAATCGTCCTGCTTCAGCGCCAGGTCGGCAAAGAAAAGGTGATGATTCACAATAATCAAGTCCGCTTCCTTCGCCCGCTGCTGCATGGCGGTAATGAAGCATTGCTTGAAGTCGGCGCACTTCTGCCCGGTGCAGCTATCGCGCCGCGCATCTATGCGCGTCCATAATTCTGAATCGTCCGCCAGAAACGTAAGCTCCGTGCGATCTCCCGTTTCCGTGAGCTTGGCCCACTCCTGAATCTGCCGGAACTCATCCATCTCTTCCATTCCCTTGAGGATGGGCTGCTCGGCGATCTGATGCAGCTTCGCGCGGCACAAAAAATTCGCGCGCCCCTTCATAACGGCGACTTTCAATTCCGGGGCGAAGTGTTTCTGCAAGAATGGAATGTCCTTCTGATAAAGCTGCTCTTGCAAGGATTTAGTCGCTGTGGAAATCACCACTCGCCGTCCGCTGCAGATCGCGGGCAGCAAATACGCCAAAGTTTTCCCGGTTCCGGTCCCGGCCTCCACCACCACATGGTGCCGGCTTTCAAAGGCGTCCTGCACCAGTTCGGCCATCAAGAGCTGCGCGCGCCGGTGCTCATATCCGCCGATCATGCAGCGCTCCAACAGGCCTCCGGGACCGAACACATCGTGCATGTTCGGCGCAGCCTTCTTATCGGTTGCTACTCCGCCCGGTGCGGAATCGTCTCGCCCTTGCATTGGATCTTTAGCGTTAGCCTGAGCGATTTGTGGCTCGCTCGGGCGCTTCTGCCGCCGTACTGCGGAACCGTCCGTTCCTACGGGAACTGTGTCGCGTTTCACGAAATTGCTCTCGGTCTGTTCTACTGTCTTGAAGGAACAGTCGTTCCCCGCTAAAGATAGCACACACAGTGACATACATCGGGCTTTGGCCCTCGACGCCTTTTTTGGCTCAGACGTCGAACCATGACCGGCGGCCTCTGTCACCTTTAGGAATTGAACAATCGCCTCGCCGTTTGCATCCTAATTCTCCGAAGGCAGCGATAAAGTCATACTTGTGAGCGTTGTGCCGTGGCCCGACTTAGGCTTGACGCTTACTCTGCCGTGGGGGACTCATGAATCTCCGGAAGGTCTTTGCCTCATCGCTGTCTTTGTACGCTTTGGGGATGGTCGCGTGCAGCGGCAAGTCATCGCAACCCTGCAAGGTAAATTGCGGCGGGGGAGGCAACGCAACGCTCAGCGTGGTGCTTACCGCTGCCCCTCTCGCGCCACCGCCCAACACAAACCTTCTTTCGTTTCTTGTCGATATCAACACGATTACGCTGACTCCCACAACCGGAACAGCTGTAAACATACCTCTGAACGCCACAGCCGTTGGCGTCGATCTCACCAAGTTACAAAGCGATTCCGTATTTCTCGGCACTTCGGCTACGGTTCCCGCCGGTTCCTACACCAGCATCACCGTGAGTATCTCGAATCCGGTGGTTACCTTCTGCACGCAAACGCTGGGCAATGTCGGCTGCGCAGCGAATAGCGTAGCCACTGTCACCGGAGCCGCCGCGACGCCAATTATCACCTCAACACCTTTCCCACTGACATTCTCTGCGAACCAAAAGACCGGACTGGCGATCAATCTAAATTTGGGCAATGCACTGACCGTAAGCGCCACTCAACCTCAAGTGGTCACCGCGGTCAACCTCGCTGCCGCCAACGTGTTTAGCGCCAATTCTCTGCCGTCCGCCGCGAACAGCCTGCCTTCAGGACCGCTCGACTTCATTGAAGATGTCACCGGAGTGATTACGGCCATCAATGCCACATCTCAGTCCGTTACTGTGCATACCGCCACTCGCGGCTCGCTCATCGCCCTCGCAAATTCATCGACCGTGTTTTCCCCCAACTGTACAGCTTTTAACCTGAGCCTCTCGTTTTCTTCCTGCGTCGTGCAGGGGCAGGTGGCCAGCCTCGACCTGGCTCTCAATTCCGACGGCACGTTCACGTTGTTGGAGTATGACCCGCTGGACACCACCACGAAAGACTGGGTCGAAGGCATGATTACCTCCATACCGTCTTCCACCACGCAATTTCAGATTGTCACTAATGATCTTGTGCTCCAAACATCCAACAGCCTAATCGGCAGCAGTCTGCCCATCGCCTCGCCCATCAACCTTACGCTCGTGGCCGCTCCTCAGCCATTCGTGGTCGACACTAAGGGTTTGATCGTTCCCACCAACGCCTTCAGCGGCCGCACAGACACTTCGGCTCTCGCACCGGGACAAACCGTCGCTGCGCGAGTCACCTCATTCACCGCGGCGTCGGGCTCCACCCTCGCGACGGCCAGTGCCGATCTTCTTTATCTCCGATTCACCCGCGTGAGTGGAACCGTCGCGTCTGTAGCTCCCCCAAACACCTTCACCATGCAGTCGTTCCCGCCATTTTTCGCTTTGACCACGCCGATCACCGTGCAATTGTCCACCGGTTCGCCAAGTACGAATTTCGATGGAGTCAGCGCTTCCAGCAATCTAACGGTCGGCCAGACAGTTTCCATTAGGGCGCTCTATTTCGGGCCGCCGGTCGGATTGACCTCGACGCTCACGCCCTTTAGCGCCGCGAAAGTTCGCGTTCCTTAGGGATTTTACCGCCTCCGCAAAAGGCGAACGGGCCGGCCCGAGTCACATCGGGCTGGCCCGTTGCTGTCCTGACTTGCGAGGCACGATTGGCCCCTCGGCCCGCTCAGTTTTTTACGCTGGCTGCATTCCGCCCACGGTCGTGTTCGGCGGCAGCGGCGGCGGCATGTAAGGTCCTGAAGTCGCGTTGGGGGCCAGCGTCGGCTGAAAGCGATTGTAAAGCGCCAACGAGATTGCGCCCAGACCCCACAGGATTATCCCAAACTTGATCCATCCTCCCACCGCCGGTACAACCGTAGCTATACGCACAATCACTATGCCCACGGCCATTCGGCCAATTAGTGGCCAAGTCTCGCGCGTAGGCCCCATCAACCATTGCCCAACCATGGCTCCCACGATCAGCTGCGCAAAATAGAGCGCGGCGTACCAGATGAAAAATGAGGAAATTCCGACAAACAGACCCACTACCGTGACGCACGCGATTACCGCGGCAATCGGCACGCCAAAGAAAACAAGCACGCCCAACCCAAAGGATGCGCCGTAGCGTTCCGCGCTGGAGACTGCTTCCGACGCAAATCGTGGCATCAACTGGAACAATACGAGTCCAAATATCACGAACGCGGCTAGCCAGATGACCTGCCATACGTAGTAGTGCCCTTCCAGGTATTGGGGTTTGTGCTCCATCTTGTGATAATCCACCGGAGAAGCGAGCTTGGCCTGCGGAGAGACTTCTGGTTCCTTATTTCCCTCGAAATGAATCAGGCCTGCTACCTGAGCGGAAGAATTGATGGTCAGCAAGTCTCCCTTTAGTTTGACAGCCCCGTCGATCTTTCCCGACAAGGCAAGGTGCTTCCCGAACATGAACAAATCTCTTCCCAGGACTCCTTCCAGGTTCAAGGTCTCCACGAATAACGTCAGGCTCCCCCCAACCTTCCCAGCGGACTCGAGATTCACCACCTCATCGAACGTCAAAACGTTTTTCGCCACCGTTCCCCGAATCGTCAGCGTATTCGTAAACGCGCGCACATTTCCATCCACCTGGCCATTTACCTCCAGGGTCTGCGCGAACGCGATGACGTCGCCCTTCACGTGTCCCGCTACATTGGCGTTGTGCCCGAACAGAAAGACGTCGCCTTCCACCGTGCCATCGATGCGCACGCGCTCGCCGAACAAAAAGATGTCGCCCTTGATGATTTCGTCCTGCGCCACCCCGACGGATTCGCCGCGCCGCGTCTCCGATGCCATGGCCGGCGCCGGCTGCAGCAGCAGCGACGCGCAGAATCCCGTCAATACCAATGCCAGTACCGAGCCCCGACGCACGCGCTTGCGGAAGAATGCCACCGCGAACCCCCCCAGCGTGATCAGCGCCAGCACCTCCAACAAAGTGCTCATCGATTGCCATCCTTTCCAGAAGGCGCCTTGAAAAATCAGCAAGCTCAAAAGATTCGATCCGCCAAACCCGTCTTTTTCTAACTCGGTTTGCAAGGGCGCAACGTAAGTGGAGTACAGCGCGTACACTCCCGTTGCGGCCAGCCCAAACGCTACCGTCCAAATCCATTGCATCGATCTGCGCGCCCGCTCCTGAAACTGGGCCAGCCTGGCCGGCAGCGCCTCCTCTTCCTCCAGCATCGCCCGCGTCAACAGCCGCGATTCGCGCTCCAGCGCCCGCAGCAATGTGCGGCACGCGGCGCATTCCTGCGTGTGCGCGGAAACTTCCTGCGCGCGAGCGCGGTCCAATTGCCGCTCGATATACAACAAACAGGTCATTTCGTCGAGATGCTGCAACCCGCCGTCGTCCGGTAAGTTATCGTCTGCCCTCACGTGGTCCCTCCCGCGGCCAGCGCGCCGCTTTGCCCCAGCGCCTGCCGCAGTTCATGCCGCGCGCGCAGCAGTACCACGCCAACAAAGGCGCGGCGCACTCCCAGCGCGTCAGCAATTTCGTCATAGCTCATATCCGAGTAATAGCGCATCACTAGCGCCATGCGTGCCCGCGATCCTAATTTGTCCAGCGCGCGCCGCACCTCTTCGCTGGTTCTCTGCTCGATGAGCCTGTCTAATTGATTCGGATCCGGGTGCTCCAGAGGCACGTTTTCTAAGTCTTCGGTCTCTTTATCCTGGCGGGTCTTTCGGCGGCGCAAAATATCCCAGCAATGATTGGCCGCCACTTTGTAGAGCCAAGCGGTGAACGAACGGCTCTGGTCATATTGCTGCAGCTTATTATCTCGCATCAATTTCGCAAAAATATCCATCGTGGCGTCTTCCGCGTCTTCGCGAGTGGGCAGCGCCCTACGGCAAAAGCGAAAAATCGCGGGCGCGTACTCCCGATAAAGCTCTCCCCAGGCATCGGCATCCCCTGTCCGTGCCCGAGCAATCGCCTCCGTGGGTTCTGGCTTACCTGGCGCGCTCATCCGCTCTGGTCTCGGCGCATCCATAGACTAGTACGCAGGAAACCCCGCAAAAATTACACATTGCTATGCGCTTGCACTCTAGCAGAACTCCGAAGTCCTGAATAAGGAACTCCGCGGATTTGCCGGGCGCTTGTCCGTTTCCAAAACCACCGAGGGCAGGTATACTCCAGCCCGATATTTTGAAAAACCGGCTGTAAGTGCCTGAGGCGTCGAACGATACGTTGCCTCTAACGCCGCGGCCATACCTGAGGGGTGTTCCAACTATGACGTTCGGTAACTGGATGCACGGAATATGCGTGATCGGGTTTGCGCTCTTGCTTTGCGCTTCACGCGCGACGGCGCAGGATCAACCTCCGCTCAACCTGATGCCCTTACCTGCAAACCTGCAAACCGGCAGCGGCAGCCTGCGCGTTGACTCCTCCTTTTCCGTCGCCCTCACCGGCCATACCGAAGCGCGTCTGGATCGCGCCGTGCAGCGTTTCCTACGGCAGCTCTCCCGCCAGACCGCCATCCCGCTTTCGGGCAAGCCCTCCGCAAAACCGACCCTGACTGTGCACACCGATCACGCCAGCAAGGAAGTGCAGGAACTCGGTGAAGACGAATCCTATGCGCTCTCGATCGCCCCCGATGG
>Ga0307474_10000326_pt1 | contig 35024 bp, 39 predicted proteins | sample atmos_gasesECM1C_2_FD_203312 | JGI IMG/M metagenome (GOLD analysis project Ga0307474, IMG submission 203312) | Hardwood forest soil microbial communities from Morgan-Monroe State Forest, Indiana, United States - atmos_gasesECM1C_05 | ecosystem: Environmental > Terrestrial > Soil > Temperate... | reverse complement strand
TCCCTGCTGGCATGAACTGATGTGCGGACGTGCCCGCCCTGGGACCGGGAAAGAATAGACCGGGGGAAACCATCGAATTGAGAGGGAGGGAGCATGGCCAAGACGGGTGATTGCAGCCGACAGCGCGCCGAGCCGATGCTTCGATCGCCGCCAAGCTTCGAGGAGCGCGTTTACTGGCCGCACTCGATCGCCGCGATCGTTGCTGAGCTCAGCAAGCAAGGCATAGCCCCGGCGGCGGCGCTCGAAGGAACCGACCTCGTCGCGTCGCAGCTGGACGCTCATACGACAAAAATATCCTACCGTCAGATCGATATCACCATTCGCAACGCTTTGCGCCTGTCGAGCGATACGGAGATCGCCCTGCGAGCCGGCCAGCGGATGCACGTCACGTCTTACGGAATTTACGGATATGCGCTGCTAAGCAGCGCAACACAAGCCGAGGCTCGCAGTTTTGCCGCTCGGTACCTCCGGGTCGTTGGCCCGTTGTGTGATGTTGTGAGTCTACACGAGGGACCGACGGTCGCCGTAACTTTCGAGCCACAGCATTGGCCAAATCCAGCGGAGGATGCCCATCGTTTCGCCGTTGAATTTGCGCTCTCTGCGCATCTGGCAGTAGCGCGGGATCGTCTTGGGCAGACCTTCAGATTCTCGCGCGTAAACCTCGACTACGCCGCACCGCCACACGCGATTGCCTATAGAAGCCTATTCGAGTGTCCGGTTCTGTTCGAACAGCAAAGCTGCGGATACGAGCACGTTCGAGAGGACGATCTGGTGGCACTAGCAGACCCACGTACCCACGCGATGGCGCGCGAGATGTGCGAACAGCTTTTGGGGGAAGTCAATCGTGCGGGCCACGTTGCCGCCGATGTCTGGCGGATCCTGATCGAACGGCCGAGCCGATTTCCGAGTATCAAGGCAATTGCTTTGAAGCTGGAGATGCACCCACGCGCGCTGCGCCGCAAGCTTGAGGCGGAAGGCACGTCATATAGCGTTCTTCTGGCTGAGGTACGCAGGCGCCTCGCCATCGAGTATCTTCGCAAGACGCAAATGGCAAACGAAGAGATAGCCAGTCGGTTGGGCTACAGCGACGAAGCAAACTTCCGCCATGCATTCGTGCGTTGGACTGGCAAAAGCCCTTCCAAGTTTCGGGGCCGCGCGCGCGGCGCTGTGACGAACATCGCCGAAACCTCGTGATCGCTGGGGTCTCTTCGGAGCGATGGCCGCGGCATTGTCGATACGTCCGCCCCCCTGCGCCGAAGGGTCTAGGATACCGTCGCGCCGTTTAACTTCCGGCCGGACCGGGCCAACAGTTGAGCAGCGATGTGCGACGGGTCTCAGGCATAGCGAGGTAAACGACGAGCGAGATTAGGGCGGCGCCGGCCACGTACCAATAGAACCACTCCTCTTGACCGATGGCCTTGAACTGGAGGGCGAGCCATTCGGTCGTCCCGCCGAGGATCGCGGTGGTGATCGCATAGGGCAATCCAACGCCAAGTGCCCGAACCTCGGCCGGAAAGAGTTCGGACTTGACCAACATGTGGATCGACGTGAATCCGCTGAGAATGAAGAGAGCAGCGAAGTTTAGGGCGAACGCTTTCTCAGCGCTGGAGGCACGGCTCATGGCGGTCAATAGGGGAACCGACAGCGTCGCGGCGGCGACACCGAAAAAAATCATCACCGGGCGGCGGCCGATGCGGTCGGACACGAAGCCGAACAAAGGCTGGAGCGGCAGATAACACGCAAGAGCCGCTGCCGCCGTGAGCGAGGCCGCCTCTTTGGTCATGCCGACGGTATTGACCATGAATTTTTGCATGTAGACCGTATAGGTATAGAAAGACACCATTCCGCCGATCGTGATGCCGACCGCCAGCAAGAGGCTTCTCCGATGCGCCAGGAGGGCTGCGACGGATCCGCGGCTCGGCTCCATTGTCCTGGTCTCTCGGAACGCGTCGGTCTCGGCGATGCCGCGGCGCAGGTAGAGGGCGAAGAGCGAGAAGATGCCGCCGATCACGAACGGAATACGCCAGCCCCAAGCCTCCATCTGTCCGGGAAAAAGGACTACATGCTGGAGGAGCAGGAGAAGGCCTAGTGCGGCGAGCTGACCGGACACGACGCTCACCTGCAGGAATCCAACGAAAAAGCCGCGGCATTCCCTCGGCGCCATCTCGCTCAGATAGGTGGCGCTTGTGCCATATTCTCCGCCCATGCTCAGCCCTTGGAGCAGGCGTGCGGCGACGAGCAGAACAGGCGCCAAGACCCCGATCTTCGCATAAGTCGGCATGACGGCAATCAGGAGAGAACCGCAGCACATGAGGGAGACGGACAGCGCAAGCGCCGCGCGGCGTCCCTTGCGGTCGGCGTAGCGGCCCATGAGCCAGCTGCCGAACGGGCGCGCAAGATAGCCGACCGCCGCCACCGCCGTCGCGTTGAGTAACTGGGCGGTCTGATTACCGTCGGGAAAAAAAGAGCTGGCAAAGTAGACAGAAAATATCGAGTACACCAAGAAATCGTACCACTCGATCAAATTACCGATGCACCCGCCGACAATGGATCGAAGCTTAACCTTTGATACGCCGATCTGCTGCGCGCTCGCAGCCCCGATCGGCGCATCAAGTGATGCGCCGCTCATAACCTACCTCCCCGGTTTGACTATTTATTCTCGATATCTAATGTTGGTTTACGTCACGGCGTAGCGCCGCTCGAGCTCGTCATAGTAGCCCTTTTGGACAAGCCGCTGCCGCTCTGCAAAGCTCGCGACGATCGCGCTCTCTTCGTCCATGCGCCCGTCGCGAGAAAGCGCGCCGAGTGCGTTCTGCATGCCGAGGACGGCCCCCTGCAACGCTACGTTAGCGTAGAGCGCCATGGCGAAGCCCATCTCCGCCAATTCTCCTTGACCAAAGATCGGGGTACGACCGCCGACGACGAGATTGATCAGCTGAGGGACGGGCAGTGACGCGGGAATCCGTCGGACTTCTTCCTCGCTCTCCGGCGCTTCGAGGAAAATCACATCGGCGCCGGACTCGACATAGAGCGCCGCACGATCGAGTGCCGCCTGAAAGCCTTCGACCGCGCGCGCATCCGTGCGGGCGATGATCAGAAGCTCATCCGATCGGCGTGCATCGACTGCGGCACGGACTTTTGCCGCCATCTCCTGAGACGGAACCACTTCCTTCCCGGTGAAATGGCCGCAGCGCTTCGGCATCACCTGATCTTCGATTTGGACGGCGCTGGCGCCGGCCCGTTCGAGCATCCGGATCGTGTGCGCCACATTGACGGCGTTGCCAAAGCCGGTGTCGGCATCGACGACGAGAGGCAGGTCGGTCACGTTCCGGATCGCCATCGTGTGCTGAACGATTTGCGTCAAATCGACGAAGGACAGATCGGGCAGCCCGAGCGACATGTTGGTCACCCCGGCGCCGGTAAGGTAGATCGCCTCGAAGCCGAGGTCGGCGATCACGCGGGCCGCCAATGGATTGGCCGCACCGGGCACGATCAGGGCTCGCCTCTGCTGCAGCTTCTGTTTGAACGTTATGGATTGGGTCACCTTCAACCTTCCTTCGCCGGCCGCACAATTCGCTTGCCACCTTATGTTGACCGTTCGAAACTGCCAGTCAAATATCTAGATAGCGGCCAATCCATACATAATGGATATGATAATGGAGCTCAGACACTTACGATACTTCCTCGCGGTCGCCGATGAGCTCAGCTTTACCCGCGCGGCCGAACGGGTCGGCATCGCACAGCCACCTTTCTCGCAGCAGATCCAAGCGCTGGAAGAGGAGATCGGCGTCCGCCTCGTGGACCGAACACCACGCCGAGTGGCGTTGACGGAAGCGGGTACCGTCTTCGCGGAACGGGTCCGCTCGATCCTGTCCCGCATCGGCGAGGCCGTGGTGGTAACGCAACGGGTTGGGCGCGGCCTGTCGGGCCAGATCTGCGTCGGCTTCACGGAGTCGGGCTGCTTTCACCCGGCGGTGACCCAAACCCTGCTCAAGTTTCGCCAAACCTACTCCGATCTTCACGTCACGTTGAAGGAAAGCAGCTCGACCAGTCTAGTGGCCATGATCCGGGAGGGCACGGTGGACGCCGCCTTCATCCGGCCGCCGTTCGCGGCGGACGAGGTGGTGGCTCACGTCCCGTTGCTAATGGAGAACATGGTGGCCGCGGTCCCGAAGGGGCATCGGCTGGCGTCGCGCAAGGCAACGGCGCTCGAGGATCTGTCCGACGAGGTCTTCGTGTTCTATCATCGACGCGTCCGGCCGGGACTGACCGACGCCGTGATCGCCGCCTGCGAGCGTTCGGGCTTCCATCCTCGGCTGGGGCAAGAGGCCCCGCAACTGACCTCGACCCTGAACCTTGTGGCGGCCGGGCTTGGCGTTTCCATCGTGCCGGAATCGCTAAGGCACCTCAGAACAAGCGACATCGCCTATCTTCGGCTGACCGGGGATGCACCGCAGGCGGCCCTGGGATTGGCCTCTCGGGTCGGTGAGCGATCGGCGGCGGTCGGCAACTTCATTGCGGTCGCCCTCAGCACTGCACGTAAGTGGCAATAAATTGCGGTGAACCTTGGCGGCTCCGACGTCCGGTATTCGAGCTGGCTGAAGCATCGTGACAATCCAGGCGCGCAGATGTTCTAGATTGTCCCCAACTCACCGAATCTGCGGGTCTGCAACACCTTCCGCCGTTCTCTAGCCCTCGATAAGTTTCCGCTAAAGCAAACAGGACCATGCCCGATCCGAAGCCTCGCGTTTCCGATCTTGCCGAAAGCATGTGTACCGAAAACGCCAAGAGGGGACGCTGTGGAATGAACACCGCTGCTATCCGTTCGGCACCGCCGTCGCAGCTTTTGCTCGCGCTGGAGCTGCGAGCGTTCTGGGAGCTGCAGGTATTCTTTGCCACCTACCCTTTGCTGCGGCGGGCGCCGCGCGGCGACGGGCATCCGGTGCTGGTGCTGCCTGGCTTGGCCGCGAGCGACACGTCGACGCGGCCTTTGCGAACCTATCTTAGGGCGCAGGGCTACGCCGCTCACGGATGGAAGCAGGGGGCGAACCGTGGTCCGCGACTCGGCGTCGAAGCAGGGATCGACGCCAGGATCGCCGACCTCTTCCGGCGTCATGGACGCAAAGTTAGTCTGGTTGGCTGGAGCCTTGGTGGCGTCTTTGCACGCGAGGCCGCACGGCGATCTCCTGATATTGTGCGCCAGGTCATCACGCTCGGCAGCCCCTTTGCGAGTGAACCGAAGGCCACCAATGCTTGGCGCCTCTATGAACACCTGAGTGAACGCCGTGTCGACGAGTGGCCGGACCGCGAGGCGATGAAGCTGCCGCCGCCGGTGCCGAGCACGGCGATTTACAGTCGCACTGATGGCGTCGTCGCCTGGCAGGGCTGTCTCGAGCAGGACGGCGCTCAGACGCAGAATGTCGAGGTGGCGGGCAGTCACTGCGGGCTGGGGCACAATCCGGCAGTGCTCTATGCAATCGCGGATCGGCTCGCGCTGCCCGAAGACGAATGGTGCCCATTCGATCGCAGCGGCCTCTTCAGCCTCATCTATCCAGATCCGCATCGCCGTGAGGACTTCGCACCTTTTGCAGCCGCCCCTTTCCAGAGCTAGTTACACATGTTGGTAGGCGGCTCACCGCAATCATCCAAACCTGAGGGAGGATCACCATGGAGACCGGCAGTAAACCTTTCGCGCCCGCAGACCTAAGCGCAATGCCTGGGCTGGATGACCTCAGGAAGCTAGTCGAAAGACTCCAGCTTCCCGGCGTCGACGTCACCGCACTGATCGATTGGCAGCGGAAGGACATGGAAGCGATCGCCGAAGCAAATCGACAGGCCTTTGAAGGAATCAAGGCCCTTGTCGATCGCCGCAACCAGATTGTGCAGGAAACGCTGGCGCAATTGCCGGCAGCGATCAGCGCCGCTACCGGCGCCGACGCCCTGCCGAAGCACGCCGAGGCCGCCAGGACCGGCATCGAAAAGGCCGTCGCCAACTTCCGCGAGCTGTCGCAGATGGAAGCGCAGGTGCGCAACGACGCGTGGAAGGTCCTGCAGGATCGTATGCAGGAGAACCTCGGCAATCTGCAGAAACTACTGCAGCCGAAATGACGCTCTGAAGCGGCCGCACGGCTACGGGCTATACGGTCAATAGAACCGTTTGAGGGAGGACGTGATGAGTTTGGCTAAGTTACAGGACCTTAAGGGGCGCGTGGCGCTTGTCACCGGGGGGTCGCGAGGCCTGGGGCTGCAGATCGCGGAAGTGCTTGGAGAGCTTGGGGCCAAGGTCGCCATCACGGCCCGGAAGCCGGACGAACTTGCGACGGCGGTGGAGCATCTGCAGTCGTGCGGTGTTCGCGCAATGTCGGTGGTCAGCGACATGGGCGAGCTTGCCACGATCGCGCCCATGGTAGAGCAGGTGGTCGCCGCGTTGGGGCCAATCGACATACTTGTCAACAATGCTGGCACGTCGTGGGGGTCGCCGACGATCGATCAGTCGCTGGAGGGTTGGAACAAGGTGATCACCCTGAACGTGACGGCCGTCTTTCTCGCCACGCAGGAAGTCGGTCGCCGCTGTATGATACCACGCCATAGCGGTAAGGTCATCAATATCGCCTCGATCCAGGGACTAACCGGCTGCTATCCCGAGGGCGTGCCGATGCTGGCTTATAACGCGAGCAAAGGCGCGGTGGTCAACATGACGCGCATGCTCGCCAACGAATGGGCGACGTTCGGCATCAACGTCAACGCGATCGCGCCGGGCTACTTTCCAACCAAGATGACGGCGAAGCTGGACCAGGATGGAGCCGCGAATATGGCTCCGATGAAGCGCAGCGGCGGTCCCGAAGATCTCAAGGGCGCAACGGCATTGTTCGCTTCCGATGCCTGCGCGTTTATCACTGGCCAGACCTTGGCGGTGGACGGCGGGGTAACCGCCGTTTGAACCCGCGATCGAGGAAGGAGGAAGAGCGCATGAGCGGCCAGCCCTGGATCGGTTCCTACCCCGCCGGCGTCCGCTGGGACGCGGAGATCGTGCCCGGACCGGTGCACAAGATACTGGACGACACCGTCGCCAAATGGCCCGACCACCCCGCGATCGACTTCATGGGCAAGCGGATCAGCTACCGCCAGCTCGGAGATCTCGCGGACCGGGCAGCGCGCGGTCTGCAGCAACTTGGCGTGAGGCCGGGGGTTCATGTCGGTCTGTTTCTGCCGAACACGCCGCATTACATGGTCGCCTTCTTCGGCGTACTAAAGGCCGGTGGAACGGTGGTCAACTACTCTCCGCTCGATGCCGCCAATGTGCTGGAGCACAAAATCGAGGACAGCCGGACCGACGTGCTCATCACCCTAGACATGTCCGCACTCTATCCGCAGATGGCGGGCATGCTCGGAAAGACGAGATTGAAGAAACTCGTCGTCGGCAGCCTGGCTGAATTGACTGCGCGGCCCGACACCGTGATGAGCGAAATGAAAGCCTCCGGGCAACTGAGCGAGGTCGCGTGGCACGATCGTCACGTCAGTTTCGTTCAACTCCTGCACAACGACGGCGCCTTCCAAGCCCATCCGATCGCCGACTTCGCGGAGGCGATCGCGGTGCTCCAGTACACCGGCGGCACCACGGGACTCCCTAAGGGGGCGATGTTGACGCACGCGAACCTCGTCAGCGCGTGCCAGCAGGCCTGGGCGACCGCGGGTGGCGACCCTCCGGTACTCTTGGAAGGGCAAGAGCGCATGCTCGCCATGCTGCCGCCATTTCACATTTATGCGCTAACTGTTAACGTGCTGTTCGCCGTCCTCAGCGGATCAGAAATCATCCAGCACGTGCGCTTCGATGTGAAGACTGCTCTTGAGGAGATCTCTAACAAAGGCGTGACGGTGTTCTGCGGGGTACCAACGATGTTCACCGCGCTGATAAATAATCCCGACACGCCCAAGCACAGCCTGCGCACGCTCAAACTATGTGGCTCGGGCGGGGCACCGCTGCCGCTTGAGGTGGCGCAACAATTTTCAGCGATTACCGGCTGTCGCCTGAACGAAAGCTGGGGCATGACCGAGACCTCTCCGACCGGCACCTTTACGCCCGCCCAGGTGGACGGCAAGCGCAAAGCCGGCTCCTGCGGGATACCGATGCCCGGCATAACAATCAAATTCCTTAATATCGATGACCCGACGCAATATGTCCCGCTCGGTGAGCGCGGTGAAATCTGCATCAAGGGTCCTAACGTCATGAAAGGCTACTGGAACAAGCCCCAGGCAACCGCCGACGTCACGACCTTCGATGGTTTCCTTCGCACGGGCGATGTCGGTTACATGGACGAGGACGGATTCGTCTTCATCGTTGACCGCACCAAGGACATGTTGCTGTGCAGCGGCTACAACGTCTATCCGCGTGTCCTGGAAGAGGCGATCTACAAGCATCCGGCGGTTGAGGAAGTCGCAGTGATCGGCATCCGCGATGAGTATCGCGGTCAGTCGCCAAAGGCGTTCGTGAAACTGAAGGACGGTGCTGCTCCATTCTTGATCGGCGAATTACAGCAATTTCTGAAAGACAAGCTCGGCAAGCACGAGATCGTGCAGGCGCTGGAGATTCGGGATGAGCTGCCGAAGACGCAGGTCGGAAAGATTTCAAAGAAGGAGCTATACGACGAGGAAGAGCGCAAGGCGCCTCGGGTCTAGCCGGGCCGCGCATTGAATATGCGCCTGGCTCCGGCATTCGCCACAGGATACGCTTGGACTCAATCGAGATCGACTATGTTCGTCGGCGCGGTCGCAAAAAGGAGCCGTCGCGCGGCACGCCACGGGAGGGCGCAAGAATGGACCAGCTCAGCAGCATCGACGCTTCGTTTCTGCACCTAGAGACTCCGGAGACGCCGATGCACGTCGGCAGCCTGATGCTGTTCGAGCTCCCCGAAGGCTATCAGGGCGACTACTACGAGGATGTGAAGGTAATGCTCGGAAAGCGCCTGCACATCTCCGCGCTGTTGACCCGGAAGCTGGCGCAGATGCCCTTTGAGCTTGCCGATCCCGTGTGGATCGAGGACGATGACATCGATCTCGATTATCACGTTCGTACCGTCACGCTGCGGCGGCCGGGCACCATGGCGCAGCTGGAACAGTTGATCGCCCGGTTGCACGCGTCGCTGCTTGACCGCAGCCGGCCGCTTTGGGAGATGTACGTCATCGACGGCCTCGAGAGTGGGCAAGTGGCCTTCTACACCAAAGCGCACCACAGCGGCGTCGACGGCAAGGCAGGGGTCGAGCTCGCCAAGGTGCTGTATGACGTCTCACCACAGATGCGGGAGGTTCCTCCGCCGCGGCGCAAGCGAACCAACAACAACTACCAACTGGGCGTCACGGAGTTGCTGCAGGCTGCCGCCACCAACGCCGCCCAGCAGTACCGCAAACTTGCCGAGCTGTTGCCGACTGCGGCAAAGGCATTCGGCACCGCGGCGAGCGTTATCGCCGACCAACGAACAGCCAAGGGTGCACGCGCGCTTAGCCTCGACCGCGCACCAACGTCGATTTTCAACGTCTCGATCACCAACCAACGATCCTACAGCACGTTGTCGCTGCCTCTTGCGGACCTCAAGGCGCTCGGCAAGCGGGTCGGCGGCACGGTCAACACGATCGTCATGGCGATGTGCAGCATCGCGCTGCATCGGTTCCTCAAGGAACGGGGCCTGCTGCCGAAGGAATCGCTGGTTGCGGTGGTGCCGGTCAGTCTGCGCGCCGAGGGTGACAACGCGATGAACAACCAAGTATCGATGGTTCGCGTCGATCTCGCCACTGATCTCGACGATCTGCCCGCGCGGTTCAGCGCGATTCACTCATCGTCCGAGGCGGCCAAGGCGGTGGTCAAGGAACTCAAGCCGGTCCTCGGCGTCAATGTGCCGATCACGGGATCGCCATGGCTGATGTCCGGGCTCGCGTCGCTGCTCGGGCGCTCCAATCTCGTGGGCCGCCTTCCGGCGGCTGGCAATGTCACGATCTCCAACGTTCCCGGTCCACCGATGCAGCTCTACATGGCCGGTGCACGGATGGTGAACTACTACCCGGTGTCGATCCCGTATCACGGCAGCGCGCTGAACATCACGGTGCACAGCTACGCCGGGCTGCTCGAATTCGGCCTGACCGCATGCCGTCGAGTTCTGTCGCAGGACGAGTCCCATGAGCTCGTGGGTCATCTACAGACCGCTCTCAAGGAGATCGAGGCGCTGCCAACAGTTACAGACGCTCCCGCTGCCGAACCGGTCTTGCCGATCCGCGAACAGGCGGGTGGGCCTTCAGCGCAGGAGACAGCGGTCACGATGGAAAACCACGGTGGCCAGTCCGGGACGCATTGATCCGGCTGCTTGGCCAGGACAGGCGCGAGCACGCTGCAACATGTGCGCCGACGGCAGCCATGACGCGGAGTACAACGAGGAACAGGGATGCCAATCGTAGCTGCAAATGGTGTCGACCTTGCCTACGACGAGGTCGGCGATCAAAAGGCACCGACCATCTTGCTGATCATGGGGCTCGGCACTCAGATGATCGCTTGGCCGGAGGCGTTCTGCCAGAGGCTCGCGCAGCGGGGCTTTCGAGTAGTGCGCTTTGACAACCGCGACATCGGTCTCTCCAGCAAATTCGAGTCTGCTGCCCCCGTCGACGTGGTTGCGGCCTTTGCCCGTGCGGCGGCAGGGAAGCCGGTCGGCGCGCCGTATACATTGAACGACTTGGCAGCCGATGCCGTTGGCCTGATGGATGCGCTGACCATCGACCGCGCCCATGTGGTCGGCGCCTCGATGGGGGGCATGATCGCCCAGGTCATTGCGGCCAGGTATCCGGACCGCACGCGGAGCCTGGTCTCGATCATGTCCTCGAGCGGCAATCCCGGTCTGCCGCAGGGCCGGCCGGAGGCGATTGCGGCGCTCCTTGCCCCGCGGCCCGACGCAGGCGACCGCGAAGGCATCATCGCCCACGGCATGCGCGTCTATCGCGCGATCGGCAGTCCGGGATTTCCGACCCCGGATGCGACGTTGCGCGTCAAGGTCGAGCAGGCCGCCGATCGCTCCTACTATCCGGCGGGAGTCGGGCGGCAACTGCTAGCCGTTCTTGCATCCGGCAGCCGGATCGATCTTCTGAAGGAAATCAGGGCCCCGTCGCTGATCATCCACGGCGCCGACGATCCACTGGTCCCCGTGGAGGCCGGTATCGACACGGCAAGGTACATTTCCGGGGCCGCGCTGCGGATCATTCCGGGCATGGGACACGATCTTGCGGAGGGTCTTATTCCGATCCTGGCCGAGGCGATTGCCGATCATTGCCGTGCTGTGGACGGCCGAACCGAATCCGCGGCACCGCGCAGCGGCTAATAACCACGGGACCTGAGCATGGCTCATGACGACAAGACCATAAAACCTCCTTCATTCGCACTGCTCGCGAGCGAGGGGCGAGGACTGCTCGACATTCCCGCACTGCTGGCTTCGGCGCCAATTCTTGCCACCGCCCCGCGTGGACAGCCGCATCCCGTGGTCGTGCTACCCGGGCTTGGGGCCGACGATCGCTCGACCATAGCGATCCGCGGCTTTCTGGAAACCCTGGGCTATCAAGTCCATGGCTGGGGGCGTGACCGCAACGTGCGTGCGCCGGACGCTGATCTCTCCGCGGTTGTATTGCAAGTCAGGAAGCTGCGGGAAGACTCCGGCAGACGCGTGAGCCTGGTCGGTTGGAGCCGAGGCGGCATCATTGCGCGAGAAGTGGCGCGTCAGGTCCCGGACAACGTGCGCATGGTCATCACACTAGGAAGCCCGTTCGCGGCACCGGGTGCAACCAATGTCCGCGCCATCTGGAGGTTTTTCACCGGGGAGTCGTACCGGCCTCCACCTCCAGAGCGGCTGAGCCAGCTGGCGAAACCGATCCCCGTCCCCGCGACGTCAATCTACACCCGTGCCGACGGTGTGGTTGCCTGGCGTGCCTGCCTGGAGGAGGCGGGCGGGCAGCGCGAGAACATCGAGGTCAACACCACCCATATCGGGCTTGGCTTTCACCCGCCCGCACTGCTGGTGATCGCAGATCGCCTCGCTCAGCCGCCGGAAAGCTGGACGCCGTTTCGACCGGGTCCGTTAATCGCGCCGTTGTTCCCGCGCTCTGGCGGGAAATGACGATTCGCAGCGTTCCCACTGCGCATGCTCGGGCGCACGGGCTTCATGGATAGTCGCCACGAGCAGCGCGCACCGCACGAGCTACGTCCTTCACCCTCCACCCGCTCATTGCGATCAGCTCCGGTAGAGCGATCTGGCCATTTTCGAGGCGCCGCTCGCCGGGAACGTACGCCACGTCTCCAGGCGCAATTGACATGCCGAGCTCCCTCACCAATCTCTCGTCGTCGTCCTGAGACACCTCTGGGGACTCCGAACTGCTCTGGTAAAACGATGACCGTGCGCGCTTCAGTAAGTGGCGCGGCCGCCGGAAATGTCGAACACACCTGCGGTCGAGAAGCTGTTCTCCTCGGAAGCCAACCAAGCCACCATCGACGCGATCTCCGACGGTTCGACGAACCGTCCTCGTGGAATCTTTGAGAGCATAACCTTGAGCTGTTCGGGGCTGGTCTCGGCGTGGATCCTCGTTTCCGCAGCCGCCGGAGTGACGCAGTTTACCGCGATGTTTTTATTCGCCAGTTCCTTTCCGAGCGACTTCGTCATGGAGATGATGGCGGCTTTTGACGCCGAATACGCAGGCATTCGCGCATTGCCTTCCTTGCCTGCCACTGATGCTACGGCGACTATCCTTCCATAGTTCGCCTCCAGCATCGCTGGAATGACCGCCTTGCAGCAGAAGAACGTACCCTCAACGTTGACCCGCATCACCCGCTGCCATTCGTGGGACGGATATTCCCAGGTGGGGAAGTCGGGACCGGAGATGCCGGCGTTTGCGATCAAAATATCGATATGCCCCCGCCGAGACTTCGTCTCGGCCGCCGCCGCGATCACGGCCGCGCAATCAGTTACGTCGACCAACGTGGTTCTGACGTTCTTGGTGGCCTCGTCTTTTTCGAGGTCCCAGTTTTCTACCATCGCCCCCGAGGCCACCAACCGCTCCACGATGGCTTTGCCGATGCCGTTCGATCCACCCGTAACGACGGCCACACGCCCGCGAAGGTCGATTTCGTTCATGCTCAGATCCCTTTGGCCGCGACGGTTAGGCCGAGCGACCGGTGGATGTTAGTAAGTTGGTCGTTCGTGGTATGCAACGGTATTGCGCGATATGGTTTTTCGTTGCACTGGTGCGCTCTCGGTTTGCCGAACGTGGCTTGGTTGCGAGGTTCTTCAGAGAGACGCCAAGGTGCCTCCGTCGACATGAAGTACGTGACCGTTGACATATCTGCCTGCGTCCGAGGACAGGAAAACCATGGCCGGCGCCACGTCGTCGGGCTTCGCCCAACGGCCTTGCGGCACTCGTCGCGCGATCGACGCATGAAGATCGGCGTTCGCAACGAGATCCCGCGTTAGATCGGTCTCGACGTAGCCCGGCGCGATGATGTTGCAGCGAACGTTGTGCGGGCCGAATTCGACGGCCAACTGTTTCCCGAGTGCCGTCACCGCCGCCTTGGCGGCCCGATATGGAGCGATTGTACCGCGCCCGCACTCGACCATTATGGATCCGATCATGATGATCGAGCCGCCTCCTTGTGCCAGCATGCGCTTGATTACGGCCTGGCTGACGAGAAACGAGCCCGTGAGGTGCACATCGAGGATCGATTGCCATTCCGCAACCGTGTAGTCCAGGAACGGTTTTCGGTTCTGGTTGCCCGCATTGTTGACGAGAGTATCGATCCGACCGCGCTCCATCGCGATCTTCTCCACGGCGGAGAACACTTCCCTCTCGGACGTCACGTCGAATCGTGAGGCCGAGCATGAGAGCCCCTCATCGCGAAGTTTGCGCACGGCATCCGCCAACGCCTCGCCGTCGTTGTCGTTCAACACTACATGCGCGCCCGCTCGCGCTGCGGCGGACGAGAAGGCAAAACCCAGTCCTCGGGCGCCTCCGGTCACGAGCGCGGTCTTTCCCGCCAGGCTGAACGGACTGCGAGCTTGGGATTCGAAGGACATGCTGGACACCAGTCTTGCGAGGCTAATTCTTGATGAGCGGACATTGCTTTCCGACAATGGTATCCGCGCCTCTTCCTGAGGAACCCGATCCGACATGCGGCTGTCCCTCGGTAGAATGCGACAGGTGAGATCGCCGGGTCTTGATGCATCCTGCTTTTGCTGGACCTTAATTGCGCGAGTTAGGCGAACACGGCAACGTGCTGCCGGCAACACAGGACGGCTTCTCTCTGCGCGTTCCACACGGTCATCGTCTGGCTCGAATATCCGTCTCGGAGGCTTTCGGCACGCACCTCCACGAGCCACCAGCCCGTCTCGTTCTCGATTCTGTCCGTCAGCACATCCAGCGACCAGGTCATGGTGTTGAGAGGCTTGTAGCTGTCAAAGAACGCCATGGCCGCAGGCAACGCTGCATCCGCGAGTGCGACGAGCGACACCGTCGTGTCCGGCGCATCGTCGTCCAGGTGCTTCAACCAAGTCGACGTGGTCATGTCGTTCGACTTGGTGAAAGGAGCGTGGCCGCCGGCAGACCGACGATCAAAATTGCGTAGAAAATTCAGCCCGGGAATCGCCAGCGGAAAAGGCTCGGAGTTGGTGGGTGGCGCGACGTTCGGTGCGGCAACGGGGACCGTGGATCGAGACGCCTGCCTTGGGGCCCCATAACACAATGTGGCCCGAGCGGAGAGGCCCTCATCTCCGTCCAAGTCGACGCCGACGAAAATCGTCGATCTCCCTCGTCGCAATATGGTCGGCTGCAACGCGATTTCTTTCGAGGACGGTCCGACGAAGGCGAACTGAGCGGATCTCAAAGGGGGAATGTCGGGGAAGGCGGCCGACGCGCATTGCAAGCAATACGCCGCGAGCAACCCCCCGTAGAGAGTCCTTCCCTGCAACCATCCCTCGTGAACTTCCGCGCGAAAGACCTGACCGTCCCGCGTCAGTCCCTTCATAAGCGTTGAGAATGCGATCGTCGCGTCACCCATCGCGAGTTCAGGCCTCTACGATGGTTGCTCGAGACAGTTCCCGACGAAGTCGCGATACCGACGGAAATCCGTATCGTCGTGCGAAGACAGCGGGCGTCAGTCCGTTATGCAGATGAAATCGACGGGTGAAGTGGCTCTGGTCGGCGAAGCCTACCGCTACCGCTATTTCGGCCAGCGGCAGTTCGCCCTCTTTGATCAAATCTTGGGCTCTCTGAACCCGACTGCGCTCCAAGTAGGCCATTGGGCTTATTCCGACCGTGCGCTTGAAGAGCCGCGTGAAGTGAAACCGGCTCACTTGTGCGATGGTCGCAAGATCGTCGAGAGAGATCGGGCGGCTGATATTCTGTTCAATGTAGCGGATGACTCTCGATAGGTGGCGTGGACTGAGTTCCGGCCCGTCCTTCGCGAGCACCGACTGAGATCTGTCTCGCAGATCGAATGTCCGGAGCAGATGCGCCACAAGCGCGCGAGCGGTAGAATCGACGACGACTGTCCGAGCCGGGTGATCCGGGCGCGCGATCTCCGATAGCAGCGCCAGACCGAGGTGCTCCACGAGCTTATCACGGGTATCCAGAACATCGGTCAACAATTGAGCATCCGAATCCTTGCGGCCGCAAAGCTCCGCGGCGGTGGTCGCCACCATGTTCGCCGAAATTGACACCGTCATGTGCGCATGCGGCATCTCCCAAGCCAAATAGGCCGTGCTGCCGGCCGGCAGAAGCAGCACGGTTCCTGGTACCGCTATGCTTGTAAGCGCTCGGCCGTTTCTCCGCCGAAATAGCGGCCCAGTGCCCGCGCATTGGAGAATGAGCAGATGGTCCGGGCGGGGCGCGATTTCGAGGCTCGAACGTCCTGAAAAGCGACGAAGTTCGATCACGAGATTGTCCGACCCAATCGTCCATGAACCATCGGCCAGGACATCCGAGTCAGTGATGAAAGATGAATTCGCGTCATCGCAATGCGACACTTCCGGAACCCCTCGTGCCGGCAGAGCGCCCAAGGCTTTTTGCTCGAGCAATATCCGAGGCATTATTTGCGTATCGCCACGCTTACTTCGGGCTCGCGGATTTGCCGCTGCGCTGTCATTGTTCCTCCGTCCGCTCTTCTTGCAGCACGAGTGTCGTCGTTCTTTGCATTTAACTTCAAAAATTGAAGTTATGCCAGCGCGAGATCGCCGCCTTTTGGAAAAATGATCCGCACGGCAAGCGAATAGATCCCGGAGGCGACGCGCCCCTCCAGGGTGTAAAGTATAGTAATTTCAGTGTCTTATATAAGATTTACGCGTTTGTGCGGCGCATTCGCGTTAAGAACCTTGAACGAGCGGGCGTGAGCGCGCGCCTTGCCAAGTTACTTGGGCGAGCACCGCGCATCGTCGCCCTCGCCGCCGGAACGGCAACCAGTCGAGCGAATTCCCGCCGCACGGACGTGACCGGAGGACGAATGTTGTCTTGTTGACCAACGATCGCGGCTGAGAATTGAATCTACGGCTGCAATGCGCGCGTCGTCACGCCTCGACTTGAAACGTCAGTCCCGCATGATCCACAAGCCGCTTGATCAGACGGTCACCCATTGCGGCGCCAGGAGTCCAGAAACCCGGCTTCACCTCAGGCGCGTCGCGCAAGAGGCAGACCGCGCACTCGGAGATCATCTTTGAGGTCGAGCCATAGCCGGGATCGCGGTCGCCCTTGACCGATGCACGAACCTGGCGCCCGTCCGCGGCAAACGCAACATACAGCAGATCGTAACGGCCGCTCTCGCGCTCCTCCTTCGATGGTCCCTCGCCCGGTTTGCGCGCATTGGGACCAGTGCTTTCCGCATCGGCGGCCATTACGCGCTTTGCGTTCGCCGCCCCCTTCTCGCCGGGGCCGGTCAAGACCATCTCGTCATAGACAAACTCGCGGCCGTATGGGAATCCCATCAGCATGTTGGAGCGATGGACATTGCGAGTGTTGATCATTGCCATCATGAAAGGGGCAGCCCAGGATTGCAGGTCTTCTTCGTAGACCAGCTCGTCGCCGCGGGGCTGCTCTGCGCCGCCAAACCCCGGCGTAAGCGCGAAGGGATCGTTCAGGATGGCGGCAAGGCTCAGATCCTTGGCAGCCGCGTCAAGAGTCGCCCCGGTGCTGGCCGCAGTGCCCCCGGATAGCGTGCCGCGCATACGTCGCACGCGGCCCTTCACTCGGGATACGGGCGCACCGAACACGCGCGCCGCTTCCTTCTGCACGAAAAACGTGCCGAGCTCGAATGGGACTGAATCGAAGCCGCAGGAAAAAACAATTCGCGCGCCACTCGCTTTGGCTGCCGCTTCATGCTTGTCGATCATCTGGCGCATCCAGACCGGCTCGCCGCAGAGATCGAGGTAATCGGTACCCGAAGCCGCGCACGCCGCCACCAGTTCATTGCCGTAAAACTGATAGGGACCGACAGTCGAAATCACGGATTTCGTCTGGTCGAGCATCGCTTTTACGGCGCCGGCATCGCTTGCGTCCGCAGCGATCAGTGGCGTGTCCGCCGGCGCTCCGATAGCAGCGCGGACGGATTCGAGCTTATCCAGGCTTCGGCCGGCCATCGCCCATCGCAGCGTCTTATCGCTTCCATAGCGCGCGGCGAGATACTCGGCGACAAGCTGGCCCGTGAAGCCGGAAGCCCCATAGACGAGAATGTCGATTTTCGAAGACGTCTTCATACTGGTTTCCTGGGCTGGTTTCCTGGGCTGGTTTCCTGGGCTGATTTTCTTTGTTGCGGACTGCGCGAAGCTATCCAGATCGAGTCAAGTCAACCGGATGACATCGTCACGTCCGTCCCGGAATGAGACGCCATTTGGAGCCCCATGTCGACCATTCCGATGGCGGCCACCCGGCCGCTGAGCGTATTCTCAAGCATTTCGTCAGGGATTGCCGGGTTTGCGAGCAGGCTAACCTCTTCGCGCACTTGCTTGGCGTGCTCTCGTCTTCCTTCATGATTCACCCCGATGCAGGCGCTGGGGCGGCTCGCACGCGTTCGATCTGCCGCCCTCAAATCGACCGATGGCAGATGTCGTATGTCGGTGCCGCGCGGCGTAACGACTATCACGTTACTGAGTCAGAATGGCTTGTCTTATATTGCGCCGTTTTTGTCCGCCGTTGCTTCCTCGCGTAGCCGACGAGGCGCCCTTGCGATTTATGAATTGACGCTGAGGCGTCCTCACGTCGTTATGGCAACCATCGTCCAAACAGCGCAATAAGCTTCTAGACGTCGTTTGGGCGGTTGACTTTGGCTACCCTAACTTTCATTCAATCCGCGGCCAAGGACGCTTGGACGCCCAGCGAGAATCGAAGCCGGGCACTGTCGGTCGGCAAGCAGCACGGTTTGGCCACGGTCGCTAGTTCCATCAGTCGGGCCATCGTGACCGCTGGCGCAGGAAGGTAGGAAAACGCATGGGCAAACTTGCAATCATCGCAACCATCAAGACGGCATCAGGCAAGAGAGACGAATATCTGAAACACCTGAAGGCTCATGCCGAACGCTCTCTATCAACCGAACCTGGCACCCTGAAATTCGAGATACTGGTGCCACAAAAGCAAGCGGACACGGTCATGTTGTATGAACTCTACGCGAGCCCGGAAGCCTTCGAGGTGCACCGGACCGGGGCATCGTTGCACCAAATGAAGCGGGACACGGAAGAGTTGCAGGCAAGTCTCGTTGGCGTCTACTGTGATCCCCTGGAATGAGAACGAGGCCGTCCCAGCGGGCGGTCTTTGCGCCACCGGAAAGAATCACGCCATGAAAACGTTTCTCTGCATCGGAGCCGGCGCCGGCATGGGCTTTTCGACCGCTGAACGGTTCGCCGCGGAAGGATTCCAGGTTGTTCTAGCAGCCCGGAACGCGGCGAAGACCTGGGAATTGGCTGGAAGGCTCAGATCGAAGGGACACAAGGCCGAAGCCGAGACCGTAGACGCGAGCGATCCGGCGAGCGTCGCCAGGCTTGTCGCAGATGTCGAAAAAGGGCACGGTCCGATCGACGTGCTGCACTACAATGCGGGTGCCTTGCGAAAGGCCACCCTCGCCGAGCAGCCGCGCGACACCTTCGTTGACGATCTCGCCGTAAACATTGGCGGCGCGCTCGTCGCTGCCCAAGCCGTCGCTTCGAGGATGGAGGAGCGGAAGTCGGGCGCAATCCTGCTGACGGGAGGCGGTTTCGCACTGGCTCCCAGCGCGGACTTTCTTTCGCTCAGCATCGGCAAGGCCGGCATCCGCGCTATGGCGCTCGGCCTCTTCCAGCCTTTGCGCGCGAAGGGGATTCACGTCGCGACGGTGACTGTCGCGGCCGTCGTTGCCCCGGACTCGAAGGAAGCCGAGGCGGTCGCCGAGAACTTCTGGCGTCTCTACAGCCAGCCAAAGGACGCCTGGACCGCGGAGGTGCAATACAGTCCAGCCAGCGCATGAGACGAGCGAACTGATCCTCGCGGCCGCCGTGAAGTCGGCGGAAGCAGCCGGTCTCGAACTGAATCGGCCTGTTGCCAAGACGAATGATGGTTGCCGAAGCCAGGCTTCGGTTCGCGAACCCGGAGAGACTGATGACCGAGAGCACCGAAACCACCGCGGCCACCAACAGGGCGTTGATGCAGCAGATCTTCGCCGGGCTCTCGCAAGGCGATGGAACACTTCTTTTTGAGCGCATGACCGATGACGCACGCTGGCGGATCATCGGCACGACCAAATGGTCGAAGACCTACGAGGGTAAACAGGCGATCCTGCGCGATATGATCGGGCCGGTGCGCGCCGTTCTTGCCGAGCGGGTTAGATTGGTGCCGCAGAGTTTCATTGCGGATGGCGAACTCGTCGCAGTGGAAGCCCGCGGTGACAGCGTGACGAAGACCGGCGTGCCGTACCGGAACGAATACTGCATGGTGTTCCGGATCGCCGGCGGCCGGATCGCCGAGGTGACAGAATATAACGACACTCAGCTGATCGCCACGGTGTTCGACGATCCTGCATCGAAGGCCGGCGACTCCTAAAATCGCCCGCCGAAGGCGAACCAGGTTTGATGGGCAGGCGGCGTCTCGCGGGCTATGCCGATGCGGCTTGCTCCGACGCGTCGGCATCGAGCTGAGCTACCAGATCCTTGGTCGTGACAATCGCGTGCGAGTAGGTCGGACCATTGATCTCGTGCGCAGCATGCATCGCCTCTTTGCTGAAGGCCGCGGTTGCATCCTTCACCAAAGTCACGTGGTAGCCGAGCTCCATCCCGAACCGACCCGTCGATTCGACGCAGGTGTTCGCGAGCATGCCAATGATGATGATGCGCTCGATGCCGTGCTGTTTGAGCTGCTGGTCCAGATCGGTGTTCGCGAAGCCGCTCTGGGCCCAATGCTCCTGGATAATTATATCATCTTGTTGCGGCTCGAAGTCCTTGTGGAAGGTGCCGCCGAACGTCCCCTTCTCGAACGTCCTCCGCTTTCCCGAAGCCACCTGGGTGTTGCTTGGATACTTCCAGCGCAGGAAATCCCCCGGCACCCAGCGGTGATGAGGGACGAAGAAAATCTGCATCTTGATCCTCCGAGCAGTGTCCATCAGGGATTTCAGGTTCACGAGCAGATTGACTTCTTCGGCGACTTCCTTGGCGTGGGGCCAAAGCTTACCTTCCGGAGCGAGAAAATCGTTATACGGATCCAAAAGAAGCAAGCCCGTTTTCTTGATTGGATAATTCACTCTCGTCTTCCTTCCGTGGTTCACGCCGACGCGAATGCTACGGCGGCTTGCACCTCAAATTCACCGGCAGCAGGCATCGCACGTCGGTGCGAGGTCGAATGCCGACTATCAGGTCACGGAATCGGAATGGCTTGTCTTTTGTTGCGCCGTTTTTGTTCGCCGTTGCTGCCTTGAGAGGCCGACGGGGCACCTTGGCGCTTTATGAATGCGCGCTGCCGCAAAAGATGAGATTGCCATCGACGTCTGACGAAGTTCTGGGCTTTAGCGCGTCCACCATGGCAACCATCGTCAAAACCGCACAATAAGCTTCAAGACGTCGTTTGGGCTGTTCGCTCACGCTTGCAGCGATGGATCCGGTCGGCAAGACGCGGCCCGTCGTGGCGCGGACCGACGCACTTGATGGACCATCGCTCAACTGAGGCGAGGTGGAACGAAATGTGCTCTCCCGAATGGATCTACGCCGAACTTCTGAACTTGAAACTTCAGGAAGAGAAAACCACTGCTCAAGCTGGCATGATCTCCGTTCGGGAGCGCACCGAGCTGCGGCCCGCTCGAGCGCGGGAGTCCCCATTGTGGATTTTCCACTCTTGCCAGGTAGGTTTCGACTGTCGTGTGGCCGAGGAAGCTCGGACGCCCGGCATGAATCGACGCCCGGGGCTACCGCCGTCTGTCAGAACGGCTCGCGGTACGGGCGCAGATCTAGTTCAAGCGTCCAGGCGCTGCGGTGCTGGTGATGCAACACCCAATAAGCCTCGGCGATCGCATCGATCTTGAGAAGGCCATCGGGGCCGCGTTCGTCCTTCAACTGAGGCCGAAGAGTAAGCAGCCGATCTCCCTCTATGCCGCCGTCCACCACGACATGGCCTACATGGATTCCTTGCGGGCCAAATTCCCGCGCGATGCTTTGCGCTGTGGCTCTTAGAGCCGCCTTGGCGGCGGCGAATGGTGCGTAGTTGGCCTTGCCGCGGAGGCTAGCGCTTGCCCCTGTGAAGATCAGGCTGCCGCCGCCGTTCGCGAGAAGCGTTGGGAGGACGGCTTGCGCGGTCTGGAACCCACCCAGCGCATGTTCGCGCCAATGGCCTTCGAAATCTTGCTCGCTGATCTTCAAGAACTGGCCTGGACGGTTGCTGCCGGCGTTGTGGACCGCGATCGCCAATGGGGCCAAGTCATCGGCTGCCTGCACGAAGCGCCGTGCGTCGGCGGCAGAGGCGGCGTCGCCAACAACGCGGGCGGCCCGCGCGCCGCCGGCCTTCAACTCCACGAGCGTTGCGTCCAGTTTGGCTTCATTTCGGCCGGCGATCACCACCGAGAAGCCTCCCGCGGCGAACCGGCGGGCGATAGCGGCGCCCAATCCGTTTGACGCGCCCACGCCGACGACAAGAAGGCTGCTTTTCTGTTCCTGATGCATGCGGGACCTCCCAAACACCCACGCGCGACGTGGATCACGACCCATGCGAAACTTGGTCATGACAACCGTTTTTGCACGCGCCAAAACGGTCTCATTATTGAATGAATCCGTCAAGCTCCCCGTCTGCGCAACGTGCGCGATGCGTCGGCTCGCGCAAGTGCAAAGGGTCGGATCCGGCCAGCGATATCCATCGGACTCTCCTCCCTTTATGATCAGATCCCGTGTGATCACTGCGTCGCTAGTTGCCTGGCCCGCGCTCGGATCACAGGGAACCGACGCAGCCTGCCGAATTGATCCAGGATCAATTGAATGTTGACAATCATACTCCAGGATGTCCACTCTCATCTTCATTGTGATGAGATGAACGTAGAGATGCTCGGTGCGGGTGTGTGACGTCTCAACAGGGGAGCACTGCTTTGGCCAATCAAACAGGCTTGGAGTTGCGATCGCTGGTTAAGTCTGACGGCGAACTCGAATTATCGCTTGTAGAATTGCCCGTACCGACGCCGGAGGACGACGAAGTGATCGTTCGCGTCGAGGCGACCCCGATCAACCCCTCTGATCTCGGACTCTTGCTCGCTGCCGCTGACGCAAACGCAGCTACGACGTCAGGCGATGGCACGCAGACGGTGGTCACGGCGCCGATCGCTCCTGCGGCGCTGCGCGCGTTGGCGGGACGAATTGGCAAGTCTATGGCAGTCGGCAACGAAGGAGCAGGCGTGGTGACAAGCGCGGGCACGTCGCCGAGATCTCAGGCACTGCTCGGGAAGACGGTGTCGATCTTGGCCGGCGGAATGTATGCACAGTTTCGCAAGTGCAAAGCTGCGGACTGCCTGGTTTTGCCTGCGGGCACCACAGCAGAAGATGGAGCATCGGCCTTTGTCAATCCGCTGACCGCGCTGGGTATGATCGAGACCGCGCGAATGGAAGGACACAAGGGCTTGGTGCATACGGCAGCGGCTTCCAACCTCGGCCAAATGCTGAACCGACTCTGTCGCGCAGACGGAATTCCATTGGTCAACATCGTCCGCAGCGCCGAACAAGTCGAGATTTTGCGGGACCTTGGGGCCGAGCATGTCGTCAACTCCGCTCAGTCGAACTTCAGGGGCGACCTGTTCGCGGCCCTCGAGGCTACAGGCGCAACCCTCGCCTTCGACGCCATTGGAGGCGGCAAGCTCGCCAGCCAAATCCTCAGCGGCATGGAGGCCGCCGCCATTGCGTCCACGAAGGGGTATAGCGGCTATGGCTCATCCGTCCACAAACAGGTCTACATCTATGGCGGCCTCGATACCGGCCCGACTGAGCTGACGCGCGGCTTCGGCATGGCGTGGGGCATCGGCGGATGGCTGCTGTTCAACTTCTTGGCTAAAGCGGGACCGGAAGCCGTCGCGCGGCTGAAGGCGCGGGTCGCGGCCGAGATCAAGACGACCTTCGCCAGCCGCTACACTCGCACCATCTCACTGATGGAGGCGCTTGATCCTGATACGATCGCGGCCTATAGCCGCCGAGCAACGGGAGAGAAGTTCCTCATCAACCCGAATCTAGCTGTCGAATAGGCCTTGATTACCGAGTTCAAACGTGGCGGCATCGGTGGCTTCGAAATGCTGCAAGCCGCGCGAGCTTCGCACAGCGCTCAACATTTGAATCGTCCGGCTCGCGATCCCCGATATCGCTCGGACGCCCTGCTCGCCCCTGCACGCGCAACTCTCTATGCGCTCGCCATCTTTGGCAGAGGACTAGGTGCCGATTTAGCGTTTGGCTTATCCAACTTCTTCGACCACGACCGATAGTAGGCGAGACCTGTCATCATTACGATTCCGGTGACGCTCACAAGGCACTGCATCCACAACGCGTCCGAGATTTCGACGAGAATGACGTGGGCGGCAGCAGCCAAGAAGATACCGTAGCAGAAGACCTCCAGTGATTGCTGCCCACATAGAATTAAGGGCCGGAAGATGGGGTTCTCGAATCCCTTCCAATCACGTGGGACATACCTGATGACAAAAAAGGTAATAATCAGAAAATGAATCACGCGAATCGGATCCAAGTTGGTCTTGTCGTTCGGAACGAACGCAATGTAGAGCCGGTGCGGCAGAATATCCTCTAAGTTGGTGAACCGGGCGCCGAGAGTGATGAAGAGCCCGAACAGAAGATAGGCGGTGCCAAAAAGAACCAGCCAACGAGATTTGGCGAATGCCAAGGTTTTGCCGGTACCACCCACCGCAAACCAAGCACCGATCACAAACAGAAACTGCCACGCGAACGGATTGAAGTACCATGTACCCGTTGGATAGGCAGCAAGATTCCAGCCGAAATGACGAGCGGCGAAATAGAGCAAAAAAGATGCAGCGAGCGTTGCGTTGGGCTTGCGCAAAAGAAGCCAGAGTACCGGCGGAAATGTCAGCATCAAGACAATGTAGAGCGGCAAGACATCCATGTTGACCGGCTTAAACGCAAGCGTCAGCCCATGATAAAGGGTCTCGGAGGGATCTTGTAGAAATCGGGCAACGTTGAACTGATCCAATAGTCGCTGATCGTTGTACCTCTTCGCCAGGAGCCCAATCTCGGTGACGTAGATGACGAACAGCACCACGTGCGCAACGTAGATCTGCCACGCGCGCTTGAAGATGCGACTGCCAGCGACGATTGTGCCTCGCGAGATCATCATCCGTCCGTAGACGAAGGCGACGGTGTATCCGGATATAAAGACGAACAGATCGGCGGCATCACTGAAGCCGTAGTTGCGGGTAGTGATCCAGTTTACGACGTTGTCCGGTATGTGATCGAGAAAGATTGCCCAATTCGCCGCCCCTCGAAACACGTCGAGCCGATAGTCGCGCCCCTGCGGAGGCAGGTGAATTTCTGGCGAGACTCCTGACATCGTAACTCCCCCTTGCTGATCACGATTTGCTCCGTCGAGCGCGTTGCTCTACAGTTTGATCGCTGCTCATCGAAGCGACGTGAGCGGCTCCGTCTCCGCCGGCAATCATGGCAACCTCCCTCCCAAGCTTCGGAGATGCTGCCGGCTCCGCCTCTACGGTTGGCGCAGAGCGAAACACGAATCGGGTCTCCAGCGAACGGAGCACCTCGGCTAGTGTACTTGCGTCTTTCGCGCCCAGCGAGCTCGACTTTGACGACCTTCGGCGATCTTAGTCGAACATGGACAAAAAGCACCCCACGGTCAAGCTGACATATATCATCCAGTTTGACGCCGCTCACATCGACTAACAATGAACGTGGCGGTCGCCGAGCCACGCGATTTGACCGGCTCGTCAGACCCGAAGCCGCTCCCGAGGCCGCGCCATGAGCCTCAAGTTGGAGATCGCGTTCGCAAAAGTCGAGTGTTCCAGATCAGAACAGTTTGCACTTTGAGAAAAGTTCATTTATTGAACTATGGGAAGTCCTCGCAAACGTAAGTCACGGTTGAACACCGGTAAGAAACTTCGCAGCCGAGGTTTTTCACGCAATACGGAGGAATTCGCGATGGCCGCTTCGCGGAGCCTATTCGATCTCACCGGAAAGGCCGCACTGATCACTGGAGGATCGCGGGGTCTTGGACTGCAGATCGCCGAAGCTCTCGGCGATCACGGAGCTCGGCTGATTATCTCGTCGCGAAAGGCCGGCGATCTCGAACAAGCCCGCGATCACCTCAGAGCTCGCGGGATCGAAGTCGGGTTCATCGCGGCCGACAATGCGAACGACGAGGACATCCAAAGGCTGGCCGATCGGTCGATCGCTGAACTCGGCCGCATCGATATTCTGGTCAATAACGCCGGCGCGACTTGGGCGGCGCCAACAGAGGACCACCCGGCGGAGGCCTGGGACAAGCTTATGACGCTCAACGTGCGCGCAATTTTCTTGCTTAGCCAGAAGATCGGGAAACACTCGATGATCCCGAATAGATACGGACGGATACTCAACGTTGCTTCGATTGCCGGTCTTCAGGGTTCCGCGGGGATGATCGCGTACAACACGAGCAAAGGCGCAGTCGTCAACTTCACGCGAGGCCTCGCCGCGGATTGGGGCAGGTACGGAATTACGGTCAACGCCCTTGCGCCGGGCATGTTTGCAACGAAGATGACGAAAGGAATCTTCGAGCGAGTGGGCCAAGATACGTTCGCCAAATTTGCGCCCTTGCGTCGTATCGGGGACGATCAGGATTTGAAAGGCGCCGCGCTGCTATTCGCCAGCGACGCGGGCAAGCACATCACGGGGCAGATTTTGGCGATCGACGGCGGCGTTACTGCAGCCTCGGCCGAATTTATTCCGAACGAGATTTGAACTGGGCCGGAGCTTGGAATCCATCACCTTCGTGGCGTCGTGCGCCGCAGGCGGATTTCCGTGCGCTTCACGCGGCGACCCTTGTTGGATCGCACGACAAGTTCCTGCAATTTCGTGCCGTCAACAGCATCGAACATGTCGGCCGGATGGGGCTTCGGCGCAAACAGCCATCGATCACCCCACTGGCGGAGGGCCACGATCGTCGTAACGAGGTCTTCGCCCATCGGCGAGAGAGCATATTCAAGGCGCCGTCCGTCAGCATTGATCGGTCTGCGTTCCATTATACCGTTCGCGACCAGGCTCTTAAGCCTGGTGCTGAGCAGATTTCGCGACATCCGCAACCGCTTTTGAAAATCGTCAAACCGCGTCACACCGCCGAAGGCTTCTCTCAAAATCATCAAGCTGCCCCACTCGCCGATGATGTTTACCGAACGCGCCATCGGGCAGTTAAGATCAGCTCGGTTCTTTCTCTTCATGCACACGCCTCATGGGGGCAGGGCTGAGCCCGACACCGATGTTCCAATTCGCTATTGTGCAATAAAAGTCGTCCGTTGGTTATGCTCGAAGTGCATATCTTCCATTGAGCGCGGCGCTGCCTTCACCGGCTCTTGCCGGGCCAAACGATACCCTTGTTTTCAGCTCGCCTTTTCGGGCTGGCTCGCAGGCTTTACAGGGTGCCCTTGACACAGGGTGCCCTTGACCATCGCTCCCGCCCAGCGCCCTCGTTCTCTTTCGTCTTGCGATCCCGCCGGCCGCTCGCCGTGGTGTGGCTCGGTAGGTCAAGCCTCATATCTTCTGCAACCTCGCGTCATCAGACTTTTCTCCATAAATAGAAGTCATTGACGGATCATGGAGAACACGGCAGAACCTGAGCTGAGTTACGAACCCTGACGGGGCTTCTCATCGCCGACCTCTGCAACGACTTATTGTCGGAGGATGGTGAGTTCTGTCGTTCGACGCTTGACGCCAACAATGTCGTCGAGCACATGCGTCAGGTTCTCGACGCAGCACGCTCCAATGGCACCCTGGTCTTCATCACGCTGCATCATCACTGGCGCAAGGTCGTAGACGTCGACGTTACGCCGCCGAGAACGTTGAGTTTCGGCGCGTTCGACCGCTCGATCGAGGTCCCCTTCCGCCGACGTGTTCACTGGCGGCCTACGACGCCGACGATCATGTCTTCGATCACTTCGCGCGAGATCGGCTATTCCGGCACGCAGGAACAGTCTCGTCGCGAGGTCGAGCCGTGCTGCGCGCCGCCATCCTGCACACGGCGAAGAACGCCTGCATGCCGGCGAGCGGCATCTGCATCAGGCTGTTCAACAACAATCTCAGGTCTTCCTAGCTCATCGAGAACCTGCGCCTCCGTTCGACGGAGATCGAGGTGCTGGAATACTTCGGTTCGGATCACAAAAGCCGTAGCGTCAAGCGCACCATCCGACAGCGTAGCGGCCCGATCTGCCGTTCCTGATCGCCGTCCGCGCACGTGCGGTCCGCGTCAGTTCAAACGACACTGGAGTAAATGACCTTGCAAACCCTCGACAACCCGAACGGCACGTGGTTGTCACCCATGTCTTAGGTACGTTCTGTTACCTATGTGTCCGGGCTGGACAGGGTCAACGTGGTAGCGGGGGTCCGCTACATCGCGAAACCCACTATCGCAGAAGCTCTATTTTCCTACCGCCGAGCAGCTTAGCTGGCGGGCCTGCATCTTCGTAGCCCGCCGAAAGCGGCCCTTCGTTCGCTTCCGTTCGGCCAGGGCGACAGATTGCGGCTCGGCTGCAGTTCAGGCCTCGGTCGGGTGTCGTCCCCGCTCGGAAAAGGCTTCACTCACGAGCCAAGTTCCAAGGGCGCATTGACGCTGTCGAGGAACTCGACCGTGGTGAACCACAAGTCCACATCGCCGGCGTTTTCGAGATCATGGATCTTGTATTCGCCCTTCCGATAGACGAAGTGGCGGGTGTCGCCAGCCGAATAGACTGCTTCGACGATCGTGCCATCCTCCGAGTGCGAGCGCGCCCGACCCGGCGTCACAGCGGTCCAGAAGTAATCCAACACGTGACGATGGAATCCGATACGCTCGCCCGGAGCAAGCCGGATTTCCCAGACGCGGACACGGTCTGTTTCAGACAAGAGCCGCGTACCGACCCGTCCATTGAACTGATTAGACTCGAACTCTTTGCGAATGACATCAGGCCAGGCGGCCCTGCCCTTTTCCGTGACGCTAGCGCTCACCGTCGTGCCTCCTTGAGATGAGTTATCCATGATCCCTTATTCGATGCCCAGCCCAGTCTGGGCGCGAACGTGCTGCGCGCCGAACGATGCGCGGACCGAAGCGGCTGCCGCACTGCGGTCCAGCAGCGACACCGCCAACGATATCGCGAAGGCCAGCGGAACCGAGACCAGGGCTGGATTGTCGTAAGGGAACGGCGCAGGCCCGAGCTTGAACGTCGCGGTCCATACTCCAGGGCTCAGAGCGACCAGTCCAACCGAAGCCACGAGGCCGGCGAGCGAGCCGCTCACGGCGCCTCGCGTCGTGAAATCGGGCCAGACGATTGACAGAAGTATGACCGGGAAGTTCGCGCTCGCAGCGATCGCGAAGACCAGCCCGACCATGAACGCGATATTCTGGTTTTCGAACACGACGCCCAAGCCCATCGAAAGCAGGCCGATTGCGACCACGGCAGCCTTCGAGACCAGCACTTCCTCCTGCTCGCTGGCACGGCCCCTGCGGGCCACGCGGGCATAGAGATCGTGGCTTGCCGCCGAAGCGCCCGCAAGCGTCAGCCCTGATACGACGGCGAGGATGGTCGCGAAGGCCACGGCGGAGATAAACCCGAGCAGCAGGGATCCGCCGACGGCATCCGCCAGATGCAGGGCCACCATGTTGACGCCCCCAATCAGGCCACCCGACGCATCCCGAAACTGGGGGTTCGCCGAAACGATCGCGATGGCGCCGAAGCCGAGCACGAAGAGCAGGCTATAGAAGATGGAGATGAACCCCGTCGCGACCAGCACCGACGTGCGAGCCTGACGGGCATCGCTCACGGTGAAGAAGCGCATCAGGATGTGCGGTAGCCCGGCCGTGCCGAAGATCAGGGCCAACCCGAGAGAGATCGCCGATATCGGATCCTTGACAAGTCCGCCCGGGGCCATGATCGCGTCGGCCTTCGGATGCAAAGTGACCGCTTCTCGGAACAGGGCTTCCAGACTGAAGTCGAAATGGCCGAGAATCAGGATCGACATCAGCACCGAGCCCGCCATCAACAGCAGAGCCTTGATGATCTGCACCCAGGTCGTCGCGAGCATGCCGCCGAAGGTCACATAGACCATCATCAGCCCGCCTACGATGCCGACCGCGTAGATGTAGGGAAGCCCGAATAGCAGCTGAATCAGCTTGCCGGCCCCTACCAGCTGAGCGATCAGATAGAAGATCACGATCACGAGGGTGTTCACGCCGGCGACCGCCCTCACCGGCATCTCGGACAGCCGATACGCCGCCACGTCGGCGAAGGTGTAGCGACCGAGATTGCGCAGCGGCTCGGCGATCAGGAACAGGATCATCGGAAAGCCGACGAGAAAGCCGATCGCGTAGATCATGCCGTCGTAGCCCGAGGTATAGACGAGCGCCGTGACACCTAGGAACGTCGCAGCCGAAGTGTAATCGCCGGCTATGGCGAGCCCGTTCTGGACGCCCTTGAGGCCTCCGCCGGCAGCGTAGAAATCCTTGGCCGTGCTCGTGCCCCGTCTCGCCGCCCACCATGTGATGGCAAGACTGACTGCGACGAAGCCGAGAAACATGGCGATCGCCGTCGCGTTCAGCGATTGCCGCGTGCCGACCGCGGAAGTCAGCGCGTCGGCCGCCGCAGGATCGGAAGGAAGGGCGAATGCAATTGCGAACAGGGCTCCGCAAACCGAGCGCAAGGTCATCGGATATCCTCCAGAAGAAGCTGACTAAGCCGGTCGAAACGGGAGTTGGCTCGCCGGACATAGACGGCAGTAAGAACGAAGCCGAGTGCGATCAGACCGACACCGATCAACACGCCCCAGGTGATCACGGTGCCACTCCACAGCGGATGCCCGAGCAGCCGGGGCCAGAATGCGATGGTCAGGATGTAGGCGAAGTAAGCGGCTGCCATAACGATCGACATGCCAACGCCAAGGCGCTTGCGTTCGCTCGCGAGCTGTCTGAACGCGGGATGGTCCTGGATAGTTTGCAGGTTCATTTTGTCTTCCCTTTTGATCGGCTAGGCGGCGATGCCCGTTGCCACCGCAGTCTCCGCCATCACCGCCTCGGGGCTGCGATGCCGCTCCGCCATTGCCCGTTCTTCGGCAGTGGCGATCTGCGCCTGCATGTATGCGCCGAGATGGCGGGCGCGGCGGACGACCGCAGCCCCGAACGGAAGCCGGATTGACTCGAATTTTGCGAGCGCCGCGGGCAGGTCAGCCGGATGGGCTCGCAATGCGTCGACCAGAGCACCCGCATCGGCCGCGGCCTTCGTCACTCCCATGCCGACGTGGGGTCTGGCCACGAACGCGGCGTCGCCCAGGATCACCGTTCGAGATCCGAGCGCCATACGCGGCGTCTCAAGATCGAGGATGGCCTGTATGAACGGCAGTCGCGTGAGGCGAACGACCTCGGCAAATTGCGGCGCAAGCAATCGGTCCGCGTCCCGCCGCATCGAGGCGATCACATCGGATCGAATCCTGGTCGGTGGAATGGACAATTCGTGCCGGATGCCGTCGATGTCCGTCAGGAGATCTGCCAATCCATGGTCGGCATCCGCCGGGCGGTACCAAACAAAATTGAAGCGGCGCTCGCCGACATCCATCTCTTCGTTGGCGCCGGCGACGGGATAACCGAGCATCTGTTCGCCGGGCGGGAGGCTGAAGGCAAACCAGTCGCACAATTCTGCGCGGGTCCGAGGCGACAGGTCCCGCTCGTTGACGAGGCCGCGCCAGGCGACGTAGCCGGCGTATTTTGGACGGACGTCCGCCGCGAGCCGCGCCCTGACGCCTGAAAATATGCCATCCGCGCCGATCAGCAGATCTCCCGAGGCCTCGGAACCATCTGAAAAACGCGCCACCACGCGATCGCCAAACTCCGTGACTTGCTCGAGGTTCTTGCCGTGATGATAGCGCTCCGCCGGGAGCGCTGCCTTTAAGAGCCCGTAGAGGTGTCCCCAGGACGTAAGGACCTGCCGCAACCCGAGCTCGCCAGCGATCCGTCCGCTCTGGTCCAGCACGCGCCGCCCCGGGACCGCTACTCCGACTGCGGCGGCTGCGGTATCGATACCCGCCCTGCCCAACACCTCGAACAACTCCGTATGAGTGACGATACCCGCGCCGCGACCTGCCAGTTCGGCGCCGACACGCTCGTACACATCGACTTTCCAGCCCTCCCTCCGCAACAGCAATGCAGCGAACAGGCCGGCCATGGACCCACCGATCACGAGTGCTTTCAGCTGCACTCCACGCCTCCAGCGGTCGTCGCTCATGAGCATCCTCCAGTCGGTTGTCGGTCGCGCGGCGTTGTTGCCGATTATTTATCGACTGATCAATTATCGGAATGTCATTGACGCAAGTCAACGATTATTTATCCGTTGATAAACAAAATGTGATGGCCGGCTCCCCCAATCGGCTGCGGCGGCAAATAGGTGTATGAAGGTCCAGAAGTGCACTCAAACTGACGAATCAGGTGTGAAGCAGTCCAGCAGAGCGCGTCTCCGAACGCCAATCCCGGAACAGCAGAGGCTAGACCCTGCCGAGCGGGAAGCCATCATCGCGCGAGAGGCCGTGTCGTTTTTCGCCGAGCATGGGTTCGAGGGGCAGACCCGCGAACTTGCGAAGCGGCTCCGCATTACCCAGCCCCTGCTCTATCGCTACTTTCCGAGCAAGGAAGCGCTCATCGAACGGGTCTATCAGGAAGTCTTCGTCGTGCGCTGGAAGCGGTCCTGGGAGAAGATCATCACCGATCGCTCGGTCCCTCTGATGGCGAGGCTGACCCAATTCTATCGCGAATACGCCGAGGTTATTCTCACATACGAGTGGATCCGCCTGTTCATGTTTGCGGGTCTGAAGGACCTCGGATTGAACGCCCGCTATCTCAAAATGCTGCGCGAGCGCGCGTTCGAAAAGGTCATCGAGGAAATCAGGGTCGAGTACGGGCGCCCTTCGACCAAAGAACTCCCGATTACCGTTCTCGAAATCGAGATGGTGTGGGGACTGCATGCCGCGATCTTTTATCTCGGGGTACGTCAATTCATCTACTCGATGCCCCTCGAAACGGACGTCAATTCGATCATCGATGCAAAAGTAGCGACGTTCCTCAATGGTATCCGCTCCGTTCTACCGGCGAAAGCACCGATCTAGGCCCGGGACATTGACCTGGCCACCTTTCGAAAGGCAAAGCGGATACCGTGGCTGCATTGGTGCGTCGCACATGTACGACGCCTTCAGACTTCTGCCATTCCCGTCAATTACACCCTATCGCTTTCTTGATGCGAGCCACAGTGAACGGAAGATCATGCATCCGGACGCCCGTGGCGTCCCTGATCGCGTTGGCAATCGCAGCCCCCGCCACCCTGTGCCTATCGGAAATCAAATCCGGACATATTCGTGATGCAATCCGCCGAGGACCGGGCGGCAAAGAATACGCCCTGCTCTCTTTACGGTGCGCGATAGGGGCGCATCCTTATCCAAGACCAAGTGCGTGCGCGTCTCATTATAGTAGAGAGCGTAAGATTTCAGAATTCGGCGCAGATGCACCTCGCCTGAGACAATGATGTGGTCCAAACACTCGCACCGTATCGATCCGATCAACCGTTCGGCAAACCCGTTCTGCCAGGGTGAGGGCGGTGCAATAGGTTTGTCCCGGATGCCCATGGCACGCAGTCGGCGTGTGACGACCGCCCCGTAGATGCGATCACGGTCCCGGATCATGTAGCGCGGAGCCTCGTTCCAGGGGACTGACCGCTATCCGTGGATTGTCGAGAGCGCCCTAAAGAGCCACCACAAGCAGTTCGTGATCGACGGCGAGGCGGTGCTCGGTATAGATGGCGTCGCCGATTTCAACGCGCTCCATTCCCGCAAGCCCGATCACGAAGTGCAGTTCTACACCGTCGACATTCGGGCGCTCGACGGCGACGTGCTTCACTTGTCGATGCACAAGACCAATCTCGCGCGCCTGCTGACGCGCAGGCCGGACGGCATCTTTGTCGCGCCATTCGAGCAGCGCGAGATCAGCCCCGACCCGTTCAGGGCCGCGTGAGGCGGCGGGGTTCTCGCGCTCGGCGTGAGATTTTTTGGAACGCCGACGGCACCACCTCCGCACTCGTTAGGCCAATTTTGAAGCACTGAACCCGAACTCACGTCACCGCGCGGGCCGGCCAAGAGCCGCATTACGAAGGATTAACTTCTTCGACAGGACGCCGAAAGGATCGATCTCCTATGCACGGCACATTCGTGCACGGCCACTACCAGACAAGGCATGACGCCCACTTTTGGCGGCACGTGCTGTCCGATTGCGCGGTGACGTTGTCCCTCTCGCGTGGCTTGCTGGCTGGCGCATGTTCGTAGTGGTGCGGTGGGTCGCACGCGGCTTCATGCTGCTGGCAAATTTTGGTGCGGAAGGCGGATTGTACGAGAACTCACGCCAGCGCTGTAGGCATCTTGTGACTGTGTTGTGCAAGCTTTTCATTAAAGAGGATCAACATGAAAGATCATAAGTGCGATCGCTGCAGCGCCTCTTTGACCGATAAGGCGTCGAGCATGAGCATGTTCAACACGGATGTCCTGTGTTGGGACTGCGTCGAAAAGGAACAGGCGCATAAACTGTATGGCTACGCCTGTCGGGAGGAGCGCCGGGCGGTGGCGCAAGGCGACCGCAATTACAAAGGGATCGGCAAACCCGAGGACTTGTAATGCCAGTGAAAGCGAGACGGCACGTCGAAAGGAGGAAGGCGGCACTGACACCTGTGGTATAGGTCCAAGCTTAGGTTAGTGCCATCACCTAGCGTGCGACCGTGGTGCGACCGCAGCTAGGGTTCATCTTCACCATCGTGCTTTCTGAGTGCGCGCTCTAGCGCGCTCAGATTTTCTTCGAGGAACCAAATTTTCCGCTGCGACCCTCTGGGATGTAAGCCTTTCGCTTCTTCTAACTCCGCCCGAACCTTAGCTATGTCTGCCACTAGCTTGCGGCGCGGTTCGTCATCGTTGTTCATCGTGTCGCCTCCTCATTCGCCAATGGGCTGGGACCGCGAGCATCTCGGATCGCGCGCGAGCGTCGCTGATGCGTCGGCCGATGGGCCGGTGTCTTCTGTCGCCCGGCCGGATTTAACGCACAGGATCGGCGCGCTGCGAGGCCTGATCAGCTCACTTGGATGCCCGTCTCGACGCGGCAGAGATCGCAGAGCACGCCGAGGCCATCGACGATCTCCACTTTGTTGCGGCCCAGCGCCTTGGCCGTCTGGATCGCGGCCAGCGACAGGACCACGCCGCTCTCGGCCGCATCAAACCCGCGATCGGCCAGCTCCTCGATCAGCTCGTCGGCGACGTCGATCATCCGCTTCACGC
>Ga0307474_10000325_pt1 | contig 35090 bp, 33 predicted proteins | sample atmos_gasesECM1C_2_FD_203312 | JGI IMG/M metagenome (GOLD analysis project Ga0307474, IMG submission 203312) | Hardwood forest soil microbial communities from Morgan-Monroe State Forest, Indiana, United States - atmos_gasesECM1C_05 | ecosystem: Environmental > Terrestrial > Soil > Temperate... | reverse complement strand
GTTTTCCTGGCGCCACCAGATCAAGGCGCTGGGCGAGGCCGGCATTCGGGTGATCGCGCCAGACCAGCGCGGCTATGGCGCAACCGACGCTCCCGAAGCGGTCGAAGCCTACGATCTCGAGCACCTGACCGCCGATCTCGTCGGTCTGCTCGATCATCTTGACATCGACAAGGCCGTTTTCGTCGGTCACGACTGGGGCGGATTTGTCGTCTGGCAGATGGCGCTTCGACACCCCGACCGCGTCGCTGGCGTCGTCGGCGTCAACACGCCGCACGCCAATCGCGCGCCAGCGGACCCGATCGAATTGATGCGCAAACGTTTCGGCGAACATATGTACGTCGTGCAGTTTCAAAATCCGTCGCGCGAGGCGGACAAGATCTTCGACAGCAAGGTCGAGCAAACCTTCGACGCCTTCATGCGCAAGCCGGTGCCGCGCAAGGAAAGCGCCCCGGCCGCGCCGCCAATCCAGGGCGTCGGCGCTTCGCCACGGCTCAACCTCGCCTTTCCGCAAATGATTGCGGGCTACGATGCCAAACACGATCCACGGACGCCGATCCTGTCGCCGGAGGAAAAGAAGGTGTTCGTCGATACCTTCACAAGGACCGGCTTCACCGGCGGGATCAACTGGTACCGCAACTGGACCCGCAACTGGGAGCGCTCGGCTGGCCTTGATCACACGGTGCATGTGCCCTCACTGATGATCATGGCCGAGAACGACGCGGTGCTGCCGCCGTCGGCGGCCGATGGCATGGAAAAGATCGTTCCTGATCTCGAGAAATACCTGGTTCGCGATAGCGGCCATTGGACCCAACAGGAAAAGCCGGAAGAGGTCAGCGCCAAGCTGATCGAATGGCGGAGAAGGCGGTTTGGATAAGGATCGCGCAAATTCGTCATTGCGAGCGAAGCGAAGCAATCCAGAAATAAATCGGCGAAGCTGGATTGCTTCGTCGCCTTAGCTCCTCGCAATGACAAGTCGAGGTAGGGGAAAATTCGGAATGCCGCCCAAGAACAAACTGAACCCGATCCCGCATCCGCCAATGAAACCGGTAGTCGGCAACATGCTGTCGCTGGATTCGACGGCGCCGGTGCAGAATCTGGCGCGGCTCACCAAGGAATTGGGGCCGATCTACTGGATGGACATGATGGGAGCCCCGCTCGTCGTCGTCTCCGGCCATGATCTCGTCGACGAACTCAGCGACGAGAAACGCTTCGGCAAGGTGGTGCGCGGCCCATTGCGACGGGTGCGCTCGATCGGCGGCGACGGCCTTTTCACCGCGGATACGACCGAGCCGAACTGGAGCAAGGCCCACAACATCCTGCTGCAGCCGTTCGGCAACCGCGCCATGCAGTCCTACCACCCGAGCATGGTCGACATCGCCGAGCAGTTGGTGAAGAAGTGGGAACGGCTGAACGCGGACGAGGAGATCGAGGTCGTTCACGACATGACCGCGCTCACGCTCGACACCATCGGACTGTGCGGCTTCGATTACCGTTTCAATTCGTTCTATCGGCGCGACTATCACCCGTTCGTGGCGTCGCTGGTCCGTTCGCTCGAGACCATCATGATGATCCGCGGCCTGCCGTTGGAAAATCTCTGGATGCAGAAGCGGCGGCGCGATCTTGCTGCCGACGTCGCTTTCATGAACAAGATGGTCGACGAAATCGTTGCCGAGCGGCGCAGAAGTGCCGCGGCCGCCGACGACAGGAAGGATTTGCTTGCCGCCATGATGACCGGTGTCGACCGCGTCACCGGCGAGCAGCTCGACGACATCAACATCCGCTACCAGATCAACACGTTTTTGATTGCGGGCCACGAAACCACCAGCGGACTTTTGTCGTGCACGCTTTACGCGCTCTTGAAACATCCCGAGGTTCTGAAAAAGGCCTATGAAGAGGTCGACCGGGTGCTCGGTCCCGATATCAACGCCAAACCGACCTTTCAACAGGTGACGCAACTCACCTATATCACGCAAGTTTTGAAGGAAGCGCTGCGGCTCTGGCCGCCCGCACCCGCCTACGGCATCGCGCCGTTTACCGATGAAGTGATCGGCGGCAAATACAAGCTCAAGAAGAACACCTTCATCACCGTGCTGGTACTGGCGCTGCATCGCGATCCCTCGGTGTGGGGCCCCAATCCGGATGCGTTCGATCCGGAGAATTTTTCCCGCGAGGCGGAATCCTCGCGTCCGGTCAACGCCTGGAAACCGTTCGGCAATGGCCAGCGCGCCTGCATCGGCCGCGGCTTTGCGATGCATGAAGCGGCGCTTGCGATCGGCATGATCCTGCAGCGCTTCAGACTGATCGACGTCCACCGCTACCAGATGCATCTGAAGGAGACGCTGACGATCAAGCCGGAGGGTTTTAAGATCAAGGTACGGCTGCGCGCGGACAAGGAGCGCGGCACTTATGCCGGCGTGGCGGCGACGGCGGCGGTTTCCAGTGCGGCGACGGCGCCTCGCGCGCGGACCCGTCCCGGACACAACACGCCGCTGCTTGTCCTGTTTGGATCGAATCTCGGCACGGCGGAGGAACTCGCTACTCGAGTCGCCGATCTTGCCGAGGTCAACGGCTTTGCAACCCGGCTGGCGCCGCTCGACGATTTCGTGGGCAAGTTGCCGGAAGAGGGCGGCGTATTGATCTTCTGCGCATCCTATAACGGCGCGCCGCCGGACAATGCCACGCAATTCGTCAAATGGCTGGGCGGCGATTTGCGCAAGGATGCCTTCTCCAGGCTGCGCTACGCCGTGTTCGGCTGCGGCAACAGCGACTGGGCCGCGACCTATCAGGCCGTACCCCGCTTCATCGACGAGAAATTGGCCGCGTATGGCGGCCACGGCGTCTTTATGCGCGGCGAGGGGGATGCGCGCGGCGACCTCGACAGCGATTTCGAGAGCTGGTTTGCCAAGCTCGCCCCGCTTGCGACCAAGGAATTGGGCATCGAATCCAGTTTCGCCCGCAGCGCCGAGGACGAACCGCTGTACAGGATCGAGCCGGTTGCGCCCTCAGTGGTCAACGCTGTGGTCGCGCTCGGCGGCATCTCGCCCATGAAGGTGCTGGCGAACAATGAGTTGCAAAACAAGGCCGGGGCCAACGCCTCGGACCGGTCGACCCGGCATATCGAGGTGCAATTGCCCGCCGGCCTCACCTACCGGGTTGGCGATCACTTGAGCGTCGTGCCGCGCAACGATCCGGCGCTGGTCGACGCGGTTGCCCGCCGGTTCCGGTCTCTTCCCTCAGACCAGATTCGGCTGCAGGTCGCCGAAGGTCGGCGCGCACAGTTGCCCGTAGGCGAAGCGGTATCGGTGGGCCGGCTACTCGCAGATTTTGTCGAATTGCAACAGGTCGCGACCCGCAAGCAGATCCAAATCATGTCCGAGCACACCAACTGCCCGGTCACCAAGCCGAAGCTGCTCGCCTTTGTCGGGGATGACGCCGCCTCCGCCGAGCGTTATCGCGCAGAGATTCACGCCAGGCGCAAATCGGTGTTCGACCTCCTGGAGGAATATCCGGCCTGCGAATTGCCGTTGCACGCCTATCTCGAAATGCTGTCGCTGCTCGCGCCGCGTTACTATTCGATTTCGTCCTCCCCCTCGGTCGATCCGTCGCGTTGCAGTATTACCGTCGCCGTCGTCGAGGCGCCCGCCACCTCGGGCCGCGGCATCTACAAGGGCATTTGCTCGAACTATCTCGCCGGCCGCCGCGTCGGCGAGACCATCCAGGCTACCGTGCGCGAAACCAAGGCCGGTTTTCGGCTGCCCGATGATCTGCTCCTGCCGATCATCATGATCGGTCCGGGTACGGGGCTTGCGCCGTTCCGCGGCTTTCTGCAGCAGCGCGCCGCCGCGAAAGCAGGCGGCGCGACCCTTGGTCCGGCGATGCTGTTCTTCGGCTGCCGCCATCCCGAGCAGGACTATATTTACGCCGATGAACTGAAGGCCCACGCAGAGAGCGGCATCACGGAATTATACACGGCGTTCTCACGCGGCGAGGGTCCGAAAACCTATGTGCAGAATCTGGTCGCGACCGAGCAGGATCGCGTCTGGAAGCTGATCGAGGATGGCGCCATCATTTATGTCTGTGGGGACGGCGGCAAGATGGAGCCGGACGTCAAGGCCGCGCTGGTTGCGATCTACCGCGAGCGCACCGGCGCCGACAGGGACGCCGCTCAGCGCTGGATCGAAGATCTCGGCGCCGGAAATCGTTACGTGCTCGACGTCTGGGCGGGCGGATGAGGCACGGCGGTTCATGTAGGGTGGGCGAAGGCGCATCTTGCGCCGTGCCCACCATGATGGGTTTGGTACTCGCAAAATGGTGGGCTCGCTTTGCTTAGCTCACCCTACAATCCAATCTGAGCATTACCGCTTCGGCAGGCGCTCGAAACTTGGCGTTCCCTCCGGGATGACGTGAAACGGCTGCTTGTCGCAGGTGTAGATCGCCATTTGCGGACTGCCGAACACCGCGGGATCGTCAAGCGTGCCGACCTTGACAATGGCCGCCGCCAATCCGGGCCGCCGTGTAAGAAGATGAGTGCCGCATTCGCCGCAGAATTCGCGCGTTACCGCGCGCTCGAGATCGCTGCGGGTAAACTGCTTGGGGCTACCCTTGGTGAAGCGGAAGCCGTCGGCGGGCATCAGCATGAACATGTTCGGAGAGCCGCCGCTGATATATTGGCATTCCCGGCAGTGGCATTGCGCCTTCATCATCGGCTCGCCCTCGGCGACGTAGCGTATGCTGCCGCAATAACATCCGCCTTCCAGTTTCATGAGATCCTCTCTTTTTCCTGATTTGGCGCTTTTCTGGATGCTTCCTTTGCGTGCTTGTCGATGGCATCGATGATTTGCGGCCAGAAGGGAATTGGCAGCGCGTGGCCCATGCCTTTGATCATCAGGAGTTTCGCGCCGGGAATGGAGGCGGCGGTGTCCTTGCCGCCTTCCGGTCGCACCAGCGGATCGACCGTGCCGTGGATCACGAGCGTCGGCGCCTTGACGGTATGCAGCCGCTCCTTGCGGCTTCCCGAGGCGAGAATGGCTCGAAGCTGGCGTCCGGCGCCGGCCGGATTGATGCCGCGCTCAAAGGTTCGCCTTCCTCGCGCAAGATCAAGGGCTTCATCCTCCGGGAAACTGCCGACCCGCAGTACCTTCCAGGTTTTGACGAAGCGATCGAGAAATTCCTCCTTTGAAGTCGCTGGCGGGGCCATCAGGATAGCCATCGCTTCACGGGTCGCCTGCGGCAGTCTGGGATTGCCGGTGGTCGACATGATGGAAGTGAGCGAGCGCACGCGCTGTGGAAACGAGATCGCGATTTCCTGCGCGATCATGCCCCCCATCGAGGCGCCAACGAGATGTGCCGATTTGATGCCGAGCACATCCATCAGGCCGACCGTGTCTTCTGCCATGTCGCGCAATTTGTAGGGCGCCTGGACCGGGATCTTGAGGAATCGCAGCTTGAGCATTTCCAAGGCGGTCAGGCGCTTGCCGCCGGAGAGGTGGCTGGACTTGCCGATGTCGCGGTTGTCGAAGCGGATCACGCGAAAGCCGCGCGCGGCGAGCTGTCGGCAAAAGTCGTCGTCCCAGTGGATCATCTGGGCACCTAGCCCCATGATCAAAATCATCGGCTCGGCGGCGGGGTCGCCGAAAATCTCGTAACAAAGGTCGATGCCGTTGGCGCGGGCGATCTGCGGCTGTTGATGAGGTAACGGGTTCAATGGGGCATTCCCCCGTGAATGGCTTTGGATGAGGTTTCTATGACACGGTTTTTCGCGACACAGAAGGCTCTTCAGGTTGACCGGTCCGGCACAGTTGACCGGCCCGGCACAACGGTGTGGAATGAAAGAACCGAGGTCGGCCGCGCGGGAACTTGACAAGTCTCGACTTTCGCGATCATGCCGGAGGACGCCGATGGCAGACAAGAGCAACGATCCAGTCGCGTTGTGGCAAAATATGATCGGCGAGATGGAGAAGGGATTTAACGCCTTTGCCAATCAGGCGATGGCATCGCCGCAATTCAGCAAAGTCATGAACCAGGTGGGCGGCACCACGGCGGGAGCGCAAAAGCAGCTCGCCGATCTCATGGAGAAATACCTGGTATCCATGAACCTGCCGAGCCGGGCGCAGATGGTCAGCATGGCGGAGCGGCTGGCCTCGATCGAGGGGCAGTTGAACGAGATCAAGGCGCTCCTGCAGCAAGTGCACGGGCATACCACCGCGCCAAACGCCGCGGCGACTCCGCGGCCGCCGCGCACCAAGCGCCCGCCTTCGCCTCCGGCCGGAGGCGGAGAGCAAAAATGAGCGCCGACGCTGGCCTCAATCCGCTCAACCTCGACCTGGCGTCGGTCCAGCAGCGGATTCAGACCGAAGTTGATCGCGCGATTCAACGCAGCATCAAGGGCGTCGAATATATCTCGACCTCGGGACCGTCGCTCGGTTCCACGCCCAAGGACATATTGAGCGTCCGCGGCACGATGAATCTCTATCACTACCGGCCGATCGCCGACGAGATCTACCGCGTGCCGATCCTGATCGTGATGGCGACCACCAATCGCGGTTACATCCTCGACATGGTGCCCGGCCAGAGTTTCATCGAATTTCTCTTAAAGCGCGGCTACGACGTCTACATGCTGGACTGGACCGCGCCGAAGCCGGAAGAAAAGCGGTTGCGGATGGAGGATTACGTCCTCGATTTTGTTCCGGATTGCGTGCGGCGGGTGCAACAGGATTCCGGCGAGACCGACGTCACGGTGATCGGCTATTGCTTCGGCGGCGTCTTGTCGCTGCTTTACGGCTCGATCTTTGCCAACGGACCCATGAAGAACCTGATCTGCTTCACCACGCCGATCGACTTCCGTGAAATGAAGCTGTTTCAGAATTTCGCCGACCGCCGCTATTTCGACGTCGATCATCTGATCGACAGCGTCGGCAACGTGCCGCCGGAAATGATCTTGTCCTCGTTCGAAATGCTGCGGCCGGCCTCGCGCGCCGCAAGCCAGGTGCAGCTTTGGGACAACATCTGGAACGACGAGTTCGTCAAATCCTACCGGATGTTCGATCGGTGGGCGACCGACACGCTGCCGCTGGCCGGCGAATATTTCCGCACCATCACCAAGGACCTGATGTGGGACAACAAGCTCTATAACGACACCATGACGGTGGGCGGGCGCAAGGCTGACATCGCCGACATCAGGGTGCCGATTTTACATGCGGTGGCCGAGCACGACCACATCGTTCCCTATGATGCGGCGAAGCCGCTCATCCAGAAGATCGGATCGGCCGACAAGGAAGAGGTGATGCTCAAGGGCGGACATGTCAGCCTGGTCGCCGGCGCCAACGCTATCCGGCGGCTGTGGCCCAAGCTCGATTCATGGTTATGCGAGAGATCGATATGAGTGAGAAACGCACCTATCCGCGGAGTGTCGAAACCGAGGCCGGCGAGATCGAATTCCGTTTGATGTCACGCGCCGACGAGGCCGCCGTGCTTGCCTTCGCGCAAAAGCTGCCGACCCATGATCTGTTGTTCCTGCCGCGCAACATCAGCCAGCCCAAGGTGCTTTCGGCCTGGATCAACGAGATCGAGCGCGGCGACATCACAAGCCTGCTCGCCATCAAGCAGGGCGCCGTGGTCGGCTGCGGCACGCTGGTGCGCGATCCGCACTCATGGTCGCCTCATGTCGGCGAAATCCGGATGGTGGTGTCGCTGGATGTCCGTGGACAGGGCGTGGGCCGGGCGCTGTCGCAGGAGACATTCGCGATCGCGCTGGCCGCGGGGCTGGAAAAGCTTTCGGTGCAGATGACGGTCGACCAGCAGGCGGCGATCGCGCTGTTCGAGAGCCTCGGCTTCAAGGCGGAGGCGCTGTTGCACGACCACGTCCGCGACGTCGACGGCAAGAAGCACGATATCGTCGTGCTCGGGCACAACGTGGCGCAGGTTCGGGCGCAGCTGGAGGCCTACGGGGTCCCAGGGGCCGTGGCGCAAGGCTGAACGCGGGAAATCCGCTGGTTCTCCAAGCAGATCACCCAAAAATTCCATTAAATCTCATTGATCACGAATTTGTGATATCGCGACGCAACATTGATATTGCGTTGCAACAACGGCGGTGCCATATAAACCACGCCCCGGGCCAATTACGGACGGGGTGAGCCCATAGCTCAAACCTGAGGATGGAGAGACCCCCATGAGCACCGAGAATCCAATGCTGAACAGCGTCAAGGAAGCCTTCGCGCCCGTCACCGAAGCCTTCAAGAATTTCCAGAACATGGAAGTTCCCGAGGCTGCCCGCGAATTCGTGAAGAAGCAGGCCGAGACTGCCAAGGAGCGCGCCGCTGACTTCTACGCCGGTTCGGAGAAGGCCACCGATGCAATCGAGTCTGCCGTTGCCGGTTCGGTCAGCGAAGTCGCCAAGATCAGCCGCAATATCCAGCAGGCGTTGTACCAGGACGCCGAGGCGTTTTTCGCCGGCATCGACAAGCTGGCGTCGGCCAAGTCGCTGAACGAGGCGGTGCAGATCCAGTCCGACCTCCTGCGCACGCGCGGTGAAACGCTCGTGTCGAGGGCCAAGGCCTCGACCGAGTATCTGAGCAAGCTCGTGACCGAGAGTGCGAAGACCGCTCAGGACAACTTCGCCAAGGTCTACAACAAGTCGGCTTGATTATCTTAAGTACCTGTTGCGTCAGTTCGAAGGCTCGCTTCACGCGGGCCTTCTTTTTTGCGGTCCCGATACCTCCCCTCGTGGCGAGGAGGCGCGCACCCGAGCAGGCCGAGCTGTAGCGAGGCCGTCGCGAATGGTGCAAAAAAGGCGCGGTCTACGGACGATGCTTTGTATCGCCGGGAGAACCATGAGACCCGATCCTTGTAAGACGCGGCGGAGGCGCCGCTCATCGGAATGAGGAAGGTGGAGCCGATCATGATCCTTCCCACGACATTCTCGTTCGACGCTCCCACCGACGCCGCACGCGCCGCCGAACTGCGGCGGGTCAAGGCGCTGGCGACGCTTGTTCTTGCCGGCACGCTTGGGGTTTTCGTCACGGCAAAGCTGTTGTTGCCGCTCCACCCCGTCTTCGGCTTCGTCGCCGCCTTTGCCGAAGCTGCGACCATCGGTGGCCTTGCCGACTGGTATGCGGTGGTGGCGCTGTTCAAGCGGCCGCTCGGCCTGCCGATTCCGCATACGGCGATTATCCAGGGCAATCAGAATCGGATCGCCGAAAAACTCGGCGAATTCATCGAGGTGCATTTTCTCGAACCCGGACCCGTCGAGGCCAAGCTGCGCCAGATCGATTTTGGCTCCTTCATCGCCGACTGGCTGCGCGACCGCAAGCGCAGCGCCGATCTTGCCCGCTTCGCGCTCCGCCTTTTGCCGGAGGCAGTGAGTGCGACTGAAACTTCCGGGCTGATGAATTTCATTAGCCGCCGCATCACCAGCCAATTGCAGGGCATCGATCTTGCGCCGCTCGTCGCCGGAACGCTGCGGGCGTTCGTGGCCGAGGGGAGGCATCGAGGACTGCTCGACGACCTCTTGCGCGGCGTGCACGATACGCTGACGCAGGCCGAGACCATGGCAATGATCCGCGAGAAAGTCCGCGCCGAACTGCCGACGCTTTTGAAGCTCTATCGCGCCGACAAGTTTCTGGTGAACAAGATCGTCGCCTCGGTCACCACCTTCTTCGAGGAAGTGCGCAACGACCCCAACCACCCGTTCCGCGGCGAGTTCGACCGCATGGTGCTGTCTTTCGTCGACCGGCTGTCCAATGACAAGAGCTATGCCGATCGCATTGATGGCCTCAAGCGCGACCTCCTGGCCCGACCGGAGCTCGGCGAACTTGCGAAAACCATGTGGTCGAATGCGCGCTCGTTTATCGAGCGCAGCGCCAGCGGCGAGAGCCAGGTATTGCAACAGCATCTCGCCGGCATGTTCGTGAAGGCGGGCGAGGCGCTTGCCGCCGATTCCGAATTGCGCGGCGAAATCAACGAAGGATTCGTCGCGGTGCTGCGCAGTTTCATCGCCGATCAGAAGAGCGGGGTATCCACTTTCATCGCCGATCAGGTCAAGGCGTGGGACATGGGACAACTGATTTCGCTGATCGAGATCAATGTCGGCCGCGACCTGCAATACATCCGATTCAACGGCTCCCTGATCGGCGGGTTGGCAGGGCTTGCGCTCTACACCTGCGAATTTCTGCTTCGCCTATTGTGACTTTTAAACCACAATCCGCCAAAGACCTATTGTTCGCGGTGCGGGAAGCCGCTTGAATGTTGGAATCAGTACCATAGCTTTAGAGGCGTTGTTGCACTGCGCTACGACTGTGTGAGAACCGCGTTTTCCGAAAAACGACTGATTGGCCGCTTTTTTGAAGCGGGTCATGGAGAGGAATGCGATGTCCGCCACCGCCGAGAGGCTGCGCCCGCCGTCAAGAACCCTGATGTTTCTGGAAGGACGCGCGATTCCCGAGTTTGGCGCGTTTCTCGGCGCGCTGCCGCTATTAAGCCTGGCGCCGAGCGGCGATGGGCATCCGGTGCTGGTGTTTCCCGGCCTCATCGCATCCGATGTTTCGACACGGCCGCTGCGCCGCTTCCTGGAAAACCGCGGCTATGCGGTGACCGGCTGGGGGCAGGGTCGCAATCTCGGCCTGCGCCAGGGCGTGCAGCAGGCAATGGTCGATCTCGTGCGCGAACTCGCCGACACCCATAAACGCAAGATCAGTTTGGTCGGCTGGAGCCTTGGCGGACTTTATGCGCGCCAGCTCGCCAAGATGTTGCCCGATCGCGTGCGCTCGGTGATCACGCTTGGCAGCCCGTTCGCGAGCCACCCGAGGGCAACCAACGCCTGGCGCATCTATGAGATGGCGAGCGGGCGTCGCGCCGACGAGCAGGACCCGCGGTTTGGCGGAAGGCTGTCGGAAGCACCGCCGGTGCCGACCACCGCAATCTTCAGCCGCACGGACGGCATCTGTGCCTGGCAAGGCTGCGTGGAAAGGACCTCTGCGACGTCGGAAAGCGTCGAGGTCGAAAGCAGCCATTGCGGCATGGGTCATCATCCGGCGGTCGTCTACGTGGTCGCCGATCGCCTTGCCCAGGCAGAAGGGCAGTGGAAGCCGTTCGACCGCAGCGGCTGGCGCAGCCTCGTTTATCCCGATCCGAACCGGTAGGATCGGTGGGCTGATGCGTTGGATTCGCGCCGTTCGTCATGGCCGGGCATGGCCGTTCGAAGAACGGCATCGCTTCCGCTCGCCTATGCCCGGCCATTCACGTCTTTGCCGCCCATAACCTTTTCAAGTCGTGGATGCCCGGGACAAGCCCGGATGACGAGATTTTCGAAAACACTGATTCAGTAAGAGCGCGGCGACGCGCCTCCAGAAGCATGCCAACAGACTCGACATTGTCGCAGACGCGGAAAACGCGCTATGCGTCTGTGATGCCGCAGCCGCTTGGACGCATCATCGACCAGCTCAAGCGCGAGCCCTCGCGCACCGGCTCGATCATCATCACCGTATTCGGCGATGCGATCGTGCCGCGCGGCGGCTCGGTCTGGCTCGGAACGCTTTTGAAATTCTTCGAGGCGCTCGATATCGACAGCGGCGTGGTGCGCACCGCGATGTCGCGCCTGGCGTCCGACGGTTGGCTCGAACGCGAGAAGGTCGGGCGCAACAGTTTTTACCGTCTGACCAACAACGGGCGGCATACGTTTGCGGGCGCCACCAGGCATATCTACGATTCGCCCCCGTCCGACTGGACCGGCCGCTTTGAGCTCTTGCTGATCGGAAGATCCGAGGATCGCGACATTTCGCGCGAGGCGCTCAAGAACGCAGGTTTCGGAAGCCCGTTGCCGGGCGTGTGGGTCGCACCTTCAGGTGTTCCGATCCCCGAGGAAGCCGCATCCGCGATCCGGCTCGAAGTGTCGGCCGAAGACGACAGCGGTCGTCGTCTCTTGCGCGAGAGCTGGCCGCTCGATCGCACGGCGGAAGCCTATCTGAAATTCATGCGGAGCTTCGAGCCCTTGCGCGGCTGGATCGGCCGGCGCGGCCGGCTAAGCGATGAGGACGCCTTCACCGCGCGAGTCCTGCTGATCCATTATTACCGGCGCGTCGTGCTGCGCGATCCGCTGTTGCCGCCTGCTTTGCTGCCTGCGGATTGGCCCGGGCGGACCGCCCGGGCCCTCTGCCGGGAAGTCTACCGCGGGCTGCTACCGGCATCCGAGCAATGGCTCGACCGGCACGCCTTGAACGAAAACGGGCCATTGCCGCCTGCGGGCGTGGAACTGGCACGGCGTTTCGGCGGCTAATATGTTACAGAATTATCTTGCATATTGGAATTTCTGTTATATATTGACGGCAACGATGGCGGAAAGGTCGGCGCATGTACACCCAGGCGCTTAACACGTCGGAAGCCGAAGATCGCAACCTCGAAGATGCCGCGCGCGCTGAAGAGTTTCAGGCGCGCATCGACGCCGAGGAACGCATCGAGCCGAACGACTGGATGCCGGCGGCCTATCGCAAGACGCTGGTGCGGCAGATTTCGCAACACGCGCACTCCGAGATCGTCGGCATGCTGCCGGAAGGCAACTGGATCACCCGCGCGCCGACGCTGCGCCGCAAGGCGGCACTTCTGGCGAAGGTGCAGGACGAATGCGGCCACGGTCTTTACCTCTACGCCGCCGCCGAGACGCTCGGCTCTTCCCGGGAAGAACTCGTCGACCAGATGCTGGCGGGGAAGGCAAAATATTCCTCGATCTTCAATTACCCGACGCTGACATGGGCCGATATCGGCGTGATCGGCTGGCTGGTCGACGGCGCGGCGATCATGAACCAGATTCCGTTGTGCCGCTGTTCCTATGGCCCCTATGCGCGGGCGATGATCCGGGTGTGCAAGGAGGAATCGTTTCACCAGCGGCAAGGCTACGAGATCATGCTGACGCTTTCGCGCGGCTCGCAAGAGCAGAAGGCGATGGCGCAAGATGCCTTGAATCGCTGGTGGTGGCCGGTGCTGATGATGTTCGGGCCGCCGGACCGGGCAAGCCAGCACGGCGACACTTCCACCAAATGGAAGATCAAGCGCTTTTCCAATGATGAGCTGCGCCAGAAATTCGTCAATGCGACGGTGCCTCAGGCCCAATATCTCGGGCTGACGATACCCGATCCCGGCATGAAACTGAATGAAACGACCGGGCATTGGGAATACAGCGCGATCGACTGGGAAGAATTCAAGCAGGTACTGGCCGGCAACGGCCCATGCAACCGTGACCGCATGGCGGCGCGGCGCAAGGCGCACGAAGAGGGCGCCTGGGTGCGCGAGGCAGCCGCGGCCTATGCGCAGAAGCGCCGGCAACGCTCCGCCGCGCGCGCCGCCTAAAGGAGGTCACATGGCCACACCCAATACGCCGCTGTGGGAGGTCTTCATTCGCAGCCGCAACGGGCTTGCGCACAAGCATGTCGGCTCGCTGCATGCGAGCGATGCCACCCTTGCGTTGCAGGCCGCGCGCGACGTCTACACCCGCCGCGGCGAAGGCCTGTCGATCTGGGTCGTGCCGTCGAGCGCGATCACCGCCTCAGACCCGGCTGAGAAGGGCATGATGTTTGAACCGGCGGAATCCAAGATTTACCGCCATCCGACCTTTTACGACGTGCCCGAAGAAGTCGGGCATATGTGATGGCGCACGACGTAGTGCCGCCTGCGTCATTGCGAGCGCAGCGAAGCAATCCAGAACCACCGGGAGGCGTCGATCGTATCTACGAGGAAGCCGTCATCACCGGGCTTGTCGCGGTGATCCACGACTTACCTTCTTTTTAGAGGAAACAAAGACGTGGATGGCCGGGTCGAGCCCGGCCATGACGAAGGAGGGACATGGCAACTGAGTCGATCAAAATTTCTGAAACTCCGCTGGTGCTGTACACGTTGCGCCGTGCTGACGACGCGCTTGTGCTCGGTCATCGGTTGTCGGAATGGTGCGGCCATGCGCCGATGCTCGAAGAAGACATGGCGCTCGCCAATATGGGGCTCGACCTGCTCGGCCAGGCACGCGAGCTGTACTCCTATGCAGCCGAAGTCGAAGGTGGCGGCAACGACGAAGACAAATTCGCCTATCTTCGCGACGTCAGGCAATACCGCAATCTTCTCCTCGTCGAACAGCCCAACGGCGATTTCGCGCGCACCATGGTGCGGCAGTTTTTCTATTCCGCATTCGCCGACCTCTACTGGCGCGCGATGATGAAGTCGAAGGACGCGACGCTGGCGGCAATCGCAGCGAAGTCGGAGAAAGAAAGCGCCTATCACGTCAGGCATTGCTCGGAGTGGATGGTCCGGCTCGGCGACGGCACCGAGGAGAGCCACGCTCGCACGCAAACCGCGATCGACGATCTCTGGGCCTTTACCGGCGAGATGTTCGAGGCCGATGACAGCGAGCGCGCTCTGACCGATGCCGGTATCGCCATTGATGCAGCGGCGTTGTGGGAAGAATGGCTCATGACCGTTTCCGATGTCGCGAGCGAAGCGACGCTTGCTTTGCCCAAGAGCGACTGGATGCAGCGGGGAGGCCGCAGCGGGCGGCACAGCGAACATCTCGGGCATCTGCTCAGCGAATTGCAGTCGATGCAGCGAACCTTCCCGGGGGTTGCATGGTGATCGCCATGTTCGATGATACCAAGTTGCGGCAGCACGCCTTTGATGTGGCGGCGAGCGTCGTCGATCCAGAGATTCCGGTTCTGACCATCGCCGACCTCGGCGTGCTGCGCGACGTCACGGTCGACGAAGGGCGCGTCGAGGTGACGATCACGCCGACTTATTCGGGTTGTCCCGCGATGAATATGATCACGCTCGAGATCGAGCTGGCGCTTCAGCGCGAGGGGTTTCGCGACGCCAAGGTGCGCACCGTGCTGGCGCCGGCCTGGACCACCGACTGGATGAGCGAAGAGGGTCGCCGCAAACTTGCCGAATACGGTATCGCCCCGCCAAAACCGGCGAGTTCCCGCCGAGGTTTGTTCGGCAAGGATCAGGTGGCATGTCCGCAATGCGGATCGTTCGATACCGAGGTGCTTTCCGAATTCGGCTCGACCGCCTGCAAGGCGCTGTGGCGTTGCAAGACATGCCGCGAGCCCTTCGATTACTTCAAGTGCCACTGACTTGTGGTCCGCAAAGAGAGGATGCCGTCCTTGCGAGCGAAGCGAAGCAATCCAGACTACCTTCACGAAGAAGTGCTGGATCGCTTCGTCGCTGTGCTCCTTGCGATGACGGCAAGTAATTGCTGATGCCTGCAGCAGCGCCGCGTTTTCATCGCCTTGCCGTCAGTGACCTGCGCCGGGAAACCGCCGATGCGGTGTCGCTGCGCTTTGCGATTCCGAGGGAGCTTGCCGAAGCCTATCGCTTTTCTCCGGGCCAATATCTGACCTTGCGAACGACGATGGACGGCGAGGAGGTTCGCCGCTCCTATTCGATCTGCTCCGGTCCGGACGACGGCGAATTGCGAATTGCCGTGAAGAAGGTCGATGGCGGCGCGTTCTCGAGCTGGGCCGCCGACGAACTCAAATGCGGCGACGAACTCGACGTCATGACGCCGACCGGCCGCTTCGGGGTGCCGGCGGCGGCGGACCAAGCGCGAGTTTATGTCGGCTTCGCTGCGGGCTCCGGCATCACGCCGATCCTGTCGATTATCAAGGGCGTGCTGGCGCGCGAGGGAGACAGCCGCTTCTTTCTGTTCTATGGCAACCGTTCGACCAGCGGCATGCTGTTTCGCGAAGCGCTCGAAGAACTCAAGGACCGCTTCATCGAACGGTTGTCGGTGTTTCATGTCATCTCGGGCGAAGAGCAGGATATTCCGATCCTGCACGGCCGGCTTGACGGCGAGAAGGTGAGGGTGCTGTTACGCTCGCTGGTGAGATCGCAAGACGTCGATCATGTTTTTATCTGCGGCCCCGCCGGCATGAGCGAGGATATCGAGGCGACCTGTCGTGACATCGGGGTTACGGAGAGCAGGATTCACGTCGAGCGCTTCGTGTCCGAATTCGGCGGCAAGCCGCGTCCGAAGGCTTTTGTGCAGGCGAGCGCGCCGCCAAAAGCGTTTGCGGCCCTCATCATCGACGGCAAGCGCCGCGAGGTACCGGTCGCCGAAGGCGAAGCCATTCTCGATGCGGCCTTGCGTGCCGGCCTCGATCTGCCCTTTGCCTGCAAGGGCGGTATGTGTTCGACCTGCCGCGCCAGGCTCATCGAGGGCAAGGCGCAAATGGAGGTAAACTACTCGCTCGAGCCGTGGGAATTGGAGAAGGGATTCATTCTCACCTGCCAGGCCCGGCCCGTGACCGACAGGGTCGTGGTGGATTACGATCACGTATGACGCCTTGTCGTACCCGCCTTCGGGGACCGGAAATTTTACTCACAAGGTGGCTAGCGCCAGAGTAGGCTCTGGACTAGGATTCAACCAATTCTTGCGGGAAGGGAAAAGACCACTAGCTCGTTCCACGGCTCGCGGGAAACGCGTGCTAGCTTGAACCGGGGGCGTTGGCAGGATGAGATCAGCAGCGCTGAATGCCAAACAGGCTATTTCGCCGCTGCGACGGGCATTTTTCGACGCGCGCGTGGTGGAAACCGTTGAAAACTTTTCCCGGGCGTGCGTTCCCAATGCCCGCCCAACGGATGAGCCGCCTCTCGATAATATGTTCTATTTCGACGACGGAGCGTTTTGGCGCGATGTGCTGGGGCAGCCACGACGTCGATGGAACAAGGGCGTCGTTTTTGCCGATGCAGTGATCTTTTCCGAATGGGTTGCCCGCGTCCCCGGGCTTTATTGGCGGCCGGAATCTGAGCGGTTGCGCGACTATTCGCCGGATATTGTCGAAAGCTACGACCTGGGGGGGTGACATTACGTCCCTACGGTAAGTCGCAGATAGTCGTAGGAGGAGTGGGGACCTTCAAGCTTCCGCCTAATAACGAAGGCTATCGTCTCTGTACTGTGACGATGAGCGCGAACGTCTCTTGCGGAATTCCAGTTCTGGTCAGTCCTGAGACATGCAGACGGCATTCCTTATGCGAGGGGACGGTCATAAGCGTCAAGGAGTCTTGCTGGGTACAGATGCCCCATGAGTGGTCCGCCCGCTTTCCCTCAACCCGGGGTCTTGTGCTGGGCTGCTTATTGCTGACGAATCCAGACGCATTGACGGTCGTGGGTGATGACGCGGCGTCGCAAATCCATCCCTATACCATTATGAGCTACACCGATGGTGCGGCGGAACTTTTTGACTTTGTCTACGCCACCGGAAACACGGGAGACGATGGCTATCGCGCCAAGCTCGAAGACTTCTTCGATTCCTACAAAAATCGTCGGGGAAGGCGAGGTCGTTACCTCATTGCCGGAGACATGTCCGAACCGATGTGGACTGCGGACTACGCGAGACCGGAAGATTTGAAACGGGCCGAGCCCGAGGCCAGCTCACACCTGGAGCTGCTAGAGCGCCGGGTTCGATCGCGTCTGGACGGAAATGATATGGAAGCTCGCCTGCTACAGGCGCTCTGTACGGTACCCGATATCAATTATCTCAGGCGCATTTCCGCTCACGTCGGAATCGAGCCGAGCGCATGGGTCAAGGAAGGAACGACTGTCGCAGGTGCAGCGGCGGAGTTGCTCACGAGGATCGATCGCGAACAACACTTGCCTGGAATCCTCGAGGCTCTTGCGATCGAGTTTCCCGAGACACTGCGGGGTCCGTAATGCCCGGCAAACAAATTTGGGACGAGCGTCTTAAGGCTCTTGAGGCACTCCTGGCACAGCTGTACCCGACCGTGCAGGAGTCCCGGCGGATAGTCGTTAGGGCCGATCTGCCTGTCGGCTTGATACGATTTCACGACACAGCGGCAATAAACTGGTTCAATATCCTAGAAGCAGCACGAAATCTTGATCGCGTTGATTATATCATTCGTGAAGCTCTCGCGGACTTCCCCGAAAACGCAAGCTTAGCGCATCTCGTGAAGCTGCAGGTTGATGGAACGCGGGGTCCGGAACGATCCGCTTTAGAAGAAGGCAATCAAAAAGTTAGATCGATCGAATCCGAGTCAGCAGCCGAGCCGCCTGAAGAGAAGCTTGCCGCAGGGGTCGCTGCAGAAGACCGGGCAAACAATGAACTTTCTGGCTCCGCCAAGCATCTTGTCATCCTTGTCCATGGAATTCGAACCCGGGCCGCGTGGTACATCGAAGTACGAGATTTGCTACTGGCCGAGGGATTTGAGGTTGGCCTAACCAACTACGGCCGTTTTGATTTGTTTCGGTTCCTTTTCCCGTTTCCATTCGTCAAGGCATGGGCGGCAGCGGACGTTGAGCGCGACATACGCGCGGCCATGCTCCATCATAAGGTCACCGAATCTTCAGTGATAGCTCATAGCTTCGGAACTTACGTCATCGGGTGGATTCTCCGTCGACGATTCGACATAAGATTCAGGCACATTATTTTTTGTGGAAGCGTTGTCAAATTCAGGTTTCCATTCGAGCAACTGAGCGGCCGGTTTAAAAGCGTCCTCAACGAAGTAGGAACACGTGACATTTGGCCAGTGATGGCGGTAAGTGCGACTTGGGGATACGGTTCTGCGGGTGCCTTTGGGTTCAACCGAACGCCAGTTTACGACCGCTACCACAAGGGGGTGTCACACAGCGCCTTCTTGAATGCACCATTTTGCAAGTCCTGGTGGGTCCCCGTACTGCGTGGCGACAAACCGAGGCCAGCCGACTTGCCGGAAAGCCCGCCGTTCTGGCTGCGGCTTTTTTCGGTGATCCACTTCAAATACGTTGTGATCGCTCTCCTCGCTCTGTGGGGCGCCCATGTGTGGTGCCGCGCTCCCGAAGGCGAAGTCATGATTCCGGCAGAGCCGGTGGTTTTTGCGGGACAAATCATTGACAATCTGGTTACGCAGGCAGAGCAACCATGTTCGGCTTGGCGCCCTGAATTTCTGAAATGCCAACGCTGCATGCGCAGCACAGGCGTCGATAATGCCGTTAAGGGGTTGGCGATTTGCCGGCCTGCCGCATTCTATTTCAAGTACCGCGATCCGGTCACCGCGCTTGAGCGGCTTGGCAGTAAGATAGCCTGTATCCAGGTCGATGGTATCCCCGAGAGGCGCTTGATGGTCAGGCTCAATAGAACACTTGCATCGGAGATAAAGGCGACCGACGGCAGGTCGCTCTGGTTATGCGGCTGCGACGAAGACGGAAAAAAGAGAGCCTTGGAGATCTTGAATCGATAGGTAATGAAGGAAGCAAGATATGCGTCGGCTCATTCTGTTATTTTCGATCGCGCTATGCCTGGCGATGACAAATTCAAGCGGACAGGCGGGCAGGTTCACGTGCAAGGCCGCACAAAATCTCGCGAGAGTGGCGGCGTTAGATCGGGATGCAGTGATCGTTGAACCCGATGAGAGCAAAAAGGAATGCCGCTTCAGCATCAACGGCGAACCGGCCGGCAGTCCGCCACGGGAGCTAATCATCGAAGCGGCCAACCTGCTCCGATCGGGCAAACCATCTGAAGCGCTTGAAAAGAGCAGCGTCGATTGGCTTTCCTTCTTATTGCTGGCAGCTTCGACCGATACGACGGTCGACGATAGCTTCCGCCAACAGCTCTTCGCCAATAAGAACGCGCTCGCGGGCTGCTTCAAGGCGCTTGAGGCCAACGCATTCGACATACCAGCGTTCAATAGTGAAGATCGGACTGTGTTCTGTCGCGGGGCTCCGCGCGGCGGCGCCAATTTTGGCTTCGCAGGGCGGTTTCAGGTCGAGGTCGTGAGCGCCGTGCCTTACTTGGTCGTTGGAGCCATGCGGAAGGAGAGCGCGAGCTATCTATTCGTGCCGCTTGGATTCCGGCCGCCATCGCCGCCGCGCTGACCAATAGCCCGCGCGAGTTGCCGCCCGTGACGACTACCCCTTCGGCCGCTTGTCGATCACGCGCTTGGCCTTGCCGAGCGAGCGCTCCAGCGTTTCGGGCGCCACTGCCTTGATCCGCGCGGTAATCCCAACGGTGCTCTTGATGTGATGGGTGACGCGCTCGGCGTGTTCGAAAAGCCCCTCGCCGTCCCAGTGCTCGGCCCGCGCTTCGGCCACCACCGTCATCTCGTCCATCCTGCCTTCGCGCGTCAGTTCAATGACAAAATGGCCGCCGCACCAATCGGTCGCCAGCAGCGCTTCCTCGATCTGGGTCGGAAACACATTGACGCCACGCAGGATGATCATGTCGTCGGAGCGGCCTGTGACCTTCTCCATCCGCCGCATGCCCGCTCGTGCCGTGCCCGGCAACAGCCGCGTGAGGTCGCGCGTGCGATAGCGGATCACCGGAAAGGCTTCCTTGGTCAGCGAGGTAAAGACCAGCTCGCCCTTTTCGCCGTCCGGCAGCACCGCGCCGGTATCGGGATCGATCACCTCGGGGTAGAAATGGTCCTCCCAGATATGCAGCCCGTCCTTGGTCTCGATGCACTCTTGCGCCACGCCCGGACCGATCACCTCCGACAGGCCATAGATGTCGGTGGCGTCCATGTCGAAGGCTGTCTCGATTTCACCGCGCATCGCGTTGGTCCAGGGCTCGGCGCCGAAGATGCCGATTTTCAGCGACGATCGGCGGGGATCGAGGCGCTGGCGTTTGAATTCGTCGAGGATCGCGAGGATGTAGCTCGGCGTCACCGTGATGATGTCGGGCTTGAAGTCGTTGATGAGCTGCACCTGCCGCTCGGTCATGCCGCCGGAAACCGGCACCACGGTGCAACCGAGTTTTTCTGCGCCATAATGCACGCCAAGGCCCCCGGTGAAGAGACCATAACCATAGGCGTTATGGATGATCATGCCGGCGCGGCCGCCGGCGGCACGGAGCGAGCGCGCCATGACCTCCGACCAGGTCTCGATGTCGGCCCTGGTATATCCGACCACGATCGGCTTGCCGGTGGTGCCGGAGGAAGCGTGGACGCGAACCAGCCTTTCGCGCGGTACCGCGAACATGTTGAACGGATAGTTGTCGCGCAGATCGATTTTGGTCGTGAACGGGAATTTGGCAAGATCGGAAAGCTGTTTAAAATCCTTCGGATGCACGCCGGCCTGATCGAAGACTTTCCGGTAATGGGTGACATGGTCGTAGGCATGCGCGAGCGACCAGGCCAGGCGCTTTTCCTGCAGCGCGATGATCTCGTCGCGGGATGCTTTCTCGATCTCGTCGGTCTCAGCGCGATAGTTGCGGGTGCTGATTTTCTTGCCGGTCGAAGCCATCGCGCGTTTCCTCCAATGTCCCGTCATTTCCGCCCGGCGGCGGGCTCGGCCATAGGCACCAAGGCGCCGCCGATGGTGCGCGAATGACCGCGCAACTCGGCGATGACAGTATCATTCACCGTGACGCGTACGTCGTAAATCCCGGAACGGCCCGTCCGCGAGATTTCCCGCGCGCTGGCCACCAGGTGGTCGCCGAGCTTGCCCGGCCGGATGAAGGATATGTTGCATTGCGCGGCGACCGTGCGCTGGTTGTGGGAGTTGCAGGCGAAAGCAAACGCCGAATCCGCGAGCGTGAAAATGAAGCCGCCATGGGCGATGCCATGCCCGTTGACCATGTGCGGCTGGATGGTCATCGCGAGCACGGCCTGACCCGCTTTCACCTCCACCATCTCCATGCCGAGGCCTTGGCTGGCGCCGTCTTCCTTCCACATCGCATCTGCGCAGGCGCGCGCCAGTTCGTTGGGCGAAAGTGCGGCCTTGAAATTCACCTTTTACCTCCCAGGTCGCGCCGGACATTGAACAAGTCTCTTGTATAGCAGCGTCAGTCGGTTAGTCATGGGGGCCGCAAGAAAATCGGGCAAGAAAATCGGAAAGGTCCTGATGCCAGGCGAAATTGAAGGAGTCGATCGATCGGTTGGGGTCGATGCACGCTGCGTGCGGCTAATGGCAAAAGCCGAGACGCCGGCTTCGCTTGCACCTGACATCGAGCGGCGAGGACTGTCGCGCGGTGAAAACCAGGTGTTGATCGAGGTCAGGGCGGCGGCGGTAAATCCTTCCGACGTCAAGGCCGCGACCGGGCTGATGGCCTATGCGGTGTTTCCGCGGACCCCTGGCCGCGACTACGCCGGAATCGTGGTCGACGGGCCACCGGCCACGCTAGGGCGCGAAGTATTCGGCTCATCCGGTGATCTCGGAATCCGCCGGGACGGCACGCACGCAACCCATCTGGTCGTCGAAGCCGATGCGATCGTCGAGAAACCCAAAGACATTTCCTTTGAAGAGGCCGCTGGCATCGGCGTTCCCTTTGTCACCGCGATCGAAGGCTTTCGGCGTGCAGGCACGCCCAAGAGCGGCGACACCGTGCTGATAATGGGCATCAACGGCAAGGTTGGCCAGGCCGCAGTGCAGATCGCCACATGGGTCGGCGCGCGCGTGATCGGCGTAGCGCGCAGGAGCGAGCCTTACGTCGGCCACAGCAATTCTGCTGTCGAGATGATCGATTCGTCCACCACCGATGTAGCGACACGCGTGCGCGAGCTCACCACGGGGAAGGGCGCCGACATCGTATTCAACACCGTCGGCGATCCCTATTTCCTGGCCGCGCACCACTCGCTTGCGCTCCGCGGGCGGCAGATCCTGATCGCGGCGATCAATCCGGTCGTCCCATTCAACATTCTCGAATTTTATCGCGGCCAGCACAGCTATGTCGGCATCGATACGCTCGGCCTGTCGTCGAGCGCGACGGGAGCCGTGCTCGGCGAGCTTGGCCCAGGCTTCGCGAGCGGGCATCTCAAACCGTTTCCGATTCGGCCGAACGCGATCTTTTCTCTCGAAGAAGCAAAGACGGCCTTTCTGGCAGTGGCAGGTTCTGCGCGTGATCGCGTCATCCTGCGGCCATCCTGAGAGAAACAGCGCGTGCCATCAGGCGCCAACATCGTCGTCTTCGCCGGACTTCTGATCGGGCTCGCCTATGGTGCGGTTGGCCTTCTGAGCGGCTTTTGCCTGACGAGCAGCCTGCGCGGCTGGTGGGTTGAAGGCGACAGCCGTTTGATCCGGACCTTTGCGCTGGCGCTAGGCGTAGCAGTCGCTGTGACGCAGTGTCTCGCCGGATTTAGCGCGGTTGATCTCGGCAAGTCGGTCTATCTGCTCACATCGATCTCGGCGCCGCTGATGTTTTTTGGCGGCCTCTTGTTCGGTTATGGCATGGTGCTGGCCAACGGTTGCGGCTCGCGCGCGCTGGTACTGCTCGGCCGCGGCAATCTGCGTTCATTTGTCGTGGTGATCGTGCTCGGGATTGCCGCGCAGATGACGATCCGGGGATTGATCGCGCCTCTACGGGTCGCGCTCTTGCAGGCGACGCAGGTCAAACCGGCTTACCTTTCGTTGCCGGCGCTGCTCTCGGCGTTTTCCGGCAGCGAAATCCTTGCGCGCGCCATCGCAGCCTCGGCAATCGCGGCAGTGCTGGTCATCTTTGCCTTCGCCCATGCGCCGTTCCGGCGCGCAAAGGGGCAGATCGCTGCCGGCATCGCGGTTGGTCTCTTGGTGAGCGCGGGCTGGTTTGCAACCGGCTATCTTGGCGCGGATGATTTCGATCCGGCGCCCGTCACCTCGCTCACTTTTATCGCCCCGATCGCGGATGCGGTCCAGTACATGATGCTCTCGACCGGGCTGACGCTCAACTTCGGCATCGCCATGGTTGCTGGCGTCTTCACCGGCAGCCTCGTGACAGCGCTCGCCACGCGACGCTTCAGCCTGGAAGGTTACACATCGCCCCGCCACATGCTTCGCTCGATCGGCGGCGCCGCGCTGATGGGATCGGGCGGCGCGATGGCGCTCGGCTGCTCGATCGGGCAGGGCCTGTCTGGGATTTCGACGCTGGCGCTCGCATCGTTCGTGGCGGCAGGCGGAATCCTTTCGGGTTCGGCCGCAGGCCTGCGCGGTCCGCTCCGCGTCGCGCCATTGGCAGCAAAAGACGCAAGCGCCATGGCGGATCGTTCAATGATGCGGACTTCTGAACCGCCACGCTAGCGTGAGGTCGCCAGCCGCATCACGTCGAGATAGCCTGGACGGACTTCCATCCGCTTGATCAATCCCTTTTCGACCAGAAGCCGATGGACCTCTCGCAGCCGGTAGCACGGCAGATACATGAAGAGATGATGTTCGGCGTGATAGTTGACCCAATAGGGTGCGATCAGAAGGCGCTCGATCGGATTGGCAAGCGTGGTTCGGGCGTGGCTGAACGGGTCCTCGCCGGTTGACGTGCAGGCATGCTCGGCGATGTTGCGGATGCGCGTCACCAGCGACAGCCATGTTGCCATCGCCAACACCCAGACTCCCCAAAACCAGATGCCGGCGCCGGCCAGCCAGAACAGGCCGAACATCAGCGCATTCGCGACAAGGAAGCGCGCCATCTTGTCGGCGCCGCTTGAGACGAAGCTTTCGTGTGTAACCTCTTCATCGCCAGCAGTAGGCCTGAACAGCGACAGAAACAGCGGCAGCCGCTGCTTCACAAAGGTCTGACCGGTGAGATCGCGGATCGCCTTGCGAGTAAAACTCTCTTTCGTGATCGGGAACGGTGCCGAGAGCGAGAGATCGGGATCCTCCATTTGCTGCGTGTATCTATGATGCTGCAGATGGTAGGAGCGGTAACTGGCAAGATCGGCCCCGACCGGCACCGCGCAGAGCCATTGCCCGACCCATTCGTTGATCGCCCGGTTCGGATGAAGTCCGCCATGGGCGGCCTCATGCATCAGGATCGCAAGCCCAAGCTGGCGCGTGCCGACGATCATCACCGCGACCAGCCATGTCAGGGGATTGGGCCACAAGGCCACGAGCGCGATGGCCACAGCGATGGTGCCCCAGGCATGCGCCACCAGCCAAAGGCTCCGCAGCGAACTGCGCGAGGTCAGATAATTCCACTCATCTAGCGAGAAGACCGATCTGGGATCGATGCGCGACACGGCCGGCATGAGCGCTCCTCCACCTGAATGATACGCTCGCGTGGTGGTTCGTCAATCCGCCGCGGAGGTCACGATGCGGATCTCCGAGGTCAGGGTGCGGTGTACCGGGCACTTGTCGGCGATCTCCATGAGCTTGTTGCGCTGCTCGGCATCCAGCGCACCCTCCATGGTAATCACCCGCTCGATCTGGTCGAGCATCCCTTGTTTGGTTTCGCATTCGGCGCAATCCTGCGCGTGGATCTTGCTGTGCCTGAGCGTGACGGTTGTGCGCTCGAGCGGCAGCATTTTGCGGTCGGCATAAAGCCGCATGGTCATCGAGGTGCAGGCGCCAAGGCCGGCGAGCAGGAGGTCATATGGCCCGGGCCCGGTGTCCTCGCCGCCCGCGGCGACAGGCTCGTCGGCGACCAGGCGGTGTGGCCCGACTGAAATGCTTTGCTGAAACTTGCTGTCGCGGGTCTCGCTAACCACGACCCTGCGCGGCGATTCGCCGGGATCCATGGCTTCTTCTGCTGCCGCAGGCTCGATGTAGCGTGAGGCCCAGGCGGCGATGACGTCGGCAACATAGCTGGAATCGCGACGGTCGCTCAAAAGGTGGTCGGCGTCGGCAAGCGACACGAAACTCTTGGGATGCTTGGCGACCACAAAGATGCGCGTGGCGTTGTCGATGCCGACCGTATCGTCGGTCGCGGCGTGCATGATCAGGAGCGCCCTGTGCAGCCTGGCGACACGATCCATCAGGCTGTGCTCGGCGACGTCGTCGAGGAATTCCCGAGTGACTGTAAAGGGCCGGCCTGCGAGCGAGACTTCCGCCTTGCCGTGCTTGCGAATGTCCTCGATGCGATCGGCGAAAAGCCCGGTGACATGCGCGGGGTCGGAGGGCGCGGCGATGGTGACGACGGCCCTGGCTTCCGGAATGCTTTCCGCCGCCGCCAAGATCGCCGCGCCGCCGAGGCTGTGGCCGATCAGAAGTGCCGGCGCTTTTCTGGTTTGGCGCAGATGGTTGGCGGCGCGCACCAGGTCGGCCACGTTGGAGGCAAACGTCGAATTGGCGAAATCGCCCTCGCTGGAGCCAAGGCCGGTGAAGTCGAAGCGCAACACCGCAATGCCCTTGGCGGCCAGCGCCACCGCGATCCGCTTTGCCGCCAGCACGTCCTTGCCACAGGTAAAGCAATGCGCGAACAGCGCGTAGGCGCGAATTTGCGCCTCAGGCGTATCAAGCGCGGCGGCGAGGTGGATGCCGCCTTCGCCTTCGAATTGGAAACGTTCGACAGGCATGGCCTACCTCCTCCTTTTGAGTGCGCGTTCCGCTCGAGTGAAATCGAGGCGTATATCGGGGCCTCGTGGTTCGAGGAGCACGGCCTTGCCGTGCTCCTCACCATGAGGATCTTAGAGCTCATTCCGAGGAGCATCGCCCTCTGCTGGCGAGCCTTGCTTGGCCTTCATCGTGGGTAAAGGCGGAGGCCGGACTAACTTCTCAACTATTTCGCGGACATTCTCTGCAGCAGTCCGGTCGGCAAGATCTTCACGCCAGACAAGTATGCCTCCGACGGTTGGCAGTTGAGAAAGATGTTTAATTAGCTCTTCGAGCCCGATTGGACCGCGCGTCTCGTTGCCTTCAGTGTAATACCAAAACTCATTCGTGCCCCGCGCGCCCCAAAGATAAGGGCAGCCTAGCACGATCAGCGCAAAGCCTCCATCACCCGGTCCATGGCCGGGCGATGGCGGTTCTTGATCTTCACCCAGTGCTTGGTCAGCCTGATAAGGCCGGTCGCGGCGTTTGGAGACTCGACCATCAACTCGCTTTCGCGCGAATTTTTCTGAGGTGGCCGACTAAGCAGCTTGAGGATTTCTATAGTATACTCCTGTAGGAGGCGGCACGCGGGGCAATGGAAAAGCTACTGGAGCAACTTGGCTACGCCACGCCGTTTAGGTACGCAGCGGGGCATATGGCTTCTTTCACTGGTTAGATGAAATCGAAGAACGCAGTGGTTCCTGAAAGAGAGGAAGGAGCACCCGCTAAAAGCAATTGGATACTGTAGCGGCTGTTGTTGTCTTCCTTGGCGCAGTTGCTGGGCGAGCGGTTTTCAGCGCCTAGGTAGTTTCCACGACCGCTAGCGGTCATCTGCAGGAGGGTCCTAGAATGAAGAAGACATCTGCTGCCTTCGTCGCGGTCGCAACGATCGCTGGTTCGCTCGCCGCGACGCCGGCGAGCGCGCAGCGTGGTGTTGCTCCAGGCGTCACGGCTCCGGGCTACTACTATTATGGGTCTGACTACGTCTACCCGCCGGCTTGCCAATGGGCGACACAGCGTTTCTGGGACGGCCATGGCTGGCGGGTCCGCCGGGTGCGAGTCTGCGGCTGATTATATAGGTACACGCCCTAGCATGCCCGGCTTGTACACGGCGAAGCGCGCCCGCGTGGTGCCGTCCTTTAGGCACACGCGGCCTCAGCCGCGCCCTTTTGGCCTTTGTTTACTCCGGTGATTTCCCCAAGGCGGGACGCGAAGTCGCGCCTTTTGCTAATATACTGTAATTAAAGGGAATAACGCTGTTCTTCCCACGGGTCGCCGCGGTTGTGATAACCGCGAACTTCCCAGTAGCCCGGCGCATCTTCCGTGCGGAATTCGATGGCTTGCAGCCATTTCGCGCTCTTCCAGAAATAAAGATGCGGAACGACGAGCCGCACGGGGCCGCCATGATCTTGCGTCAGCGGAGCTTGCGACCAGCTATGCGCAAGCAAGGCGTCCTCGGCGGCAAAATCCTCGATGGTCAGGTTCGTGGTATATCCATCATGGCAATGCAGCACCACGTGGCGTGCGTCCTCGCGCGGCCGGCATGCGGTCAGCAGATCGCGAACCGCCAATCCTTCCCATTGGTTGTCGTATCGGGACCAGGTGGTGACGCAATGGATGTCGGAGACGGATTTGGTCTGCGGCTCGTTCGTGAACTGTGCAAAATCCCAGAAGATCGGCGCTTCGACCGCGCCGTAGACGTCGAGCCGCCAGCGCTCGCGGGAAATATGAGGCGTCAGCCCAAGATCGAGCACCGGCCAGTCCCTAGTCAGATGCTGACCGGGCGGAAGACGCATCTCTTCCGGGCGCGAGATTTTTCCGGTGAGGAAGCGGCCTTCGCGCGCCCAGCGCTCCTTGGTACGGGTGAGCTTTGATGTCAGGGGCTCGTTGCGGTCGTCAGCCATCGCTCATCCCGTGACTTTTTCTACTCGTGACGATGCATCGCCGATTCGTGCTTGGTATCGCGCATGGTCGTGTAGATGATCAGCGAGAGGAAGATCATGCCGCTGAGGTAATAGTAAAACCAGTCCTCATGGCCGAGCGTCTTGAAGTAGAGCGCAACCGCAGGCGCGGTACCGCCGAACAGGGAGACCGTGATGGCGTAGGGCAGGCCGACGCCGAGCGCGCGGATCTTGGTGGGGAATAACTCGGCCTTTACGATGGCGTTGATCGAGGTGTAGCCGGCGACGAAAATCCAGGCCGCGCAAATCAAAAGGAAGGCGATGAATGGGGACTTCGTCTCCTTCAGCGTGGTCAGGATCGGTATCGTTGCAATGGTTCCCATGATTCCGAAGAACATCAGCACCGGCTTGCGGCCGATCCGATCCGATATCGCACCGTAAATCGGTTGCAGCACGGTGGCGAAAACCAGTGAACCGAAAATGATGAACGTGGTCTGGTTTTCGGTGAAGCCGACCGACTGCCTGACGAAGGTCTGCATATAGGTCGTGAACGTGTAGAAGGCGGCGGTACCGCCGGCGGTAAGGCCAACGACGAGCGCCAACTCGCGCGGATAGTTCAGGAGGCCGCGGATCGATCCGGTCGGATTGACCGCCTTTTTGGCTTCCACAAACGCTTCCGTCTCATGAAGCGTGCGCCGCATCACCGCCGCGAAAATCGCAAGCAAAGCGCCGATGACGAACGGAATCCGCCAGCCCCAGGATTTCAGCTCCTCTGGGGTCAAAAACAGGTTTTGCAGCAACAACAGCACAATGATCGCGGTGAGCTGGCCGCCGATCAGGGTGACGTATTGGAAGCTGGAGTAGAAGCCGCGATGCGTGGCGTCGGCGACCTCGCTCAGATAGGTCGCGCTGGCGCCATATTCGCCGCCAAGGCTCAAGCCTTCGATGACGCGCGCCAGCGCGAGGATTGCGGGTGCGGCGAAACCGATCGAGGCATAGGTCGGTGTGACAGCGATGATCAGCGATCCGAAGCACATGCAGACCACCGACAGCGTCAGCGAAAGCCGGCGGCCGTGGTGGTCGGCGAGGTAGCCGAACAGCCAGCCGCCAAGTGGCCGCACCAGGAATGTCGCGGCGAAGATCACGGCGGCGTTAAGTTGCTGCACCACCGGGTTGCTGTTCGGAAAGAAAGCCGGCGCGAAATACAAGGCGAAAGCCGTGTATGCGTAAAAATCGTACCACTCGACGAGATTTCCGACAGAACCGATAAAGATCGCCTTGATGCGCCGCTCCGCATCGCGGACATCGAAGCGGTCTTCGGCATTCAGGCTTGCAGCATGATCGATCACGTTGGTTTCCTCGCCGATTTTCAGCTCTTATAGTTGTGGGCGAATGGGATAGACAATTCAGCTCGGCTTTCCGAACAGGACCGGAAGCTGCCGCGGCCCGCGTACCGTGCCTTCGGACCAGGTGACCTTGCCGGCGGGATCCAGCGTAAAATCCGGAATGCGCTTCAACCATTCCTCGATCGCTACCGTCATCTCCATGCGCGCGAGGTTGGAGCCGACGCAGCGGTGAATGCCAAGGCCGAAGGCGGCGTGCGGATTTTGCTTGCGGTCGATCACGACCTTGTCGGCGTCGGGGAAGACGGCGGGATCGCGGTTTGCAGCAGGAAATGACAGCAGCAGCATGTTGCCGGGCTTGACCGGGCAGCCGCTGATCGTCGTCTCCTTCATGACCTCGCGCGCCATCGTCACCGGTGAATAGGCGCGCAAAAATTCCTCGATCGCACTCGGCAGCAGCTCAGGCTCCGCGACCAGGCGTTCGCGGTCCGCCGGCGTCTTCGCCAAATGCCACAACGAGGCGCCGATCGCGCTCCAGGTGGTGTCGATGCCCGCGATCAGCAAAAGCCGCAACGAGCCCAGCACGTGAACGTCCGACAACGGCTGACCGTTCTTGTCCCGCGCGTTCATCAGGGTCGAGATCAGATCATCGGTCGGATGCTTCTTGCGATGTTCAATATGCCCCGCGAAATACTCGCCCATCTCCTGAACCGCCTGCATCAGGATGGCCTGATCCTTGATGCCGAGTTCGAGAATTTCGTGGATCCATTTGATGAAAAAATCGCTGTCGGCTTCCGGAATGCCGAGCATATGCGCAATGGTGCGGACCGGAATATGCTTTGCATAGCGGCCCGCGACGTCGCATCCCTTATCCTCGATGAACTCGTCGATCAGCTCATTGCAGATGGCACGAACGCGAGGTTCCAGCTTTTTGACGGCGTCGGGCGTGAACGGCGGCAACAGCAACTGTTTCGCCGGCTTGTGTTCCGGCGGATCGGACGTGATCGGCGGGGCTGGTGCGGGTTCCGGCCTGACGTCGCGTACGACGACGCGCCGCGAGGAGAAATGCTCGGTGTCGTAAGCGATCTGTTTCACGGCCTCAAACGTCGTCGGCAGGTAGCAACCGAGGAAGCGTTCGGTGTGCACCACCGGACTGGTGGCGCGTAATTCCTCCCAGATCGGAAACGGATTTTCGGTCCAGCGCGGATCGGTATGGTCGAAGTCGTGAACCCAATCGGTGACGGGGGCATGATCGGACATCGGTGAAATTTCCTCTCGGGATTGATCCGAATCGATTTTACTGAAATTGAGGGGCGAACGAGCTCATTCCTCCGTGACTTCGATCGCAATTTCAGGGCAGTTCGCTTGCGCAAGCCAGGCCTTGTCTTCAAGCCCCGCCGGAACAGTACCATCGCCGATCTCATGCGCATTGCCGAACTGATCGAGTTCGAACAGCTCGCTTGCCAGCGACTTGCAGCGGGCGTGTCCCTGGCATCTATCCTGGTCGACATGAACTTTGAGCTTTCCGGACATCCTTGGGCACCTTTATTCGTAGCGCGCATAGCGCTGCATTTGTCTTTGCGGGACGATTATAGCGAGGCAGTCAGCATTCACCAGCGCCCAAATGGAAGGCTCACAAAGCTGCCGGTGCTTGCCGCCGCGATCGACGGCTAAGGCGCCGATTTTGGCTCGATCGGAGTTGTGCCGCGCAGGCCCAGAATATCCTCCAGCATCTTCGCGCCGGCGAAAAGCGCCGCCTCGCTGCGGGGCTGGGCCACCATCTGCAGCCCGACCGGCAAGCCGGAAGTGGTAAATCCGCACGGCAACGAGAGCGCCGGACAGCAGGCCAGCGTAATGGCATAGACAATGCCGAGCCACTGGACGTAGTTGTCGAATTTCTTACCCGCGCATTCGGTGACATAGCGGTTCTCGACCGGGAACGGCGCAACGATGGTCGCAGGCGAAAGCAACAGATCGTAGGTCTTGAAGAACTCGAGCGTGCGCTGAGTCATCGCCAGGCGCTGTGCTTCGGCGCGCTCGATCTGTTCGACCGAAAGTTTCAGGCCTTCCTCGATGTTCCAGATCACTTCCGGCTTGAGCTGATTGCGGTGCTTGCGAAGCAAAGCCGCCTTGCTGATCGCGAAGTCGAACGCGCGCAGCACGTGGAAACATTCGTGGGCCTCACTCAGATCGGGATGGGCTTCCTCGACGATGGCGCCGGCCTCGGCGAACTGAAATGCCGCCTTGCGGGTAATGGCGGCAACTTGCGGATCGACCGGGGTGATGCCGAGATCGGCCGAATAGGCGATGCGCTTTGGTTTGTTGCCCGAGCGCGCGGCGTTTAAAAACGAGGTTGGCAGCGCGGGAAGAGAGAGCGGGTCGGCGGGATGCTCGCCGCTCATGGCGTCCAGCAACAGTGCAAGATCCTCGACATTGCGCGCCATCGGGCCATGCACCGTCAGATTGCGATCGATCTTGAACGCGGGACTATGCGCGACGCGGCCGATGCTGGGCCGCATGCCGACGACGCCGCAGAAGCTTGCGGGGTTGCGCAGCGAGCCCCCCATGTCGGTGCCGTGGGCGAGCCAGGCGGTTCCACTGGCAAGCGCCACGGCCGCACCTCCGGAGGATCCGGAGGCCGACCGCGACAGGTCCCATGGGTTGCGCGTGACGCCGAAAACCTCGTTGAAGGTGTGGGCGCCGGCGCCGAATTCCGGGGTGTTGGATTTGGCATAGATCACTGCGCCGTTGTCCTCGAGACGTTCGACAACGACGTCGGAGCTTTGCGGCACCGTGTCCTTGTAGATCGGCGAGCCCTGGGTGGTCCGCACCCCCGCGACATTGGTGAGGTCCTTGATCGGGATCGGCATGCCGGCGAACATGCCGCGGCTGCCTCTAGGTTTCTGCATCAAGGCCTGCGCCTGCTTGCGGGCGCGATCGAAGCACAGGATCGGCAGGGCGTTCACCTTGCTGTCGACCTCGGCGATCCGCCGCTCCAGCACGTCGAGCAGGTCGAGCGGCGTGACTTCGCCGGAGTTGAGCTTGTCGACGACGGCACATGCCGTTGACCGTATCAGCGCGGAATCGGATGACATTCGTTTACTCCCCGTCATATCTTCTTCGCTTCTGGATAGCCGATTGCGTGGCGAAGTAAAACATTTTACGACAAAGTGGAAAACGCGATCACGACCTGGAGATGCGAGCATGACGACGCCGTTCGACGCGCCCGACTGGCGCAGCATGAGCAAGCCAGACCTCGACAGCGGCCTGAACAACTCCGCGGCCGTGGCCGGAAGCGGCGACATGGTCGGTGGCTGGGAACGGCGTTCGGCCGACTTCCGTGCCGCCCAATCCGATCATCTCGATCTCAGATACGGTCCACGCGACCGCAATCGTATCGACTTCTTCAAGGTGGGGGCGAATGCGCCGACGCTTTTGTTTATTCATGGCGGCTATTGGCAGATGCGGGCCAAGGAAGCCTTCTCGCTGTTTGCCGGCGGCCCGATGACCCACGGCATCAACGTCGCCCTGATCGGTTATACCCTTGCACCCGATGCGACGCTTGACGGGATTGTCGCCGAAATTCACGCCGGCATCGATTTTCTTGCCCGCAGCTTGGGCGAGCTCGGCGGCAATCCGGAACGGATCGTCGCGTCCGGCTGGTCGGCGGGCGGCCACCTGACGGCGATGGCGATGTCGCATCCAAAGATCAAGGGTGGCGTCGGGATCAGCGGCATCTACGATCTCGAACCGATCCGGCACAGCTATCTCAACGTCAAGCTCGGCCTCGATGAGGCGATGTCTCACCGCAACTCACCGATGATGCGGGCAGAAGGCGCAATGAAGCCTATGGCGCTGGCGGTCGGAGCCGCCGAGCTGCCGCTGTTGCGCAAGCAGACCGCGGATTTTGCGAGCCACCGCGCCAAATGCGGGCTTCCCGTCAGTTACGAGGAGATTCCCGGCGCCAACCATTTTACCATCATGGACGAGATGCTCGCGCCGACGGGACGGATCACGATGATGATCCGGCAGTTGTTCGAGCGGATTTAGAGCGCGCCGTCATTCCGGGGCGATGCGAAGCATCGAACCCGGAATCTCGAGGTTCCGGGTCTGGTCCTTCGGACCATCCCGGAACGAGAGCCTACCCCCAACCCGCCGCGATGCCGCCGTCGACGGTGAAGATCACGCCCGAGGTATAGGCGGAGCGGTCGGAAGCGAGGAATGCCATCAGGTCGCCGATCTCACGCGCATGGGCGGGGCGGCCGAGCGGAAGGCCTTTCTGGAATTCCTTGTAGCGGCTTTCGTCACCGAACTGGTTTCTGGCTCGCGTTTTCAAAAGCGTGATGTGGCGATCGGTGCCAACCGGACCGGGGTTGATCCCGACCACGCGGATGTTGTCGGCAAGGCTCTTGCTGCCGAGCGTTCGGGTAAACGACATCAACGCGGCATTGCCGGTAGAGCCGCAGATGTAGTTGGTGTCGAATTTTTCCCCGGCCACGCCGATATCGTTGATGATCACGCCGCCGCCGCGCGCCTTCATCTGCGCGTAGATGGCGCGGGTGATGTTGATATAGCCGAACACCTTCAATTCCCAGGCATGGCGCCATGTCGGCTCCTCGATCTTGTCGATCGAGCCGCCCGGAATGTCGCCGGCATTGTTGACGAGGATGTCGATGTCATTTGCCTCTTTCACCAGTCGCGCGATGTCCTCCGGCTTGCGCAGGTCGACGACATGGGTCGCGGCATCGATTTGGTGGGCCGATCGCAGCCGCTCGGCGACGGCCTTGAGCTGGTCGCCGCTGCGGGCCGCAAGGCGCAAGTGGCAGCCTTCTTCGGCAAAGGCTTCGGCGGCCGCAGCCCCGATGCCCTTCGAGGCGCCGGTGATCAGGACGCGTTTGCCGCGCAGATGAAGATCCATGGAACACCTCGCTTGATGGGAAATGTCGGAGGGGAAAAGTGGATATCAACTGTTAGGCCGCAGCCGGTGGGGCGGTCAAGATTGCAGTGCAGCGTTGCAGAGACGGCACTGCGCTTTGGTCCCTTGCAATCCAAGCGGAAAATGGCTTTACCCAGCGGGAGGGCCACTCAAGGAATTTGGTCGATGAGCAACGGAAAAAAGCAATACAGCGTCGCGGTCATTCCCGGCGACGGCATTGGCAAGGAAGTAATGCCGGAAGGGCTTCGCGTGCTTGAAGCGGCCGCGAAAAAGCATGGCGTGGCCGTGCATTTCGACCATTTCGACTTCGCTTCCTACGACTATTACGAAAAGCACGGCGAGATGATGCCGGAAGACTGGAAGGAGAAGATCGGCAAGCACGACGCGATCTATTTCGGCGCCGTCGGCTGGCCCGCCAAAATCCCCGACCACATCTCCCTATGGGGATCGCTCATCAAGTTCCGCAGGGAGTTCGATCAGTATGTCAACCTTCGCCCGGTGCGATTGATGCCGGGCGTGCCGTCGCCGCTCGCCAACCGCAAGCCCGGCGATATCGATTTCTGGGTGGTGCGGGAAAACACCGAGGGCGAATATTCCTCCGTGGGCGGCCGCATGTTCCCGGGCACTAGCCGCGAATTCGTCACGCAGCAGACCGTGATGACGCGCGTCGGCGTCGACCGCATCCTGAAATTCGCCTTCGACCTCGCCGAGTCGCGGCCCAAGAAGCACCTGACCTC
>Ga0307474_10000324_pt1 | contig 35129 bp, 70 predicted proteins | sample atmos_gasesECM1C_2_FD_203312 | JGI IMG/M metagenome (GOLD analysis project Ga0307474, IMG submission 203312) | Hardwood forest soil microbial communities from Morgan-Monroe State Forest, Indiana, United States - atmos_gasesECM1C_05 | ecosystem: Environmental > Terrestrial > Soil > Temperate... | reverse complement strand
GGCGTCGGAGCATGACTTCTGGCCCTTCTCTCCACCTATCGGCCGCACGTGCCCAAGAGTTGCGTGAAAAATGCTCACGGGACAGCTCACGAGACCGTCTTTGCCGGCAGCTTCCTCCAGCGACGGCGCACGTCCTCGACGGCGAACTCGACGATGCGCTCGGTGGTCGCCTCGCGGTTACGCAGCCATTCGACCGCCTGCGCGGCCACCCGCTGGCGCGCGTGGTGACCGTTGCCGCCGATGAGCCCCGCGCCTTCGAGGCGCTCGAACAGCTCGGTCGCCTCGTAGAGGGCGCTCGACAGCTCCGCGCAGGCGTCGTCGAGGCTCACCGCCAAGTGCATCGCAGGCTGGCACGATGCCTCGACGATCGACGTGGCATCGCGGACTGCACGCTCCATCGCAGCACACGCTTCGTCGAGCGTCATCTGCACGGGCCGCGTCCGCGGATCGAGCGCCTTGCTGAGAAGCTCCCGGTTGGTGGGGCACCTCGGACTGTCGTGCTCGCGACCGCAGTTGGGGCATGCCATGCCGATGTTATACAGCGTGTCATACGGTCGCGCAACATCGCGGTTCGCTGCTCGCCGCCGTTGCCAGTGCGTCGGACGCCGTGTAAAACGGCATCCCATGACCGTCATCGCCCAGTACCACTCGAAGTTTCGCGTCTTCACCGCTCCCGCGTCCGATCCCACCGCAGCCATCGCCCAGATCGACAAGGCCGTGGGCGACTGGGCCTCCGACAGGCAGATCGACCCCAAGAGCGTCGGCGTCGAGTACCTCGAAGGGCAGAAGCTCCTCATCGTGACGGTGGGCTACGAGACCGCTAAGAAGCAAGGTCAAGGCTACCGCGTCCAGCTCCAACACATCTCACTCGGCAAGCAGTTCCCGCCCGGCGCGACTGCCGACACGGTGCGCACCGCCAAGGCCATGGAGGACGCGGCAGAGGGCATCCTCGGCGTCATCTGCCACGAGTTTTTCGTGACCGACAGCGGCGAGATGATCCTCGTGCTCATGAGTCACGTCGCGTAGCTTGGGATCGCGCCCGAGGTCGGAGACCGAGCCCATGTCCATCGTCATCGACGAGGTGATCGTCATCTGCAAAGGGTGCAGTGGCGAACGCACGGTCCGTCCTCCCAAGCCGCTCGTCGGAGCCGACGAGGTCCATCGTTGGATTCAGCAAGGCGTCCCCCCGTGCGCGTGCGGCGCGACGCACTGCGACCTCAAGATGCACCTGGTGCCCGAGAACTGAAGGGTCAAGCCATGCCGTCCAAGAACACAGTGAAACGGGAAACGGCGCCCAAGCGACGCACCTTCCAGGTGATCGTGACCTGCCGTGTCGAGCTGGAGCTTGACCAGTCCGTCATCGACGCGGTGGACGACTCCTGGCGGAAGCAGTTCGTCGACATCCGCACGCCAGAAGAGATCGCGTCTCACATCGGCACAGCGATGGCCCGCGAGGGGATCCGTCTGGACTTCGTGGACGGCTTTGCCGACCAGTCCCCCGATGGCGCTCGGATCTCCGATGAGGAATGGGAAGCGGAGGCGACGGAGTACAAGTGAGAGTCATACGCCCGGGACAGGAGAGCACGATGGTTGCGAAGGCCAACATGAGCGAGTCGGCTCGACAGTGGTCCGCCGTGGAGACGTTCGTGTCCGACACCTCCGCTGTCATGCGAGGAACGGATGTGGGCGCGAAGATGAGCGCCGTGAGTCATCTACAGAGCCTGCTGGAAGACCTCCAGCACGCTCTGGAACGAGAAGACGAGGAGCCATGACCGCGACCGCATTCGTCGTGAAGTACAAGATCGACGGGTTCGATGGCGAGCGTACATCGCCGATGTACAGCTCCGAGGTCGAAGCCCTCACGCACGCGGACGACATCCGAGGCTACGAAGGCGTGCAGTACGCGACAGTCGAGCCATGCGCCCGTGACGCGGCGGCCGACGTGAACCGTTGACCGGCAACGCGAACGAGCACCGAGAGTCCGCCGAACGGATCACCGCGCAGAACGCATGGCAGCCGGCGCACTCTGGCGTCGCGGCAACGCCGGCTTCCTACGTGCCCTTCGCAGGTTCATTCCGGCTGATGTAGTCTCGGACGAAACAGTCGATCACGATGACGTCGGAGGACGAGCCGTACGCGACGTCCTTTCCGTTGTAGAACGTCTCCAGCTCGTCGGCGGTGACAGCGAAACCTCGAACCCGCAGCTCGTGAGCGACCTCTTCGCCCAGGTAGCGCTCGTACCTTTGCTTCGCGTTACGCACGAACTTTCGCTCGATCTCGGCACCCATGCGCGAGTTATACAAGGTCGACGGGTTCGATGGCGAGCGTACATCGCCGGTGTACAGCTCCGAGGACCGGCAACGCGAAACGCGAACGAGCGCCGAGAGTCCGCCGAACGGATCACCGTGCAGAACGCATGGCAGCCGGCGCGCTCGGGCGTCGCGGCGACGGCGGCTTCATCGGCCTCGCCTTCACAACGGCTGCCGCCACCGCGAGCGGTAGCGGATCATCCGGCGCGTCCGCGGGACCGCGGACGGTCATCATGGGCTGGCAGACCCCCATCTCGTCGAAGGTGAACACCTTCACGATGGGACGCAACTTGTCCTTCGCACGATGGGACGCGATGATCGCCGCCTGCTCGGCGTCGATCGCAGGCCGGAGGATCGGTAGCTGATTTTCGCCGTTGACGTACTCGGCCACGATGAAGCGGCACGGGATCTCGGTCGTCTCGACGCTCATTGGTTTCCCTCCCACTCGTTCATTCTACTCGTTCGCGGCCGCAGCGGCTTGCTCAGCTGGTGAAGAAGGAGATGATGGTGTCGATACGTTCCTGCTCCTCCCGCTCGCGCTCGCGCCTGCCTTCTTCTTCATCATGCTTGTGCGCGGCATCCCACGCGTCGCGCTCCGCGTCCAGGATGGCCTGTAGATGCGAGCTGTCGGGCTTCGAGAGCAGCCGATAAAAGAAGAGAGCGCGCTCGGAGAGGTAGCTCGGTCGGTACTCCTCGGCCGCGGCCAGATCGACCTCGCCCAGAACAATCCCCGAGGCGTGATGCCCGAAGACGGCGTTCGCAAAGCAGAGCGGCTCGTCGTCAGCGGCGACGCGCGCGCGGCTCGCCACCCGACGTCGATCAGCCCTGTGAGGAGGCTTCGGTGTCTGGCGGACTCGCCACGCCTCCGCGTACCGCGCATGCAGCTCCTCCGGCGTCATGGCGAGGACGATGCCTTCCTTGCAGTGCCGGCAGGAATAGTGGGAGCGCTTGGCCCAATCATCCTCGTCGGCCCCCGACAGCTCCTCATCCGGCTCGTAGGATGCGCAGACGGAAAACGGCGCTGGCAGCACTCGACCTGCCGCCTGCGCTTCTCGCATGCGCCACGCCATCTCCATCCGAAAGCTCTCGACCTGATCGCGGCGCGTGTGCTCCGCGGCGAGCGCGCAGAGGCGAAGAGACGGCGCCACGATCTCGATGTCGAGGTAGTCGCGCAGCGATGCGTACGGGTGTTTGTGGAACACCCGCTGCGCAGCCACTCGCATGGCGCTCTCGGAGCGCGCCAGAACGACGTGACCACGATCGCTTTCGGTCCACCACTGCATGAGCAGCAGTCGACCGCCGTCCGGGTAGTACACGGGCAGTGACGTGGCTGCTGTGTTCACGGTTGCTCCTTCTTTCCCTTGGCCTTCTTTTCCTGCTTGGAGAGCTTCTCGCAGAGGCCAATGAGGCGCTCGACGGACCGCTCCGTCAGGGTAACGACGGGCATCGCATCGTCACGGCCCAGGTGAAACGCCGTGCCGACGTAGGCGTTGAACTCGACGAGATCATCCTCGGTGATGCGGCGCTCGAACTTCGCCATCTCCGCCGTCCAGGCCAGCCAGGCGAATCGCGGATCCTTGATGAGGTGCACGTAGTAGTGCCGGCCATCCTTCACCTCGGTCGTCATCACGAAGAACGTTCCCCTGCTCGGACCGGCCTCGACACCCACGAGGAATCGGCCGGCCACGTTCTGCTCGCCCACCTCGAAATCATTCACGGTCCTGCCACGCCTCCGTTGCCGAATGTCTGACGTCGTGTATAACATCGGGACCATGCCGACGCAAACGCTACCCGTCGACCGGAGCGCCCGATGAATCGACTCGACCGCAAGGAGCCGAAGCTCCGCGCTCGCGTCGAGCGCATCGTCGGTCCCTTGTCCGAGTGGCACGTGAACGAGGACTCGTTCGAGTTCCGCGCACGCCGTCCCGTCACCATCCAGGACATCACTGCTCTCTCCGAGGAGTTCGGCACGGAAGCCATCAACTTCAACTTCGGCAGCTCGGGCGAGCCTGGTTACTCGGAACTGACCCCAGGCATCCCGGGTGAGCCAGGCTTCGTCAAGGTCTTTCTGCCTGTTCGCACGGAAAGTGAGACGGAGCCGCCCGCTACCATGAGCGTCGCGGAACGGTCCATCCTCCTCTACCTTCTCGACGCGCTACGCGCCTCGACGGCGGACTGGAAGCAGCTCATGCGACTCGTCAGCGAGAGCGGTAGCTCCGTCGAGTTTCGCGGCTACATCGCCCAGCTACGCACCGCCGACTCGATGGAGATCGCCACGGTCCTCGCCGACCAGCTGCGCGCACAGATCGTCCGCTGAAGCACGCGTATCCACATCGAGCAGGCGCCCAGCCCACTTGAACGGGGCTCCATAGTTCAAGCTGGCATGCAGGCGGAGGTTGCCCCGTGCCAGAACGCCCGAGCCCGCGCGCGCACGGTCAGCGATACTCGAACTGAACGGTGACGTCGACGGTCTCGGGCCACTCGCTTTCGATCGTGCAGCTGATGTCTTGGGCAACGAGTAGCGCGCGGTTTGGGATCCTATCGAGGGCCACCAGCGGGCCGAGCTGGTCGATCATCTCCCGGCCAAGACGAATGTCAGCCGTTTGCCCGCACGATCCGCGCTGCCATTCGACGTCGAGCACGCGCACTCGGTCGCTGACGTCTTTCGTGGTCTCCGGCGATCCGGACTCGCCACGACACAACGCCGTAACCCGCACCGCGTCCGGCCGATAGACTCCAGCCTGCGATCGCACAGTGACGGTGGCCCGATGCCTCGAATGCAGCGTAACAGAGTTGCAGACGAGCGGGTTCTCGTGTGACGGCATGTGCTGGCTCCCTGGAGGTAGGGCCAACTGAGCACGAACCGCCTTCCATGGGAAAGCGTCGCCGCGCCCAGTGCTCCACAAGTCGGCTTGACGATCCACAGTCAGCCGTTTGACGCGTTGTGGACCTTCAGAAAGACGTCGCGCAACAATGTGGAGGCTTCCGTCCTGGCGGTGGCGGCACGAACGTGACGCTGCTCACGCTCCATTGTAGAGCCTTTGACGGAGCGTCCTACACCGCGTATAATATCGCCCATGCCCTGGCGCATCGTCACTCGCGACCTCCTCGCCGCACGACCGCACCTTCACCTCGCCGACCTCCGACCGCCCGGCTTCCACATGCGGACCTACTTCGACGATCAGAGCGTCGAAATCCTGCTCGGAGGCGGCAAGAACATCTACCGCAGCAACATTCAGGCGATCGTCCAGAAGGACAACGTGATCGCGGTGCGCGCCACCTGGTTCAACGCCTTTCACATCAACGTGCTCGACCACATCTTCGTCTCGCTCGATGTGCCGCGCGAGGCCCGCGACGCGGGCCTCGCCTGGATGCGCAAGCGGCGAGCCGATCGGCCCGACGACGATCAGGGTAACCCCGCTGGGATGGATGACACCCGGCGGTGGTTCGGCAACGAAACGCTGTCGACGAAGCTCGTCGAGAACTTCGGCTGGCCGTTCGAGCTTACCGACGAAGCTCTGATGGCGGCACTCGACGATCCCGCGAAGTCCAAGCCTCGCGGCAACGTCCTCTTCGCCGAGGCCAGGCGCCGCGGCCTTCTGCGGCCACCGAGCGCGGGCGACTCCGACCAGCGCGACTAGAGAGTGATCATGGACGATCTGGCCGACCACCTAGGGGAAGACGAACGACAGTTGGTTTTGCTCGCGCTCGCGGTGCTGAGCCTTCAATCGCCCGGCTTCGAGGATGCGCTCAACCGCATCGCGTCCCGCATCGACACCGTGAAGGACGGTCGAGCCGAGATGTACGACGACTTTCGGCGCTGTCGCTCGAACGAGCCTGCGAAGTGGATCGAGGCCTCGCGGCTGCTCGCGTGGCTTCGTACGGGTAGCGGGGCTACCTCGGCCGCCCTCATCGCCAACGCCATCGAGCGCGGCGACTGGGCGACGCCGAAGCCATGATCTCCTCGCGCCACCTGCGACAAGAACTGCTAGGCTCTCCCTTGTCCTCGACGACTGGGACAAAGGCTGATCCATCCCCCCGGACAGTCGCGCGTCATCTCGTCGTCGAGGACACTGCTCCGGCTCCGACGCAGGTGGGATGGCGATGACACACGCGTGCCGTGAGTACGACGACAACTGCTTCGGCTGCCAACCAGCCATGCTCGACATGACGACGGGCCAGCGTGTTCCGGACACCGATCCCGTCATGGCCGCGGTCAAACGCGCCTGGGCGCGCACACCGCTCGCGGAAAAACAGCGCTACCACCGTGTCATGGTCTGCAACAGTCGAGACCCCGACGATCTCGCAGCAGTACAGGCCGTCGTCGAACGCGTCAAAGAGGAAGGCAACAACTAGCTCCTTCTTACCGCTTCATCCCCTCCGATGATGCGGCTCGTCCAAGACAATCACTGCGCCGTCCGCGCGCCATGGCGTCGACGTCGTGCCACGCACGCCCGGAACCATGAAGAGCACTGGCTTGCCGCGCAGGCGTTCAAGGAGTTCCTGAACGTTTCGCTTCTGGTAGTCACGCAGACCCGGCATTGCAGAGCGGCTCATCCTGACACCTGCCACGACAGAAGGGGCACGACACCTTCGATTCTGTAGGTAGCGCCCGCTTGCTTGAACCTGCGCATCTGGTGGTGGGGCTCCGCGTTGATCCTATACGGCCCTTTGCCATGGGTCGCAGATGAAGGCCCAGGCGCAGACCATTCACCAGCCAGGAGCACGCCATCCTTGAAGAGATCCCGTGCGATCTGCTCGTGACGACGGTAGGCGCACGCAAACGCCTCCGCGGTGACGACCACGACGTCGAGCACGCCCCTCTCGCGTCGGTTTTCGTACCACGAGTCGCCGTACCCGTCGCCGCAAGTAACCCCGTAGTGCTCATCGCCACGCACCCTGGCGGATGTCTTCCGTGACATCACCATGACGTCGACGTCTCTTGCCCAGGCATCGAAAAAGAAGAGCCGCTTGCGCAGAGGACGTACCGAGGATCCGAAGATCACGATGGCATCGATGTCATCTGGTCTGACTACGGACGTGATTGCCTCCGTCAAGTCTGCCCCTGAAATGTTGCGAGGCCAGCTCGGCAGCTCAATGCCCCAGCCACTGGTCGCGAGCAGACGCGCGGCCTCTCCGGTGTCCAACTCGATCGCTGCTACTGTCATCGCCCACACGTTATACGTCGTGTTGGACGGCACGTCCATCGAGAACGGGCGCCTCGCCCAGCGTTCTATGGAGGCCTCCCTACCGTCCCACAGCAGGCGCCCCTAACTCCCGCAGCACGACGGCCACAGCTTCGTAGAGCGCTTCGGGGATCTCGTCGCCGACCGACAGCTCGGACAGCGCCGTCGCCAACGGCACGTCATGCACAACCGGGATCCCGTAGTCGTGCGCGGCACGTTCGATGGCAGCTGCCAGCGCGCCGTCGCCACCGGCCACGATGACGGGAGCCGGATCAACCGCCTCGTCGTAACGCAGCGCGACTGCGCGCCTCACGTGACCTCGACCCCATCGGTAGGGATGTTGCGGGCCGCAAGACGCTCGGTGATGCGCTTGTGCCAGCCGGACGGATCGACACCCGGCGCGACGTCGAGATGGACGCGCACGCGCCCAGCGTCCGACGACACGAGGAGCGTCGAGCCCGCCATCGAGCCGGCAAGCTCCATCCGAACCGTCCCCTTGCGACCGTCTCCACTCCACTGCACACGACGCACCAGCTCGGGCAGGAGATCCTCCAGCGAGGCTTGCGCGCGCACAACCTCGGCGGGGGCCGTGACGGGCGCCGTCGCCATCGGCTGAAGGGCCGCGAACTCGGCTGCTCCACTCGGCGAGTCGACCGCAACGCGGTTGCGGCGCGCGTCAAGCGGATCGTCGTGCGACGCCACTGCGGCTCGCGCGAGCGTCGCCACGTCCAGCTCGCCAGTCGCAAGCTGGGTCGTCGTCGGAAGCGCCGCCACGGCCGCTTCTGGAGACGTCGTCGTAGAAGCCGCCGGGAGCTTAGGCGGCGTCTGACTACCCAGCGCCCCAAACATCCCGAACGTCGCCGCGCCATCACCGACGAAGAGCGTCTCTGGCAAGAACGACGCCGCCTCGTCCGCCACGAGCGTCGAGCCCTCACTGCTCGGAGGATCCTCACCCACGAGCAGCACACTCCGAAAGCTCACCGCCGCCGGCTTGGGTGGAGGAGGAGGCTGCACCGCCAAAGCCGTGGGCTTGGCGTTCGAGGTCGCGCCAACCGGAGCGGTCATTGGCCGCTCCCCTGCACGACTGTCTTCAGACCTCCCGTGGCGTGGTCGATCAGCTTGGAGGCCAGATCGATCGTCTCCGTGTACCGGTAGATTCCGGCTTGCAAAGCCAGAAGCTCGGTCGGGCCGAGATCGCCGCCGGCCGAGTGCAGCGCGGCGTGGATCATCTGCTCGCCGCTCGTGATCTCCTGACCCATGCCGTGAAGCATCTTCGCAAACTGCGAGGGCTCCGTCGGCGTGGGCAGAAGAGACGGTTTGCTCGTGTCCTTGGCAGCCTCCTTCGGAAGCATCGCCTCCGAAGGAAGCCGAGCCGCTACGGACCCGATGGCGCTGGCACCCATGACCTCCTCCCTTACTGCCCGATGTTGCCGATGGCGTTGTGCGCAGAGTCGTGACGCGTCTTCTCGATGTTGGAGAGCGCCTCGTACGACCTCTGCTGCGCGTCCTCCTGCTGCTGGAGTTCGAGGTACTGCATGCTCAGCTCGGCGGACTGCTGGAGGGCGCTGCTCATCGACGAGGACGGATCGGTAGCGCCGCTCGTGCCCAGCCCACCGATGCCACTGGTCCCGGAGGACAGGCCTGTGCTCAGACCCGAGCCGAGTCCCACGCTCGGCGAGAGCGTAGCGCCAGGACCCTCGGCCAGACCCGTACCGCTCGGAGCCGCTCCGACGCTGGCCTGCCGGATCCCAGGAGCCGACACCGGCGAGCCTGGCAGGGCGCTCAGCGCCGTCTGCGCGCCGCTCACGGCAACCGAGGCGCCCGCGGCGAGAACCTCGCCGAAGGACGCGCGAGGCGGCTTCGGGGTCGGCCGCGCAGCCGAGGGGGTGACCAGAATGTCGGGCCGGCTCTGAAGCGCCGGGTTCGGGGGGGGAACGCTGTCGACCGCCATGACTTGCCTCCTTGTGACCTTCACATCACCTATCGGCCGGTCCCCGCGGTCGGTTGCGTACTTTCTGCGCCCGATGCGCGCGCGGCCGCAGAACGGGCGTCCTGCACGGCCTTGCGCGCGTAGTGCGTCAGCGGATCGTCGGAGTTGAGCGCCACCGCCCGATCGGCCTCGGCCTGCGCCGCGTCTCCGTCACCCATGCCCAGGCGCGCGAGCGACATCCAGGCGAGAGCAACCGCCGCACGGTGCGGATCGTCCGACACGCTGACCGGCTGAAGCTCCGCCACCGCCTCGGCGTAGTGCTTGTGCAGGAGCAGGATGCGACCGCGCAAGATCGCGATGTTGGGATCATCGGCGAAGGCGTGCCCGATGTGGTTGAGCACGTCCTCGGCCTCGCCCTGACGACCGAGCTTGAGCAGTGACTCGCAGAGGCCCGCCCAGCCGACGGGCTGCTCGGGCGCCACCTGCGTGAGCCGCAAGAACTGCTCTCGCGACTCGTCCCACGCCCCACGCGCGTAGAGCAGGCGTCCGAGGTTGATCCGCGCCGGAGCAAAGCCCGGATCGACCTTGAGCGCCTGCCGATAGTTGTGCTCGGCCTCGGGCAAGCTCCCCTGCCGCTCGTCGAGCTGCCCGAGCGCGTGGTGCACGATGGGCAGATCCGGGTTGAGGTCGCGCGCCTTGACGAAGTCCTTGCGCGCCATCTCGAAGTTGCCCTCGGCCTCGTAGATGAGGCCGAGGTTGACCCACGCCTCGGTGAACTTCGGGTTGTACTCCAGTGCGAGCGCGACGCGCGCCTCGGCGATCTCCAGGTGACCCGCCGCAAACGCCTGCACGCCCGCCTGATTCAGGTCGATGGCCTTGCGAGGCAGCATCGTCGACTGCGAACAGCCGACCAGCGCGACCGAGAGAAACGCGCACGCGGCGACGAGCCTTCGCATGGCCGTCCCCTCAGCCCTTGTCCGTCTGCGTCGCGTGGTCGATGAGGCCGAGGAGCGTCGGATCGTTCTCGCAGCGCTCTCGAAGGTCGGCGCGGATGCGCTCCTGCTCCTCGGCCGGAAGCATCGACAGGTGCGCCGTCGCCTCCGCGACATGGGCGTCCACGAAACCCTTGCGGTCGAGCGTGCCCGCACGAAAGGCGGCAAGCGGACCGCTGACCGGCGCCGTGCTGGCGGCTGCCTGCGGCTTCTCGACCTGGAAAGGTGCAGCAGCTCCAGGAGTTGCGACGGCCGCGACCTCGGGTGCCGCGGGCTGAACCGTCCCTGCTCGAACTCGACCAATGCTGTCCATCGTTCCCTCTTCATCCACCTATCGGCCGGCAGCGGCGGAAGTTGCGTCTCGTCACGCTCTTTTTTCACGCAAGACACGTTGTGTTCCGCACACATGGCAGTACCTTGGGCGCATGGACAACGCGGACGCTCGGCTGCGCTCGTCAGATCGGTCGCCCTGATGCTCGGCATCTGTGTCGTCCACGCGCTGCGTAACCGCTGGGCCCTCGATCTCGATGCACCGCACGAGTCGACACCGCTCCCTGTTCAAGCCGCGTCGATCGCGCGCAGTCGCTGCTTCCGGTGCGGCGGAGCATGGCGCTCCTTTCAGTCGGCGCCGCCAAGACGCGCCACGTGGCTGCGTTGCGGTGACTGCGGGCAAGGCTGGACCGGCGCAACCGGTTGACGGGCTCGCGCGCCCTGCAACGCTGCAACGCCCGCCCAAATGCTGGTAGGCTCGCGAGCTGTCATGCGGGTCATCGACGCCTTCACGGGCCGCGAGGTAGCGGTCGGAGACACCGTTCCGAGCCCCGGCCACGAGCACGACTGGCAGCTCCTTGCCGTCGAGGACCGCTGGCTCACCGCCCGAGCGCAGATCCGCGAGGTGCAGAGCGGACGCACGCGCTGGTCCCCACTCATCGTGCGGTTCATGCACCCGGGCTTCCCCTTCCAGCGCGTCGCGTTCGTGCCGAGCTGACAGGTCCCATGAAGAAGAACAAATTGTTTACGATTCCACGCCGGATCATAGCGCACGGTCAGCACGGCGACGCGAAGTGGATGGTGTACATCACCACGGCCGGCGCGCACTTCGCCGTCGACCAGCAGAGCTTCTCGCTCACGCAGGGCGACGACGACGAGGTCTTGGACCGATCACGCTTCATGGCGGACATGTTCATCGCTGCCCTCCGCAAGCTCTTGCCGGCCAGTAGCTTCGCGGCCGCCAAGCCCAAGGCCGCACGCAAGGTCAAGAAGGCCTTGAAGCGTGCCGCCGCCAAGACGGTCAAGCCCGCGCCCAAACGACGCCCGACCAGCAAGCGCCGCAAGGCCGCCCGCTAGTTCCGCATCGACTTCGGCCACCTCGGCAGGTAGGCCGGCCTGCCTCCGGACGGCTCGTCGGCGATGAAGTCCTCCCCATCCCGACGAATCGTCCCGGAACCGCCCAGACTGCACGGCGTGGCTTCGAGCATCAGGATCTCCGTGATGTAGCGGACCGGGCTGCACTTGAGCCAACCGTCCCGTGCGTCCGGATCGACGCCCGGCCAGAGCACCGCACACAGCTCGCGCGCCGTTGCCCGCCCCCAGCGAAACTCGTCGAAGAGCAGATCGAAGCGCGGAGCTTCCGAGACGAGAAATCGCAGCGCCCATGCGCTCGGGCAGAACGTGTAAGGAACGCGCGACGTCGGCTCCATCGCGCTATGTTATACTTGACGTCTGACGTTCGGGCAACGCCTTCCACGGTTGCTCGCAAGTCTAACAGTGTGTAAAACGTCCGCATGACCGCGTCGCGAGCAAAGCCACCGAGGCCCATGAGGAAGATGAGGATCTGGCTCTACGGCGAGGAGATCACGGAGGCCGAGCTGAATCGGCGTGCTGCACAAGCGCCGCCGCTGGGAGGAGAGGTCGTCATCACGGTCAACGAGAGGGAGATCGCCCGCGTCAAGCCGGCGCACACACGTAAGCGACCTCGGTGAAGAGGCTACTCTTTCGGCCAGGCCAAAAGGACCGTCATGCCGGACGACTCGAAGACCGTGAAGGTTCCGTGCGCCGTGTGCGGGAACGTCATCAACGCCCCCGAATACGGCGATGCCAAGTGCTCGGTGTGCGGCCAGAAGTACGAGTACATCGGCGGCGGCCACAGCATCGTGCTGCGTCCCGATCAAGTCCATCTGCTCTACCAACACTGGCAGAAGGGAACGATCGGTTGAACCTGGAGGAACGAGGATGATCGCCAGACCGACAGACGCCGACGTGATGGCCGCAATGCTGCTCTACCTCAACCTGCGTGGCGCTCGCATCAATCGCGTAGGCGTGGCCGTCATGCGCGGGACCGACGCATTCATCGACTACTGGAGCGTCACGACGCCGACGCCAGCATGCGTGTTCAAAGGCTTCACCGAGTTCTGGCCGCGCTACCTGGCTCGACGGAGCCCCTACAAGCCCACGGTCAACTAGGACTCCGGCGATGAACTGGTGGACACGACTGCGCCGATGGCTCCGTGGGTACCGGCTCATCGGGTGCTTCTACTGCCGACAGGAACGCATCCTCATTCGCGGTGAGTTCTACGTCCACGTAGAGCCAGTTTGTGAAGGATGGCGCGAGCACCGTGGTCCGGTGGGCGCGCTCGACGCTAGGACTTGACCATGCCGTGCTCAGGATGCCATCGAGAGCTAGCTTCACGACCGAGCCCGCTGTGCGCCGTGGTGACGCACTGGCGCGGGTGGGCAGAGGCGATCGAGGCCACATGCAGAGAAATGGACGAGCGGCAACAAGCCGAGTGGCAGGCGATGGCCACAGCTCTCGGCGTCACACGCGTCACACAGCCCGAGCAGCTCATCGACGTGGCGCAGCGCTTGAGGAAAGACCGTGCGGCCGTGCTGCGCGAGGCGCTGGATGCCGTACCTCAAAGCATCTGCACGCACGGCCCAGGATGCGAAGAGTCGACGTGTCCACTGGTCGTGGTGAACGCGGCGCTCCGCAGGATGCTGGAGACGACGGAGACGACAGCATGAATTGGATCCTGAGTAACCCGTTCTCCTTCCTGGGCGTCATCCTTGCCCTTCTCATAACCATTCCAGTCGTGAGTATGGGCACAGTGATCTTCCTCGTACTCCCCTTTCGTCGACGGGAGCTGCGTGACCGTCTACGAACGGCTGCCGATGACGAATAGCCGAGGCGCGCGATGACGAACAAGCCGAGCTGCCCGATGTGTGGACAACCGATGGTCAAGGCTGCCGAGGGCGACCGCAAGGGCTTTGGCTGCACGCGGTGCGGCGTCGCATTCCCGGTGGCCCAACCAAAGTCGCGCGGCCACGCGTCGACGAAAACACCCAAGCAGGCGTCTACGAGGAAAGACTGATGGCCACGAAGAGAAAAGCACCACCGAAGGACGGCGTGTGCTGCGGATGCGGGTACGCGGGCGAGGACGAAACACCATGCACCGGCCGCAAGGACGAAACGCACTGCGTTCACTGGTGGGACGGCGATGGGACCGTCTGCGACCACGGCTCCCCTGCATGCGCCGGATGCCGATCGGCCGCCGAATGACCATCAAGCGTCCTCGAATCGTGTGCCTGTGTGGCTCGACGCGCTTCTATGATGCGTTCGTGCTCGCGGCGTACCGCGAAACCATGGCCGGCCGCATCGTGCTGTCGGTTGCGTTTGCGCCGGACGTCAGCGCGGACGGCCACGGCGAGAGCATCGGATGCACACCGGAGGAGAAGGCGATGCTCGACGAGCTGCACCTCGCGCGCATCGACATTTCCGATGAGATCCTCGTGCTCAACGTCGATGGCTACGTCGGCCCCAGCACAGAAACGGAGATCGCCTACGCGATCGGGATGGGCCGTGGCGTACGCTTCCTGGAGAAGGATGCCGGCGAACGCTACCTCCAGGACAAGAGCCACAGGCTCGGCACCCTCGTCGCCGCCTTCGCAGCCAAGGCCGCCGGGATGAAGCAACCGCCTGCCATGGCCACGGGCGCCTACCCGTGCACGTGGTGCAAGGATCCGCACTTCGCGGATGAGTGCCCGCTACGACCCTACCGGCAGATCGAGACCTAGCAAGCCCACCGCGAAGAACCGTCAGGTAGGATACTGCCATGCGAGACAGGATCGAGTTCTACGAGGAGCCGTCTCCGCTACGGCGCGAGCGGTGGATCTTCTGGTACAGCGATTCGGATCACGCGCTCGTGCTCGACGAGTACCACGTCGAGGAGAGAACGAGCACGAAGCACAAGTTCAAGAGCATCGCCTCGTACGAGCGCCTCCGCAGCCGTCGATCTCACATGCCGCCGGGCACGCTCGGCGAGGAGGATGTTCGGCTCACGCCCATGATTGCCCAGCGTGCCCTCGACGACTTCACCAGCGGCCTGCGTGTCGTGCGCTGGAACGACATCCGACGCTGACGCTGGCGGTTAGCGCGCGCTGCGCGAGGTATTGCCTTTGTGCAGCAGGTGCTCGACCAGCTCGGCACCGTCCTGCACAGCCGTCGTCTTGAAGCCAGCATCCTGCACGCCGAAGCAGAACGGGAAGTCCTCCCAGTGGCTGACGGCAGGAAAAGATACGCGCGTCATCACATGGCGTCGGTACAGGTACGAAAAGCCGTAGCCCCACAGCTCTCCACGCTGCCGAGCGACAAAGAGCGTGCGCGAATTCTGGCCTTCGACCTTCTCCATCCAGCGGCCGAGAGTCACGAGATCCGAGTCCGTTGACCGCAGGCGGCCGATCATGTGGGACAGGTAGCCAGGCGAGTACCAGTCGTCGTCGTCGAAGTGGGCAACGAGCGCTCCGCCCACGAGCGGCAGGGTCTTGTTGCGCTTGGACCCTGTTGGAAGACGTTCCGCCAGATGCGTGTAGTGAACGCGCTCGTCTTGCAGCTGTTTGAAGAACCGCGACGGCTCGGGCGAGTCGTCCACCACCCACATCTCCCGGTGCGGATAGTCCTGGCTCACGAAGCAGTCGTAGACGCGCGCATGCCACTGAGGCCGGTTGAACGTCGGTACGATCACCGACACGGTCACAGGTTCGACGAGCCAGCGACTCGGCAATCCGCTCGGACTGATACAGCCAGGTCCGGCCGGCTCGTAGGCCGGTGCTGGCGCCGGGACAGGCGCTCGACGGCGCATCGCTCCAGTCGTATCCCACAGCCACGAACAAGAAAAGTGCGAGCGCGCCCTTATCGTTTGGCGCCCTCCGAACGTACATACTGGTATGGACGCGGACGCGGAATACGACGAACCGTACGAGCCGGAGGAATGCGAGGAGTGCACAGGCGAAAGCACCCGCATCTGCGACCAGTGCGGCCGGCGCATCTGCTACCTGTGCGCCAGGCGACACCGAATGGGGCTCGTCTTCTACCCGGATCTGCCCGAGGCCGACCAGCCGTCATGGTGTCGGCGGCTGACGGCCGCCGAAAAGCGCGCCCTCGACGTCCTTCCGCGCTCCCGCAAGGACGTCGTCGAGGACACACGTCGACGCACCGTCTACGCGCGGCTGCTCGCCGAGCGCTACGTACGATGGACCGACACGGGTGTCCTCGTCCGACTGCGATAGGGCTGGGTGCGTGGCGCCGATGTGCCGTCGGCCGCTCGGCCTTGGCCCCGATGTGGAGGCAGGCGTCTTGAGCCGCGACGGTCTAGGTGGCGGAGCGCTCCAGCGCGCGCGCGATCTGCTCCAGCTCGTTGGCAACCGCGGCGAGCTGGCTGCCAGCGAAGAGATGGTTTGGCGTGGTCGTTTCGGTCATCGAGGCAAGGCGCATCTTCGATAGCTCGACGCGCACGGCGGCCGCAGCAACCGCGCGGGCCTTGAGCACGAAGCCTCTCCTCATGTCGTCCACGCTCTGGCCGCTGCTGCCGACGGCGAACTCTCGCGTAGGCAGCGGTCGGCACACCGCGCAGCCAGCTTGCTCTGTGGGGGTGTCCATCGGACGTTCAGCGCTAGCACGAGCCGACGTAGAACGAAACGGCTATGCCGGTCGTGCGAGACGACGAAGAACCGGCCGCCGCCGCAGCGTCGGTCAGCCAGCGAGAAGGACCATCGCGCCCGTTGCGGGATAGTGCGCGCCGTTCGAGAACGACGCTCCGCCCAGGTTGACCCAGGTCGTCGCCGCCGCAGGCGTCACGTAGGCCGCCGTCGTTGCGTTCCAGTTGAAGGCGACGTTGTTCTGGTTGCTGATCTGGTCGTAGAAGCAAAAGTCCTGGCCGGTGCAGGCCACGGTGTTCGGGCCCACGATCGCCTGCGCACCGACCGCCATTCCCAGCACCGCCGCCGACGTACTGCCCGTACCCCACATCACCAGGTCTTGCGAGTTTAGGGTTGCCCACTGGCCGATGTAGAGTGCCGCCGAGTTCTCACCCGTGCCGGTGCAATCCTGGAACTGAATCCAGCCACGCGAGAGCGTCTGGATGAAGCTCCCGGTGGAAACGCCAGGGCTACCGACATCGCCGTTGGAGATCGAGAGGCCCGAGCCAGTGATGTACTCGTTGATCCCAGAGATGTAGATGGAGCCCTGGCCCCCACCGCCCACCATTCCACCGCCCTCCCACGTGAAGACGTTACCGAATGTAAGGCCGAAGAAGGACGCGTTGTTGTAGAGCAGGCAGTCGATGAACTCCGGAGAGGCATCGCCGAACGTGAAGCTTCGGATCGAGCAGCGAATGAGCGTCGGGCCGAAATCCTTGAGTCCCGAGAAGTCGGCCTCGATGATGTCGAGGTCGACGAACTGGTAGCCGACCGTGCCGGTCGATGTGTCGGGCCCCTGGTTCTGGAGCTGTCCGACTTCGAGCGAGACGCGCTGCTCAATCTGGTAGCTGTCACCGCTCACCATCGTGGCCTGCCCGACGACGCTCCACGTGGGGTTGTCCGAGAAGGGACTCGCGAAGGCACCCTGGTTGGGCGGCGTCCCGGTGAGCGTTCCGTCATTGCCCGGGAAAAATGGCTGCGTCGTGTCGGCGCTCGTGCCGTGCGAATGCATCAGCCAGGAGCCGAGGTGGCCGCCGTTGATGGCGGGCGGCGTCAGGACCGACTCCGTCTTTGACAGGTCGGTGATGCGCTTGTTCACGAAAGACGCGAAGGAGCCGAGGACCGTGTCGTCCACCGTCATGCGCGTCTGCGTCGTCGGGTTGAGGCTCGTGGTCGCGGCCGTGAGCGTTCCGGAGTGAAGAACCGTCAGCGCGCCCGTGACGTTGATGAGCGAACGGCCCCCCTGGAAGATGACGCCCTTCGGAGCGAACGGCTGATCCCCTCCCGATGGTGTGCTCGTGTAGAAGACCGAGAGCGTCACGTTGCCGACCGCGGCGTTCTCCAGATAGCTGTTGACCTTCGCGGTCGTCTGCCAGGGGCCAGGGAACGGGTTACTGTCGTTGCCCGCGATCGGATCGACCGTGATCGTGGCCGGCGCGGAGATGACTACGCCTGTCGATGCGGGTCCGGTGGCGCCCGTGGCGCCCTGGCTTCCGGTAGCTCCCGTGCTGCCGGTCGGACCCCCCGCTGGGCCCGTGGGACCCTGCACGCCGCCGACGCTGGAGACGGTGAGCGTGGCATTTTGAATCGCCCAAGTCGTCGACGCCGTGTCGTCGAGGTAGAGGCCGAGAGTATCGCCTGCGTTGCAGCTGAGAACGATGTTGATCGCGTTCGGCACGGGATTGCCCGCGCTCTCGTCGAACGACCCGATGCCTTCTATCAGACTCCCCGTGACCTGCGCACCGTTGTGGAAGATGCTGAGGAACGGAGTGTCGGCGACCCCGGTGGGGGAGAGGGTCATGGTACCCGTGACCACGACGTACCCCGCCTGAGTGACCGTGACGAGGCTGCCGGTCTGCGTGGCATTCTGTAGCGACGTCGAATGGACGAGAGGCACCTCGTGGCTGGCCGAACCGCTGCCGCCTCCACCGATGACGGTTTGAGCGTCACCCGACAGCGTGTACAACTCCGCGGAAATGCTGACCTGAACGCCAGACGAGCCCGTAGCGCCCGTGGTCCCCATGCCCGTTGCGCCGGTAGCGCCCTGCTCGCCCGTAGCGCCCTGCTCGCCCGTAGCGCCAGTCGTACCAGCACCGGAGCCGCCGCCCGATCCAGACGCCAACCACACGTTGTCGGCACCGTAGCTGAACGTGATCTCCAGCTCACCAAAGTCCGATGTGATGACGCTTGGACCGTCGAGCGTCTGCCCAGGGCTCGGCACGATTGTGATGTTGTGCGCGGTCGCGTTGCCAGCGCCATCGACGATGGTGACCTGATCGCCGTTGAATGCGTTCGGATCGAGCGTCACGATGACGTTGGGACCACCTCCCGGTGTGCGCACGATGTACCGATCGACATGAGGATCGGTCGTGAAGCTCGCAGTCACGATCTGCTGTTCGTACGGCGCACCGAGAAGACGATTGCGACCCATGTGATAAGAATCGCATGCGGCGCGAGCCACTCGTACACTTTTCGCGTCGATACCCCATACTACCTCGAACGTACCGCTTCTCAGCGCGGCGGCCTTCTGTCCTTCATCGCGCTGCTCGATTTGGAGCGGCATATCAGCCACTTCCGAGGGGGACAAATCGGAAGCAATGGTCGGAAGCAATGGTCGGAGGGGAAACGACGGCGCGCCACCATCCTGAAGCGCGCTGGCTTCCGAACACGCACCTAGCTCTCGGGGGCTCCGAAGCTCGTCGGGCGCCACATGAACCACAGCAACGCCGACGTGACCTTGACGCGCTCAGCGACCTGCCACTTGCTGGCGCTCACGCACTGCGCCTACGTCCCCCCGAGAGGGCTTCAGCGTAGAGGTTACCGAGCTGCGTCTCGTGGCCTTCGCCCCACTCCAGGCCGCCGTTGGCGTGCAGGCCCTCGTGATCTTGACCGAGCACACAGAAACGGATGCCTCGCTTGCCGTACGGCGACATGCACTGCGGAGCGCGCCGCTTCTTGTCGAGGGCGATGCGCCGGGTGACGCGTCGCATGTTGCACCCCTGCTCGCTCTTGCAGACGCCCGCAGCCGTGCGCGTCGAGGTCTTGCTTCCACACTGCGGACAGGGCGTGGCGGTCGTCGTCATGGCTCGTGTTTTACGCGACGTCTGACGTGACGGCAACATACGATCTTCGCTCCGCCCGTCGGACTTCAATGCCCGTCGAACGTCCCCATGAGCTTGGAGCCGAGATCGCGTAAGAAGTCGCGCCCGTAGGCGCCGTTTTCGAGGCTAGCGTCGAAGAATTCGGGGAGCGGCTCGCGCATCCGGGCGCTCGCGATCCCCCAGGCGATGGCGAGAACCGTGTCGACGTCACCTCCCCAGCGGATGGCGGTCTCGGCGATCTTGAGAAGCGTCGGCTGCTCCATGCAGAGCGTGCAGACAGCCGCAGCGGTCTTCATCCCGACGTCGGGAGGTTCCACGGGCCTGCCGTCCCATGCGTCCCAGCCGAAGCCGAGCTTCCCGAGCCATGCCGGTAGCTCGGAGAAGGGTCCCTCTTCCCAGAGCGCGTAGTGGCTCATCAGCGCCACCCGCGTCGCGGCGAGCGTACCGCCGGGCGTGTCGTGGGTGATCTTGGCCTGACGCGTCGCCACCATGATGACCTCGTCCGTCCTGTCGAGGACACCGATGGGCACCGCCCGCATCGCCGCGCCGTTCTTGTCGGACGCGGGGTCGATCTTCCTCAGAAGACTCGAACCGTCCGTAACGCTTTCCAGCACGCTCTGAAAGCCGCGGGCGTAGCCATCGCGCGGATCGCGCTTGAAGCACCGCACGAACGCCTCCGCGAACGGTCGCTCATCACCAAGGTAGTGGTCCGCAGAAGCGGCGCCGAGGAGCACCTCCGACACGGCGATCGACATCTGCGTGTCGTCCGTGTACTGGCCCGGCCGCAGTCGGTGCACCGGGTGCTGGCCGTACGCCTCGAACCGGAGCGCTTGCGCCCGCAACGGCTCGTGCTCCGGCTTGATGTACTCGACCCCCATGCCGTACGCGTCGCCCTGCGCGATCCGCACGAGCATGAGGGGATTTGGGTGCTTCATGCGCCGTCGTTCCATGCTCGCTTCTCCGCTCCTATCGGCGGCCTCGTGGCGTCGCCAGATCACGTCGTGTATAACGCCTCGGCCGAAGATGACCAACCCCGAAGAGCCGGTGACGTCGACGTCCTACGAACCGTGTGTCTGGTGCAAGAGCGCCCGAGCGAAGGGCGATCTCCAACGCGCACTCCAGTGCAAGCAGTGCGGCGGAGTCGGGATCGTAGCCAAGGGACCGGCCTGCAACGGCTGCGGAGGCAGCCTCTATCCGATGGTGCCCGAGGGCAACCCGAACGGCCAGATCGTCCACGGCCTGAGCAACGTGCAGCTCGTCGGCGGCTGCGACTCGGAGGGGCTGCTCGACAACAACCGCTACACCTTCTCGCTCTGCGAGAGGTGCATCCGGACGATGATCCTGATGAAGTGCAAACTCCCTCCGCGCGTCGAGCGGCTCGGAGCGGGAGCACTGTCGTGGGAGCCCGTCGCCTTCGCCGACGACCAGGAAACGTGGGACTACGCCGAATGGAAGCGCCAAGGTGGTCACGCAACGGCGCGGCTGCACCGTCAGTGCAACGCAACCATCCACTGCGGCGGCAAGGCCATCTACAGCGTGATGTTCTCGGGGAAGCTGAGCGACGACTGTCTGTGCGAGGAGCACAAGGACAGGTTCAAGTTCACCGTGAACGCGACGCTGGTCCCGTTCGTACCATGGGGGCTATCGGCGGAGGACGAAGCCGCGGACGCGTAGCGTATTCGTTAGCCGGACGTTTGCCCCAACGAGGCCTCGAACCGCTCTCGTCGCTTCATGGCCCAGAGGAAGAGGGCACCTGCGACTCCGCCAACGAGGAAGGCGGCGAAGGACACAGCCACGGTGGCGTCGAAGACCGAGCTGAGAGCAAGGCCCAGAATGGCGCCGAGCCCGGCGAGGTCCAGGTAGCGAACCATGCGCCAACCCGGCTGGACGCCGCGCCGCTGGCGTCTCGTTCCGTAGCATTCGGCAAGCGCGTCGAGATCGTCGCCCGAGGCGTCGCCCAGCTCGTCGGCCGAGTAGAAGCCGCCCTCCGGCGCGCGTAGTGCGAGCCGACTACGAAGCTCGGTGTCCGTCTCCATCCTGGTGCCCTCCGTTGCTACCTTGCGCTGCATCCATTCCTCCTTTGGTGACGCCGTCGATCGCTCCGAGGATCGAAGACATCGTCTGCCGACGCTCCTCGCCCACATCCGGCGCGGGCGGCGCGTCTGGCTCGATGTTGTGCCGTCTGCGAAACCTCTCGGCGTGCTCGGGGCAAGCGTAGCGCTCCGCGCACGAGACGCGGCCGCGCCGCCCGGTCACGTACGAGTAGAGCGTCATGGACTCTGCCTTGTGCGGACAGTCCCTACCGGACGTGCACGTCGCGTGCGGCTTGGGCGACCGCTCGAAAACGCGCCCGTGGTCGCGCTCGACGTACGCACGCTCGCGCGGATTGAGGGGCCGCACCGCGTGACCCCAGGTCCGCTCCAGCCGCGAGAGCCGGTCCTCGCGCACGACGAGCGTCGTCGTGTCCGCAATGACACCGACGACCCCTTCGTCCACCAGCCGACAGATGACCTTCTGCCTGCGGCGGATCTCCCCCGCGGTCGCGTAGCCCCGCTCCGCGGCGCCCGGGATCCTTGCGTTCGGGTCCCCGCTCCGAATCGCATGGATCGCCTCGTACATCGCGTCCGTGAGCTTGCGGATCGGCCTCACGCAGATGTTATACACCACGTTGGACATTCGCGCAACTTGACGCGACGGAGCCCTGACAAGGACGACGAGATCAGACCGTCTTGGGGGGTGGCGGAGGCAGGATCTCCTCGAATGCCTTGCGGCCGATGTGCTCGCGGAGCTTGCCGATGTCCCGTTCGAGCTTGGCCTTCGCCGCGTTGGCTTCGCTCATCTGGGTGCGCAGCCCATCGACGATCTCATGCTGGCGCTTCGTCGCTTCCTTCTCGGCCGACAGATCGCTTTGCCACTTGGAGAGGTTCTTCCGCTGCTCCTCGACCGCCTTCAGAGCGTCGGTGGCTTCTTTTCGAGCCGTCGCCAGCTCGTCCTGAAGCTCCACGATGATGTCCGAGCGATCGCGCCGGACTCGGAAGAAGCTCTTTCGAGCAAGGCCGACCGTGTTCAAGGTCACGCTGCCGTTGTTCTGGTTCAGAAGCGGGTAGTAGCCGTTGTATCCCGACGTATCTCGCGGAGGCGGAAGCTCCTCCCGCGAAAGAGTCATCGGCTCGTCCTGGTCGAAGCGCTCGACGACCGTCCAGCCCTCGCTCGTCACGCGTTCCAGCTCAAAGCCACTCACGACCTTTTCCACAGAGCCGCCGCTGTCGTCGCTCATCTAGCACCTCTCCGCATACGTTATACGCGTCGTCTGACGCTCCGGGCAACCGCATACTAGAGCGAGAGCGTCTCCGTCGTCTCCGGCGCCATATCCGTCAGCCGCAGGTACAACGTCTCCGTTGGCGGCAGCCCGATCCGCACTTCGAACTGCGCACCCAGCACCCGGGCGACGCGGCCGACCTTCTGGACGTGCCCCCACGAAATAGCCCACTCGCTCGGCACCACGACAACAGGGTCCCCGATTGCAGGTCGCCAGTCGTGGCACTCCGATGGGGAGCGATAGGGCGCCCGCATGTCGATCAACGCGCCGCCGATGGACCGAGCCACGGCGCAGGCTCCGGAACCTCTACGATGGTCACGTACCCGTGCAACCGGGCATCGAGGATCGAGGGCGTCAGCTTCCACACGGTCGGGCCCAGGCGAATCAGGTTCCAGCGCGGATCGCGGCCGATTCGTGCTGGCTCGTCGGAGAGAGGCACGTTCAACATCACCTTCTGCTTCCGATGGTTGAAAGCGCAGAGGATGAGCGTGGAGCCCATCACCTTCGCCGTTCCAGCGACTCCTATCAGATCCGCCCACTTCACAACGATGTCGAGGCAAACTTCGTGCGGCTCGCGTTTCTCGACTTCCGCCGATTCCAGAACGTTCATGTGGTCCGCCCCATCTTGGCTGCCTTGACGCTGTCCCGAGCCCGAGCCACGCGCGGTACCCGTTCCTTGCGCGCGGCCGGGATGCAGTAGCGGGCGTACTCCTCCACTCCGCACGTCATGGAAACGGGGGCATCCACCTGCCCCTCGTCAAAGGCGATCGTCATCAGCCCGTCCACCAGGCGCGTCACCCTTCCACTGAAGAACCTGGACTTGGATGGCATGATGCCGCGTGAGTACTCGCGCATCGCGTGCTCGCAGAAACGTAGCTTGGTTCCGTCCTTGATCTCGGATGGCGCGAGCGCACCGCTCACCTGAGTGCACCGCCAGAAGACGTCGTGCATCTCCGGAAGCCTCGGCTCCCACTTCTTTTTCGGATTCGTCATGACCGATTTTCCTCTCGCGCGCATTACTTGGCATCCCGATGGCGCTGTATTGCATTCAGTGGCCACAGCGTCAGATCGAGTGAGCAGAGCAAGACCGCGACCACTGGCGACCATCCGTCCTCACGTAGACCCTGGTAGGTTCGGTACCAGAAGACTGAGCGCAGACCGATGAGAAAGTAGACGCCGATGAACGCCAGAGCTGCCATCTTCATGGTCTCTCCCGTCAAGACTTCCGGGGCCAGCTGCGGAGGTCGCGCGCGTGGTCCACCGTCTACTTCCCGGGCTTCCGCACTACCTGATCGAGCGCGTGATACGGGCATCTCGCCATCCCGCACACCGGGCATGGTCTCAACTTCGGTCGCTTGGGTCGAGCACGCATGGGCTCTAGTGTCGCCCCAACAGTTTCAGCCCGAGCTTTCGTCGCCAACGGTTCAGAATGAGACCCCGTCGGGCACGATTGGAGCGTCTCAGTCGGTGGTCGTCACGTTCGCAAAGACTTGCCCATGGGCGGTCCACGCGACCCAGTCGGATGTCATCGCTGACGCCACCACACTCAACGCATATTGTTAGGGCCACCATGTCAATCCTCCAGCGGGCATAGTCATCAACGTGACGCGCGCAAATGCTGACGTCCGTGCGGGCACAAGACGTCGGCACAGTCGCACCCATGAGTGCCACACGAGGTCGCTCCACACCCATCGCAGAGCGCCTCTTGACCGGCGCCAGCATCGTAATCCGCGCCACGATCTGGATCGTAGGCACGCACGAGCAACTTGTAGAGACCTCGGCATTGCCGGCAGTCTTTCAGGTGCTCCGGGATTTCGATTTCGCTCATGGGTTCCCTCTCGCGCGCCATTACCGTGCGTCTATCTCTCGGGCGAGCTTGTACCCGGCGACCATCGCCAGACATAGTCCACCCATCATCGGGAGTACGGATGAAGCACCAGCGAGGGCGGCCATCATGCCTGTTGGCTGCCAATAGTGAGCGATGAACGACCCGGCCAACCCGGACCCAAGCGCCGCAGAGAACCATCTACCCGAGCCACTTCTCATGTCTCGTCTCCCGTCGCGCGCATTACCGTGCGTCTGCTGCCGGCACTTTTTTGCTCCGCAGGCGGTCGTCGATTGTCCCCGGAGGGCACGCGTCGAGGGTGTCCTGATGCCTCGCCTGCCACGTCGCGGGCGTGTCCCCTTCTTCGAAGCACGGGATGTGCGCCGTTGCTCGCGAGTACCTGATGCTACATTGCTTGCATGGGCGTCCGCGTTCGGGTCCGGTGTCGTGTTGTAGTTGTGTTCCCATCGTCTCGATCTCCTTGTTTCAAAAACGGCGCGCATTAGCGTGAGTCAGTTGTCGGACGTTACGAGGCCGAGCTTGACGGCCTGCTGGTAGGCCGCCTCGACGGGTCCGGGTATCCATGTCGCCTCGTACGTGAACGTGCAGCCCTCGATGGTGCAGTGCGCCACGTGCGCGGCTTGAAGCTCGCAGAGGGGGCACTTGTCCGGTCCGCTCTCGTTGGCGATGAGGAGATCGAGCCCCAACTTCTCCAATGCTGCCGAGACGATCATGTTGTGAGCACCCATGAGCGGATCGAAGTTGCGCGCCTCCTCCGAGTACTCGCCAACCGTGCGCTTGGCCGCTTCCTCGCCATCGCGGGCAATGAACTTCGTGAGGCCGCGTCGCTCGACCTCCGCCTTGAGCTTGTCCCAGTGGTCTTTGCACATCCTCATGGTCGATCTCCCGTCGCGCGCATGTTCCTCAGTGCCGAAGCGCAAGAAGCTCGCGCAGCGCATCGCGGATGACCGTGTAGTGGATGAGGCAAGGTGTCCCATCCTTCCCGCTGGCGAGAGGATTGTTCACCATCTCTCGCTCGATGAAAGTGAGCGCGGCTCGTACGTCACGCTCAGGTCTAGGTGTTCCGGTTACGTCTTTCACCTCCATGATCCGTCCTCCTACGTCGCGCGCATTGCGGCGCGTCTACTGCCCTTTCGGTTGCCACGATGGGGGCTCGATGCCACGTTCCCACTGGCCCAAGGCGTCGCTCCAGACATCGTCCGGGACACTGTCGATGCCGTATGCGTGGTCGAGGTAACCGATCCAGCTCTGGAGCCTCGCCGCCGCGTCGTTGCTCATCGAATCTTCCGAGCGCGCCTCGGTCATGGGCGACAGCGGGATCGGGAACTCACACGCACGTCGCGGCGCCGCGCAGTGGCTCACGGATGCGAATGCATGGGGTGAGAACGATGGTCTGCGCGCATGGGTGGTAGGTCGGCTGAGTGACCGTCTCGGCCACCCAGTTGAACATGTGGTCAACGAGGTACCGCTTCCCGATGACGATACCCTCGACGTAGGGACCGAATGAATGCTCTGTTCTGCACCGCAGTTCGCATTCCTCATCGTGCCAGCAGTTGTGGCCGTGAACGATCCCGTTACGGAACGAGGTTACGTGGATCGGTTTCAGCATCTTCTGCTGGAACTCGACGTCTCCAGCCATTGCCTGATCGATCCTGCCGTTCACGGTTTCGCCGCCATGATGTCCACCGCAGTCGGCACCACCTCGACGTACTCCGCCGGCACCGAACCTCCGTAGGCAAATGTGCCCTGCGAGAACAGGAAGATCCGCGGCCTCGCGTAGTCAGCCACGTGGACGCTGAGTACCTTCGGTTCATCGTTGGGGTAGCGCTGCTCTGGCATCGTCAGCTCGGCCGTCCCGACGAGCATCCCCGCGGTCGGGTTGCTCATGTCCGTTCCCGTCGCTCTCAGGTTCACGGTCTCTTTCATGGGTCATCGACTCCTGTCGTTCGATCCAGTGACGAGTGCTCGCACTAGCCTATGCCTGTTTCCCGTCAGTAATGACCGTCGAGAGGCATCCTGAACGTAACCGGCATCTCGCCGCGGACGGTCCCGTCGAGCGCCACGATGGTCACGTCATCGACCGGAACGAGCTTCGCGGCCGGCTTGCCGGCCTTGGTCAGAAGAAAGGATTGCCCACCCTTATGGACGTCGCGGATTCGTTCCCCAGGCTCAGCCCGAAACTCGGTCAGCGTGATCGTCTTCATGGTCCGCCTTCTCCCGGCGCGTTCTACCGCTTGTCCGTATCCACGTTGTTTCGTTCGAGATGACCTTGCCACCTGGCACGTCGAAGTTCGCCGTACTTCTTGCCGCACACCGGATCGCCACACGTGTGAAGCGTGGTCAACGGGTCGAGCTTCTTGCCGCACACCTCGCACTTCGAGTCTTCGTTCATCATCTCCTCCGGCTTCCGCGCGACGCGAGAGGCTATTGGAGCCGCAGCGCCTGGAGTGTCCCCACAGGTTGCACCCAGAGCGTCATGCCGAGCAGCGTCGGAGGATTCGTTGCGTCGAGGGCGCCTCGGAGCGTCTCGATGACCTCTGGCGTGAGGGTCGTCACGTTCACCTTGACGCCGAGTCTGTCGTCGGGACCTCGCCAGTCACCGACACCAGCAAGCCACCACGGCATCCGCCGCCCGCCAGCGAGACCGAGACGCTCATCGAGCGCACGGATCGCATCCTCCACCCAGCGATGCTCGGTTTCCTTCGGATCGGGAGGATCGTAGGGCATCCCGGCGCCACGACCGATGTTCCACCACCACCAGTCGTACGAGCCGCCGATGTGTCCCTCGGGCACCCCGGATGGCGGAGGCTCCGTCGGCGGCTTCGCCGGTGTGAAGTCTCCCACGGCCTCGTAGACGATGGGGACGCCCCACAGCTCGTCGCCGCCGACGATGCCGCGAGCAATCGAAATATGCCGAGGCTTCTGCACCATGATCCCCACGTTGTAGCCGCGCGGCGTGTAGCCGAGGCCGATGCCGCGAATCCACGGCGGGCGATCGAGCCTTCGACGGATCTCGTCTCGCACCTGACGCGCCAGCGCCTTGTCCGCCGTTTCGTACGCTGGCGCAACGGCCAATTCCGCACCCGCCTGAGCCACGATGTCACCCACGGCGTGATACACCACGGGAACGCCCAAGACCTCGTCTCCACCGAGCATCTGCCGCGCGCGCTCTCTGTCCTCCGGACGGCGCACGTTGACCACGATCGCATTCACGCAAGGCGCCCCAGGAGGCGCGAGAGTGTCGCGAGCAAGCGTGAAACCTACGCCACGACCCCATGCAGGCCGATCGAGCGTGCGCCGGATGAATGCGTGAGCCCGGCGCGCCTCGCTCATCGTCGGGGACAACATCGACGTAAGCATACACCTTGGTGCCATCCTAACGCTGACCCGGAGACGCGGCTCGGCTCGCTCCATCCTTGACTTCCGCGACCGCACCGGTCACCTTGGGCACGGCTGCTGCGAGGACTCACCTAGCTGCGCCGTGCTCCCGGAGAGAGAGCGCGGGGCGACGCAGCGGAGCCTCGGCTTGAGGAACCTCTCCTCGCCGGAGCAAGCAGCCCATGAACTTCCCATTCGTGAAGCGTCAGACGCCAAGCGTCTGCCGCATCGACCACCCCTCCATCGACATCCAGCTCTTCGCGACCAGCAGCGTTCGCGTCGAGGCCGACGCGTTCGAGCAGCTCTTCGAGTTCACGGACGTTGCGCGCGCGATCGACGATCTGCGCACGGGAGCGCCCGACTACCTCGGGCCGGACGCTGGGATCGATCGCATCGTGCTCACCCCGGACTTCCACCGTGGCTCGGGCATCCCCGTTGGAACCGTCATCCGTGCGCGCAACCTCGTCATGCCCCAGGCGACGGGCAACGACATCTGCTGCGGAATGCGCCTGCTCGCGACCGACTTGCCGGCCGAGCGGCTCGATCCGCACTGGGACGCCATCCGCAAGCGCCTGCGCTCGATCTTCTTCGAAGGGCAACGCGACATTCCGATGTCGCCGCGCCAGCGCGAGTCCGTCCTTCGCGACGGACTGCCAGGCCTCTGCGAGACGTCAGGTGACAACGCGAGCCGCGGCGTCTGGAAGAGCTTCGATCCGGCCGAGCAGAAGAGCGATCTCGATCGCGCCTTCGGCCACGGACACCTTCCGACCACACGTCTCTTCGGCTTCGAGAGCTTCGTGCGGTCCTCAGGCAACGTCGACGGACGCGATCCGCAGATCGGATGCGTCGGTGGCGGAAATCACTTCGTCGAGATTCAGAAGGTCGACTCGATCCTCGACGGCTACGCGGCGCGCGCCTGGGGGCTCAGCCGAGGCTCGGTCGCGATCATGATCCACTCTGGCTCGGTCGGCATCGGACACGCAGTCGGCGGCTACTTCATGGACCGTGCACGCCATCTCTTTCCGGCGAGCGTGCGCGCACCGAAGGCCGGCTTCCATCCTCTGCCCATCGAAGGGCCCATGGCGAACGAGGGCGCCTTCTACTTCGACGGCATGGGCAACGCCGCCAACTTCGCCTTCGCCAACCGCCTCTTTCTCGGCTTGATGACCCTGAGGGCGATCGAGGAAGCCACCGGTCACACGGTCGGCGCCAAGCTCGTCTACGACGCGCCTCACAACCTTGTCTTCCGGCAGGGCCAGGTGTGCCTGCACCGGAAGGGCGCCACTCCGGCAGAAGGTCCCGCGCCGCCCGACTACCTCGGACAGCCCGTCATCATCCCTGGCTCGATGGGCGCCGCGAGCTATCTCTTGGCCGGCGGTGGCAAGGACGACGCGCTGGCCAGCGCCTGCCACGGCGCCGGCCGAAGCCTCTCCCGAGCTGCGGCCGCACACGTACCCACGGACGTTTACCGCGCCGAAGTCGACCGCCTGCGCATCGTCACCCCCATCGATCCTGACGCACCCATGCTCCGCCGAAGGCGCGACATCCTCGACAAGTACGACAAGCGCGTGATGGAGGAGGCTCCAGGCGCCTACAAGCCGATCGAGCCAGTCATCGATTCTGTGGTCGAGGCCGGGATCGCACGCCGCGTGGCACGACTTCTGCCCCTCTGTACGGTGAAGGGGTAGCCGCAACGGGAGTTGCACGATTGTTATACATCGTGTAATACGTACGGCATGGGTTCGTCCCCAGCCAAAGCGCCGCCTCTGCTCGATCTTCGCGCGGTCAGCCTGCGTGCCGATGTGTGCGTCGGCACGGTCAAGATCGAGTGGAAGTACGACAACTGGAGCGAGTGGCTCCAGTTCGGGCAGGCAGCGCTGCACAAGATCCGCGATGAGGACAACTGGCTGCTCCTCGCCTACATGAAAGACGACGCAGTGGCCGGCCCCGAGCACGGGCGCGTCCATCTCCTTCGCCTACCGCTCATCGGACTGGTCTTCCGCTGGTGCGACAACCACTGGACGCGCCTGAGTGCGTACATCGATCCGGACGGCGACGACTTCACGGACAGCCCCGGTTTCCGCGTGCCGGGGGCCGCAACCTACGATCCGCGCACGCACCCGTCGAGTCGAACATGCCGCAGCGATGCCTGCTGGCTCAAGAAGCCGCACATCATCGTGCCCCACAGCGCCTACCTGCCACCGTTCGACGCCACGCTCTTCGAAGCCGTCCGCGCCCGGCGTGTCGAGATCATCCTCGGCTTCAACTTCGAGGCGGGAGCCGCTCAATGAGGCCGTACGGCGAAGTCACCGGCAACGCGGAGCTTCGCATGGGAGGCTCGCATCTATCCGCACGCTACCGGCGCGCCAAACGCAAAGCCGAGATCGCCGCACGCAAACGAGCACCCAAGAAGGCGGAACGTCGCCGCGCCGCACGCGAGATCGAGCGCCAGCGATGACGGAGTGGATCGTCGAGAACCTCTTCTGGATGGTCATCATCGCGGGTGCCGCAGGCTTGGCATCAGGCCTGCTTCTGCCACGCCTCGTCCGCGCGGCGACCGCGCGACTGGAGAAGTCACGATGACGCACATCGAAGGCGAGAACGAGTCGAGCATCCGCTTGAAGCGGGCGCCACAGGTCGAGACCGCTCCGGCGGTCCACAGCCACGGTGCGAGAGGTCCGTGGAAGCTCACGACGATGCAGCTGAGCGCCCTGCTCTACCTGGAGTTCAGGCCGGAGGAGCGGCGCTGGCACCGACACCTGCTCGTCAGCCAGTCGACCTACCAGGCGCTCGCGCGACGAGGTCTCTGCGTGCTCGGGCAAGTCTGGGAGCTGACCGAAGCCGGCCGCGCCGCGCTGCCTCCGCTCCCACCCGTCGAGCACAAGTGGCTCGCCGAGATCGCCAAGAACGAGGACAAGGGCCTCTTCATCATGGAGCCGGCCCTGCCCGATGTCCGCACCGCCGCGCTCAACCTCGCGCACCGCGACCTCATCGAGCTGCGTCCCAACATCGTCGACGAGATCGAGGGCTTTCTCTGCCTCGTGACGACGAGGGGCAAGGAACGACTGCCGCCCGTGACGGCATAGCCATCATGCGAGACCGCCACGGCTGATGCCCGTGCGCCTCAGCGGTTGACCGCGCGAGCCACGCATGCGTGCGCTACGATGGCTTCGTGAGCAGCCCCCGGATTGTGCAGACGGGATCGGGTCGCGTGCGGCCGCTGCTGCTCGTCTTTCACACGAGCGAGCGCCACGACGCCGCCCTACGCAGCGCGATGGGGCCGTCTGCCCTCATCGTGAGCGACACGACGCCGGGCTCGACATACGGTGACACGCCGCCGCTCGCAACGACCGTCGCCAGCTTGAAGGACAGGTTCGGGGTGCAGAGGTTTGCACCCACCATCGTCGCCGGCTTCTCCGCGGGCGGCTTTGCCACGAGGCAGATCCTCACGCAGGGCGGAGATCCCGACGCGCTCGTCATCGCCGACGGCACCTACGCATCGGCTCCGTCCGGTTACGCGCAGTGGAAGGACTACGCCGAGCGCGCCAAGCGAGGCCAGCGCGTGATGCTCGCCTCGAACACGAGCCTCATCGTCACCTCCTCCACCTGGCACGTGCTCTCCGACATCACCGGGGTGACGCTGCCGCTCGGTCCAAGCGTCGCGAACAGGCCCGCTGGCGTCCCGGTTCTCTATGGCTCGGGACCCGCCGTCCTGCGGCAAGGGCAGCTGCTCGTCTTCTCGTACCCGACCGACGACTCGCCGGGACACGAGCAGCAAGCCGCCGCAGCGCTGCCCATGATGCTCCGGCAGGCGATGACCATGCTCGCCAGCCGCGGGGCCATGCCCGGCCTGCACATGCCGAGCGCTCGCGTGATTGGCAGCATGGCCGGCGTCGGAGCCGTCGCCGTGATCGTCGGCGTCGCACTCGTCGCGTCCAGGCGTGCGCAATGAATGGTCTTTCTTGATGCTGAACACATCGCCTGCGTTTAGACTCGGGCCATGGCCTCCAAGCGCCCCGCGTCCAAGCGAAGCAGTCGCTCCTCTCGTCACAGTCGCAGCAACTCGCGAAGGAGTCGTGCCGGGCACCACGCCAGCAGGCGCCGCGGCAACGCGCTGGCCTACGGGACCCAGCTCGCGAAGGTGGAGAGGCTTGGGCCGCCGGGCGAGTGGAACGTGTACGTGCGCTACGTGGCCTTGAGCAGTATCCCGCCGCACAACCAGTTCATCAAGCTGCGCCGCCTACTCGCGACCGGATCGAAGCGGTCCGCGCAAGCTGCGGCAGAGACCTACATGGCGCGTCTCCACGGAATGGGAGATACGCACGCACCTGGAGGAACGATCGTCAACGGGGTCGACGTGATCCTGACGTCGAAGGGCAACGGCGACAGCAGTCCTGTCTACAACGTCAACGACTATCCGCCTGGGGCCGTCGACGCATGGTCGTACGCCTTTGGGCGATGGAAGAAAATCCCAACCACAAGTCGGGCTTTCAAGAGCAGCATCCAGGCGATCCGGACCAGATAGATGGATGGTGACGCATGCAGCAGGCAACGATGAACGAGAAGCTCTTGCGCGGCTACCTGTCGAGGCGCCTCGAAGCACTCCAGGAGATCATCGACACCGCGCCGGTCTTCAACAAGCGCTACAACGCGGCCGTCGACGAGACCGAAGAGGTCGAGGAGCTTCTGGACGAGTGCGTGGGGCCTCAGTCCTCGACAGCAGAGCGGCGGACCGACTCGTCGTTTTGCCAGACCGTGCCAGTCTGATCCTCGACAAGAACCTCATGGTGTCTCGGCAAGCGGCTCGCGAGTTCGATCGCGATGCCCATGACCATGTCGCGATCCCCTCTCGTCGCCGTGAGCGCAGCGCGCACGGTACCTTCCTCGGTCACGAAGATCAGCGCGCTGCCTCCGGGCTTGCCCACCTCTTTGCGAGCCAGCTGCTCGAACGCTGGGATCTTCGGAGCTGTGCTCCTGGCACGCCTTGAGCGAGCGGACGACGAGGCCATGCGCGGAGTTTCGCACGATTTGTATGGCCTGTCTTCTGGCGTTCGAGGCGCATGCCAGACGGGAGCCGACGTGGAATGTCATGCAGGATGAAGCTGCCATCGCGCCGCATTTGAGCGTATTCTGACGACCATGACGTCCCCCGTCGCCGAGAACGCCGCCAAGGCCGGCGTCCAACTGTGCCGATTCGCCGAGCACCGCGGCATCAGCATCCTCTACCCCGACAACGTGCGCGGCCTCGTCCCCAAAGACGACTTCACCGTCCGCCACACCGGCGCGGCGATTCATGCCCGGGCGGCCGGCGCCAAGATCCTGGCGTGGGCGCAGCACAAGGACCACTCCGCCGCCATCGTCTTCGAGCACCCCGATGGACGTGTGGGCTACGCCCAGGGCACACCGAGCGAGATGCTCGGGACGCACCTTCGCGAGCTGATGGCCCGGGAGAAGGCGTGGAGCTACGGAAACATGAAGCGCAGCGGGCACACAGCCAAGCGCCATGGCGACTACCGGCGCGAGGTGTCAGGCGCCAAGTTCGTGCGCGTCAGCCAGGACATCATCCGGCGCCTCGTACGCGGACACCGCCTCTCCGAGGCATACGCCGAAGAGCTGATCAGCCGCCACGAGCACGTCATCGAGGAGCTGATCGCCGCCAGGCTCCCCACGGACTACATCGTCCGCGCCATCGCCTCGTCAGCGGCCTAGACGATCGCACGCCACACGCAGCTCGTCTCGAAACGTGGGCTCGCCCACGTAGGCTCGAAGCGACGGCTCGCCCACGTAGGAAAGTTTCGCCAGGCGCACGATCTCGGCAGCCTCGGGTGGAAGCGTCTTCGCGATCGCGTCCACCTGATCGAGCAGCATCCTGCCATCCCCATGGGTCATCTTGCGTTCGTAGCGCTCGGAGTATGCCGTGAGCGCCGCATGCATCTGCTCGGCCTCCGCAGGCCACTTCCTCATGAGAGCATCGCGCGCCATCTCGAAGGAGGCTGCCGCACGCTCGCGACTGCGACGCATCATCGCCTCGTTCTTGATGGTCCACATCCCACGCGCGCGCCTCTCCTCGAACTCGCGGTAGCTATTCCACCGGCGCTCTGCCTGCGCAGGCGTCAAGGACTGCGTCTCCGTTCGGAAGGTCTGCGTACCTGGCTCGTAGTGGCGAACGCAGACAGTCGTCGGCAGCTCGGCCGGCCGCGGAGTCGGCGTGCCCTGCGGAGGAAACCACGCGAGGTCTTCACGACGCCAGCCACTCGCGAGCAGCCGCTCCAGCTCCGCCTGCTTGCCCTCCCTTCAATCGTCGTCCTTCTCGTTCGGATCGCGCTCGAAGTAGATGCAGCCCATGTGCTCGAACGTGAGCAGCCCCGCGCGCGGACTCCGTGGCTCGGCGCACACGCCCCAGTCCATACCCGCATCGCCTTCGAGCGGATGAAAATGCCGACACCCGGACGAGCAGTCGGGCCGCTCGTGGTTGCTCGTGTCCGTGCCATCGCGATACGCCTGCTGATCGCGACACACCTTCCAGAGCTGCTCATGGGTCGGCATCAGCGCGACGCATTCCCGCGAGGATCGGCAGCATCGACGACGTGCGTGTCGGCCGGAGCCGCGTGCGCCCGGCGCGTTCTCAGGCGAGCGAGACGCTGCCGCTCGTGGTTGCGGTTGGCTGGATCGTCGACGAAGACGCGAACGATCTCCCGGCCTGCCAGCTTGTCACGACCACGCGCCGTCGGGCCGGTGGCCGCGTACTGCCAGACGCCCGCGCCGTCCTGGTAGGCGAGCACTTCCCCAGTCGGAGACCCACCGCTGCGTGCGCACAGCTCCCCGGAGGGCCTGCCCGGCAGTTGTTCCTCCGTCTCGTAGAGTCGAACGGTCAGTGCCAAGCGCATCGGTCCCTGCCTCCATCTCCGCAGTCTACGGATGTCAGACGCTACGTCAAACCATGCACTCCGGTTCCTTCCGCCTACTACGCTCGTGCACTCACCACGTGTTCGACGATCGCGGCAGTGCTTGCAAGCGCGCGTTGAATGGCCAGCCGGCGCCGACGTTACGGACTCGGAGCGTCACTCGGGACCCCGGAACAATCGGATCGAGTTCGTG
>Ga0307474_10000323_pt1 | contig 35137 bp, 41 predicted proteins | sample atmos_gasesECM1C_2_FD_203312 | JGI IMG/M metagenome (GOLD analysis project Ga0307474, IMG submission 203312) | Hardwood forest soil microbial communities from Morgan-Monroe State Forest, Indiana, United States - atmos_gasesECM1C_05 | ecosystem: Environmental > Terrestrial > Soil > Temperate... | reverse complement strand
TATCGAGTCAATGCAAACGCAACAGCGGCTCAAAATGTGGCAGCTGTGACATTGAGCTGGAACGGGCTGATCGCCGAAGCGGGAGATATTTTCTCTCTCAACCTTTCTGAAGGTAGCGTCAATGTGTGGGTTAACATCTACCAGTTCGATAACACGAATGCGTTGAAGAGTCCCAGACAAGCAACATGGATCAACGGGACAAACACGATCTATACCGTACCGGGCGGCAAGCATGCATACTTGATGACTCCAATCGGTCAGGGCATGTGGACATCGGGTTCTGCCGTGGGAGGTTTCGTAGTATCAAATGAAAGCGGTTCCTCTGTAGCATACACTATGGCATCTGTGCCATCAGGGGGCAGCACGGCGACGTTCTCTATAACAGCTAGCATTGGAACGGGCTCTCTTGGTGGCGGGCCTGCGGGGCCGTTGAGCCTCAACGCAGGAGATACCATTACCATGACCAGTACTCAAACAGGGCAGCAATTGGCATGGATGACCATCGTTGAGCTGTAAGAAAGGGTCTCATGTCTGCGCTACCTACGACGTTTAGCTCCAAGCAGATTTTTGTTTCGCCTGATAAAGATGCCCTGCAGATCATAAACAAGCAGGACAATCAAGTCTTAGGATGGATAGACGGGAACGGAATGCTGCAAGGCACCCTGACCCCAGTCGAGACCGACGTTGTTTTGAACGTCCTCAACTACGGCGCAACCGGAAATGGGAGCACCGATGATACGAACGCAATCCAAGCGGCCATCTTGGCGGCCTCGACTGCAGTAACGGCCACGCTTTACTTTCCGGCTGGGGTGTACAAAGTCAGTCAGATAGTGCTCACCACGGCTAATGCCGGACTTGTGATCCTCGGTACGAAGAACGCATACGGGTCTTCGCCTATCACGCAGTTCAAGGCCACTGGTAAGCAGGACATGTTCACGACGCAAGGAAACGTGAGCATAAGGAATTTGCGGTTTGACACGGTGAGTTTCAATGGGGCCAACACGGCCTCATCAGGGATTTATCTCGATACTACAATTTCGGCCTTTGTGAACAGCTGCGAGTTCATCAATTTCTCTGCATCAGGTGCCGCTGGCATTCGTGGCGGCGGTTGTCTTTACACTGTGATCCAGAACAGCCTTTTTCACGGCAGCACGGGCCGCTCATTGGATTTTCAGAATGGCTACGCTCACACGCCCGCTAATTCTTCCTACGGGAGTAACGATGGGCGCATCGTCGGCAATAACGACAGCACGAACACAGGGATGCGCGTTAGTGGGGACAATTACTTTCTCTACAACGATTTTGAAATGACGCTGAACACGCCCGAGCTCGCGGTGCTCGACCTGAGCGATACTACGTCGCATGCAGGCAATGCCAAAGCCGTCATCACAGGGAATTATTTTGAAATCACCAAAGGAACCTGCGCAGTAGAGACAGGCATCTTGGGATTCTCTGGAATGCTCTCATGCTCCGTTACCGACAACACAATGTTCGGCGGATCGGCAGCATCGGCGGGCATCGCAATCAATCTCGATAATGGATACGTCATCAACATGGCCGTCCATGGAAATTCGATACGTGATTGGGGCACAGGCATAAAGTTTGTTCAAGGCAATGGCGGGGGCAGTTCCTTTGTGGGTGGCAATTACATCGCGACCACGACCACGCCGATTACGACCCCGACAACCGTCATCACGCATGGCGCAACTAATCCGCCTCCGCAGCTCTTCATTACCAGCACCGGGCTGTACTTTTTAGGCGCGCCGTGGATCGGCACGCAAGTCAAGATGCCAGATGGTACCACGGCGTATGACCTGACGGCGGGCGGGCAGATTTACGCGCAAGACTCTTCGCCGACGACCGTGACAGGCGTCACTGGCGCAGTAGCGGGCATGGAGTTCTTCATCACGGCTTCAACGGCCAACACAACGCTGACGAATGGGACATCCGCATTCATCTTGCTTGCGGGTGCTAACTACACCATGTCGGCAGGGCAAACATTACACTTTCTTGTAACGGCAGATGGAAAAGTCCGAGAAGTCGGCGCATCGGCCTAGTAGTGCAGTCGAACAGAGGGCTCGTGCAAACGAGGCGACTTTAATAGATGCTCTGGTACGGAGAAAACAATGTTCAAATTTTTAAGCAAGATACCGTACTGGTATCTCATCGCCATTCCACTGCTGATTACGTTTCTCGGCATCGCATCCAACCAAGCAGTTCTGATCGCCAACGGGGACAAATTTCCTGTGCTTTACAACAACGAAAAGATTCATGTCTCCTGTCAGACGCCGGAAGCGAAACCCGCGCCGGATTTTCTTTCGTTAATTCTCGGCCCGCCGAGAGCGCGGCCTAGCATTCTGGAGCCGCAACCTGCGCCGATAGACCTAGACCCGAATCTTTGTCAGAATGGCGGCAAGTTTCTTGATGATACGCACGTCATCATGAGTAAAGATTCGCATCTGAAAATTCTCTCAGATATCATCGATTTCCACACCGCGACCTACAGCATCGGCGACGGTCTGCTAGCGTTTGGAGAATGGATGTGGGAATGGGCAGGCATTTCGTGGTTAACTCTCGTGATCCGCAAATTCATTGAGGGGTAAGGATTCTCTATGGCAATCGCAACGAACACAATTCTCGATTCGATGGAATGGGCGAAGCGTTTCAACTTCAATCGTCCCTCTGGAATCGGCAACCGTCTGGAACCCGCGAAGACTAGCGCTAATTTGACGATGCAGACTGTTCTCGGCCCGCCTTTCAAATGGTGGTGGAACAACGAGGAACTGACTTTCACGTGCAACCCGAAGCCCGCGACCGTGGCTCTTACAGGCAACGTCTCAGTGGCAAGCGGAATCGTCACGATGAACGCGGTTCTTCCGGCACTGGGTATTCAAGCACTCGGGCTGTTCTCTGGGTTTACCCAAGCACTGTTGCAACCCTTGAATGGGCAGGCGTTTGTTGTGTTGACCAACAACGGCACCGTCATCACTGGGCAGATTAACAATCCTGATATCGCGGCAACCGCGAGCACGGGCGGAAGCATCACAGCGGCTACAACGCAGGATTATACTTTGGCAGTGCCGGAATTCAGCCACATTGAGCACGCCAGTGTGTTGGACATTTCGCGGCCAACTACTCCGAAATGGATTGAGTTGGCTGTGCAAAGCAATTTGGCACTGGAAAGCAATACAGCCCGTCCTGAGTTCATTGAGCCGCACGTCGAAGATGCAAACGGAAACATTGCATTCCGCGTGATGCCTGCTCCGGACAAAGCGTATCCCGTATCGTTGCACATTCAGAAAGCGGCACCACTAATCACGAGTCTGAATCAGACATGGGCTCCGATCCCAGACTTCATGGAGTACATTTACAATCAAGGCTTTTTGGCCTTGATGTTCATGTTCAATGATGATCCGCGTGCAGCGCAAGCAAGCCAGAAGTTCGTTACGCACTTACTGGGGCGTGCATCCGGCCTGACGGCTCTGGAGCGCAATATTTTCATTAACAACTGGAAAGACTTGACTGAAATCGAGAAGCTGACGATGCAGCAGGGCGTACAAGCCAGAGCACAAGGATAACCAATGCCAGCACCAACTAAAGTACAGTTAATCGGTGGACACTTCCAAGATGCGGAAGGCAACGTCCTAGCACTCGGCCACTTGGTCATGGAGTTGGTGCAAGACGAGCAGTTGTCTTCTAGCACCGGGCAAGTTTGTGGCGGAATTAAAATCCTAATCAACTTGGATGCCAACGGAAGTGTGAGCACTTCGCCCGCGCAATCGGTGTGGTCTCCTGAGAACATGACGCCTATCGGTGCATCGTATACCGTTTGGGGCTACACGGCGCAAGGCGAACTCGCTTGGGGGCCGAATTACAATTTGGATGTCCCGGTCGGCGCAACGTTTGATGTAGACAATTGGATTCCGAATTCGACTGGCGCAGGCAGCGGTGGCAGCGGCGGATCAAATCTTCAGCTTCAAGTCAACGGCACTAACAATGTCGTGCAGTCACTCCTGAATTTGGAGAGCCTTGATGGCAGCATCACGATCACTGATGAAGGAAACGGCAGCGTTAACTTCCAAGGTGGCGGCGGTCTGACTTCAACCGACTGGCACAAGGTCAGTTTTGCGACTCTCAACAATGCGGGTAACGGAGTTGTTCCCGGCATTGGACTTGTAATGAAAGCAGCCACAAACAGCACGAGCGGATCAGGCTCAATTGATATGCAACGGCCTTTCGGAACGAACCCTGTTTCAGTTTTCATGGGTGGCGGGCCACTTAGTGCATGGGGCGAAAGTTTCGGATACGAAGGCGACATTGTTCTGCAAGGGTCGTTCGAAGCCGGAGCAAAAGACAGCGGAAACATCAACCTTTCGATTTTGTCGAAATGGGAGTGCAATGCATCAGTAGCACCGCGCTTTATGCCAGCATGGACGGCAAACACTCGCGTTCCTCCCGGCACAGTCGTAACGGATGGTGCAGGTAACTACTTCCTTCAGCAAACTGCGACGAACGCGGTTATTACAGGAACGACGGTTCCGACATGGAATACCACGGTCAATACGGTCACCACAGATAATGCGGGTGGCGGAACAGCGACATGGTTGTGCGTAGGCACACATCGACCTGTACTCACGCAAGATACGTTGTTGGGCATCACCGATTCGGTCAACAGCGGCCTAAGCGGAGGCAGCCAACAGAATTTCATGCACATGGATGGGACGGGTGCAAGCGGCGGAACACCGTACAATTTCATCGGATTCCGTTATTGCCCGGAGCCTATTGGTAACGCAGCAGGCGGAACATCTGGCCAGACTGGCGACGTTCACTGGATGGCATATGCGGGCGGTCAGAACATGACGCCCATCGTTGTGGATACTGGCGTGACGCCGGACAACAACGGGCTCAACCACGTTTTCACGATCAAGCAAACATCGGCTAACGTCATCACCTATTTCATCGACGGTGCACAAGTTGCGCAGATCACGATCAGTGGACTCACGAACAATTTTTGGAGCGTGTTGTATCACTCTTCGTACATTGCAGGCACAACGGGTCATTTAGACCCAACCAGTTCGTTTACGACGACATGGTATCCAGCCACACGATATGGTCTTGGTGCATTGCTTCGGCAGAACACCATCTTCTGCGCCGTGGTAGCCGGAGTATCCGGCACCCCGAATGACGCGGTGCCTTATAACCCCGGTGTTGACGGCAACCTTTATCCGGATGGCACAGTCGAATGGCTCGCCATTGGAAGCAACACCAACGCAGTTTCAGGCGCGATGTGCGTCTCTTATGTATTCTGGGAGACTGCACAAGCGTAAGGAGCATTAAATGCCAGCACAAATTCCAGCAAATGGCGGACAGCCACAGAAACCTACGAAGTCGGCATCCCTCTACACTGGACGTTTCTTTCAAGGGCTGAACACGAACCGCTCACCGCTGCGCATGGGCGGGATGACTTGGATTTACGAGAAATTCTACGGCGGTCAGAACGATGCTTTGATCGGGGGACTCAATACCGAAATCAGCAATCGGTTGACTCTGTGCCGTCGCCCCGGAAATCCTTTTTACACCAACCCTAGCAGCGGAGCCGCGAGCGCTGTGTTCGATGGCGTAGACCGCTTCGAGGCTTTTCATTTGCTCGGGCCGACTACTGAAGACATCGATGTCATGATCGATACGGTTGGAACGGCAGGCTCAGACAAGCCGAGCATCTGGACAGGTCTGGATGCAACCGGAACCACAGGTGTGTTTCCCGGTGGAAGCAAGAAGGCGTTAGTTTTTCAAAAGTCTGTGGCGCAGCAAGCGTTCATGGAGTCGGTAGGTAATACACTGTTCTTTGGTGACGGAGCCGAGCAACGCAAGTGGCTGGAAACGGTCACTACGTGGGCCAGCATCCCGTCCGTGACATTGTCGCAGGGGCAGTATCCGTACTTCACGACATACATCATCGACGCGAACTTGAACATGCAGCAACTCATCGCGGCTGTCTTGACAATTCAGGGCAGCAATAGCGTGACTGTGGGCGCAGATGGTACGACCGTTACGCTCAAAATTGCGGCTGGGCAGGTCGCGAGCACTGGGCTGATTGCAGGCACGGGAACAACCGGAAGTCCGGTACTGATCCAGAATCTCACGGTCGTGACGCAGTTGAACGGTGCATTCGGCTATGTGACGAACATCGCAGGCGATATCATCACAGTCGAATTGACAAAAGCTGTGACTCCGCATGCCGCCGTGACCGACACGGGTATTGCGATCATTGTGAACGGCGGAACTCCCACCAAAGGTTCGAGCGAACCCACATGGTCAACTGAAGTGTTGACACCGCTGGCAGAATGGCCTTATCCCTCTGATCTATTGACAGTGGATGGAACGGCTTTGTGGATTTGTCGCAGTGCGCCGACATCGACGCAAGCAGCAGGCATTTTTAATTGGGGCATCAAAGGGCCGACTGGTGTACTCGGTACGGTCGCTCCAAACGTAGGCAGCGGAGCATGGGCTGCAAATACGTTCTATTCTTTGGACGCTGTGTTGATTGATTCGAATGGCAACCTTCAATCGGTTACCACTCCCGGTACGGGAGGCGCAACACAGCCTGTTTGGGCCACGAGCGTGGGTCTCACGACTAACGCAGTCGGTGGCACGGCAGTTTGGACTATGATCCAGACCGCCGCATCTTTGACGTGGGCAGCCGGAGCGTTGTATTGTCCGGAACATGTCGATGCAAACGGCAATCCAGTTTTCGGCACCGGCCAGTACCTCGTGGCCAATGCAGGCGGGACTCCCTGCCTGTTTCAACTTCAGCCTTCCATTCAGCCGCGCTTAGTGCAGCAAGGCACCTCGCCTGCTACAAACACCGCGACTGGCGATTATGTTGATTTGTTCTATTACAGCCGTCCGGGCAATCCGGGCATTTTCGGGCCAGTGCCCGCAGTGCCGGGTTCCGCAGTCGCGACCGCAAAAGTAAATAGTCTTCTGTTCAACATTGGTGGCGATCCGAATGAACAACCGATGGTCAACTTCGTGTTGAAACAATCGGGCGAAATCGGTAGCACCACAGTTCCGTACGGTGGGGCCACGCAGCACTATAGCATGGTTGCGCTGTTCTCGGTCGAAATATCGCAAGAGTTCATGAATGCGACAGGCGGACAATGCCAGTTGCTCATGAACCATGATGACGGTGCTGTCATTGGTTGTGCACAGTCCGGCGTAACTTGGACTGGGCCACAGACGCTCGAAGGTCTGAATACAACCGCTATGAACGGCTATGCGTCCATTGGAGGCGTTAACCAAAACGGCGCATATAGCGACACAGGTATCCTCACCTTTCCGGCAGCAGGTACGTACGACTTCGAAATCGACTACTTCAACTGGGAGAATGAACAGAACCTCGTCATTCAGATGAACGGTTTCACGCCTGCTCCAACAGTCGGGCCGTACAACATTACTTCATGCGCGAACGCGGCGGGCGGCAGTACGATTTATGCTGGCACCTTCCCCGTGGGCGTTGCAAGTCCAGTCGGACAGACGTTTCTTGTAAAAGGTTTTTCAACAAACGCCGTCAACAATGGCTACTTCAAATGCACGGCAGCAACGACTACGCATTTGACGTTATCCAATCCCAACGGCGTTGCGGAAACCGCCGCAGCAGTTGCAACATGCAAGACTGTGGTATCGATGGCTTCACAGCCTTCGTGGCCTTCATGGGGAGTCGGCAGTGCGCCGGGATATCCCACAGTGACGGAGCAGAGCACGTATCCGGGTAACGGATTCGGAGCCTACGCGCCGACAGGCGGATATTTGGTTTGGAACAACCACGGGCCTGCTGTAGATTTTGTGTGGAAAGCAAACCAGAACTTCACTGGGCCTAACGATGTCATCATCGACACGAACAACAATCAGGAAGGGCCATATCGCACGGGATACACAGGAGCAACTCCTCCTGCAACATGGGCAGCCGCACTTAATGCGCTGACGCTGGATAACCCGAATTTGATTTGGATCAATCAAGGGCCACAACCTTCGGTCACGAATACAACTTCGTTGACAGTCGGGACGGGTTGGAAGTATGGTGTTGCACTAGTGAACACACTAGACGATACCGTTTCTAACATGTCACAATTCTCTCCGAGCACTGGAAAGTTTTCGAACGCTCAGTTCATTCAGTTGCCTCCGGGCTATGGTCTGCCGCCAATCGCGCAGATCGATCCACAGTCTGATTATGTGGCGATCTTCCGTACAACAGACGGTGGAGCGATTCCTTTATTGATTCCGGGCTTAGGCAACAGCATTTACACTCTGCCGTTGAATGAGTATCTGAAAAACGGATATCAAGACACAACTCCAGACACAGGTTTGAACGCCGAACTGACGGGCGCTATCGCGGGAGAGAACACTCCTCCGGCCCTCGGCGCAATCAACTTGTGCTATCACCTGAACAGAATTTTCTACAGCATCGGCAACGTCGTTTATTGGACGACTGGCCCTCAAGACCCAATCGGTAACGGGTTGCAGGGTGCATCTCCGCTGAATTTCGATCAGATGCCCTCGCTTGTGAAGAGAATGTTCCCGACATCAATCGGTTTGCTTGTGTTCACCATCTCCGATGTGTACATCATCGCGGGACAAGGCACCACGAACAACCCGATTCAACCCGGTCAGCCTTATTTACCGGGAGTCGGCTTGCTGAGTTACAACGCATTGGACAACTGTGGCACCATTATCGGACTTCTGACAACAGACGGAACCCAGATGATGATTGACCCCGGTGGAGGTTTCATAGACTCCGGGCAACCCATCGGCAACAACTTTGGGCTCCGGAACACGTCAGTTCTTGGTCAGAACTGGAACCCGTCCGAAGTGTACATCACATGGTACGTCAACGGCGAAGATCAAGCATGGTATGTCGCAGATGGTGAAACGGGATGGTACAGACTTTGTGCCACACCAGCGCCGGAAACGGGATACAGTTGGTCGCCCTTTGCGCAAATTGCTGGCGGAACTCACACAGCGCCGTCAGTTCAAGCGGTGCAGAGTATTGAGGTTCAGCCGGGAATTAAGCGGTTGCTGATCGGGCCTTCGGGCACCGGACAGATTTTCCGTCGCGCTTCGTTGTCGTCGCCATCGTTCACTGATGGTAACGCTTCCTATCGTGCGTTTGCAGATATCGGTTCGCTTGTGCTGGTAGACCCCGGCCAAGCAGCAGGCGTCAACTTCCTGACTACCGAGTGCGTGAAAGTAGGTACGCCACTCACACTGGGCATGCTGTTTGATGAAGCCGAGCCGTATACCAACGTGCCATTCTCTATTCTGCGGAACTGGGAGAATGATCCACCTAACCGTCCGAAGTCTCGCAGTCTTTTGTCGCAACGCTTCTACGTTTCTGACAACGAAGACATCGACGCAATATGCAGAAACATCCAAATCAGGGTGGACTGGGGTACTGACACTGTGCAGAATGAACTTCTGACCTACACCGTTTTCGGTAGCTATTATGCTGAAAACTAGGTATAATGGAGGGCTATGCACAAACAGACCCATTGTGTCAAGGGACATGAACTTGTAGGCGACAACGTTTATATCGCTCCAAAGAGCGGTGCACGTTGTTGCCTTCAGTGCAAGAAGGAACACAATCGCGATTATGCTAAGACGCATCGCATTTCCGATGCGGTTAAGCAATATCGTAAAGACTGGTACGAGCGTACAGGTTACGACCGCAACAGGAAGTACGGATTATCGCCTGAAGATTTTGCAGAGAAGCTGGCCAAGCAAGACAACAAGTGTGCTTGCTGCGGAGATGATTTTACGGAAGACAACAAGCCTAACGTAGATCACGATCACGACAGCCAAACTGTCAGAGAGTTGCTTTGCCAAGGTTGTAACATGGGCATTGGGCATCTTCAGGATTCATCTGCTCGTGCCGCGAAAGCGGTTGAGTATTTGAAGAAGTGGAGCAAGTAGCCATGCCTTCAGTCGAAGACGCAATCAAAGCGGATCGTTCAAACTTGACACCAATTGAATCCAAGCCGGAGGCACAGAAACCTCCGGCTCGGGATAATCGCGTAGATAGTTTGCTCAAGAGCCCGTATGCGCGGTGCCCCTTGCCGCCGTCGAACAACTCAGCCGATTCTTTGCGTCAATGGGGACAAGGCAGTGAAGTTCCAAAGTTTCGTACGCAGACGCCTCCAAGCAACGTTACCGGAGGTGGAGGCGGTACGACAGTCGTTCATGTCGGCACCGTTAACGCTGGCGGCTCAGGAGGGGGAGGCGGAACACCATCCACACCAATATTGCCAACAGCGCAAAGCGTCAGCACAACGACACCGCCTTTGGCACCCGGTCAGACATGGCAAGGGACGCTTCAAATTGCAAAAGCGTTCATCATGCAATCCGTCGCAGTGAATTTGCAAGCGCGAGTCGAGTTGTACGGTACTAAGGCAGGACAGACGCTGGATTTGTCGCGACCGATCACAACCCCGCCACCGAGCACAACGCAAAGCATCATCATGGATGTGGCGCTTCAATCGGCGTTGATTTGGAAGGTTCTCGATTGCGTTGGCTCGAATAGCGATTCAACACAGTCAAGCACGATCTACATCACAGTGACGAATCTTTCCGGCACAGTGGGTGCAATCACAGTTTCAATGCAGTTTGTTCCTGAGCAATCATAAAGGAGACCATGGGCACATTTCAAATCTTCCCTCCCGTGTCCACTACGGTATCCTTGACTGGAGACGTACAAGTCTCTGGCAACGTGGCGCGAGTCGTAGGTATTCAGACGAAGCCTGTAGATTCGACGGCCCCGCTCGACACACAAGTCTTGGAGTTCAATGCCGGAACAGGCAAATGGACGCCAACCAATTTACCCGCCATAGCACAAGGAAAGATTCTTGTCAATGGCCTCGTCGTGAGCACTGATGCGCTGATCCTCGTGGATGCGGCCTTTGCAATCGCGGCAGATGACCTGAACGTCTTGGTCAATGGAGTGCTAACCTAATGGCATCGAATTTTAACGACACAACCCCGGCAGCGCCAGCGGGCACAACGAACGTTAAGTGGCAAAAAGATGGCTCCGGCAACATCAGTGCAAACGTGCCGACTTCGGCTATCGATTTAATTGATGTCGATTTGACTGCACAAGCAGCCGACATTGCGCCGACGACATTGTTTGCTGTTGTGAACTCTGGACGTTTCCGCGTTTCCGGCTACATCATTGTTTCCCAAGCGGCTACAACCTCTTCCGTTTTGCCCTCGATTGTGATATCATGGACAGACCCGGACAATTCCACGGTACAGTCGTTGACACTGACCCCGACTAATTCGGGTAACTTGCTGACTTCTTTTCAAGAAGCCCTTGCATTTATTAGCGCGAAGGCGGCAACCAATATTCAGTACAGCACTTCGGGATACGCCTCAGTTGGCGCAACACCCATGCAGTTCGCTTTACATCTCGTGTTGGAATCGGTATAATAGGTGACTATGGTAACCAGCCGACGCATTGAAGAGAAAGACCGGACGAGCATCGAACAAGGACTCGCCCATGACACATTCCATCCGGGCACGAAGGCAGACGCCTTTTATCTTCCTAACGTTTTGACAAACGTGTACGAAGACGAAGCTGGCCCCATCATGCTAGTTCGTGCAGCACGTAGCTTGCGGATCGACATGATGTTCTTCGATAACAAAGATTACAAACGTAATAAAGAGGCGATGCTTGCCGGATTCGATACGCTTTGCGCTGGAGCCAAGGCCGCAGGATTCCTTGAAATCACAACCTCTACCAACAGCCCCGCGCTGTTGCGGTTCGCCACCAAGAAACGGGAGGATGGCGGATTCGGATTTGAAGAAGTAAACGTCAATGGTGAAGTTGCCCTGCGACGGGTGTTATAAGGAAGGTAATCCTATGTGCCTTGGAATAGGCCCGAGTGGTGGCGACAAAGCCATCAATAACGAAGCAGGCGCGGCGTACGGCACCGCGATCAATCAAGCGAAGACTGAGTTCGGAGATGCCAGCACGGTATTCAATGATTTGATGCAGACCATGGCTCCTATTGAAAAAGCAGGGCCGGGTCAGACTGGATTTACGGCGCAGCAAGAATCTGCCATCAATGCTCAGACTGTGGATCAAACAGCGGCTCAATACAAGAATGCCGCAGCAGCAGTTAAGAGCGACATCGCAGGTCAAGGCGGTGGTAACGTTGCGCTGCCTTCTGGCGTTAATATTGCCACAGAAGAAGCGTTAGCCGAAGCTGGCGCACAACAAGTTTCTTCTGGTTTGCGTGCCAACACAGAAGCAAACTACGCGCAAGGCAACAAGAACTGGCAATTTGCCACAGGCGCTTTGGAGAAGGCTCCAAGCGTATTCGAGACAGCAAACACGGCAACAGCCGATACGGCCAAACTGGGCGAGACGGCGCTACAATCACAGAAGGTCATCGACTCAGCACCATCATGGCAGAAGATTGCAATGGGTGCATTGGGTACAGGTCTTGAAGCTGCCTCGAATTTTATCCCCGGCGCAGGCGCAATGACTGGCGCACTTTCAACCATCGGCGGAAACGCCGTTTCTGGCGCTGTAGACAGCACCGGACAGAGCAACGGGTAATTAGGAGATTATCATGGCAGACCCACAAAATAACACCGCAGACATCGGCATGGCCACCGGGCCTGCTCCCATTCCCGCAGCGCCGAGCGCAATTCAGCCGAACCCTGCTGCACAGCCGCAGGCCACTCCTGCGTCGAATGACAATTCCAATTCTAATAAACCGGATGCTGATACTCCTGCGGGCGCAAGTATTCCCAAGGCGCTGATTAACAACCCTGCCGTTCCAACGCAGAAGATGGCAGCGCAGGCCGACAACAACAAAAATTCAGTTGCGCCGGATCACAAGAGTCTGCACGATGCCGCTGAAGAATTGGCCGGAGGCCCGCAGTTCACCACACGCTATGATGACGATGGCACCGCTATTCGTACGCGAGTGCATCCTTCATTGGCGCACCTTGGGCTCGCGCTTGCATTGAATGTGCTCAAGGGTGGAATTGCTGGCGGCAATGCTAAAGATTCAATCGCAGCCGCACAAGCTGGCGCACAAGTTGCCGATCAGCAACGTGCAAAAATTAAGCAGGCTAATCAAGAACAGGATACTCAGGCCAAGACTGATTTCCAGTTCAAGCGTAGCATCGCTGAAGCCAACATGCGGAATTACCAGACCGCTGTCAATGTCGGCAACTCGACCAAAGAGGCTTCGCAAAAGTTCGCTGATTCCTTCAAGCCGATTTCTGAAGGACTTCAGGACGGCACGATTCCTTTGCCCGAAGGCGTTTCGAAGGACGAACCCCAGTTCGAAACCGACGCAATGGCCGGAATCAAGAATGGCAAGACCAACATCACGCACGACATTATGATCCCGGTTGGCGATCCGTTGCCCGTCATGGGTACGAATGGTCAACAGAAGACCGTGAACGGTATTCCGGTATGGGGACACAACTACATCACAGTGCACGATGCAGATAAATTCCAGACCACACTGACGAAAGACATACAGGACAAGCTGCACGAAATTGGCATGTTTCAGCAAGACGGAAAGAATGCCCAAATCGGCGAGCCTGCTTGGTCATTCGCCGATCTGATGAACAAAATGTCTGTCTACGCATCCGTCAAAGCAGGCGAGCAATTGCTGATGGATCACAAAACCGACGCGCACGATCTTCTCGACCGTGAGCCGGAAGATTTGGACAACCTCGCGACCGCCGTACGTACAAATCCCGCAATGCGTAAAGCAGTTGGGCTATTCGCGCAGGCGCAGCAAGGCACTGCTGGAGCCAATTCGCACATCGAAGACATACTCAACACGATGGCGACGAAAGACCCACAATCGGCCAGCACGTTGATGCACTTCTTGAAGCTGACCCCTGCTGACTTGGACGCAATGCACAACAAGCGCGTTGAAGCAGACACCGAGGCAAAGACCAAGGCAAATCAAAGCGCTGAAGCGGATCGACAGAAACGCCTTGATCTTTTGACGAAAGACCCGATTACGGCTGCGAATGCAGACAGCGTTATCGCTGCCCACAACAAGCCGAGTGGTGGCGTAGTCATTCCAGAAGACCGTTATCAGCAAGCCATCGCGTTCAATGCGCAGCAGGCCAATCAGGCAGGCGCAAAGGCGGGCAAAGAAGCCGAGCAAAGAGTCAAGGCTGAATCTCTCGTAGGGGATATTCCTACACTGGCCAAGAACATCGTGTCAGGTGACTTCTCCAAAGTCGGGGATACCACTTCTTATAAGGGTGGTCAACGTATCGCGCTCGCAAATGCTTTGCATGATGCGGCAATTGCTGCGGGCAAGAACCCGAATGACTTCAGTCCGGGGGCTCTCGTTGCAAAGTCGAATATGTACAACGACTATCACAGTCAGAAGAACGGTTCGACGGGTTCAAACATCACAGCATTTGACGCCTTCTTGGGTCACTCGGGTGATGCTCTGAACGCAAATGCCGAATGGAAGCGGGCTAATTCGCCGCTGCTGAACAAGCCTCTAAACTGGATTGCGACTAACGCGACGAACGATCCGACGTTTGTGAAACTGACGACCGCGCTTGAACCCGTACGAAAAGAATTCATGGCGTTCTTGAATGCAAATCGCGCCGAACATGAGGCGGACATCAAGACCATGGGTACGGTTCTTAGCAATGAGTCTACTCCGCTCGCAATTGAGACTGCCCTGAAACAATTGGGTAGATCGGCTGACATTCGATTGTCGTCCATGGGTGGAACGTATCAGAACACCATGGGTCGGCCATTCGAGAATTTGATTTCTCCGCAAGGTCGCGCAACGCTCAAGACAATGGGTATCGTACCCGGCAGCAATGTCAAGGTGCAGATTCCCGGTCAGAAGCCCGGAAGCATCGCGGCGGATCAAGTCGCGGCGTTCAAGGCAGCGCACCCAGACGCAATCATTAACGAAGGGAAGTAATTATGGCTGGAGCAACTCCTCAAGCTACACCACAAGCTACGCCGCAGCAAGGCGGTGATCCGTACGCAGAGTTCGGGGGCAGTGTCGATGCTCCCGAACAAAAATCGGCTGATAATACTTCCGGCAAGCCTGCTGATCCATATGCAGCGTTTGGTGGACAAGCGGATGAATCGTCTGCTGCACCGACTGCTACGATTAGTTCGCAAGCACAGCCGTCTCTAATGGAAGCTGTCCAGAGCAAAGATGCTGGTGGCATGTTAAAGTTGTGGGCGCAGAATGTAGCCAATGACATCAAGTATGGCACCGATGTAACAGGTGTCGGAACGTTGCTCAAGAAGATGGGCGCACACGGCGTTTACATGGGGAACCCAGCAGCAGTTGGTGACTTCATGGCCAGCTTGCCTCTCGGACTTTTGAAAGCCGGAGGTGGCATCGCAGACGCGAATAATCATCCATGGCAAAGCACGAAGGACATCGTGAGCGGCGGATTGCAAGCGGTAGAGATGCCCGCAGCATTTGTAGGCCCCGAAGCATCCGCAGATACGTTAGAAGCGGCAGGGGATGTTGCCGCCGCAGGCGGGCGCAAGATTGTGCAAGGTGCACGTCGAGTCGGTCGCGCATTTACCGAACCGGATGTTGTGGACAAAGAAGGCATCACAAATGCAGCGATGCGCGGCGTTCAGCCTAAATTGGCGTCTGGTCTTCGCAGCATGATGAAGTCTTTGGAATCTGAAGCAGGCATTGAAAAGCCAGCAGGTTCTCCGCCCGAGGCTCCGATTGAACAACAGTCGATCCGAGACGCGGTAAAGAAAACCTCTGATGCATTCATTGCACGAGCACGCTCATTGTATGCTTCGTTAGACAAAGCAACAGGTGGACAGTTCCAGCGATTCGAAAATCAGTTGCGGGATGTCAACCAAGAACTGAGCGAGCTAGTGAACACGCCCGACGAAGCCAGCATGACAAAAGAGGCCGAGTTGGATGCACGTCGAGCAAGTATCGAAGAGGCCCGTGACGCAGCATTTGATCGAGCCAAAGCACAAGGTGTCGATCCGGCGCAAATCGAAGGCGCTCGTGCCGATTTCAAACGCGGCCAAGCGCTGAAAGATTTGGACTATAACGTCAAGAAGGTTGCATCCGGCGCTCGTCCGAGTCCAAAGATGTTGCCCGAGGATTTGGCGAAAGACCCCGAGATGTTGCATCCCGAACGTTTACAGAAACGTCTCGATTCGATGTATGACAGTGGTCGATTGCAAGAGGCTGTCGGTCAAGAAAACGCCGACCGTTTACTTGCGGAAGCTAGCAAGCACAAAATTTCAGTACAGCAGGCTGCGCAAAAAGGCATTCGTGCCGCACAGCAAAGAGCCGTGCAGAACAGAAATATTCGGTACGGTACCACCGCAGCAGCCAGCGCTGCTGGTGTCGGTGGCATAGTGAAGGCAGCTACGCACGTCTTCACTCCCGGCGCAGGTATTGTTCCGATTCAGTAAAGTTCGAAAGGACGTATGGCAGACGACATTTTCATCGGCGGGAAACAACTTTCCAATCCGCGCAATGCGCAGGTTCAGGCAGACACCGATGCTCCGCTTCCTGATACAGGAACGGCAGTCTCTAATCCCATTCCTAATTACTATGGGTCAGGCCCACAACGTTCGAGCGTTTATCCGGGCGATCCCGAAGCCACAGAAAATTTGGCTGACCGGGGAGCCCCGCGTGACATGGAGAATTGGGCAAATCAGCATGGCGAAGCTGACAAGCTGATGAATGACAAGGAAGCATGGGATGAAGAAGACTTCAACATGCGCGGCCTTGAAAAATCGAAGTTGCGCCCGATTGCTCACAAGACAGTTCTTGGTACACCCAAAGGACTGATTGAGCCGGGGAACATCAATCTGAATGATCGTCCAAGCATTCGCAATGCGGACGGTACGCACAGTTCTGAATACTCGGTATCTTTTGCGGATGACAAAGGCCGAGAGATTCTTGTCCCCACAATTGTGAACGGCAAGTTCCTAACTCCGGATGGTACAAAACCACCTGAGGGCAGCGCTGCCGAAAAAGAAATGTTTGCTCGCGCCCGTGAGCATTACGAAAATACGCATGAACACATGGGTATTTTTTCTTCGCCGCAAGCGGCGGACGCTTACGCCACTGATGTTCACAATCGCAGTAAAATTGTTGCTGCGCCCGATGGTTCCACGGTTGCATTTCCGAAGGACATGTCGAACAACGACATCCATCACGAAATGGCAAGTTGGTGGGATCAGCATGTGCGTAAGGCATACGAAGTTGTAGGCAACCTCATTCCCGAGGGAGCCACGCCTGCACTTGAAGCCGGAATGAATTATTACGTCAACCCGGTTAACAAGGCTTTGGGCAAAGTAGGAGATGTTGCGCAGGCGTCCGTTCAATCGCCGCTCGCCAACTTGTCTCCGAAGACTAAAGCATATCTCCGGTCGCAGGGAGTTGATCCTGAAGGCCCGATGCCCGCTTGGGCAAAGGGTGTGAATGACGAGACGATCCGTTTCGCTGCACAGACCATGGCTGATCCACGTATGTGGCCGTTCTTCGCAGAGAAGTTTGCCGTTGAAGCACCTACCGTTGCCCGAGCAATTCTGGGCCGCGCCCTTTCTGGTGCAGTCGCAACCGACGCCAGTACGACAGCCGTTCAGGGTTTGAAGGATTTGCATGACAACTGGGCATCAATGACGCCAGAGCAACGTTCGCAACAGTTGACTGGTGCCACGCTATCAACTTTGATGGCCGGATTATCCGGTTACCATGCTGCGGCAGGGAGCCCTGTAGCTCCGACTGAAGAAGAGAAAGCTGCATACTCAGGGCCAGAGCGCCGTGCTGAAGCACGCAAGCTGATGTCCCCGACCGAAATCGAAGCGGCCATGAAGAATCGCCGCTTGAACGACATTCAAACGCCTTTTGATACCACGGAAGGTGCTTCTGAGACCATGAATCGCGACATCGCGGCACGGTTGGCTGAAAAGCCGACTCCGCAGCCCGTCGCGGTTAATGCGTCTGGAGAATCCGCCGCTTCGCAAGAGGCGATCAATCGAGTAGCCAGCCAAAGAGCGCAAGGCATCAAGACGTATCGTGTTGACAGTCGTAGCGGGAATGCAATTCCGGTTCTCGGTGTCGATGCTGTAGATGCGACCGCCAAACCGTACGAGCATATCGTGCAGGTTAAAGACGGCCAAGTGCAGATTCAAGATTCAGGTAAGGGCGCACGACCGCTTAACGAGCCGAAATTGCTCCAGCAAGTCACGCCACAGACCGTTGGCACCTCTGAAGGCGCAGCGCAAGACAGCGCGTTGTACGCTGAGGCGAAAGCTAAACTCGGCCCCGATGCGTCGTTCTCTCAAATTGCGCAAGAGGCGCAGAAGATGAAGACCGGCGGCAAGAGCCAGATTGCTCGTGCTGCCGACGCCTTCAACGAAGAGAATGGGCGTCTCCCGGTAAAGCACGTTGAAGCGCAGCCATCCGCAAACGCGAAACAAATTGCGGATGAGTACGACAAGATGGTGCACAACCCGAATGATCCCGTAGTTCAGAAGTCGTACGCTGCCATGAAGAGTGACATCGACGATCAATGGGACTTCGCGACTCACAAGATGGGCATGGATATGGAACCATGGACGGCAGAAGGTCAGCCGTACAAGAACTCCAAGGAAATGGCCGCAGACGTACGCAACAACCATCATCTTTATTTCTTCCAAGGCGGCGACATGCCAGCGGATCACCCGTTGGCTGAAGACGCAGGAAATGGTCTGACGTACAATGACAAGTTACGAGCCGTGCATGATTTGTTCGGTCACGCGACGAACGAAAACCAATTCGGCCCCGCAGGCGAAGAACGCGCATGGCGCGAGCATCGTCAGATGTTCAGTCCTGAAGCCATTCCGGCAGTGACCACAGAAACTCGTGGTCAGAATAGTTGGGTCAACTTCGGCGCACATCTTCGGAATGCAGAAGGCAATATCCCTGCAAAGGGTGAGCCCGGAGCAATCCATCCTGCCGACCGTCCCTTTGCAGAGCAGAAGGCAGGCATCCTGCCCGAATGGACGCATACGCCTGAAGGTTCTCCCGAAGACACAAAGGTTGCTGCCGATACACTGGCACACATTGGGTCAGGAAAGAACTACGCGATTTTGACTGCCGAGAATCCGCACAACACGCGCATCTCGGACGAAGAGAACGCTAGCCGTAATGCAGAATTGGAAAAAGAATTACGCAGCAAGGGCTACGAGCCTGTTGCTGTCGAAGGTCATAATCAAGATGTGCAAGGTAACACTGAGCACTCGTTGTTCGTTCCCGGCATCTCACCCGAAGAAGCCGCGTCGATTGGTCACAAGTACGGCCAGGCTGCCGTATTGACAACCGAAGGACTGCATGATTTGGATCAGCAAACAATCATGAAGTCTGACAACAAGAACATCTTGACAGGCGATGATGCACGCAAGCAGCCGTACTACTCAACCGTAGGCGGCAAGCCGTTTAGTGTGCCGCTTGGCGATGCCGAACCGCGTACGGCCACATGGAAAGATTTGTGGCACGATGAAACCGGAACTTATACTTCTGGTCGATTCATGCGGTATCTCGCTAAGAACAACCTCATGACGAAAGCCGGACAAGAGACGTTGAAAGACGCCGCTAGTCAGAATGTCGTGCCGGGTTGGGAGGAAGTTTCGAAATTTCTGACGCCAGAAGATCGGCAAGAAGTCACGAAACGTACTCAGCAGAATGTGGTCAATTTGGTGAACAGCTTCAATCCGGAATGGATTGAAGAAGCTGCCAAAGCTGGCTCAGTAGCGAAGGGATGGTATGCCCGCGCAACTGCACTCATTCAGCACATCATGGGCGATGATGCACACCGCTTCACCAATTTCGTGGCGTCACTTTCACCACAGAAAGATGTGGAACAGAACCTCACCGATGCATTGAACTTTTACAACATGTGGCAGGCCGCAGGCAAACCAACTGGCCCCGAGAACGAGAAAGTCATTCGTGACTTAACCGAACGGGCTGAAACTGGGATGTCTGGACAGGTTGCACGCGATCAGTTGTACGCAAACCTAGTGAATGACGTACAGCCGACAGGCCCGAAAGTCTCGAACTTTGCCCGCAATCTAAAAGGCAACATGGACGCGGTCACAAAGGATCGTTGGGTTGCGTATCTGTTCGGGAATAACGACCAGATGTTTCGATGGTTCAAAGAAGGCGAGAGCAAGCCCGCTGCGCACTTAGCAGCGGATGCACTCATTCGTGCAGTCGGCCAGAGCATCGGCATGCTGCCCGCTGAGGTTCAAGAAACTGCTTGGTCTTTCCTGCGAACTGTGATAAACTTGGCCGAGAAGGAAAAGATTAGCACAAAGCAGGCGGTGAACAACATCACCGAGCAACACATCAGGGAAGGTGCCAGTGAACTTACAAGACTCATCGCAGACAGCCCCAAAGTCCAGTCTGCTCTCAATCAACTCGCAACCGCAACCGGGGACAAACGGTTTGGAGCTAGCGCTATCCAAGACTCTCCAGAGTTTAAGCGCCTCCTCCAAGAACACAAAGAGCAAGCGCCTACAGCCGGAGGACTTGGAGCAGCCAATCGTGCAACTCTTGCACGGGGTGTCAAAAAGTCTGTTGAAGCCCGTTCGTCCTTAACCGAGGCAAAGAACGCGAAGGCTGCTGCGTCCGCAGCAAAGCCTGAAAAGTCCGCACCAAAGAAAGCGCCGAAGGATAAAGCGACTGAGTTCAATCCACACGAACTCGGCAGCAACATCACCCCGGCAATCCGCGAGTCGATGAAGTCCGCTCTCGCGTAGGAGGAGTATGGTACGACAAGATGATTTCGTGAAGTCCTTGTTAATTCTCGAATGTTGGAGACAGGGCAAGGACTTCGGCAACCACCAGATACCGCTTATGATTATGGGATGTCTGGCAAATCGGCAGCGATTAGGCTGGGGATCGTTCCTTGATATTCTTAAGGGTATCCCGAAGTTTGCAGCCACGCTCATTCAGCCGAATCGCGATCAGGTGCCCGATATTTGGGAACCGAACTTCATCAAGCTGCTGCAAGGCATCGACGGCGTCTATGATGGTAGCGTTCCAGACCCGGCGCTCGGCGGCATCTATTGGGCCGATTTGAGCAAGGGTAAAAAGGGAATCACGAACCCGTGGTTTCAAGAGAAGGTCATTGACAGTGCATCTCATTTGGCTTGCGCCAATCAAGGGCCGTTCACGATCTTCAGATAGAAAGGATTTCAGTGACCAAGACCGATTTGACAACTCTCGTTGAAGAACTGCGCAAGACCGTCGAGATGCAAGCTGAAACCATTAAAGTTTTGCTCGCTCTTGTCGCGCACATGAATCAGCCACAGATCACGCTCGTACCGCAACCACCTGTAATGATTCCGCTACCAGCGCAGCCATCGTATCCGTACATGCCGTACATCGGCGATCCGCCTGCTTGGCCGGGGCCGGGGCCGGGTTGGGTAACGACACCGAATATCGGAACTGCACCCATGCCTAACATGGGCGGTTTCGGCGGCACGCATTTGCTGGGTAGCGCAGAATGCCGAATGAGCAACACGCAAGAAGGGTAACATGTTCGCCAAAATTTTCCAGTGGTGCCAAGGCCGACACACGGCCTTCGCGCTATTCTTCACCTTTGCAGGTACCGCCATGGCGTGGTATCACCGTCTCGACATGTCATATGTCGCCCTAATTACCGCAGTGCAGGGGCTCGTGTTCGCGCACTCATGTAAAGAAGATCATTTTGATGGAGGACAACCCAATGTTGGCAGCTAACTTACCCGTTTGGGTCGAACAGGTTAAATTTTTGCTCGCGGTCGGTGGCGCTTTTTGGGCAGCTTTTGGAGCCTACACGTTTGTGAAAAGTTCGCTCACCGAGACGCAGAAGGATGTGAAAGAAGTCAAGATCGAACTTGCGAACCAGACCACGGCAATCGTAAGTGCAACCGATAAACAAACCAATGAACTTCGGAGTATGAGTGCCGATGTCAGAATGCTCGTACAATCCATGATTGCCCCTCCCCGCGCTCGTGCGGCCAGAGCGGCCCGCCGTAAGAAATAAATGCTTGACAGTGGCGGGTTACTTTGGTAACATTGGCCACAGTACGAAAGGAACCATGGCGAAGACAAAGGTAACGAAGGCGCAACTCATCGCAGATATCAAAGCGGTTGCTGGCAAGAATAGAGCGATCACCCGTGCCGAGTACATCCTCGGTGGACAATTCAAGAAAGCGTACGAGACGTACTTTGCGACATTCGAGGAGTTTCGCACCGCAGCAAAGTTGGTCGCGCCGAAAGACCTAGTGGACGGCAAAGAACGAGTCGCCGAGCGCAAGGAACCGTTGCCGGAAGCAGGACAAGTCAATCGGTTTATCCTGACTTCGGCACAGAACAACACCAAGGTGCACAAAGAATTTTGGGCAAACCTCAAAGCATTTGCTGAACACTATCACGCCAAGATCATGGTTGGAACGTTCTCTTACAACCAGAACCATTACGGCAAACTGGCAACGAAGCGCGGCAAGGCAAAAGCCGCAGAGAACACTCTCTGGTTCGATGACGATGTAAAGCCATACCTGAACGATGAGCGCGTCGAATTAGCGCCGGGGCTTATGTGGTGCGGCGATCAGAACATCATGCCGACCGAAGAGAATCCGCTGTCCGGCCTTGAGTCGTTTGCTCACGGCAACAGCGCCATTTTCCCACACACCAAGATCGAGATGCGATCCATCGCGGTGCCAGAGGGCATGGCCGTCAAGATGAATTACACGACGGGCGCGGTCACGCAACTTAACTACGTTCAGAAGAAAGCGGGTTTGAAAGCCGAACACCATCACAGATATTCTTTCTTGGTCGTCGAAGTAGACGATAGAGGAAATTGGTTCGTACGGCAAGTATCGGCTCGCAAGAACGGACGAAACATTCAAGACCTGAATGTGGAAATCGAAGACGGCGTTGTCATCTCCACAGATGCAAAAGTTGAAGCAATCACGTGGGGCGATCTGCACGCAACAAACTCTCAGCCGGAAGTAGTTGAATCATCGCAGAACATGCTCGATACGTTGCACCCAAAGTATCAATTCATTCACGATGTGATGGAAGGCGTCAGCATCAATCGTCACTACATCAAAGCGGCACCGCTGCCACATTTATATTTCCATCGTTGGCTGCGCGGACTGCATCGCGTTGAAGACGAATTGAAACGGACACGAATTACGGTCGAGAAGTATTTGCGACCATGGTGTACGACAGTCGCGCCGGACGCAAATCACGATGCAGCATGGCTCCAGTCGTGGCTGAACAAGTACGACTATCGGTACGATCCGGCCAACGCAGAAATTTTCCTTCGCCTGCAACTGTTCATGTATGAACAGATTCGGTCAGGGAAACTTCCCAAGAACGTCAACATCATGCAGCGCGTGATGGAGACGGAAGCCGGAATGAAGCCGGGTAGCATGAAGTTCCTTCTGCCGGACGAATCGTTCGTTGTGAAGGAAGTCGAATGTGGCCAGCATGGTCACCTCGGCCCGAACGGTAACTTCGGCAATCCCGCCAATCTTTCGAAGATCGGCAAGAAGATGACCACAGCGCATACGCACTCAGCCGGGATTTACCACGGTCTGTTCGTAGCGGGCACTTCGTCTCGACTGACAGAAGGCTGGGACTATACGTCCGGCCCATCGAGTTGGGGCTGGAGTCATGTTGTCCAATATTCAAATGGGCAGCGCTCGATAGTAACGATGCGCATGGTTGATGGAGTCGCCAAGTGGCGGGCGTAAAGAAATACAAAGATGGTCTAACGAAGGCGCAGCGTTATCGTCTGCGCCATCCAGACCGAGTTCGCAAGACGGCAGCCCTGAGCAGGAAGAACAATCCCGTAAGCAGTCTTGCAAGCGTAATGAAGTGGCGAAGAGAACATCCTGAACAATGGCGTGCGATACGTCAGAGAGCGCAGTTCAAGAGACTATTTGGAGACGGCGAAGGCGCTCTTAGACATTACGAAGAACAGAGATGCATTCAGCAGAACGAATGTGCGATCTGTTTTCAGCCGTTGATTAAAGCCTGCTCAGATCACGACCATGTGACCGGACGCTGGCGCGGAGTGCTTTGTGACTGCTGTAACCGAGCAATCGGTTTGTTGAAAGATGACATTAAAGTCTTAGCATCCGCAATCGCCTACTTGACAAAGTGGGCATGAGACTGGAGGGTCTTATGAAAGTGTATATCGCAAGCAACTTCGCGGATAAAGACCGCGTGAAAGCGCGAGGCGAGGAACTCTTGGCTCTCGGGATTACATGTACTTCCCGTTGGGCATTGGAGACCGCGCCTCACAATTGCAAGATCACCGATAAGCCCGCGCAGTACATGCGCGAGACCGCCGTGTTTGATGTCGAAGACATTCTCGCAGCGGACAAAGTTGTTCTGACGGTTCCATCGCCGGAGCAACTGGTGAATTTGACGCCACACCAAATGAGTCGCGGCGGACGTACGTTTGAGTCTGGCATGATGTATGGCATGATTCTGAGCCAATGGCTGGCGTATGGCAAAGAGAAGTTTGAAGAGTACGCTTTGGCATCTCGCGGCGTCAGTCAAGAACTGATCGTCATGGGTGACAAAGAGAATGTGTTTCACTTCCTTGACGGCACGGAGACGGCAGCAGGCTATCCCCCAGTCGTTGTGATCCCCACATGGGAGGAGGTGAAGACATACCTCGCCTCCCAATTGAAAAAATAGGAGCGAGTTCATGAAAGCGAATGACAGCGAGGGCTTCTCGGCCTCGCAGCAGAACAATGTTTCAATCGCGCCCACATCACGGGCGCTTGGAGTAAATCCTAAAGACCTGCTCGGAGCCGCGAAGCCCGACGCAACGAAAGTTCCGGCCATCGCCATTGCTTGGGAATCCTTAGCAATGATGGATGGAGCAGGCAAGTACGATCCCTACAACTGGCGAGCGAATCGCGTTGTGGCATCGATCTACATCGCAGCATGCAAACGGCATCTCGATCTGTGGTACGAAGGCGAAGAGTTTGCAGAGGATTCTGGTTGTCATCATCTCGGCCATGCTCGTGCGTGTTTGGGCATTTTGCTCGACGCGCAAGAGACTGGCAATTTGATCGATGATCGGCCAGTCAGCGAAAGTTCGAAGGGCATCCTCGGCAAAGTGTACGCGAAGATTGCTGCGAAGATTCCTGCGATGCGAGCGCGTCATGAGAAGTTCAAAGCCGAGCAAGTCTTGAAAGCTGCCGCACAAAGCATACTGAACACACCGTTGGTTCAGCGCGGTGCATTGAACGGCCCAACAGGTCAGGTGTTCGCTAACAACACCGCATCCACGGATGGCGTTCACATGGACGGTCATAACTAAATGCTTGACTCTGCCGCGATCTTTGCTATAATGGCTCTACTGCTGGTCGTGGGGCTTCCGATAGCAGAGCGGTTCGATAGGAGGCATGATGGGGATTTGGATTCTGCCTGTCGCGCTTGTGGTCGCCATCGTCCTCGGCTGGACGTTTAGCTACCTATTGCGTACGGGCAAGTTCGAGAAGAATGGATTTTGATAGTGTTTCGGTTTAACGATCCGAGACGTGGTGAAAGGTTCTCAGACCCAAACTGAGTGGCTGGCCGGATACCATTTGTGCTACCTGACAAGAAGGTAGGCAAAGTGGCAAGTAGGGAGAAAGCAATAGCGCAGTTAGGCATGCCGTATGGTACCGCCTCGCAGCGTTTGAAGAAATCATTGATGCTTATGCTGGCACAGAAGTGCAGCATGGACACCTGCTGTAGGTGTGGCCAGCACATCGAAACGTCAGAAGAGTTGAGTATCGAACACGTCATGCCTTGGCAAGATGTGGATGCACAACTGTTCTGGGATTTGAATAATATCGGCTTCTCGCATCTATCGTGCAACGTAGCTGCGGCAAGAAAGCCCAATCGGAAGACGTTGGCAGAACGGCGGGCTACGAAAGCGGCCATTCAGCGCAGACGGTACTGGCGATTGAAAAGTCCCGCCTAGCATAATGGTAGTGCGTCTCACTGTTAATGAGAAGGGTCTCGGTTCGAATCCGAGGGTTGGAGCCATCTTGAGTTGCAAGCAGGGCGTCCCCATGAGTACGCACCCTGTGCATAGCCCGGAGTTCAACCAGCGTAGAACGGGATGATAGACTCCGGTTGCTGATTTGTGGGAGACTAAGATAAGGCAGTCGCCGCGTCTCCAAAACGTTGGAGTGTTGGTTCAAGTCCAGCGTCTCCTGCCACGGCGAGTAGCTCAGTTGGTAGAGCGCGTCTCTGATAAGGACGAGGTCGATGGTTCGAGTCCATCTTTGCCGACCATTTAATGTGGGCGATTAGCTCAGTTGGGAGAGCGCCTGATTTGCACTCAGGAGGCCGCAGGTTCGAGCCCTGTATTGTCCACCAAGTTTGAGATTGGGGATGCTGAAGGTTAAACGATCCCTATTCAGGCTGTACACCTGTGCGCATGCGAGCCTTGGAAGTAGCCTGCGCTAGCTAAGTTTCGGGAGTCACCGTGTAACATCCTAGAAAGCCGTAGCAGCGGCCTGTAGGTGGCGGCATCCCGATTGATCCAGAGCGTGCACGCTACGGTGCTGATACCATCGTCGAAGTCGTGTACCCCGCACTGCACGGGCTCGTGAGAGGGTGCAGAAAATTTCTGTGATAGTGAAGAAGATTATCTGGCGACTTAGCTGGCGCAAGTCATCGGCAAATTCCTTCACTGGTATGCGTCAGCTTTCCCCAAGGGTGCGGGTATAATGGCACCCAACGATATTCTACTTTGCACGAGGCCGTTAGTAAGTCCTCGACCGACTCCAACGGGCGCTAGCACCCTGACTGGAATCGAGCCCTGCGCGGGCATGGGATGTAGCTCAGTCAGGTAGAGCGTCCGGCAAGGAGCCGGAAGGTCGGCGGTTCAAATCCGCCCATCCCAACCATTCTTATGAAAGGCAATAAACATGAAACACATTTGTGGCAAAGACAACTGCACATGCATTGTGAACGAACCCATGCATGAGCACGACACTATTCGGTCGCGTACGACCGGACGCAAGTTGGAAATATCGATGGGGCCGCAACCGGGCGGGCGCGTTCCTAAGAACCCGTTTGCAAGTCTCGCGCAAGAAGGTTATCTCCATGCGCATCCTGAAAAACTGGGTGCAAAGAAACTGGCTGAGTTCGATGCGGCCACAAAAGGCAAGCATCTGCCAAAGCGGGTGAAGTAATGTATCAAGAAACTCTCGCAGGGAAACCGGAGCGGACGACAAAAATTCCCGCACCGAAGATTCAGAAGCCGGACACGACCGAAGAGTTGATGTCTCAAGCTAACCAAGCGGTCGCGCAGTATACGAAGAGTGCAGCCAGCGTACGCCATCCTTTGGGACGAGGTATCCCTTCTTCGCATGAGGTATTCGAATAATGGGCAGGCCGCGCCTTTCACATTGCGCCAAAGGTCATCCTCTGGCGGGTTATAATTTGGAGATAAACAACATCAATGGCAAACGACGCTGTCGTCTCTGTGACCGCGCCCGAAAGAAGAAATGGCACGCTGCGCATAGTGGCGCGATCAACAAGAAGCGCAGACTGTGGGGCAAGACGAACAGTAATCAACGCCGCGCCGACTACAAAAAGAACTACGGTATTACGCTTGAGCGATACGACGAAATGTTTGCAGAGCAGCACGGATTGTGCGCCATCAGCGGACTACCTTCGCCGACCGGACGTAATGCAAAAACGCGACTTAATGTGGATCACGATCACGCCACAAACACGGTGAGGCAACTGCTTCATCCCGACATTAACACTGCTCTCGGATTGTTTCAAGATAATCCTGAGTGGTTGCGAAGAGCAACCGATTACATCGAACGTTGGAGGAAGCAATGACTACCCGAGGAAAATTCAAATGCTGGAGAAAGTCTTTTCAAGAATACGGCGGGATCGAATATCAGTTTATGGCCGTGTGCAACGATGGCACGCCTGAGAACGACCGCTTCCATAAGTACACGCCAAACGGAACAGTCGCCATTACGGTGGATAATCCGAACGTTGTGTTCGAACTGGGAAAATACTACTATTTGGACTTCACAGAAGTTCAGAAATAGGGAGGAACCGTGAGCAATGTTGTGAACACGCCCAACCTGCCGAATCTCGGCGGGGCTATTTGGGCTCCAGTGAAGGCCGAGTTGACTTGGCTTCAAAAGCATGAAACAATCGTCATCGTCGCAATCGTGCTCATGGCCGGGACGTTCCTCGGCAACAAATGGTTGAACTACGAAGGCGCTCAAAAGGACGCCAAGGTCGCGGCATTGACCGCTATAGTTGCGGAGGACAAGCAGACCGTGGCTAATTTGGCGCTACAAGCCGCTCAGGCGCAAGCGACCTATCAGACCACCCTAGACGCCATTACCAAACAGAACGCCTCTCTTGCGCAGGCTAATGCGCAGGAACTAGCTGTTCTGACCAAGAATCAGACGGTAGACAAGACGCTGCCGCTTCCCGATCTAGCAAAACGAATCGAGACGCTGGCTCCCGGCGCACAGGACGGAATAACAGCCACTACTAATGGGCTGGTCATGAGTGACACCGCAAGCCGTAGTGTAGCCAGTACGCTTGAGCAAGTCCCCGTGCTTGAAGACGAACTGAAGAACGAGACGCAAGTTGCTGCAAACAATAAGTCTGCCCTCGACGCGGCCAGCACGGTGATCGTGGACAAGACGGCGCAGATCGGCGGTCTCAACAAAGAATTGACGGATCAGCAGGCGCACGAGAAGGCCGTCATCGCGGCAGACAATGTCAAGATCAAGAAGGCATGGCGCAGTGGATTCAAATGGGGCTTCGGCCTCGGGTTCGCTGCTGGTGCGTATGTCGGGCATGCGCTCGGCTTTTAAGCCCGTGTAGCTCAATTGGCAGTAAATGTACTGGCAGGGTAATCCGAGGAATATCCGGATAGAAAGGAGGTACACATGAGGAAGTAAGAAAGGAGTCCTTATGCGTACACCAGAACAAAAGCTAGCGACCAAACTTCGCAAAGCCGCAGAACGCAAAGCCCACCGCAAACGTGTATTCACAAAATACCCGCCCGCTGTGCGCTACGCTAAGGCCAACTTCAAAAAGGGCAAGAAACATGTCCCGAAGAAGCGCCAAAAACTCAAACTCGGCATTCAGTAATCACTCAGCCCACGTCTTCGGATGTGGGCTTCTTTTTATTTGTAATTTAATGGATTGAAACTATCGAATCGAGCAGCCATCTGTTTGTTGTATTCGATTTGTTCGCGGACTTTGCCTTCAGTACAGCCGATGCCGAACATAGCCGCGTCAACAACTATGGTAGCTGCTCGACTTGACATGAGTCGTGGCGGATCAGTGAGTCGCATGATACGGCTGGCATATTCGGACAATTCAAGATCAGTCATTCTCACATCCCTTGAGTGTGTCGCGCCACGGAATTTGCGTCACGTACGTCTCGTAGATAAAATTGTCGATCCATGCGGCATCGGCTTTCTCTGGTAATGTCGAGGATAGAGAGGCAGACTCAACCGCCACGAGTAGCCCCTCGATTTCCTCGGCAACCGTTTTGTAATCCAACTTGCCCTGCTTGATTTCCAGAATGTGCGCAGCATTCGGCAGCGGGAATGTTATGTGGTGATCCCGCAGCAATTCCACCGCTTCATGCCCGACACGTACAGCATGGGACAGAGCCTTCCAATCGATGCCCTCATTCGATTCGGCCATTCGGGCGCGGGCTCCATAGTTCTCGTGGATGCGTGTGAATATAGATGCGGCCTCTTTGACGGTATTTTTGAAACCGACCATGCGGTCGCAGCAGACGTAGTAAGTCTCCCAGTTTCCTCCAGTGGTTTCCTTCTTCACAACAGATGTGAATTCGTCGATAGTGCGCGGGTCAGACCACAATACGTCTCCAACCTTCGCAGTCGTACCATTTATTTCTACGGCTTTTTGGAACATCTCCATGGCCTTCTTGGCTGCGGCCACGCGACTACCTTTGATGCCGTATTTGTTCGCCTGCGTCCGGCAGTAGCCAACAAAGGCTGCGCTCTTCTTAGTCAGCAACCGTTCTCGGTTCATGCGAATGGTGTCCCATAACAGCGTCGAATGTTCGGGCTCCGGCGCGAACAGCATGTCCACGGCTCCGGTCTGACCTTCGCGTAGAAGCTGGAGGTAGTAGTGCAGAGAATAACATTCGTTGTCCACGTCACCGGGCAGGTTCCGTTCACCTTCGGCCTTCTTGCGCCCAGCTGTTGATACAGACCTCGGCGCTCGTTGGAGGATGATGTCCCGCGCCTCGGGAATGAAGACGCTCTTGTAGTCGGTGTCGCTTGTCGGCGTGCTCGTGCCATAAAGATGCGACCCGAACTTAATTTGGACGATGGTGTTCATTAGCTTGCAACCTTCAGGCGACGTACGAGGCCGGGAGACATCCCAGCATCTTTGAGTTCCTGTTCTTCTCTTTCAGAGATGATGCGCTGGTAGCTTTCGCGCGGATGCTCTCCGGCGTTTAAGCTGACCTCTTCTACAGTGACGATGTACACCTTTTTATGCAGGTCACCAGTGGGTTTGATCTGGTCAAGGTTCAAAGTGATGTGACTATCCGATAAAATATCTGAAGACGGAGACCATAAAGTGTCGGCCTTCAATTCGAGCATCACATTGCCTTGATAGTCCATGCGGACTGCACCATGGCAACCGTCTGTGGGTACGAAAATCTTAAACGCTTTCACGTTGCTCTCCTAATTGATCGACTTTGAAATTCTTGCTTGCCTTCCGAATTTTGTTCGCAGCCTCGACATTGATCTTGATGCACGCATCCAGCAGTTCCCGGCGATGGTCAACTACACCCATCCACTGCGCGAATGATAGACAGTCTAACATAGAATCGGTTTCGAGGCAAGCAAAAACTACCTGCATCCAATCAAGGAACGGCTGGCGCTCGTACGGTGTAAGTTCGATCCATTCATCATATGTGAAGGGAATCTTCTCACCTCGGATGTTGAAAGCGTTGTGCACGGAACAATGCTGAACTCGGTCATCGCCGATTGTCCAGAGGTCGTCTCTATCGAACGAGAAGGGCATTAGCGCTTCGAGACTCTGGTACTCATTGAGGATCGTCATGCCTTCTGGTGTCATCGGATTGACTGCGATGAAGGCCGTGTCGTAGAGGGGCAAATCCTCGTCCCGCAAGTTCGGCAGGAACACGAAGCGCCCGTCACCATACATAGAAATTTTGTTGCCTGTCTTCTCACCGTACGCGAAGATGGTACGCAATACGTGAGAGTCCTCGGCCCAGCTACGGCGTTGTGTGGCCTCGGCGATGACTTGCATGCCTTTGCGCGAAAGCAAATAGCCCAGTCCCCAGCCGCGACCAACGTAATCCCAGTTGAAGAATTCAGTCTCTTTGAGCAAGTTTTGCACGTGCACGTAAGAATCGACATCAACCTTCATCAAGTAGTCATAGTCACGTGCAGATGCCCATGCGCACATCGCGGTGACTTTGTCCACAAGACCATCGTAAGAATCGTCGCAGTCTAGAAAGACTTCGTCCGGCCCCGGCTCACGAGTACCGCCCCGGCCAAAGAAGAACTTTACGTCGATGCCTGCCCGTGTAGCGTCTTTGATCCATGTATCACGCGCAGACTTGATGCAGAGGGTGTTGTTCGGCGGTTCCTTGCGCGACAACACCTCCGGATAGACGGCGGTGTGACAGTTCGTGATTCCGATAAGCAAGCGCATTAGATGCTCCGTACTGGAGGATTCGGTGCCGATGATAGCGGCAGTTCGTCTTTCGGTCGCGGTGTATCGTCCGGCCCTAATTCAAGTCCCATGTACTGGCGGATCGTGTGCCGCTGATCGTCGATGACCAAAGCCTGATAAACATTTGACACCATTGCGAGAGCAAACGCGATTATGAGAACCCAGACCGTAAAGGGGTATCTCATATTTGCGTCAATTCTAAGTTCTCGGCCAAGTCGCGGAGGGCTTCGGAGATTGTATCGCCTACGCCTTCCATTTCAGAATCGTCCATGGCCGCATAGAACAAGCCATCGGTGAAGCGAACCGTTACATTATGCATGACAGGATGTCCTCTTTGTCACTATCCGTTCCGTGAAGAACGAAGTTGGCGTTGTTCTTAGGGAGAGCCCGGAAGGTGAACTTGTCATCGACAAAATCGATCAGCACCCCTTCATGACCCAAGACTTGACCGCTGCCCAAGATGCGAGCTAGGGGCAACCGCAGTTCTTTGTCTATCGTACGCTTGATGTTTCGGGCGTTGTATTTTGAACTGTAGCCCGTCTTGAGCAACTGAGCCTGTGCCACGGGTGTCGCTGCGAATAGAACCTGCGGCACACACTTGGTGAAGACTTCAAGTTGTAATTTGCCCAACTCCAGCTTCAGAATTTTGGCGATTTGTTCTTGAGTAAGCGCGTTGAATGCAATCACGTCGTCCAGACGATTGATGAACTCGACGCTGAATTTGCGCTTCGCGGCCTCGACGCCGATACGTTTGGTCTCTTCGGATTCAAGAAGCGATGGTGGCAAGAAGCCGAGACCGTCTTTGCGATCCGAAAAGCCAGCATTCGAAGTCATGACGATGATTGTGTTCTGTAGATCGACTTGCTCATTGGTGCCTAGTGCTAACGATGCCTTGTCGAGGACACCCAACAGAATGTTCCACAATCCGTCAGACGCTTTCTCGATTTCATCGAACACCAGTACAGCGAATGGGTAATCCATCACAGCACTTTGCAACGCGGCGATCCGCTCACCGCAGAGCATTGGCTTGGTTTCGCGATGACCGAGGTACCCCGGAGGACTCCCAACCAGTTTGGCGATGTCGTGGGAATGTTGGAATTCCCCGCAGTCGATGCGCATCAGGTTCTTCTTCCATGAACGGTCGAGGCGTGTTTGAAGACTCTCGGCGAACATCTCCGCGCTGTACGTCTTGCCGGAGCCCGTTGGCCCGGTAGCCAGTACCGCGCCGATTGGCCGACCAGCTTCGTACAGATTGCTTTTGAACTTCTCAATCAACTGGACGTAGTAATCGACCGCTGCGGGCTGGCCAACTAACACATGTTCAAGGTCTCGCCGGATGGTGATGCCGAATTTGGTTTCTTGCGCTGCGTCGAGCAGGCGTCCTTTACTTAGTTCCATCGCTGGTCACCTTCTCCCAATGTCCACTACCCGGCGTGACGATTGCAACGTCGCCGTTTGCATCGGTGAGTGTGACTTCGACAACGTCTTGAATCCAACGTTGCTTGGGACGCCCGATTCGCTTGCCTGCGGCGAAGTCCTTAGCGGCCACGTAGTTCTTTACTTGATTGATTTTCTTACCGCGTCGTGTGCTCATCTGCCAGCCTTTCGATGTCGATGAAATCTTTTTCGAGATGGTTATTCACAAAGGCTATCACAGTTTCCAGTTCTGTCAAGAGGTGTTTCTCACCCTCCGTCATCCACGACATGCGCTTTTTCAACGCTTCGGCAGCAAGTACCCAGTTGTCGCGCATATGGATGATGTGATCTGCGCGAGTGCCCACGTCGTCGAGTGAAATGCGTTTGACGATGGTCTCAACCATTGATGTCTCCTGTGTTGAATTCGTTGGCTTCTTGTATCCGGCGCTTGAGTAAGCCAGCAAGAACTCGGCCAGCGGCATGATCCCATTTAGGGAATTCCGCAACTGCCCCAGCATAGTCCCCGGCGTTCAGCTTTGTCAATAGGGTTGACGTACGAAGTGCTTCCCCGCCGACGTTGAAGGTGAAGTCCACCAAAGCATCGAATTCATGCTGTGTCAGGATGACTTGCACAAGGTTGTTCACAGTCGCGACCGCGCTCTTCTCGTCGATGGTGAGTTGTAGATCGGCCTGCGCCTGCGTCCAAACGAGCCCAGCATGGACTTCCGGCCCAGTGTGTCCCCAACCAATCGTCCACACACCCACGGCGTCTTGATAGGCGACCAGACGGCACTGCTCACATCCCTTGGTGAGCGTATTTCCGTAGTTGCTGTAAACCAAATTGTTGCGTCCCATTGTTAGGCTCCCTTCGTGACAGGCGCGTACACGCCGATCTGATACGCCTCCGACGGGCCTCGAAACGTTAGCACGAATGTATTGCCTACGCTCTTGACTTGATGGAAATGCTCACGCAAGGTGACAACAGGCTTCAGGCCGGGTTTGTAGACATTGACCGAACCGTCGATCATTTGTTCGTTGAGTTGGCCTTTGAGCACCCATGACTTCGAATTGAAAGCATGTGAATGATAAGCATCGCGGGAGCCGTCCTTGAAGTGCAGGAGGGCGACCGAGAAGAAGCGTTTCCATTCGATGAAGAAGAAACCCCAGACCTTGGATTCCTTGCCGCCATCTTTTTCGTAAGAGAACAATTTCATCAGTGTGATCCTTCCGGCAAGTGATCGAGCAGTACAGGCGACACCTTGCCGATGTCGGCACTGCACATTGTGATGCTGGAGGTTTCTGGTATCACGCCAGCAGCTTTGGAAATTTCAACGGTTGTCCATGCCGCGATCATATTCAGGATGTTCTCCCGCGCAACGGCTCTCGTGACGCCACGAGTTTCCATGATGGCAGTCGCCCAATCTTTTAACGCCTTGCCCGCGATGTGTTGCCAGCGAGGACTGTTGGGATTGTCCAGAACCAGCTTGGCTTCTTGCAAAAGATCGAGTAAAGCTGCTCGCGAATCGGTGAGTTCTTTGACAGCCGTATCGCTATCGTCACCATCGCGTTCACAGGCATTGACTGCGCCTTCCCAGCGGGTAAGCACTTCTTTCAGTTGCTTGCGATTGATCCCGTTCGTTTCCTTTGAATCGTTAGGTTGCGTCTGCATAGAGAGCCCTCACGGCGGCTGCGGCCTTGTTGTAATAGAGAATGGTTGGCAGATCGACCTGAACGTTCTTTTTGGTGTTCTTCAGGAAGATGCGCTCCAGCCGTCTGCGGTACTGATCGGCCAGCAGTTGCAGGGCACCGTTCTGGCTGGTTCCCTCGGACACCAGTATCGGTGTCGCCTCGGTTTTGCTTGAAATCCAAGTCTCTGTCATTTCCCATCCTCTTGTCCGGCCACGAGATTCACGCTGATTAGGTTG
>Ga0307474_10000321_pt1 | contig 35394 bp, 46 predicted proteins | sample atmos_gasesECM1C_2_FD_203312 | JGI IMG/M metagenome (GOLD analysis project Ga0307474, IMG submission 203312) | Hardwood forest soil microbial communities from Morgan-Monroe State Forest, Indiana, United States - atmos_gasesECM1C_05 | ecosystem: Environmental > Terrestrial > Soil > Temperate... | reverse complement strand
TGATCGCACGGACCGATTGGTCAGCCTGCAATTTTCGCACAAGAAAATATGGAGTATTTGCAATCGCATACGTCTTGGCAGCTTGCGTCAAATCCACAGCAATTGGGTTTGTCATGTCTTAATCCTATAGTAGGTTATAAACATTGAATCGTAAGGACAATCGTTGACCCGATGAACAACTTCATGCGCTGGTCCCCATTTGCTGAGAATCATAGGCACGAATCCAGCTTCAATTACAATGCCCGAGTGTTCGGCATCTCCACTCGTGGAATAGACTACCACGTCTCCTGGTAATACGTCTTTGAGATCAATTTGTTCGTACTCGTCGTCTTTTAGTATCTTCGCTATCTCCGTCGGCTTCCAAATCCACGTTCTACGACTTGAAAATGTCAACCCATGACAGTTGTACTTGCGGCTTGGCCGTGTTGGTCGGTGACTTGCCCTTGGGTAGTCCTTTACGTAGTCCTTACACAATTCTTCATCGCCCGCGCGGGCGGGTCCACGGTCTATCTCATTCTCCACCTGGTTTTCGCACCTTGTGTGAAGATTAAGTTCCGAACGAATCTGTAGAATTGTCATCTCTCGTTCCGACGCTCTCAAGCATTCTCAAGGGATTCGTCGGCGATACAAAGTCCTGTTTTAAGGAGGTGTACGTATTCAATACGTACTGGTCGTGGTTTAGACATCCAAGTGGGCGTTCTGTTGTCCATTCACGCCGCAACCTCCGCCTTGTTCTTGTCGATGAAACGATCCAGGTCGAACCGATCAATAAGATGCTTACGGCTTTGACCGAGTGGGACACGAGGGAGCTGCCTGTTACGGATCAACTGTCGAATCGTCCAAACATTCGCACTGAGATATTCTGCCGCAGCATGAACACTAAGCAGGCGAGGGCCGCTGATCGCGACAATGGACGGAACGGGTTTCTTGAAACGTTTTTGAAGAGACATAAGGCACACGTCTTCTCACGGAAGAATAATTTTGGGATTAACCGCTCTGGAGAACTTCCGCGATGGCCGTCCTGTGAGGACAGCGAGTGATGCCTTACAAATACAGACTATCAGAAGGTCACTGATTTGTCAATCGGAAATGCAATTGGGTAGTGCGTCAGTTTGCAAATTTCTAGTACTAATTGTACGTATATGGAGGTGAACTGAATGGAATCCGAGAAGATTGGGAGCCATAAGCGACCGAATTGGGCTTGGTGGCTATTGGTGTTATTATTTCCGATCCCATGGAGTCCGTGGTGGCTTTGCATTATCTTCGTCGGGATTTTTTGTTTCTTGGCGTTCGGAGTGTTGCACTACGAGGAAGATTCAAATTGACCCACTACCCGCAATTGAATTTTTATCCCCAAATTGAATTCTACTTCTAGTACTGCTTGACCGATAGCTCGCAGCGAGCGGCCTTTGTTTTGGTTTACTACGTTAGACGCTTCCGTGAGCTTTTCTTCCGGCGTCAATCAACTTCTCCATTTCCCTCCGTCGAGACACACGTACGGTGGAGCGATGTGCTGCGCTCTTCTCCTCCACTCGGGATTCATCGCTGTTACCACCGAGACCGGTATAGAGAATGTTTCCGGTAGCGGGGGAATGCGCCTCTGCCCGAGTAGTACTGGCAGAACGATCGAGTTTCAGAGATGGTACGATCGATGAACTTTTCCGATTCTGCTCATGGGTCTGTTCTTGCTTCTTTTGATTTGTTGCTGCTGTTGACATTTTACTTCTCCTAGGATTGCAACTTGCTGCACAGTAGGTGTTAACTTTCCTACTGCTTCTCTCGACACGATGAACGTGGCGAAACTCTTGGACTAATATTCGAGTTGGAATATTGATAACTGGAAGGCTATCGTCGGAAGATTGAGTCCTCCTTCACCGTTGTTCCAAATCTCCGCCAGCACCTGAAGAGGCGTGGGTGTAGTGAAATCGAATACGGATTGCGTTCCAGTTCTGAACGGACCACTACTATCGAAGATGGGTCCCTTGCCGGCGCTGTCGCTAAAGGACGGAATTCCTTCCGTGCCAAAGAACGAGCCGCCGCGCGGAAGAGACCCGACGAACAGAGGGCGTGATCCTGGAGACGAACTGTTTACATCCCGGATTCTCCCCGTCGCGGGGTCTAGCCAAACGTAGGATTCGAGTCCGAATGGAATTGTCTGCTGGCTATCAATTCTGAATCTAGCCGACGCTCCTTGAATGGGAGGCTTGGTCAGAACGGTAGCATCTGTAATGCTCACCCCGACGATCCCGCTGCCAATGTTTCCACCTGGAATCAGGACGGAACCATAGGCGCTGATTCGAATCTTCGTGCCCGTCGTATTTGCGGGAACACTGAGCACGGCCGGAAAAGCTAGATCCGTTGGCATTTGATTTGGTGCTGGCGCGAGAGGAGGTACGTTCACAAAAGAAATTGTGTTGGGTAGTCCTGACGCCGTGATGATAGTAGACATTTTATCTCCGATGATCCTTCACAATTTGCGCGTGATCCGTTGTGCTAACAACGACGGTGTTTCGAAGAGCTTTTGATTCTGCGAAAGATCGCACAGAAGAAATGTCCGAGTGGAGATTCCCTTCGGTTCTCCGAAGATCGGACTGCAACGTAGACGTGGTTGATTTGTATTCGGTCTCCAACGCCTGAACCGATGCACCTACGGCTGTGATTTCCTTCTTACGTTGAGCGTTCAAATAGATCGAGACTACCAACGCGACGACTGCCACAACCAGACTTGCTGTACTGATGAGTTCAAAAACGATCATTTCTTTTTCCTTTGCGACAAACCGAGGATCGGGACGGGAAATAAAAACAAAATATGGGTAACAAATGGAGATGCTGTATAAGCGAAAAAATCAGGAATGAAAACAAACCATCCAAAGTTTAAATTCGACAAAACATACCTTCGCCCGTATTCTTCCCGTGCGCTGTGAACGCAGATACGCCCCTAAGCGCCGAGTTGGCCATAGACAGCCCGGCGCTTAGGATCATTCAGATTTGGTTTCGCAAAATTCGCACCCAGGTTTTCGAATGCCTCTTTTTACGTGATGTCTAACGTGAAGGCCGCGAGGCGCTATTCTGTCCCAATGACCGTTCAATTTATTTTCGTTTCCCTGTTTGAGCCCGCCCTTGATGCAGTCATCTCTGCTTGGCGGAACAGGAACGTACGGCTGCTTGTCACCCATAACTCACGTCCTGGGAATTGAGCCCGTAGTTTGACGTAGCCGTTGCGTTCGACCAGGTAATCCTGGAGTCAGCGTATTTCGCGTTAGAGGCTTTGATGGTCCCGCATTCGCACCAGGTAACGGGCGTGAATCAGGAAGTGACGGTGTTATTTTCAATTTTGCTTTCGGCATTTCATTCTCCTCTAGGACTTCAAGAGCCTCTGTAGCTCCGCTGCGTTCTTTCTCATCTCAGCAAGACGGTCGGGTGTGGGATTTGGGCCAACACTTTCAAATTCCGAACGTTCTTTCAAATCGTTACCATCGGTATCTTTACCGAGAATTTTCAGGTTTCGGACCACCGACAGCGGCATCGCCGCGCGGCCGTCCGCTGACCATGCGGGGATTCGGAAACAATCATCTTCCTCAACGATCGGAAAAGTTGTGTCCCATTGGACTGCTCCACCTGTATCTCGTAACAGGAACTCAACCGCTAACTCTTTTGTAGCGGCATCATTTTTTGAAACGCTGCGGTAAATTGACATTTTCGTTGCCTCCTGGGGATCAGCCTGAGATCGAAACGTTTAGATTTGCAACCTGACTTCTGTAAAATCCGCTGACCACGTTTATATAGCCACCGGTGGGGAGGCCCGGACCCTGGTAATTACCGGCAAACGACTGTCCGTACCAAACATCAACAACCGCCCCCCATTGATCGCGGCCCAGGCGCATAGAGTTAGCGATGCCGCTATGAGTTTGATTTATGGCAAGCTGAAGCTGCAAACCAAAATCCGTAGGCCGTCCACCTGGCCCAGTTATACCGACCATGTACTCAAACTGTTCTTTCGTTAGCTCTGCGCCGTTCGGACCACCTGTCAAAAGATAGTTGACTGCGGCATCGACCTGCGCCTGCGTGAAAGTTTTTGCCATTTCATTTCTCCTCTGCGGCTCTGCCGCGAGTGTTGAATTTATGTGCCTGCTACTTCTTCCATTTCCTCGACCGTCACAACTGTTAAGCTGTCCTCTTCTTCATCGTGCTCGGGTTGATCTGTCTCGACCTCTTCTTCGGTGAGAACATCCGACTCGGCTTCTTCAAGTAGGAGAGAATCTTTAGGCTCTGAAATGTCTTCGGATTTCGATGTTCGTTCGTCACTTGAAGGTGCAAAGAGACAACGGCCTCTCCAAAATTCATTTTCTTTCTCTTGGTCAAACTGCTCGGCCGAGACTTGAACGATCCGCATCGAAGCGACCGTCAACGCCTGATAATGTTCCATCCTTAATGCTTCTTCCTCAGCACGATCCATCTTGTCTTGCTTGACGACGGCTTCCATCTCTGCAATCGTTCGGTTCTTGATTCTGGTTTTACCTCTGATCGTGAAAAGGTCCTGAGTCGCTCTTTGAATATGAGGACGTTCGATCGTCGCGGCCCGTGGAAACTTCAGATGCTTGCCAACAATTAGAAGTGGCTCGCCATCGATAAACACTGGCGCACGAGTTTTGTAATGAACGACGTGACCTTCTGCCACAAGTCGTTCAGCTTCTTTATCGGACACTCGCTTACGGCACTTACACGGAATCGCTGCATCAAGCGTGTTAGAAAGGCACTGATGCAAAATACTCCCCAACGATATCTTTGGATTTGCTACTTTACGTTTCTCTTTCTCCTGTTTTTCAAACTTGAATTTGCACCCTGGGTTACAGAACTTTGTCCCTTTGGATTTCCATTTAGGAATTTCACCACTACATAGCAAACACAAACGTACTTCGGCGCTCATAGGGCTCCTAGACTGCGTTTGATTGTTTTGTTAGGGACGCGCCGAAGCGGGGCCGAAGAAAATCTTAGTGCCGGTTGGAAGTGTTGAAGGGCCGACACACTGATCGTAACTCCCCTATATACTTGCGCCTGCCGACCTCGAAGTTTCACACCTTGGTTGGTCGTGAATCCGATCCTTAGCCGGCTTCGTGAACCACAGCACGCAACCCTGATTCAACGAGGGGATCAGCCGCCCTTCGTGAAGGAGGATTACACTAATGGCGGCAATACTGTTCGTATTTTGAAAATCACGCGACAGGCCGAGGGATGTCCGATCCCATCACCAGAGAGGATCGGACAAGGGCCCGTGGCCTTTTTTCACCGGCCAGCCTAAGGCGGTGAAACTTGGTTGGTTTATTGGCCGAATTGCGATTGTTGCGATTCTTCTACTGCTTTTTTCTGTCTCTCTTGAATCATGTTCCAGTAGGCATCGACATCCTTCTGGCTCTCCGGAGCGATCTTCGCCAAATAAGGCAGTCCCTCAATGGCTTTTTGTACTGGCATGGACGACTTTGATCCATCCGATAGAATGATAGTTACAAGGTTGTCGGGAGAGGCAGCATAAGCCGCAACCCGTTCCAGAAGAATTTGTTTATCGTGCTTCGAAATCGGTTGCGCATTTATGGCTTCAATTTGTCGTTCTTTAGGAACCTTTGCAAGCAACTCCTTAAAAGCGTTTTCCATTTGGTCAGGCGGACGATTCGGAGGTTCGGCAGACAATTTCTGTCGAAGCTGTTGTTTGACAGCGGATGGCGCCGTCATTTTCTCAGCAGAAGCGAGTGCTGCCGCTTCATCGTAGACTCCAGCATCGTTTGTGAATTGCTTACGAATGCTGTTAGCCGCAACATCAGCGACGTTTGGCACGCTGGCCAGAAGTCCCATATTAATTTGGTGTTGACGCAGGTTTTCGCTGGCTAGCTTCGCATTTTCCTTAATTCGCTCATATTCCGCTTTCTCTTCTGGCGTTGCATTAGGCCCTGGCTCACCGATACGTTCGAGGTCCTTTTGCGCGGCGCTAAGAACAGTTCCTTCCATTGCGGCTTCCTTGATAAATCGTTGGGAAAGGATCGTCCTCGAAGAAGGAGACAGAATAAAGTTTCCAGTCTTAGGATCGATGGCGTTAGGGTCCCCGTTAGCACGATTGTATTCTTCGTCGGCCCTCTGTTGTTGTTCGTCCTTGGCTCGTTCACGCTTCATGTTCTTTAAGCGTTCTAGTGCTTCTTCCCTCGTCAGTTCCTTATTCCGAAGATCGATCAAGCGAACTTGCGATTCATACAACTGATGCGGGGTCATAATTCCTGCCGGCACTTCCACTTTCCCATTCGTGTTTTTGAAGCTCCCATCTGGAATCATTTGACCATTTTTGTCTTTGACCGGCTGATTTGTGTTGGGATCAAGTTTGACGCCAAGCCATTGTGGATCGTCCCATGATTTTGGCTTCTGCATGATGACGTAGCGATTTGTTACAGGGTCTACCTCGAAGACGGTGTTGTACTTGCCGCTTTGAATGGCCAACGCAGAATTCTTATTAGCCCAAGCTCCTGCTTCTGCGGGACTGTTGAATTCCTCGACAGGCTTGCCATCTGGATACGTGAGAGGCGTAGCTCCCAACGTTCTGAGCAAGTTCATCCGTTCAGCTTGCCGTTGTTCGAATTCAGTCGTCCGCTGTGCAAATTCAAATTTACCCTGTTCGAGTTGCTGCCTTGCTTGATCCATGTGCATAACGTGTTCTTGGGCCAATTCTATCGAGCGTTGCTGGTCCCTGGCGTTCGCAGCGCGTCGGAGAGTCATCTCGTCCGCTATGTTTTTGTTCTGGAATTGCTGTTGAGCTTGTTGTTTCTTTTGTCCTTCTTGTTTCTGTCTCTGATCCTCCACAGCTTCAGCGCCAGCCGCAAAGGCTTGGCCTTTGTTTCCTCCTGGTCCACCTTTTGTCTTGTATCCGGCCGCAAGACCTGTAATCGCGGCGGCAAGAATCCCCCTTGCAATGTCGTGACCAGAGAGGTTTTCTGTAACCGGAATCGGTCCATTTTCACTTTGACGGTAGGTCGTACGACGGCCTCCGGCGAGGTCTTGAAAAATCGAGACGAGCGCATTGTGGTGTGGCTCTGCCGATCCGTTTGCGTTGGGATCTTGGTTGACTTGCATACCTTTCGGCAATGGAGACCGTGGTTGCGTTCCTCCAACGGGTTGCGCAGGCGAATCTCCAGAAACTCCGGAGTCCGGGGCTACCGGCGTTGGTGTATCCTGGGGGGCGACCGCGGGATTTATGATTGAATTGTCTGACATTTGTTTCTCCTAAATTTTAGGTACTACTTTTTGAGACAACGACGTTGTGCACACGTCGCTTTCTGTCGGCGCGATCACTCGGGACGCGGAAACTTTAAGATTTTTGTGCGTAACGAATCGAAGAAACTCCGCACTGTTGCGATGTCTTTGGGTTCGGCATCTTGAGATTCGATCTTGACCCTGGCTGTGATAAAACGAAGACTTATGAACGGCTCGACAACTTCACGCTCAAAAGCTTCTCTTACTTCTTCAGACTCAGTCGGCGTTGGTCCTGCCAGCAAAGCGTTGATGGCGTAACCTAATTGCGTTTGAGTTCTCATTGGGCCGGTCCTGCGTAAGCGGGAGCCTGGACTTTTCGAACAGGAGTGACCCGCACTTTTTCTACAATTGACTCGACAAGAGCGCTGCTGGTTCTGTCAGCCGCTTCCTTCGCCAAACTGTGCGCAACAACAGCCGTATGATCGTCGATAGCTTTGCGAATCCTTGCGACGGCCTTGTCCTCTTGGTCCTCTGTCGTCTTCTGAAACTGACGGATCGCAGTCATGAAATCGCTATTGAAACGCTCGATGACATTGGCCACGAACTTTTGACAGTCAGCTTGAATCGTGGCGACAAACCCGGCGCGATCGGTTTCAAGGTCTCTAATTCTTCCTTCGAGTGCCTCAACTCTGTCTTCGAGAGTCATCGGCTTTTTGCATACCTCACACGATGTTTCCATTTTGAAATCTCCTCGAAAATTGTGGATTTGAATAACGCGAAGCGCCCCGGAGGACGCGAAATGAAAGACTAGAAATGAAGTGACTTTAAGAGCCTGCGATCCGGAGGGACGTGACAGATGATTCAAGAGTTCCGTCGTTGGCCAATCTTTCCAGCATGTTCGAATAAGCCCTGGAGCTAGCCTTCTTTTTCCTTAACTGGTCACTGCTCAGTTTTTTCCAATCAGACCTGACCTCGGCCGCAAGAAGCTCCTCGGCTGTGGGGGCTTGAGGTGCTGGCGCCTGAATGAGTTCCACGTCGATGTCCGTCTCCCTGCGTAGTCGATCCATATCAGCGTTGGCGGCTGAGTTGAAATCTATGAGTGGCGTTACCGCACCTCGATTCAACAAAGTGATGGTGCTAAACGCTAGAATTCGTCGGTATGATCCCGGTTCAAGGGGAGCCGCCATAAGTCGCTCCGCTGTATAGTTTAGTTGCATGAAACTCGACAGAGATTCCTTGAATGCGTTCACGTTGAAGTGAGCCAGCAGTTCTCGGTAATCCGATAGAAATGTTTCCTCTATTCGTGGAGATATAAACTGCACTTTTGTGATGGTCATGTGATCTCCTATTAGATCAGACCCGCGGCAACGCAGGCTTCGAACTTTCTGTTCCAATCTTGGTAGCCAAACGGATTAGTGTCCGCACGCTTCAACTGCCTAAGCTTCTCGGTCGGCGTTCTGTGATATTCCGCGGCGAAAGCAACAAGCTCTTCTTGTGGCGATGCGCTGACTTGCTGACGTTGGTTGAGATTCTCGACCGCATCTCCTACACCACCTGCCGCTTCACGCTCCAGATTCTTACGCATGAAAGAAGCGAAGCACGCATCGGTGCGAGCACGATTTCGACACTCTTGCATGCTGTGAGATTCAGCAAACTCCCAGTACGATTTCCAGGCCAATTGTGAGGCACTGAGAGGATTGCCGTTGCGGTCCCTCGGGACTTCGGGCTCTACGATTACCTCGGGCTCGGGAACAGTTTCGAACTCATAACGTTTTCCGCTCGCAGTAACAACACCGCCTGCGGCGATCACGGCCTTGAGGAGATTCTTATAATCTGCCAAAAGTTTGTGGGAATATCCTGGGTCTTCGGATTCCGGTCCGATTTTTTCATCCACAAGCCAATTAAAAAGCGTTCTGTTGCTTTCCTTCGACCAGTCGTACCGCGCTGTAAATTCAGACCATTCCGGCGATGCTTTCAGGGCGGCAATTATCTCTTGCAAGGTAAATTCCTCACCATAAACAGGCTCGCCGTTTACGTAGCTTTTTATGTAAAGTTCCGACATTCGAATTCTCCTAACCGCAATTAGCGGCAACCAGGCCGAAGGCCCGGGATAAAAGTTTTCTGCTGTTCTGCTTGGGCTTGCTGGCGTGCTTGTTCTGCTCGCACAACAGCCTGCGGGTCCTCGAAAGGGACTGCTATTTTGATGCTCCACAGTTCGAGGATTTTGTTTGCTACGGCTTCAGGTGAATCAGCCCAAAGTGTTTCCCGATCTCTGTGCTCGGCAACCATCGAAGAAATGTCGATCGCTCTGCAATACCATTTGTGACGCTCGGGTGAGTAACGAACGAAATAGCCTTTGCCATCAACGCCGCCTCCCGTGAGCGGAACGAACTGAGATGCATGTTCTGCAAAACGCTCTGTCGGTAGGGGCGCTGAATCCTTTTCATCAATCGGCTGGCCGTACTTTTCCAGGGTGATTTGAACGCTGATTCCAAGTTCTTTCTTCCAACGATCTCTGGCCTCAAGAGCAAACGCGAGATCGACTTGCTTGGAATTCTCATCATCAAATTGCGGAGCCTGAATTGGTTGCTGATATTTATTCAACCGCGTGGAAAACGTGCCGACGAACCAACAACGACGGCCGTCCTTTGATGTGCTGACCAAATAGACGAGAGACACGGTTATCTCCCAGTCGATGCGAGTTGAGCGAGGCCGGTGTGCCGTTCGTAGGCATCGCGCAGTTCCCGGTCGGCTTTGCATGCCAGGCGGAAGTTATAAACGGGAATGCGGCCGGCTTCGAAATCCGCTATCTTCTTTTCGATCTCGGAAGATTTGTCATCGAAAACGACGGGCTTGAGTTCGCCTGAAGCTAACAGTGCTTTCAGACAGATGTCGAAAGCAGAGAGACTCGGTCGGCCGGCGTTGAACTCGTTTATATAGAATTGGACGCGCTTGCGGTAAAGGGGGAGCGCGGACTCGTTTTTCCCATGGTAGAGAAAACCATGGGCAAGACGTTCGTCGAGCATCTCTTCAAAAAGTTGCTGATTTTGTGCGTTCATTTTGTCATCTCCAAATCTAAGTCTGCGATCCACTTTTCTGCTTTCGCTCTTTCCTCATCCTCGTATTTAGTTGCGTCCGCAACGCCATTCCCGAGGAGGTATTCTTTTGCGAATCGAGCAACGAGCGGGAAGGTCCCGGCCAACGTAAAACCCCGTGAATCTTTTCTGTAAAGTTCCACCTGCAAGGACTGTACGGCCCCGATTGTCGGTTTCGAATCGAGCACGGCTTCCAGAAGTCCGAGGCGCGACTCGTCGCTGAATTCCGTGTCAGGAAAACGCCAGGAATCTCCAAGTTCGGCTTGCAGGACATCCATAACAAAGTAACAGGTGAGCGTTGCGGGTCGTGGAACCTGATTTGCAGAAGTACCGGCGACAATTGGTTCCTCAATTGGAAGGTCAACCTTCGCGGCTTCGCGTCTGAGGTCCAATGCCTTTGCGAGTTTGATCTTCAGCTTTTGTGCTCGTTCAGAAATCTTCGGATCAGCGTTGTTGTAGAATGCCGCGATCACGCGGCGGATGACGGGAACGCTGCCTTCGGAGGGGCCAAAGTCAATCAAAAGACGCTCGGCAGCTTTGATACGTTCGAACGGAGACTCGACCTCGTTTTGGCAAAGCCCTCGAAGGCGTTGCAGTTTTTCGCTGCGTGCGGTAATCATGCTTTGTCTCCTACCCAAATAATGACCTGACCTTTTCGGCCGCGGACTGGACTGTCAACTGCGTTGGAAGTCTTCTGTCCGACCATCACTATGCCTTCATTATTCATGGCATCGAGAACACGATTGAACGATTGAAGCCCGTATTTTCGAAGTCCGGATTTCTTGTACAAATCGCTTCTCGAAAGACGTTGCTTGTCCGCCGCTCTGAGAGTTAGGCGGATCATGTCTTCTATCAAAGCCGATTCATTTGCTCCCTGCGCGGGACGATGCTTTGCACGAGTAATAAATTGGTATTCGGACAGAGCTATCGCCTTCTCCATCGTTAGGGCATCGCAAACAATCCTGATCGGTTCTTCTGCCTTCTCTGGGCTCTTAGGAGCATCTGGCGCCAGCATAAAAGCCAGGTGTTCATAATTGCGTGTGACCATCACGTTTAGACGGCCAATGACTTCACCCGGATCGTCACGATGCTCTTGCTTGAATTTAACGTGCCAATCGTTAAACATCTTCGTGGCTTCAGGCGTCTTCTCAAACACGACCGTTTGAAATTCTAGCGGCGTGATCTTCGAAAGAAGTTTGTTGCGAATTATCAGTCCGTCGCCTTCGTTGAAATTGAACGGAGGGATTTCTGCTACGGTCTCCGTCTCCTCCGATGAAATTATGTTCAAACGTTGAAAAAAGCCGGAGCCTTCTGCGGTCGTCTTTACGAATGCTGAATTCCACTTGTCGAAAGTCGTTCCACCAAGAATGCTGAGATGCTGTGTCCCCGTCACGACGTTAACCTTGCTATCTTTCGTATGCGACGGCATGTAAGCATTTGTTTCAAACAATGTGTTTAAGTCATCCAAATATGCATCGCCGGAGCCTGGGATCGAAAACTTCTCGATCATCTTCGTCAACTCGTCGTAGATTTGAATGATGCGGCCGTGTTTTGCAAATCCATTGTTGAGCAACCCGGCAGAAGAACTGAACGTACCTTGAGCACATCCAATGTTAATAAACGCGCCAGAACCATCTTGATTGAGGTTATATAAAAGGCCGGTACCAATGAGCAAATCCTTGATTGCTCCAAATGCTGTGCCCTTTCCAATCCCGCCGACTTTGCTCAAAAGGAACGTATAGAAACGACCCTCTTGTGGATAAAAACGATGACCACATATCGCGCCAACAACAGCGCGGGCGCTCTCTAAAAAGAACTCTTTCGGAACCCTATTTCCTCGGCCGCAGAAATTTGCAAACTCTTCAAACCAAGTGCCGTTGAACGCCCAATAGGGGTAAAGGCTGTCTGCAAAGGGTGCGACTTCTTCCTGTGAGTGCGGAGTTGCATCCACCAAAGCTTGAACAGCTTTTTCTTTCTCAACTTGCTCTGATGATGGCGCTGGAGCAACTACAGGCTCGCCTGCTGCAACTCCACCGATCAAAACATCCGGACCAATGTGGCCCGCTTCTTTCTTCCCGATAGACCAAGCAATCGTCTTAACTTCAGACTCAGGAAGCGGAGGAACACAATGCTCGCGGTTGTATCGCTGAAGAATTATTTCAATTTCATTTGGCTCAACACCGTCACGCCGCAGTTTGCCTGCATAACTGGTGAGGGCTGCATTCCGCCCGCCTTCGATGATCTTGGCTCCTGGATCAACTGACGCAGCCGGCTTTGATTCTGTTTTCTGATTTCCTTTTTTAGAAACAAGCCAGTTCATAAAGGAATCAGGGATCGGAATAATTGGAACATTTCGCACGATCTTATAGCGTTCACCAGTTTTAGGATGAACGGAGCCCGCGCTCACAATATATTGGTGTCCACAGCGGAAACTGCCGAACCCCAAATCTCCTTGTGTAATGGGACCGATCTTCCGACTAAGAGGAGTCGCTTCGAAGATGAAATGGAATCGACCTGGCTGAGATTGATCTGTCAACGTTTGAAAAGCTTCTCCTGTCTCTTCCTGATACTGACGAATAACATTTGGCTGATCGGACTCGAAAAAACAATGTTCATCTCCAGCCATTGTGCCAGCGTTCGCGTCTGGATTCTCCGCATCCCATCTCAAGATTGTTGCTTCATCAGTAGTAGCTAATTCTGGCCATCCGTTCTCGAAGGGGTCTTTACGCTGAGATCGTAATCTGAACTGCTTGAGGCCGAGGCGAGCTAACGGTAGGGCAATGTCCTTGAAGGTTAATGCAGTAGTTTCTTTCGTTCCCTGTGCCTTAGTTGGCTCAACCAATTCCAAATCCTCGCGCAGAACAAAGTCCGTCTCACCGCTTTCATTAAACTTCACCAGTAATCGACCTTCACCCAACAAGCGCTGTACGACGCCGATTCCAGCCGCAGTCTTGACAGCAGTTCCTACTCCGAGTTGTATGGCGACTGGCATGATCTGAGAAAATTCCTTTGCTTAATAATTCAACGGCGACGGGCTTATCCGCGTTTCGATCGCCACTTCAGTTGCATCCAGGTCTCTCACATCAAACTCCCCTCGATGAATCTGTTCTACGTGCTCGATAGCGTCATACTTTTCATCGAACTTCTGACCGCAAACGCACTTGAACTCCACACTCTGATTGCACATGGCTTTCATCTCCTGATGATTTGGCCGTGCAATCCGCTACGGGTTCTTGCTGAGCTTTGTGGGCTCGTCTTTGCTTCTAATCGTCGATGTCCCCGTCGTCACTTTCGGAGACTGAAAAATATATTCGAAGCAGCTTTATGCTTCGGCCGCTCGAACAACACTGCAAAGCTCTCCGCGCTTGTACATTTCAAATGATTCCTTCAGTGCCGCTGTTTGACGCCAATCAATCGGAAGAGGCGCCGCGAGTTCAGAGATTTTTTCGCACGCCATCAAGAAATCGTAAATCCGGATTAGCTCCGAATTTTCAAGGCCGCGGAGGCCGGCAAAGAATCCACCGATCTTGTTTTGTGGCAGCCCGACGATTGAGGCGATGGTCGCCTGCGAAACGCGCAGGAGGGCCATTCGATCGGAAAGCTGTTTACACCAAGTTGCTGAAAATTGTGCCATCGATGATCCTCCCTTCACTTTTCGGAAGTGAAAAATAAATTGCGTACCAGGTCGAAACCGGTACGCTTGAATCTTTAAGTTGTCGTAAGCCGCGTTGATGGTGGAGACGGCCCTGCTCATAAGAGGTTCAGCTTATGGCACGAATCCACGCTTTGAAACTCGTGCTGTCCGCCGCGGGTGATCGCGGGGGCTCCGTGACCTGTCTAGATGGGGTCATGCCTCTAGGTTCTCAAGACAGATTGAGTGCATAACACCATGAATACAAAGCCCAGACTCGTCTTAAAAAATAATTGCAGAGTTAGCCGGAGACCACTCTGCAAACGGGTTGGGCATAAATATCTGCTTCCCTCTTAATGTTCGTAAGGGGTCACGATTCTCTGCTCCCTGTCTCCCTCTTCATGTTTGTAAAGGTGCACGATTCTCCAAAAGGGGTCCCTGTCAGAGGTCTGTACTATGGCATGAATTAGCACGGCTTAGCCGTACTCGATGAAAGCTGTGGCCGGGATCACGTTGAAAACAAATTGAGTTGCGAACAAAATTCGCGTTTCGGAAATTCGATCGGAAATTCGATGATTACTTCTGATTCATTGATCTGACGAGGTACGAATGGATTCGGGCCTATAGCTGTACGCCATGGTGCCGAAGTAGCCCCGGGCGGTGCGTGGCGATCCTATGCATGGGGTAGTCTGGGACTTATCTAGGAGATCGGGCCGTCCTGGAGGCTCTACGAGCTAAATCGAGAGGCTCCAAAGGGGGAGGTGACGCCGGTCGGGCTGGAGGACCCAAAGCGCGAGTCCCCAGGGGCATCAGCGCGACACTGGCGCGGAGGGCGGGCAGACCTGGGCGAGCTTGTCGCGGGAGGTGTGCGAGCGCCGGAGGATCGTGACGGCCTCGGCGGTGGGTAGTGGGCTACTTCGACTTTTCTCTCGTCCTTTTCGGTAGGAACAAAAATATGATCGGCGTGGTAAGAGCCACTTGGAATATAAACAAACAAGACCAGAATTGGAACTGGTCGCCTAAAATCCGCCGAACTGGTGGGGGGCCAGCCGCATAGGCAAGCCAAAACGAGATGTAGTGATACCACTCCAGTACTTTAACTGGCCATGGCTCTTCTACTCCTGCTTTCAGAGGCCATAGGAGCAGCGGTGCAATCAATAACGCTTCCATCAGAGAGGCGATGAGTGCCGCTTTACGCCACGTCCTCAATTAGGTTCTCCTCGGTTCGTAAGATTCAAAGTAGCCCACTACCCGGCGGTGCGGAGCCTGGTTTCAGGGATAGAAAAGGGCCAAAATGAAGTTTCATTCCGTGCAAAACATTCCGTGTTACGAGTGTGGAAGAAAGACACTTTCCCCGCTTCCTCTCTCTCTCTCTCTCTCTCTCTCTATCACACGTAGCACAGAATTCGATTATAGGCACTTTCATCACTTCAACCCCTTATGTTTCAGTAGCTTAATCCCCTGAATTATGTGCTGCACGGAATGTGCACGGAATTGCACGGAATGAGAGCGAGTGGTGGGTGATGGTCCGAAAACCTATTCCGTGCAAAAAATGGCCTACACGAATTGCACGGAATGAAATGGTGTTTGGGACGGTGCCTCATATGAGCCGGTCCCGCGCGGATTCGATCAAGATTGGCAAGCCGGCCACGAAATAAAAATGTCGCAGGTGCGCCGTGAGCCGCCGCGTGAGCCGCCGCGGTAGCCGGGGGTGTTTAGGTGTACATAGGCTTGAGCGGCGGGGACCCCGATGGTTGCGGTTACCGCTGGCGGTCGGGAGGCTCAAAAAAAGGGTGACCGCCTCCGGGCGTCCGGGCGGAAAAACCGTACCTAAATACATGATAACGAAAGACATAGAGCAGATAAGATGTGAAGAAAACGACTTGGAACACGGCAGGCGAGGGAGTACGCGCGGATCATCTGGGAACACCTCAGAATACCCGGATCGTGCGCTGAGCCTGATTAATTGCGGTTTATGGTCAATGCAGAGGACAATGCAGGCAGTACAAGTCTTGTGTTTTGTTTATATTATCGACGACACTCGCCTTATCAGGGTTGCGTGCTAACTTCCGGTCTCCGCGTATTGTCGAAGTGTCAGAAAAATCCGACACAACTACGAAAGACTTCGTTGTCTCCTATGTCGGAGCCATCCTCTCACACATCCTAGTCCGCAGTCATTTTTGCTTCTTACTTCACGCCCACTGGCGTTCGCAGCGCCATCGGGCATCTCGGGCGTCCGGGGTTATCCTGAACGGCAATATAAACCACGCACACGCACGGACGCAAGATTGAATATCATAAACGATCCGCTGTTCTCTGCCCGCCGTCCGCCTTCGACGCAAGAGCAAACGTACTTCCATCTATTTTGCTTCAGCGTTCGATTTTACTTGACACGAGGCGATATGCCATGGCAACATATGACAATGCCATGTAATACCATGTCATAACAAAGAAAGAACGGCGGGCCAGAGCGTTCTAAGCACTCAAGCCCGCCTAAGCAAGAACGAGTCATAGGAGGACTCGCGCAATGCCTTCATACAACGCTACAGAAAAAGCCCGTCAAAAAATAGCCCGAATAAAAGAGGTTGCAGTTTCTTTTCGGCGCGAACGTGTCGAACGAGAAGAAACCAACGCGGAGATACGCGAGGCAATGGCCGGTCACTCTGCCACTGCTTTTGTTGTCTCGCGTCTTGTGTGGCGACTGGAAAACGGTCTGGATACTTCCAAGGGGGTGCTCTAGTGAGTCGCACCCAACAACTCAAGGCGATCCGCGAAGCATTCTCCGCGATTCCTGAATTGCAAGACGGATTCAAAGATGTCCGCGAGTACCTCTTTGACAAGAACGAACACGCAGAGAGGCAGCATCGCAAAGGCGCACCATTCGGCATAAAGCATGGTCTGACCGTCAAGGATGCCGCGAAGCTATTCACTGTCTCTCATTTGTTGGACGGATTCAAAGAACCCGACAAGTGGACAGTGGACGCTATCACCTCGATTCGCCCGGAAGTTTTGTACGCGCAAGCCTACGCCAAGCGATTCCACGCCGAATTAACCGAATGGGTTGCGAAGTACAGCGAGCCATTCGCGCAAGTGGATTACGCGGAATTGATGAAAGGGGCGCAATCGTGATTACCCCAGAACAAGCACAAGACATCCGCGCCCGCAACGAGGCACTAAACCAATGGATTGACACGATTCGAGGAAAGAACGGGTGGGCCAGCTATAAACCGGAAGACAAGCCCGCCAACGTGCCCGACGTGACGAACGAAGAGCGTAGCGCGTTGGAAGTCTTCGAATTTGTCGCGAATCCACCCGACAAGTACTTCCTCTATATCAACGAGAAGGACCGCACGGCCACAACATGGACAGGCGAAAAATTAGGTGCCGTTTCGTTCGGTCGTGAGTACCGCGATAACTTCGGCGGACGCCGAATCCCTATCAACGTGCATACCATCAACGGCAAGACCTACCACGGCACCTATTACAAATCCTCCGGTGACTACGCTCGAATCCGCGTAAAGAAGGGAGCCCGCTAATGTCATTCATGCAAAAGCAAGTCACACATAAGCAACCTTGGATCGAGGTAGAGACTTCGCACGGGACAGAATGGATCGACGCGGTATCCCTCGGTTTGAACGTACGCGACTCTGAGACGAAAACACATCCTTTGACGGACAAAGAGCGGGAATCAATCGTTTCGCAATTGTCCGACTATTGCGAGGGAACAATTCAGGAATGGAAAACTGTCAGAGGATACGGAGCCCGCTTGTCTGCCCCTGGATATCTCGATTGCACAGAATGGACAGTGTTTGACACGCCAGAAGAGGCGCAAGCCTACCTAGACGAAACCTTCCCCGACGAAGAGGACAACGAAGAGTAGCTAGGCTCACATCGGGCAGACGGTCTCGTATCGTCTGTCCTCTTGTGCGCCTAGCTTAATTAGGTCCACTACAACGGAGTCACATGACTCTGAAAACGAAAGGATAGGTGTCTATGAAGAAAACTCTATTCATTACCGGATCGTTGTTACTACTGGCCGGAGGATTGCTCGCGGCTACGTCCAAAGCTATCAAGGCGACGCGAGTTAACGATTATCAAGTCTTGGTTTCATGCACCAATGGACGGGCTCCGAGTACCGCGAATGTATCTGGTTCCCTTGTGGTTTCTTGCGAAGGCAGACAGGAATAGCACCTAGACTCACATCCGGGAGACGGTCTAAAGGATCGTCTCTCGCATTGTGCGCCTAGAAAATTCGGACAGGTCTATTGATCCAGCTAGGACCATTCCCGAACAGGACCCGCGCCAATCGCGGGAGAGTCTAAGACATTGACATGCCTTGTCATACCATGCTATGTTACGCGGTGGGAGGGTCAAGTATGAGTGCAACACGCAAGACTGAAGAGGAGTCGAGGAAAGAACGCGTGATCTTTCTTGTCACCAAAAAAGAGTTGGACGCTATCGATGAGTTTGCGAACGAACATTATTTTGGGAATCGGTCCATGGTCATTCGAGAAGCCCTCGTAGACTTCGGACTTTTCAAGAAGCCCTCGAAGTAGAGGAGGCGCATGGCAAAGATTCACATCCGCTATGAAAGAAGTGGATAAAGGTGCTTGCAGAAATTCTATGGATTTGGTTAATCGTGATCGGAGGCAAGGATGATGGCTTGGCTCAGAGTAATGCTTGGGACTCGTCTTTTTGCATGGCTTCTCGTTCGGACCTATCTCCTAGCCGATAGAATCCATCGGCACTACGATGAACCGACTTGGAGAAATCGAGCCGAACATATCCGCAAAGTTTCTCGGATTTTCGAGCGGGCGTTCGGTGAGGATTTTGGTTTTCCGGTAATTTCCAGCGAAACACATACCTGCTACAACTGCAATCAGGAGAGTTTTGTTGTGGTGCATCCTCATATGATTTGTGATCCATGCTGGCTTACGGTAATGCACCTCGTTCAAGCAGACCTTCGTACTATATACGGTTGCAAATTTTCTGTTCATCATTGAAGTGATTGGCGAAAGGAAACAATGATCGAATCCTATTCGCACGAAAACCTTTTGAATTGGGTCGAATCGGCTAGTGATCCGCAACCGCATGTGCTTATTGTCTCCCTGCCTAAACAAGGGAGGAGCCAGGCATTTCTGCACAAAACTGAGAGGCATGCTCGGGCCATGGCTATGCAATTCCAGTGCTTCGATCCAGATTTAGTCAGCTTTGAATTGCACCGCCCTGCGACACCTGAAGAGGTTGCACGCCCAATCAATGGTAATTTGATGTTCGAAGAGTCGCTCTGACCGAAGCTCAATATTTGCGAAGTGCATACCGCGCAGCCGGGACTAATGCTCTACGAAACCATTCCTTCTCCTTGGCGGCCTGTGCCAAGAGGCGCTTCATAGTCTTTACAGGCTCGGTGATGGTCGTCTGGCTAGCCCACCGGAGTTGGTTCCCGACCTGACGGTAGTAACCAATCCTGATTCGCAGCCCTTCCTTAACATTTTGGAATTTGATGAGATCAACCACGTCCCAATAGTCGGCACCAGACGAACTGTGACCGCTCCAAACGATCACGCGATCCTTCAAGAAACCCCGCTTGTTACCCTTGTTACCGGGGTAGTTGAATGCAACTTTCTTATTAACCGGCTGCATTAATTTCGCTTTGATTTCTTTCTTCGAAAGGCTCAACGGCAGGTCCTCCGTATTGGCCCGGTCTCAGCCGGGCCTTTTTCTTTTGTGGCCCACGCCAGGCGCTCCCTCGCTATGAATTGCTTGAGCCACTTCCTCTGTTTTTTCCGAATTATAGAGTAGCAACCGACTCACGGGGGTTCAGTTGACTTCCTCGCTTATGCGGCGCACCTCGCAGGGTGTCACCGCGAATCCCCGCGACTTGCGCGGTGTGAGGGAGCTGCTTTTCCATTTCTGGCAGCTCCTGTTGCCAGGATATCAGTTTTGGGCCCACAAATCTGCTTACGAGGAGAACCACTATGAAAAAATTTGGCAAAATCCTTCTGATTGGTTTGAGTTTCGGTCTGGTCACCTTTACCATAGGCTTTTTGACTAACCCTCCAACGCCAGTCCAGGCTTCGCCTGGGCCAGCGCCCGTCACGGTTGTGAACACTCCCCTGCCGGTACAAGGTACCGTCAGCGCAAACGTCACCAACACCGTACCCGTGAACGTCGCGAACTCCACTCTGCAGGTACAGGGAACCGTCAATGCCTCCCAGAACGGCGGTTGGACTGTTGGCGTCAACAACCTCCCCGCAATACAAAACGTCAGCTTTAACGGCGTCGCACAGCCTGTCTCCTTTTCCAGTACACCCACCACACCGCTTTTTACACGCGACGTGGACAATCCTGTACGTCAGCCCGTCTTCGGGAGCTGCGGCGCAACCAATCAGGTCCCGGTGAACGGCTTTGTGTCATGTGATATCAGTTTTATTTCCCCCACATCTTCTTTTTCTTCTGTTCCCGCCGGACAACGGCTGGTCATTGAATTCGTCAGCGGGGAGGCGGACGTACCGACGGGATTCAAGCCTTTAGAGTTTGGAATCAGGACAAGTCTAGGCAATGCATATACAGACGTTGATTTCGTCACAACGTTCATAGGAACATCAACCATTAATGGGATTCCATTGGACGAGTACAAAGTCGGCCAGCAGACACGGATATACGAAGACCCAAACGCTACCGTACATGTGGAAGTATTCGCATCCGACACAAACTATAGTGATCCATACTCAGTTTCCGTCACCGTAACCGGATACCTCGTGAATGTCCCGTAATCTCTCTAACGTGAGGGGGAGGATGAGGTTGCGGTTCCATCCTCCCTCATATTCAAGAAGAGAGGGAATCGAACGCCGAAATAGGCAGTAAGCAGGACCGCGCAGCGTTGGATAGGGGTTGGCCCGACCGTCGATTCCTCTAATGACTATGGTTCCCCCGATCCGACGATGGATTGAGGACACCCGCTGCAGCAATGAGAGGGCCGAAGTTCCGGGCAGCGAAGGCAAAAGGGAAACACGAGCGCTGCTCTTTGACCAACGTCGCGGTCCCACAACGCTTGGGAAAGAGGACTAACAATGGCGGTGGAAGACTTTATCGTTGGTTATAGACCGTATGTTTGTTTGAGATGCTAGCGAACTGCCATCTTCTGCGCCATGTGCAGCAGGAGCTTGCGGTGTTTCTCATCGGTTTTACCCAATATGCGGCGAAGCTTGCTCAGATATCGCGCTTCTTTTCCCGAGCTGCCCCATGCCATTCCGTCAGACGACTTTCGCTTTAATAGATTTGGCACTTGAGGAGGCTCGTTGCCCTCGTAGAAGAGTTGATAGAGTGGGACCTCGAAAGCACGCGCCAGCTTTTCCAACGTCTCAACAGCAGGAACGGTATGACCGTTTTCGACACGGGAAATGTAGCAACGAAGTAAGCCAGTGCGCTTTTCAACGTCACCTTGGGAGAGTTTCTTTGCCTCACGCATTTCGCGGAGGCGGTCGCTTATAATCATGGCGGGATTGTTACATTGAGGAGCCTGGAAGGCAACCCCAACGACGGCCTAGCCCCGCTGAAGAACTGCATCACCTTCTTACCAGACCGTGCCATCTGCGCCCAACGGGATTAGACATAGCACAGGAACAAGCACACCGCATTTACTACTACGCGACTTAACCCAAAGAATTTGGCTAGTCCACCTGCTATGCGCGTGACAATTTAATTCAGGTCCCGAGACTACCGCTTCCCAGAAGAGGAAAATATGCGCACCAAAATCCTAGCCCTATTGCTGTGTGTTGCAATCTTGCAGGTTCCATCAGCTGTTGCAAAGGATGATGGCGGTTACAACGTAATGTATGACGGCGGGTCACTACCAGGTTTGAAAGCCGGGAAGAAACTAAGGATGTACATCGAATCGAACGAAATTCGCATCATGGACGGCAAAACTCTCGTCACAACCCTTGTTCCTTCCACAGTCCAGGAAATCAGCTATGGCCAAGACGTGCATCGACGTGTCGGCGCAGCAATTGGCCTCGCGGTTGTGTCCTTGGGGATCGGCGCGTTAATGGCGCTCACGAAGTCGAAGAAGCACTACGTCGGTTTGACCTGGGCGACTGGCGACGCGAAGGGTGGCTTCGCCATGCAATGCGATAAAAATGATTATCGCGGTGTCCTCGCCGGGCTTGAAGGCGTTACCGGCAAAAAGGCCGTGAACTCGGACGCAATGACCGTGAAGAACTAGCCTCGATGCAAGCTGGAATTGAATCGAGGTTATGCGCTAGATTGAATTCGTGGAGGACGCCAGTGAGACTAGCCTCTTCGACATTACTTCTTCTTTTCCTTGCCGTGTCTTCAATGGCGCAAGATCCGGCGCCCCAAAATTCCGAAGCCAAGAAACCAGACCCTCCAACCAAGAGACTCTTTATCGCGGATTACGTTATCGGCGGTGCGGTCGGTTCGGCTCATACAGACTCAACCGGCAATACTTACGGAAGCGCCGCAGTAGTAGGCCGGAACATCTCGCTAGAGGCGACAGAAGGGTTCATGAAGAAGTGCCCGGCAGTCACGGTGACCAATGACCGCGATGCTGCCGACTATATCCTGCGACCTAACAAGGGAAGTTCGACGCTATACAAAAAGAATGGGGACGTTGTTTACGTGTCTCACGCCAAAGTAAAGGTATCTAACCTAGTCAAGGACGTTTGCGGTTACATCCAATCGCATCCTTAGAGAAAGATCGTATTAATCCACTGAATCTTTAGATTTCCTCAACCGTCCCGTATCTATCCGTACGCGATTTTACGCGCCACAATCACTCCTAGAGCGGCTTGACGATAGGCTGAGCATTTCTGGAAACAATTATCTGACTTTTCAGGATAAGAAACCCTTCGCTGCTTCCGGGAACACTCAAATATTCGCGCACTTGGTCAGTGCCCAATTGAATCGTATCGCGTGTGCGAAGGTTATGAAGTTCGAGTCCCTTGCTTGACGCACTCCAAACAATCCACGTGTCATCGATGCGCCTCAATTCTCCTGTGCTTGAATCGAGTGTGATCGGGCGAACCTTTACGGGGGTGTATTGCAGTTCCGATAATTTCTGGTTGTTCACGATTGTTCCCCTAATAAGCGCGGGAGCAATGTCCAGAGTCGCCTTGCAGAGGTCACCGCGACTGCCTGGCTTTCATGACACCGATACGCAGAGCAAACGAGCAAACTCTTGGATGCCGTTTCGATTTAATTTATTTTGTGTAAGCAAATCGACGAGTTCAGACTCTAGAAGAATATAGCCCTCGACCACAAATGCCACGTTCTTAGCCCGGAATGGACCATGGAAAGCAATCCCCTGAATTTTGAGTGAATTCAAGGCAGCATCAATGGACACAGGTGCAAAATTGTCCCCGGCATTCACCATGACTGGCCTCCAGCGAATATCAAATCTGTCGAACTCGCCCGCTGGTCAGAAGAGAGGGTAACAGGCAGAATGTGTCAATCTTCGAGATAAGCTAGGAAAATGATATTCTGTGCTGAGGTTGTAAAGACGTATTTATGCTTACGTAATTTCCCGTACGCAATTCTGCTTGCGAATAAAGACGATCAAAATCTAGCGATTCCGTTTCCTCATCCTACTGTGTGCCTAGTAACTTCCGCAATTTCGCCTTCCTGGCTTGCTGCGCCGGAGACGCCGCGCCCTCTTTGACCCATTTCAGCAGCTTGGGCACATCTACAACGTGGCGTGTAGGCTCCTGGTGAATTTCTACCTCGACTCGCTGTATCGTTTCATCTGCATTCGATTCCCATCCAATATCTTGCAAGCGGCTCAATCCGCGAAGGACGGCTTCATATAACGATTCGGCATAGACCTCAACGCTGTGTTCGGTGTTGTGGCAGTCCTTCAAACGGACAATGCACTTGCTGATTGACATGATGAACTCGGAAATTGGATTAGGGTAGGAGAAGCGGGGACAGCAGTTTACATTCTGTTGTTCCACAAATCCATAAAGTTTTGCCGTCGCCGGGCCACGATTCGGCACTTGCCCGGTTAAGCGTTTACCAAGCACTAACTCGAACATGCCGACCTTGGCTCACCACGAAACGGCTGTGACAGAATGGAGCTGTGAAGAGAATAGTTCGATTCATTTGGGTGTTGGCAGCGAATGCCTTTGTTGCCTGGTTCACGATTCTGCGGCTCCGCGCGGCTCTATCTACCCGCGAGACGCGGGACGCTGAGGTGTGGCTGCAGATACTTTTGGAGGTCATCGCTCCGACGCTCGGCTTCTTGCTCGAAGGCGTGGGACGGAAATCTGCGAAGTGGGTAAACATCGGTTGGCCAACCGTCGCGGGCATTTTTTGGTTGGCGGAGGCATTGTGGTGGCATTCAGACCCCTTCTTCGGCGTTTTGCTCATTCTGAGTCTTGCAATGTTCACGCTCGGCGGATTGATGGCATTAGTATACCGACCAACTAAACCGGTGGACGAGCCACGACCCGGTTACGGCGTTAGTCAGACTTAGCCCGCGAGCTGTCCGAGCTGTCCCTCTTCGTGTCCCTCTTCGTGTCCCTCTTCGTTGACTTGCCACTGACCACGACCTAAGATGTGCGCCAAATGGCGGACTCCCACACGTTGATCGGGCAGACCGTCTCCCACTACCGCATCGTGGAAAGGCTTGGCGGAGGCGGGATGGGTGTGGTCTACAAGGCGCAAGACACGCGCCTCGACCGATTTGTTGCGCTCAAATTCCTCCCTGAAAACCTTGCCCAAGACCGCCAGGCATTGGAACGTTTTCGGCGTGAAGCCAAGGCCGCATCGGCCCTTAATCACCCTAACATCTGCACCATCCATGACATCGGGGAAGAAAGCGGCCAAGCATTTATTGCCATGGAGTTTCTGGAAGGCGCGACGTTGAAGCACGGCATCGCCGGACGTGCCATGGAACTGGAAACCCTGCTCTCGCTTGGCATCGAGATCGCCGACGCGCTCGACGCCGCGCATGCCAAAGGAATCGTTCATCGCGACATCAAGCCCGCTAACATCTTTGTCTCTGATCGGGGCCGCGCCAAAATCCTCGACTTCGGCTTGGCCAAACTGTCTCCCAATCCAGTATCAGGAACGGAGCCGACCGCAGCAACCCTCGACATAGACGAGCATCTCACCAGCCCCGGTATGGCTCTGGGCACAGTCGCCTACATGTCGCCAGAGCAGGTGAGGGCTAAGGAACTGGACGCACGTACGGATTTATTCTCGTTCGGCGCCGTCTTGTACGAGATGGCGACGGGGGCACGGCCATTTCATGGGGAAAGCACGGGGGTGTTTTTTGAGTCCATTCTAAACCGAGAACCATTATCCCCGGTGCGCCTCAATCCTGATGTGCCGCCAGAACTGGAGCGCATCATCAGCAAGGCGCTGGAGAAAGACCGCAAGTTGCGCTATCAGAGTGCTGCCGACATCCGCACGGACTTGCAGAGGTTGAAACGCGATTCGGAATCGGGCCGTGCTGCCGTCGCAGCGGCCGAGACGAGTTTGAAGCCCGCTCCAAAATCCACTCGGTTCCGAAGGGTGGCGGTCACTGGCCTCGCAGTCATGGTCATCGGGATGGCAGTGGGTTGGTTGTTCCACTCGCGCAGGGCACATGCGTTGACTGACAAGGACACGATCGTCCTCGCCGATTTTGCCAACAGTACGAGCGATGCAATCTTCGACGACACGCTGAAGACGGCGCTCAACGTGTCCCTGCGGCAGTCGCCTTTCCTTAATGTGCTCTCCGACAGCCAAGTGGCGAAGACCTTGCAAGAGATGACCCGTCCTGCGGACACGAAACTCACGCCCGCGGTGACCCGCGAGCTTTGTCAGCGGGCGGGGAGCAGGGCTTACATTGCGGGAACGATTGGCAGCCTGGGCAGCGAATATGTGCTGGGGCTGAAGGCGCTGAATTGCCAGAGCGGAGACATGCTGGCGCAGGAGCAGGTCACGGCGGCGTCCAAGGAAAAGGTGTTGGACGCGCTGGGCGAGGCGGCATCCAAGCTGAGGGGCGAACTAGGCGAATCGCTGGCGACGGTGCAGAAGTTTGATGTTCCGCTCCAACAGGCCACGACGTCTTCGCTCGATGCTCTGAAAGCGTACAGCCTCGGAAGAAAAGCGTTTCGCGAGAAAGGCAGCGTTGCAGCTCTGGCTTACGATCAACGTGCCATCGAGCTTGATCCGAATTTTGCCATAGGCTACGAGGCAGTGGGCGTTGACTACTTCCGACTCAACGAGTTCCTGCGGGCTAGGGAATGCTCCACCAAAGCATTCCAGTTGCGGGAGCATGCCAGCGAAAGAGAAAGGCTGGAGATCACCGCCGCCTACTACCTTATTGTTACTTCGGAGGACGACAAGGCGAACCGGACGAATCAGGAGTTGATTGAGAACTACCCCAGAGAAACTGACCCTTATTATGCTTTGGCCTTTCAGTGGGCGATAAGTGGGCAGTATGAGAAAAGCGCAGAGGTCCTGCAACAAGCCGTGCGCATGGCACCCGAGGATGGAGGTTTGTACGTGGGTCTCGCCGAATACAACCGTTACTTGCAGCGGTTCGACGAGGCGAGGCAGAACCTCCACGAGGCGCAGACGCGAAAACTGGATGATAACCGCCTCCACGGTGAACTCTACCGTCTTGCCTTTCTCGAAGGAGACTCCGCTGGTATGGCGGAACAGCAACAGTGGTTTGCGGACAAGCCCGAGTATGAGAACGAAGGACTGCAGAACGCGTCCAACGCCGAGGAGTATGTCGGGCATCTGGGCAAGGCACGGGAACTGACCAAGCGGGCTGTCGACTCCGCAGTCCGAACTGAAAACAAAGGATCGGGGGCACTGTATGAGGCGGCTGCTGCTCAGCGGGAGGCTGCCTACGGCTATGCTGCAGAAGCTCGGCAGCTAGCGGCAGAAGCTTTAACGCTGGCTCCCGGGAATCAAGGGGCGGAAGAGCAAGCCGCACAAGCATTTGCCATGGCAGGCGATACGACACGGACCGAATCCTTGGAACAAGACTTACGGAAAAACGGCGGCTGGGTGGTCCCTGCTGTTCAGGCGCAATTGGCGCTGCACCGAAAGAACCCGTCTTTGGCTCTGAATATCCTGCAAGCTGCTTCGTCCACCGAACTGGGCTTGAGCCTCCCAGCAGCAGCACCCCTCTATCCGGTGTATGTGCACGGAGAGGTGTACTTGGCGACCGGACAGGGCAGTGCCGCCGCCGCCGAGTTTCAGAAGATTCTCGACCACAGCGGGATCGTCGTGAACTGCTGGACGGGAGCGTTGGCGCATCTGGGCCTGGCGCGTGCCAATGCCTTGCAGGCGAGAACCGCGCAGAGCGCGGATGCCGATGCCGCCCGCGTCCGGGCGCTCGCTGCCTACAGAGACTTCCTCACGCTCTGGAAAGATGCCGACCCCGACATTCCCATCCTCATCGCTGCCAAGGCCGAATACGCGAAGCTACAGTAGTTTCTTGTGAAATTGCGCGAACAAACCTTGTCAGTGCCGGCACGCCTTACCGGACATTGCAAGTGGAAATCGCACCCGGAAGCACAATCCTCATTGTTCTTGCTCCACATCTGCTCGACTTTTGGGCGTTTTGGATTCACGGCTCGGAGAGCCTAGCGTTCACACCAATTGCGTAGCAAACGCCAATGCCCGGTTCGCCTCTGTTCTACTTGCAGTCGCCCCACATGTCCTGTGCCGCCACGATCTGCCAAGCGCCGTTCCGTTTAAGCCATGTGTCTGTCCATATTAGGCTTCTGGTGCTCTCTTTTCCGTCGCGCGATCTCCTGGTGGCGGTTTCATGTCCATAGACCAGGGCTGTGTTGTCTCCGAAGAAGTGGACCTTCGCATCGTCTAAGTGGCAGTCCCGTGCCTCAGTCTTCGAAGTTCTCGATTCCTCGACAGCTTCCTTCTTTGAGTAACGCTTTCCATCGGGAGATGTACCTTGAAAATCATCAGCGAGAATGTCTTGTACGATCAAACTGTGTGTGCAAGACGCTTCTGCCCATTGACGTTCCATGTCGATAATAGATTTAGCGGTTTGGTCGTCGGTCCCCGCCCATTTTCCCTGTTGTGCATTGGCCGCAACGATGACGAAGAGTGCCGCCCCTATGAATCCCAACGTTGCAATGAATTTCATGTTCATTCTCCCGAGTGCTCCAGTTCACAGGCTCGTACTATATCAGGCTTCCCTTGCGTGCTCTTTGACCACGCTTCGAGCGTCTTTGTCCTCACGTAGTCCGACAAACTTTGAATGCCTCAAGCGGTTGCCTTCGGTCCATTCTAAAAATTCAATTTGAGCGACGGCCTCGGGACGAAGCCAAACACAATCCTTCATTTTCTCGGCAGTGAGATTTTCGCCCCATCTCGAAGGATGCTCGTCTGGCAAGTTTGCAAATGGCATCGTGGAAGAGACGAGGCCGCGTATCTTCTCAAAGACTTGGCGACGTGATGCGGGAACAAATCCGCTTCGCACCCGAGCAACGTAGACCAAATCCTTGCCTTGGTAATAGCCAACAATGAGTGAATCGAAGCCGTGCGGTCCCGGTATGTAGCCGCCGATTACCAGCTCCTGCCCTCGATTCACGCGGTATTTGATCCATGCGCCTGTGCGCTTTCCCGGCTGGTAGACACTGTCTTTGCGCTTCCCGATAACGCCTTCAAGCTGTTGCTGGCGCACAGCGGCAAGCATGTCACTCCCTGGAACGTCGAACTGTTCGGCGATTCGGATGCGCCCCGAGGCGAGCTTCAAGGACTTCAGTAGCTTTCGGCGCTCGACCAACGGCAGCTTGGTAAGATCGCGGTCGTTGCAGATGAGAAGGTCGAAGATGAAATAGTGAATACGGGATGCTTCGCTGCGGAAATTTTGGAGCAGATTGAAGTTCGGTCTGCCTGACTCGTCGAGAGCGACGATCTCACCATCGACGACCGAACCTTCGGGAAGTTCGGCAAGGGCTTCGACGATAAGTGGGTAGTGGTGGTCGAAGGATTTGCGTCGGCGCGAAAATAGGCTAACGCGGCCATCAGATTTGACGGCAACAGCGCGGTAGCCGTCCAACTTAATTTCGTAAATCCAATCGTGGCCGCCGAGCAGCTTTGTAACGGGAGCGCAGTCCATTGGCTCGATGAAGTCGGCTTTTCTTCTCGGGAGTGCTGTCATGTTCGTCCGAACATGCCAAGACTTAACAGGTTTTGAAAGTTCCATGCTAGGCTCTTTGTTCAAAGTCATATTTAGGATAATTGAAGAATGAGCAACATGCTGGCGGTCATTGTCGGTGCGGGAGCCTCAAAAGACTGCGTTGCAGAAGGAAGCATAGCCGAATTCAATACAGACTGGCGACCGCCGCTAACCGCGGAACTCTTCGAACCCCGTACACCCTTCAATAGAATTCTAAACAAGTATTCGAAAGCAAATGCTATATCCGAGATTATCCGCACGAGGATAAGGAACAAAGAGAACTTGGAGGACATTCTAAAAGATTTAATGTCTTCTGGTAATCTCCAGGTAACGAAACAAGTGTGGGCGGTCACGTTTTATCTCCAAGAATTGCTCTGGACCGTTAGCGAGAACTTTGTAATTTCTGGCGGAACAAAATATGACACCCTCATTCAAAGACTCCTGACTTCTAAGGTCGAGCAAATTCTGTTCTTCACTCTAAATTATGATTTATTCCTAGATCGGGCGATTTCGAATTTCGACGACGTACGATTTCTTTCTATGGACGACTATTGCCCTGCAACTAAGAAATGGTCTCTGATTAAGGCCCACGGTTCTGTCAATTGGGGGAGGCAATTGCTGAACGGACTTTCTAATAGACAGGAGCCTGATCTACTTCTCGGATCACTACAAAGTGAGCCGAATCTCTCAACGGAAGTGGAGGTCTTACGTGTCCGACTTTCCGATGTTCAAAATTATCAACGGTCTATTGATAACAAGCCGCTGTTCCCCGCGTTAGCCCTTCCTGCGACCGGAGAGAAAGATTTCGTTTGCCCAAAACAGCACTTGGAGAAGACCGAGAAGTTCCTCGCTGACTGCAAGAATTTTCTATTCGTGGGTTTCAGCGGATTGGACCCTCATATCCTTGAGCTTTTTGCAAAATCGTCCGCAATCGAGAGGCTCGTGATCGTGAACGGATCGAAAGCGGCTGGCGATACGTTGAACACCAAGCTCTGTTCGGTGAACAGTGAATTTAAGTCTGCATATTTTAGGCGCTCGGGCGCTTTAGTGTTTGCCGGGGGCTTCCGTGCTTTCATGGAAAGCCCAGATTTTAGCGAACAATTCTTAACCTGAGAATCGATGATAATGAGCGAACAACAAACTCCAGGCTCAAGAATGCCGCGTATGGTGATCCTTGAGTCAACTGCCTTATTTCAACTCGGGTCTCTCTTTGAACATGTTGATTTTGCAGACCTTCTCGAATGGAAGAAGCTGTTGAAGTTCGATACCGCAGTATCTCACGCTAGTTGGTTAGAATTCCTCAGGCAGAGAAAAACTCAAGTGCTTGAGTGCATCAACAAGGTTCAGCAACTAAGGTCTTCTCTGGAAAAACTAGGGCAAGACCCTACTGATCTCAAGGCTATCGAAGATCGCCTGGGGGTCCTCGACAAAACCCTCGCTTCGGTCTATGAGAAAAAGCTCTCGGATTTGGGGATACGTATACTGCCACTGGCAAAATGTGATGTAGAACGCCTCTTGCAAATGTCTATTGAGAACGTTCCGCCGTTCGAGCGTTCGCGCGAAAAAGGGTTTCGCGATTCCCTAATTATGTTTTCGATTCTTGAAGCGATAAAAGGGCGTCCGGACCTGAATGCGTTCGTTGTCTCCGAAGACAAACTTTTCACCAAAGGGATACTTGCTAAGCAGTCTGAATATGGCACCGTCGTCAATGTGGTTGAAGATATTAAGAAGGTTAACGTACACATTGTTGGACTAGTTGACGAAGCTGTGCGCTCTCTGCAAAGTAAGCAAAAACAGGAAGCAACAAAACTCCTGTTGAAGTATCGACCTGTGATTGAGAGAGCAGTTCAGAACATTCGAGAGTTTTCAACCCTTGAGATACCCAATACATTGTTCGGCGGCACTGTTGAACGTATTCTGTCTTTCGAATTCAACGACGTGAATTCAGCAACCTGGAAAACTAGAACGGAGAACTCTGCAACAATATTGTTTAGCCTGAAATGCACGCTAACTGCGCTTGTAGGCCCGCCTTTTTGGGAGTTTGTAAACAGGACTCGATACCAGGTTGGAGGTGGAAGCACAATGCTAACGCCTACGAACCAAGACCCGAAAGAAACAAAAATGGAGAAAATAGTTTTCGGAGTGGCGGAATTTACGAAAAAGAATGGAGACCTAGAACTCGTACGTCTGCGTGTCGATCAAAGCCTGCCAACAGAAGACTTGGCTCAACTGATGACAACCGATTAAGCGAGACTCATGGGGCGCCCAAACTTGCAGCCTTTCTCAATCTCTCCTCACAGAGTTTTGTGAAGTTGGGAATGAGGTCGGCAACGCGATTATAGCTTCTCTCGAACAGCTGCAAGGCGATATCTAGATTGCCAGTGCCGATGACCTTCGTACCGTCAGGCTCCCGGATATTCTGTCCGAAATCAGCAGCCCCTTTTTCTTTGTCAAATTTGCAATACAGATAAACTGTACCGGCCCAATTAGGGTGAGCGTATTCACTCAAATATCCGTACTGGCGCTTGAATCCAGCTATATCCTTCTCCACGCTGTCGAGAAACTTCCCAATTCTGACGGGCCGCGGCATGATGGCCTCGCCTGTCTCGGGATCAGTAGGCGGATCGGTCGCCATGCCCATACTCATCTTCATCAGGTAATCATCAATATCCCTGACCTCATCGGACTCCACGGAGGCTTCGACTTTCCCGCACAAGTACCACAAAGCAGCACTGGTTTCGACAGCGGCCCGTGTCAACACAATTGCGGCTGCGAATCTGTCTTTCTCGAATTCCTCGAACGCGGCGCGGCCCAATTCTGCCATTCTCCAGGCGAGTGCTTCTCGATAACCCAAGACTTTGAACGGCAGTTTGGACATCTTCGAGAGAGCCCAACCGTCAACCCGTTTCGGCAGGTTAGATTCAAGTAGCTCCAGGTTCTTACGAATTTCATCCATCAATGACGCGACAGGCTTTTCCATTGTCGGGCACCACTTCCTTATTCTACGGCGCAAAGGGAACAATCTGGTGAAAAGCTAGGCTTCCTCGATCCAGTAAAGTAGGGAGGGTTTGATGCCGAATGGCTACCTCTTTTCACACCCTAAGAGTGAAACGGTTTCAGGATGAAAACGAACGCTCGATAGAACTCAGAAAGACAATGGAAGGGCAAGTAGAGCCACTACTATTAGTCGTGGCAACATAGGCACCAAGAATAACCGATAAACTGGACGAGTTGTGAGTTCCAGTCGAACATCTGTGTACCCGGATAAGGAGAACGCCGCAGATGTCCTCGCTCAAAGTGAATCAAATAAGAACCAAGCTCCGCGGGATGTTCGAATCACACCTCGATTTGAAGGATATATCGGCAAAAGATCAGGAGCGTGAAAACAAAATTCTGAGCCGATGCTTGGCCGCACTCGCCATTTATATGCAGACTGGTTGCACCGAGAAGCAAGCAGCGGAGTCCGTGTGGGACGGAGGAGGCGACAACGGCATTGATGCCGCATACTTTGATCCTGCGGAATCAACGGTTGTTTTCGTACAGTCCAAATGGATCAACAAAGGATCAGGTGAACCGGAGGCGAAAGAGATTGGAGCGTTCATTAAAGGAGTGAAAGATGCGATAGAGCAGGACGCTTCAGAGTTCAGTGCGCGTCTACAAGGACGACTGAGTGACATATTGCTAAGACTCGGAATACCAGGAACATTCGTCCACCTTCTACTGATTTCGACAGGCTCAAGCCAACTCGCAAGACCAGGGCAGTCGCACGTCGATGGCCTTCTGAATGAACTTAACGAAAATGATCCAGAACCTATTGCGTCCGCTCAAATCTTGGGATTGAACGAAGTCTATTCTGGCCTCGCCAAAGACCCCCTCCTGGGCAAGCTTAACCTTGATGCAACGATTCTCGATTGGTCCTTCATCGCCACACCATATCCGGCCTATTTCGGTTTGATCGATGGTCTTCAATTGAAAGATTGGTGGAAAAAGCACGGTCGAACTCTGGTGTCTGGAAACATCCGTCATTCATTAGGCGCGACTGATGTGAACAACGAAATCAAACAGACCGCCACAAATGCTCCTGAGCGTTTCTGGTACTTCAACAACGGCATTACGTTGGTAGCTGATGTAGCAGACAAAGCACCTGCGGGAGCGGCATCACGGTCGGCTGGAGTTTTCTCCTTCAAGGGCGCATCTATTGTGAATGGGGCTCAAACTGTTAGCTCACTCGGGAAGGTCGATAACGACACTTCGTTAGGTACTGTGCGTGTGCCCGATCCGAGTAATACTGCTAAAGACAGCACCTACCGGCTTCGGCGGTGAAGTCACTAGAACAAACAACCTACAGAATCGCATTGAACCACGAGACTTCGTGGCACAAGACCCAGAGCAAACGCGGCTCCGACAAGAAATGGCGATTGAAGGTATTGATTATCAGTTTGTCCGGAGTGAGGAAATAAACCCAACTCCGAAGTCTTGTGAACTGATTGAGGTAACAACCGCGCTCGCCTGTGCTTCAGGTGACCCGGCGCTCGCTGTCCAGGTTAAAGCAGGAATAGGACGATACTTCGCGGACCTCTCCAAGCCTCCCTATAAAGCCATCTTCAATCCTTCGACCAGCGGAGCGAGAGTCTTTAATTCAGTTTCTGTGCAAAGGCTAGTCGATGATTGGATTGAACGAAAGAAGCGCACACTATTAAAGAAGAGCGGAGTGTCTTGGGGAGTACTCGTACATGGAAATCGTATCCTTTCTGCCGCTGTCTTCAACAAATTCGATAATGTCAAGTTGTCTCAATCCATCGGCTCGTTCTCCAAATCCGTCGATGCTTCGATAATCGACAAGACGTGTGAGACGATATACGGGAAAATGGTGACCACAATCCAAACACACTATGAAGGCAAATTCCTTGCCGTGCTGTTCAAAAACCAAGCGTTGAGCAAACATGTGTTTGATCTTGCTATCGCTTGACGGAGCGGCTCGTGTCACAACACAACCAACCCAATGATGACCGAAACAAAGGAGAGACATGCTACGAAAAATTCCGGGAGCACTGCGTCGAGAGGCACGACCTGCGGGAAACCGATACGAACGCTCAGATTTGGGTAGATTTCAAAGAGGGTACGCTGACGCTGTGGAAGGATGAATAGCGGAGCGTTTATTGGGAGGCAGCATGCACACACGTTCAGTTATCCTGCTGACGTTTGTTCTTTTCCTCGCGGCCCCAACGCAACCGCAAGCGACAACCGACCAACCGTACGAATTGAAGGGTGAGGCTCCGGGCACAACGCTGAAGCAATTCAAAACCAACCACAAACATGCAGAGTGCTCCAATCGTACTGTCCATCAAACCAGTTGTCGCGTCTATGAGGGTGTCTCGTTCGCGGGAGTGACTTCTACTGTGTTTAAGGGTTGCGCGTTAGTTGAGTGCAGTGCCCAAGGCATTTTGGCGAACTTTGTTGATGGTCGGCTGGTGTACCTCATGTACGGCGTAAACCCCGCCGCTTCAAAGCAGATCATCGGAGTGCTAAAGACAAAATTTGGCGAGCCAGCAGAAGCCACCGAAAGATCAGCGACATGGAGGAATTCAGTCGCGTACTTGAGTGTTTCAGAGACTTCCATAACGGGGAGCGATGGCCACGTCCGAAACATTGCAACTAGCGTTGTTTCGGCACTGAATGACAGCGGTCAAGCAAAGGACATCTAAAGATTCGGCAGTCCAGTGGAGTTGTGGGACCGGGCGGGACTTTAGCCGAAATTTCTGGTCGTCGAAGCGCAGGAAGCTACACGCGGCGGCGTAGCAACGGCGTCCTATGCGCGATGCCTGACGAAAACGTAACTAAGACATCGGCACGCTAAATAAAAATATCGTAGGGATCGATCTCGCCAAGGTTGAACCAGCCGTCAAAAGGCTAGGTGCAAATTGGTGCAAATTGCATTAAGAATTGCATTAACGAGCCCTACCGCGACCTCATCAGACCTCACCTAAACTTGCATTAAGTCCCGTCGTTTCAGTCTAAGTGCTTTGTTTGGAATGTACTGGACTGCCTTGAAAGGGCTACGTGCTAACCGTTGCACCATAGCGCCACATTTTGTTGCGGTTGCGACTTTACTAGGATACGGGAAATAGCGTGCTCTCACAAGCAGGCGTATCGCGCCATCTAAAATGTAACCAGAGGGGACAACGTCGCGCCATTTAAGATGTAACCCGAGACAAAGAAGATTTGGGGAGGGTTCATTTGGGGCGCAAGGGGAAATGGGAGTATTTCCG
>Ga0307474_10000320_pt1 | contig 35463 bp, 44 predicted proteins | sample atmos_gasesECM1C_2_FD_203312 | JGI IMG/M metagenome (GOLD analysis project Ga0307474, IMG submission 203312) | Hardwood forest soil microbial communities from Morgan-Monroe State Forest, Indiana, United States - atmos_gasesECM1C_05 | ecosystem: Environmental > Terrestrial > Soil > Temperate... | reverse complement strand
GGCGATTGACAGTTCCGGATTTGAGAGCGCATTTAGCTCGGAAGTAAGTGCAACTTTTTTGTCCAATCCGTTGGCGCCGGCGGGTGTAACAGCAACCCCTAAGTAATTCCATGACTCCAGCCGATTTCAATCCGTTCATTGAGAAACTGGCGAGCGACTTGGCTCGCGCTATCGAGCTTGCGGAGGGCGGCAATATTCCCGGCACGCTGCCCTTCCGCATCCATAATCCGGGTGACATGGAACTTGGCGATAAGGGATGGGGAACCGAGCAAGGTAAGACCATTTACTTAAAAGCGGATTGGAATGCCGAGTGGCAGGATCACACGGATGGATGCTCGGCCTTGCGCCGGGAATGTCTCGCCATTCTTACCGGAGGGTCCGGCGTTTACAGCGTCGATGATACTTTTCTCGAGCTTGCCGGTGGGCATGACGGCAATCACGGCTGGACCGGCGGTGACAATCCGGGCGCGTGGGCAAAGATCGTGTGCGCAAAACTGAATGTAGAGACCATTGAAACGCTCGCCGAATGGGTTAAATCTCAAATCGATGAGCAGGGGGAAACCGCATGAGCACCGATACAATGATCCACCTGGCCGAGATCGTTGTACTTGGTTTGCCGCTCTGGTTTGGGGTCGTACGTTTTTTTTTCATTTTCCGCGAGTATCCGCCTCACGTCCACGAAAGCGATGGAGTGATCCGATATCCTCGGGGGTACGAACCAGGCACTACACAAAGAATTAATGGAAGGGACATTAAACCTTGAATCCAAAACTTAAATTCTTTCTCATTGTCAGCGCGAAACAGGCGGTTGGCGTGGTGCTCGGGAACTCCGGACTTATGGCGGCCTTTCCGAATTTATTTAATTTCCATGATCGCGCCGGAATCATCGCCATCCTCAAAGCTACGGCCATCATCATCGCCACGGCGGAAGGCAAAGTCTGGATTCCCAAACTTGCAGAATGGGCAGCCTCGCCAACCTTGCCGCCCGCTGGGGATACGCATGCTTGAAGATGATGCCCACGCGCTGTGCAGGGTTAAACTGGAAGTGGCCGTTCATAATGAACGTTTTGCTGCTACAGCCATGGCCCTGGTACTCGCCGAGAAACTTGCCGCTGCGGACAAGAAGCTGATCTTCGCCCTGATCTTCGGGATCGCGGGATGGATTTTCGCAATTGCCATGATGATCAAGAAATAACCTGCCATTCTTAAAATAAGACAATACCTTAAAATAATAATACTTTACATTCTGTTATCATCTGGTATCATTGTGTTCATGGAGGATGTAGCAATGACCGATGAAATGACGCATACAAGGGTCCTGCTTTCCACGCTGGAACAGTACCGTGAATGGGCCAAAGAGGAAGGCAGGCACATCAGCTATCTGATCAATGAGGCATTAATCTCTTACCTCAAGAACAGAAAGAAGGCGAAATCATGAACATCATCGAACTGAGATCGTGGGCGGATCGCTGCGAAGCGGAAGGCCGCACAGCGCAGGCAGTCTTCGTTAGAAACATAGCCTGGGAAATTGAGCATGGCGCTACCTGGCTTGAAGTGATGTCGCCGATCAACATTCCTCTGGATGGAAAGGAGCCAAACTAATGAGCGCGGCAAAAGCGGGAATAGTGGAAGTGAAAATCAGTTACGATCGGGCAAACCAAACGCAGCTTGCGGCGCAGGCTCCAGAACTCTCGCGCAGACTGACAACGATCAAGATCACGGATCAGGCGGACATCGATCGCGCAAACGAAATCATCCTTCATTGCAAACAATGGATTGACTCGGTTGACCGGATCATGAACCCGGTTCGGGATGCCACGCACAAGGCATGGAAAGCGGCAATCAAGGCTCAGGATGAATTTAAAGAGCCGGTGCTGAAGCCTATGGCCGCGCTCAAGGTTGCCGTGACGAACTTCATTGTGGCAGCCGAGGAAGAAAAGAAAAGGAAGCAAGCGGCGGCGGATGCCGAACAGGATCGCCTGAACAGGATCGAAGCGAAACGCGTGATCGATGAACTGAAGGCGCTCGGGGCAACAAAGGCGGAAATCAGGGAGGCCAGAGAGGAAATCAATTCGGTTGTTGCTCCTATTATTGCGCCGGCCGTGGAAGCCTCGGGCGGACAAAGCATTCGCATGCTTTATTCGGCGGAAGTCACGGACATGAAAGTTTTCTTGAAACATCTAGCCGAGGATGAGTTTCTGCTCCAGATCTTCAAATATAGCCAGGGCTTCACAAAGGCTGTGGAGTCGGTGTTGCGCGATGAGGCCACAAACCGCAAGGATAAATATTCCATTCCAGGGACAAAGTTAGTGAAAAAGCCTTCAGGAACTTGGCGGGGATAGCAGCTGGTCACGTGAATCTTGTTTTGAAAGGAGAAAGCCTATGGAACGCATGCCCGTAAAAAGCAGCCAGATCAAATCAATCGGTTATGATCGCGAAAAGAAGGTTCTTGAAGTGGAATTCAATTCAGGATCGGTCTATCACTACGCGGGTGTTGAACCCGAGGTTCACGCCTCGCTCATGGCTTCGGAGAGCATCGGAAAACATTTCCACGCCAACATTCGCAACTCCTTCCCGTTTCACAAGTTGGAGGCGAAATGAACCAATCCGAGCAGACAAACGAACTGATTGGCGCTCTAGCCAAGGCGCAGCTTGAATTTGGCCCGGTCCACAAGGAATCGGAGAATCCCTACTACGCGTCACGCTATGCGGATCTTGCTGCGGTGATCAAGGCCACGCAGCCAGCACTCGCCAAATATGGCCTTGTCGTGACCCAATGGCCGCTGAACGATGCCCAACTACAAGAAGCGGGGGTGATTAGCGAACTTGCTCACTCGTCCGGACAATGGAAACGCATCGAACTTATGCTTCCGGCGGTTGGCAGGGAGAAGGGCGGCGGCTCGAAATATGATGCGCAAACGATTGGAACTGCAATTACTTACGCGCGCAGATATTCCTATCAGGCCATCATTGGCGTAGCCGCCGAAATGGATGATGACGCGAATTCAATCAGCGAACCTTCCGGAACGCGCGAAGCCGCTCAATCTGTCGCGGATCGGAAGATTGAGGAATACAAGAGCAAAAAAGGCAAGGGAGCCGATTCAACGGCTTCGGCGTCTGCTGTGGCCTCTCAGGACAAAATCCATGCAATCGTGCATCTCGTTGCCTGGAAACAGGGCTTAGTGGCCCTTTCCGGGGCGGGGCTGAACATTGTCCGGTCAGAAATGGACGAGGACGATAAAGCCTTCTTCGGAATCAAGATGTATGACAAGTCCGTATTCTGTCTCGATGAGAAGTTGGTCTTTAAGTTTCAGGACCTATGCGCGCGGTTCAATGTACAAACGAAGTGGAGCGAGCCGGCAAAGACAGTAAAAAATTCCACGCTTCCGAAGGCTGTCATTCCGCCGCCACCGGCTTTTCCGGATCAACCCGCTCCAGCGAAGTCCACCGATCCGATTTTGATTGCGGCCAAGATTGTCGAGAAGGAAGGTAAAAAACCATTCATGCACGTGAAATGGAATGGCCGAGAGCATTCGACCTTCGACAAGGGAATCTGGCCCATCCTTCAGGCGGCGATCGGCAAGCCAGCAATGTTTGAAACGAAGGAGAACGGAAAATATTCAAACATTGCGGGGATTGTGCGCATTGATGGAGTATCCTTTGAAAATTGATCCGGTCCCATCCGTCGAGGATGTGATCACATTTGCGTTACTTGCGGCGGCTGTTTCCATCCTAATGTGCCTGCTGATCGCTTGGCAGGTTTTGTGAAGAAATTATTGAAATGTGCAAAGTCAATACAGTATTCGCTTGACTCCTAGAGTACACTATGGAGAATACGGATGCGGCATCCACTGCCGTGTTCCTGACGAAACCACACTCCTGGGGCCGGGAGCCTTACCTCCCGGCCTTTATATCCCGTAAGGGGGATACCAATTGAGCCATGAAGCCTCAGCGTGGGTTGGACAGAAATCAAAAGCAAAAGGTTCAGAACTTCTTGTTTTGTATATTATTGCCAACCATGCTCATCCTGATGGGACCGGCTCATGGCCATCCATAAAAACTATTGCTGCTGAATCGAAAATGAGCACTCGTGGAATACGTTACATCGTTGAACGCTTAGTAGAACTTGGGGATATTGAAGTTGCACGCAGCAAACACGGCGGCGACAAATGGACTGGCCGCAACGAATACACCATTACTGGAGTGTTGCGAGATGGATTTTACATACCAAAGTGTATCAATGAGGACACAGGGGAAAACTTTGCACAGGCAGACCAGGGGCAGACCAGAGGCAAAGCAGAGGAACGCCAGGGGCAGACCAGGGGCAAATACAGTGCCACTGAATTAGAAGTTGAATTAGAACATAAACAGGAAGAAAGTGCGCCCGGCGCCTGCCCCAAATGCGGAGCAAGGCAAGATCTCTGCATGGGGCATCGGAAGAAGAAAGTAAAATCCTGGCCGCGGCGGTCCGTATACGGGCGGGAAAGGGAGACCCGGCATGTCGAAGAAGTCCGAACGCGAAGCAAGGGAGAGGAAAGAGCAGACCGAGCAAGAAAAGCTCTTGAGATTCTCGACCACCCTGAAAGGATACCTGAACGACTTCGCCCAATATTACCGGCAAGATCCACCAGGTGAGGAATCGATTTTACTTTATCAGATGGGCCTAAGGCATTTAAACGAAGAGGAACTCAAGGCGGCATTCCAAGAGAGCATCCAGAAATGTAAATTCTTTCCAAGCGTGGCCGAGATGCTCGAATGCTTGCGGGAATGGCAGGATCGCCAACCAACGCCGGGAACGGCAGTTTCCTATGAATCGCCGAAAGAGACAGCGAATGACAGGGCCATATGGAATAACTTGCTATCTGAATTTTGGGATGAGCACAAAGCAAAAGATTCAGAGCCTATGCCGGGCATGCGCTGGAACTTTGATGCGGATAAGGAAGACGAAGCCAAGTACGGAAAGGGACGGAAGGAAAGCGGGTGGCGGTCGCGCGAGGAATCTTGGCGAATCGAGCAGGAACAGAATGCCAGGATTAAGGCGCAAAAGCCGTGGCACGCACCAATTTCATTCAGACAGCCAGGGGAGGATTAAGATGACGTTCAATCAAAGTGGGATTCAGCCGAAGCCGTTCAGACCGATGGAGTGGATGTGCCATTGTGGATTGCAACTTATGTCCGCGTGGCTGCCGGCCATCTGCCCACGTTGCAAATGTGGAACTGATTTGGTTCCGAAGGAACTCTTGAGGCAAATTCTGGTCCCTGTCCAAGAATAAGACAATGACTCAACTAGCCAAAAAAGAATTCACGAAGCGCGATGCTGAACTGCGCACGAATCGCCACAAGCGGGACTTTGCCATGCTCAAAAAGGGCTGGCTGCATCTTGGCCGCGAAGTCGAAAAATCAATCGACTTTGGCGTGCCACGGCTGCTTGGCAAGACCGCCCGCGAATGGATGGCTGAAACCTTCGATGAGTCGGCATCCCACATCTATCGTCAATTGCAGTCGTACCGTGCCCTTAAAAGCATTCCCGCTCGCACGCTGGAGGCTATTCCCGAGGCAAACGCGCGTGAACTAGTCAAACTGGCTCAAAAGGACCGCAAAGCCCCGCAAATCGTCTCTAAAGCGGTTTCCCAGAAACCGAAAGAGTTCAAGGAAACCATAGCCAAGATCCGCAAAGAGAAGTATGGTATCGAACCTGACAAATGGAAAACCTTCGCGGTACGTATTCCCGAAGCGGTCTATGATCGGCTCATTGCGGCCCAGGACAAGATGGCGTATGTTCTGCATCTGGATATGAACATCGAGGAAACGCGGCCAGCCAACATCATCACGATTTGGGAAGCCATTGCGCAGCTTGTGAATGGGACGGATGAGAAAATATTGCAGGCGGAAGTGGAGGGAGAATGAGATTTCGCAACTCAATTCGTCTCCACGGACAGGCAATGAGCGATCTTAGGCGACGTGTCTTTGACCGTGACGGAAATTGCTGCGTAGATTGCGGCGGAACGAACTGGCTTGAGTTGTCACATAACATTCCACGCGGATGCGGCGGATCGGATACCGAGGAAAACACGGCATGCCGCTGCCGAGCGTGCCACATAAAATTGGATTTACACGGACAGCCTGGACATTTCTAAGCGCAACGGAAGGCGCGGAATTTCCGATAAGGAGAAATGAAATGAAAATCTATAGACAAGGCGATGTGCTTTTCAAAGAAGTAGCCTCAATCCCGAAAGGTGACTGAGAAGCCGCTCAAAACGGATTTGCTCAATGCGATGAAGCGGCACAACAAAATGCATTACCATCACAATGGTCTGGAAATCACCGTTGTCCACGAATCCGAAAAAGTAAAAGTCAAGCTGCATAAGGATGGCGAGAGTGAGGCACGGGATTAATCAATGCGATCCCTTGAACGCTCGATGAAGATGCTTAGAAAGGAAGGCTGGATCGTGGCGAAAACGGAACACTGGAATCCCTTCGCCAAGATTCGGCAAGATCTTTTCGGCTTCATCGACGCCATCGCGCTTTATCTGCCAGTGGACGGGAAGGGCGGGCAGATTTGCGCTCTTCAATGCGTGAACACACACCTTCCCGAGCACATCGAGAAGATTCTTACGAACGCATCGGCGCAATGGTGGCTCGCCTGTGGCGGAAAGATCGTGATCCACAACTGGAAGCAGCGCAGCAAAAACAAGATAAAGAAATGGCATTGCGAGGTCATCGAAGTTCTGCCCTAGCCCGGTGAGCGGGGGATAAGGAAGAGGGAGAAGCGCACTGAGTGTTTATTACAACGAAATCGACAAGGACAAAGCCGAATGGCTGCGCGAACTGATTCGGCAGGGAGTGGTAGCGCATGGCGACGTTGACACGCGAAGCATTAAGGAAGTCCAGCCGCAAGACCTCGCCGGATACGCCCAGCACCATTTCTTTGCCGGAATCGGAGTGTGGAGCTATTCCCTGCGCCTCGCCGGATGGCCTGATGACCGATCTGTTTGGACGGGAAGTTGTCCTTGCCCCAGCTTCTCAGCGACAGGCAAGGGCGGAGGGTTTAACGACCCTCGTCACCTCTGGCCTGATTGGGCGCGACTCGTCAGCGAGTGCAAGCCTCCAACGATCTTTGGAGAACAGGTTGATGACTCAATTGGATACGGCTGGCTCGACCTTGTTCAAACTGACCTGGAAAGGGAGAACTACGCCGTTGGGAAGGCGGTACTTGGAGCGTGCAGCGTCGGGGCACCGCACATCCGGCAACGGCTGTACATCGTGGCCCACTCCCAAGCTACCGAAGCGTTCGCACGACTTGGCGAAGTTCCTGCGCGAACCGGGACGAACCACTCCAACGGATTTGGAATCCGCGGTGACGTTGGCAGGTTGGAACACGCCAATCTCGAACGACTCGGAGAAGCGCGGCATTCCGATAGTAGGAGCGGGCCTCGCGGGGAGCGTGCATCTGGCGACGTGGGCCATTCCCAAGGCGCGGGACTGGAAAGACACGCAGGGAATGGCACTCACAGCAACGAACCTGGATGGTTCGGAGAGGGACAGGACGGACAGGCTATCAGCACAGTCCATGTTAACGGTTTCTGGCGAGATGCGGATTGGATACTCCGCAAGAGATGGAATCGTGACGATTGGGAATGGTGCCCAACTGAACCCGGCACATTCCCGCTGGTTGCAGGGGCTCCCGCGCGTGTTCTGCGACTGCGCGGTTACGGCGATGCAATCTGTGCGCCGCTCGCGGCAGAGTTCATCAAGGCTGCATGCATGTAAGCGCCCCGCCCCGGAGAACCCCAAGTGAGCGCTGGCGCTGTAGAAAGGGAGGGGCCAAGTCGATGAATCCGATTACGCAACCATTGAGAGATGCTGTCAAGAAGTGGCGCAAGTCCAGCAACCATTACAGCGGACTGTCCACGGAAGAGGTAAATCTTGAACGTCAGGCAGCCTACGAAACGGTGGCCGACGAACTCGAATCCCTCATCCCGGCCATCGAGCGCGACATCGAGGCAGGCGCGGCGATGGCGAAGTTGGTGGCTGACACGATAGACGACTGGAAGAAATGGTACGACCCAGAATTTGAGTTCCTATCGAAGCCGCCCGACTCTTGGACAGCAGATGTGTTACGCACAATGATCCCGCGAATCGCCGAATCGGTACGCGACCTCGCCTCAACCGATGCACTAGCCCAGCACGACGAGGAACTGCTTAGGCCGATTAGGGAGTTGGTGAACTTCTTAGCTGCCGCTTTACAAAAAGTCCATGATATGAACGAAGCTGGTTACCTTTCTTAGTGTGGAATGAATTCAACCAAGCAAATGGTCGAAGCAGCACTCGCCGCACTCCCGACAACGGAGAATGCCAAGTCTGCGGAAAAGTGAGGATGAAATGAATGGCTGCAAAAACTATGGGAACTTGTGGGTCTGTCATCCAGCGAGCCCAAGAGTACAACTTCCTATCGAAAAGAAGCCGTTACATAAACAAGCGGCCAACTCTGGCAGGCAGAAGGGTGAAGCATGAGACTGACGAATCAAGATTTAGCTAACTTGCGGCGCGAGATGCATCTGACGAGCATCGAGCGCGACCTGCTCGACACCATTGACGCTCTCAAAGCCCAACTAGCCGACTCCGCCCAGCGCATCCATGAGGAAGTGGCTAAGGCGCGGCTGGAAGAGGCGGAATGATGGCAAAAGCACGGTATCTGGCCGCACACGGCAGAGTTTGAAAAGTTTCGAGACCGAATGGCCGCCCTCCGCGCCGAGCAAGGGCAGGCGAAAGGGGAAACCAGTGAGCGATGAAATTTATGATAACGCGATTAAAGAAGCCATGATCTTCTGCCCAGGATGTGCGAAGAAAGAGCCTGTTCTGAAGCCAAAACGGTCAAGCGTGGTGGGTCTGGCTGCCGTGCATTCGAGCGGTATGATCTGCATTCCTTGGACGATTCGTGCATTGGTTGCAGAAGCGGAAAACGGACGAGGCCAAGGCAGCCCCAGGTCCGAGCAAGGGCAGGAAAAGTGATGCTACACCTAGCCTTACTTGCTGCACTGCAATTCGCAATGGGTGTTAATCTCTGGACCAATCAGGGCTTCACGATCTCAACGTTCAATGTTGTCGGCTTGGAATTCAGCACCACTGGAGCACCGATCTCCGAATCGGACTCATCCATTCCGCCATTGCGCACACTTTGGATTGCCGGTGATTCCACAAAGACAGGGCTCTCTAGGTTTGTGCTGGTCAATTCCATGACGGATTTGACACCATGTATGATTGGCTGCGGATCACTCAGGCTCACGGCACCCGGAGTGCTGACCTGGATGGCGCCTCCCGATCCACCAATGATTGATTCGGTGATAGTGCAATGAGTGAACGCATAGTTGCGGTACTCAGTTTAGTTCACAGCGATGCGGACGCGGTATTGCTGGCGATTATTATATTGGGCGTGCTTCTATTGTGTGCGGCGGCAATCGCCACAGTGGTGACCGTCGTACGTTGGATGAGAAAGACTTAATTGGAAGAGAGCACCAATCTGCCCAGCGCGTGATAGACTTCGGCGCATGAAACGAATTCCTCAAAACAAGAAGGAAAACAAGAAGAAGCACACGCTTCCGGAAGCGGCGAAGCCCTATATGTTCAAGCCTGGCCAATCAGGAAATCCAGGCGGCCGCCCCAAGGGTCGCTCGATCTCCGCAGCAATGAAGGCACTACTCAATGAAGTCGATCCCAAGACGAAAAAGCAATTGGCTGAAAAGTTGGCTCAATCGATCATCAAGGGTGCGCACAAGAATCCATCTTTCGCAAACATCGTGCTTGATCGGACGGAAGGAAAGGTGATACAAGATATTCGTGTAGGGGATTTGGATAACCTCCCCGAAGAGATTGCAGAAGCGCGAAAGCGCGCAGCAGTTAAGGAGAAATGAAAATGTCATTTCCAAGTGGATCGATTCGCAGTTCGCATTATATAAAGCATTCCCAGGGCTCGAAGCATGACTCGGATATTGCGCGGCTTGAATCGGCTCACAAGTCCAATATGGATATGGGCGCGACGAGCGAGCCCGATCAGCAATCCCATGCTCCGAATCAGGACAACTATGAACATAGCCATGGGCCAGTGGTATCGCCTACGGTTGGTTCCGAATCGGATGGACTGGCCGGTCTGAAGATGCCAGGTTCGCGCGCAAAGCTGTAAGAGATACCCTCCAATGAGTGGGAGGACTGTGCCAAACGTCGCGCCTGATAGCGCATCGACTATCAGCGGTCCTCCCGAAGTTTCTCCCTCAGTTCAGTTAATCCGCGATATAGCCAGCTACACGCATGATCCTCTCGGCTTCGTTCAATATGTTTTCCCCTGGGGAAAGAAAGATCTGGAAGGCCACGAAGGACCGCGTACCTGGCAGAAGGATATCCTCACCGTAATTGGCAAACATCTCCGTAATTCCAAGACGCGCTTCACGGCCTTACGAATAGCCGTAGCATCCGGCAAAGGAATCGGCAAGACGGCACTAATTGCAATGATCACAAATTGGGGGATGTCTACCTGTGAGGATTGCCGCATTGTGCTCATGGCCAACACAGGAACACAATTGGCTACCAAGACGGCACCCGAGGTTCAGCGCTGGTTCCGCATGGCCATCAATCGATTCTGGTGGACGATTACTTCCACGGCAGTCTTCTCAAAACTCACGGATCGCATTAAGACTTGGCGTGCTGACTTCCTCACATGGAGCATTGAGAATCCAGAGGCATCGGCCGGCCTGCACAATCGCGGGCGGCGGATCATTGTGGTGGTGGATGAGGCCAGTACGATCCCAAAACCTATCTGGGATGTGATCGAAGGATTTCTCACGGATGAACAAACGGAATTGATTGTTGTGGCCTTCGGCAATCCCACGGAGAATACGGGCGAGTTCAGGGAATTCTTCGGCAAGAAGAAGCACAGATGGGTCACGCGTCAGATTGATTCCCGCACGGTTGAAGGAACGAATAAGGAACAGATTGCCAAATGGGTCGAGGACGAAGGCGAGGATTCTGACTTTGTACGTATTTGGGTGAAAGGGCAGTTCCCGCGGTTCGGATCATTCCAATTCATCTCGAGTGAATCCGTGGAGAAGTGCCGAAAATATAAGGCGAATGGATTCGAAGTATTGCCAAAGTTTCTAACCGTCGATGTCGCGCGATTCGGTGACGATGAGACAGTCATTGCAGTGCGCCAGGGCCGCAAGTTCCGAATCCTCGAGAAGCAGTGCGGATGGGATACATTTCAAACGACATCAAAAGTAATTGAATGGATCGGTCTTGAATCTCCAGATGGAGTTATCGTTGATTCGGATGGTCTGGGCGCCGGCGTATTTGACAACCTGAATCATCGTGGCTATGGCAAGAATCTTTATGAGTTTCATGGTGGTGAGACTCCGGACGATCCGAATAAGTATTTCAACAAGCGTGCCGAGGTGTGGGGCAAGATGCGTGACGCGCTCAAGGCGGGCATGGAAATCCCAGATGATCCTGAGCTTGCCGATCAACTGACGGGCATCCGCTACAAATATTCATCGGATCAGAAGATTCAATTGGAACGGAAAGATGAGATGAAGTTGCGAGGATTGATGAGCCCGGATCAAGGAGATGCTTGCGCAATGAGCTATTCAGTGGTAATACAGGTTGCGACTCCTGAAGAAAAGGAATTCGAGAATAGACTGACAGGCGGACCAATGCAAACACGAAAATTCGGGTCTTCGACAGGTTGGATGCGATGACAAAAATGGTGAAAAGACTTCTTGCATTCATGCTGCTGAGTGCGTCCTGTGCATTCGCGCAAGGACCGGCACCACAGCAAAACATTCCTCAGCTTGGAATTCCAGATTGCCAGATCGGACCTTTCACAGTAACGACAACGGGACGCTCTTCTCCAGTCTATGACAATCGGTTTACTGGATGTACGAATTGGACGCTCTACGAATTTGGAAACGGAAGCGTGGCTACAGTTTCGATTGAACTTGACCAAGCTCCGGACAGCAATGCATCTCCTGGGACTTGGGTGGTATGGCCAAGTTCCGATGTCGGTTCAGCCTCAGTTCATCCACTTACGACCATCACCGCAGATCAATCTTCACTGTTTGAATTTTACCCCTGGATTAGCGTGAATGTGACGGTCCTTACCGGCGCTGGAGCGAATGTCACTTACATGGCTTTTGGATATAGGCCAAAGCAGGGAGCCGACGCTAGTGCCAATGGTATCGGAAGTGGTTCGTCATCTAATTGCAATGGCGCCGCCTCCGGCTCTGCGACAAGCGGGAATCCATGTCTTGTTGCCGGTTCTAACGGAGTAACCGTTGAAACGATTCGCACAAACTCCAACGGTGGCGTAGCCGTTCAGGCCAATTTGGGAGCGGGATCAGATGGAGTAAGTAATGCAAATACTTCATTCGCCATTTCTGATAATACTAGTGCTGCAATTCCTCTCACCGGGCCATTGCTCTTTAACGGCGTTTCCTGGGACCGCGCAATCACTTGTAACAAATCCGCTTTTATATCAGCCCTTGCTGCTACAACGACCCAGATCGTGGCAGGAGTTGCTGCGCAGAAAATCCGTGTATGTCACATCTATATTTCCAACAATAGCGCGACAGCTATGACGGTTACTCCGGTTGAGGGAACTGGCACCAATTGCGGCACCGGGCAAACCCAATTATGGGGAAAAATTCTTCTCAATCCCAATACCCTTGCTGGAGATGATGTTGATGTGCCGTTCACTTCATCCGGTCCGCTCACAACGAATGTGGCAGCAGACGCTCTATGCATGACCGGATCAGCTGCTGGGGCATCTGATGTAAGCATTGTCTACGAGCAACACTAGGAGGAATTATGGCGGAAGTGCGATCAGCGCAAGCAAAACCAAAAGTGGAACCTCGGCACATTCACGCAATTCGAATTGAGATTGGTAAGGACGGCGGGCATGTCGTCCATCACGAGATGCGCGGCGGCGGCCCTGAAGACTTCGGAGGCGGGGAAGAGCAGCCCCACATCTTCGGCAAGGAAGACGGCGAAAAGTTGATGGCCCATATCCAAAAGCACGCCAAAGTGGGCGGCAAGATCAAGGGCAAGGAAGATAAAGATGAACTTGAAAGCGAGGATGAAGGACCAAGCAAGGGAAACAAAAAACATAAGGAGCGCGAAAACGCATCCACCGAAACAGATGATAACGAGGGTGAGGAAGAAGAAAAAGAGGAAGAGGACGAATAGGAATTGATCTTGCCGCTCCCTGGGCAGGGTGGCAGGCGTGGGCACGCGATCCGGTCGGAGGGCTACCCTCAGAGCTTTCCGGCCGGAGCCGCGAAAGGGAAAAGATGCCAAAGTTTCTTGAAGACAAACTCAAAAAGGAATATGGCAACAACCCTCACGCCATTTATGGAACGATGAACGCTATCGGCGCGATGCGAGGAAGTAAGGTTACGGCCAAGGGGCGCGCGATGCAACGTAAGCATGACAAAAAGAAAGGACGCAGCATAGGCGCTGCGATGAGAGGACGATGATGATGAACGAACTACGCGATCCGCACGAACCAGTAATCCCAGGGGAATCTGTTCATCCGGCAGAAGGTCATGGCGGTGTTTCCATGGGCATAGGAGTGAGCGGCGAAGGCGCAGATATTCATGAACCCGTCATGCCGCAAGGAATGGGTGTTCCGCAAGTGCAGCATGTCGAAGATTATGTACCACAACGAATGCCGCTTGATGAGCAATTAGCGGAGCAACCTGCACCGGAAACTTGCGAAGATCAGAAAGCCGAAGATGCGGAATAATCCTTCCGGCAGAAGAACTGACCGAGCAGGAGCGGCCAGCGCAACCGGGAAACGATGCCCGGATGGGTTAGAGCGCCCATCTTCCTACGCCCATAGCTCGAATGGTGCAGAAGTGCATGCCGGCAGCGACCTCCTGCAATTTCCCTGGCAACCCATGCGAGATCGTCTTTTCGTTAGGCGCATCGATGAGCCCGAGCGCAGCCTGATCATCATTCCCAAAAAGTACAAGGATGCTGCGCACATTGGGATTGTGCTTTCCGTTGGTCCAAAGGTTCACGATGTAAAGCCAAACGAAATGATCTCTTTCGGACGCTTCACGGATTATGACAAGGAAGGCATTGTACTGATTCAGGAAGCTGACATCATGTTCAAGATCGATTCTCCTGTTAGGATTGGCATTGACAAGTTCACGCATAATGAACTTGGCGTTGATCAGGTGGAAGGTTCCGGTGTCCTGAAATAAGACTGAATGGCGAAAAAGTCTCCCAATTCAGCCCCGCTCCGCGCGACAACCAAGCCGCGCAAAAAGACAGTTGCCGAAGAAGCTCTCAGTAAAGAACGCCAATTCCTCGCACTTGCCCGCGCACGTTTCAAGCTCGCCGAAGAAGCGGAGCGCGATACCAGAAAAAAATGCCTTGAAGATTTGAAGTTCTCTCTGGGTGATCAATGGGATAGCGCAGTTGTCACATCCAGATCTTCGGAGGATATGCCATGCCTGACGATCAATCGCATCGCAGGATTCCTGCGGATGATCTGCAACGATCAAAGATCCCAGGAACAAGGCATTGAAGTCAGTCCTGTTGGTTCCGGAGCCAATGTAAAGACAGCGGAAATTATTCAGGGTTACGTGCGCCACGTCGAGCAGCGCAGCGATGCGGATACCGCCTACGATTGCACCTTTGAGGGCATGGCGCGCACCGGGATTATGTGGGCTCGTGTGCTCACCGAATATGCGGATGACGATTCCCTGGATCTGGATTGCGTGATTGAAGCGATCCGTAACCAATTTACCGTCTATTCAGATCCTGGCACGAAGAGACCCGACTATTCGGATATGGGTTGGTGTTTCATTGTTGAGAATGTGCAGAAGGATGAGTACCGCGGAGAGTATCCGGATTCCGCGCTTGCAAGTTTGACGGATTGGCAAAGCGTGGGTGATCAGGCTCCTGGCTGGCTTCAGCATGATAGTGTGCGCGTGGCAGAATATTTCTACATTGAAAAGGAAGAATACACTCTGGCGCTTTTGAAGGATGGAACCACGGTTCGTGAGGAAGATATTCCGAATGGCCAAACCCCGCAGAAAGTTGTCAAGCGCTACCGGCCAACGGTGAAATGGGCGAAGATCAATGGTATTGAGACTCTCGATAAAAAGGACTGGCCAGGGAAATGCATTCCCGTTGTGCCGGACATTGCGGATGATTTCGATGTGGACGGAAAACGATATCTTGCGGGGGCCGTGCGTGTTCCAAAGGATGCGCAGCGCGCCTACAACTACTGGATAACTTCAGCATCGGAAAAAGTCGCACTCAGCCCTAAAGCTCAATGGCTCTTGGCGAGCGGACAGCAGGAAGGTTTTTCAAAGCTCTGGGAAAGCGCGAATATGCGCCGGCTTCCCATGCTTCTGTATAAACCAGTGAAAGTTGGCGATCAGGTACTGCCGCCTCCACAGCAAATTACGCAGGAAGCTCCGATTGGCGGCATGGTGGAAATGATTCGCCAGGCCGACAATGACTTAAAGGCCACATTCGGTTTGCAAGACGCTTCGATGGGCAAGATGAATAGCCCGCAGGAATCTGGAGAAGCTGTAATTGCCCGCCAAAACCAGGGCGACATCGCAATCCTGAACTATACGGGCAATCATGCGCGATTCATCCGACAGATTGGAAAGATCCTTGTCGATCTCTTGCCCAAGATCATCACAGCTCCCCGGCTTCAACGAATCATTAATCCGGATGGGACAACTACTCATGTCGGAATCTATAATTCGGAACATGACAATGAGGAAGAGGCAAAGGAAAGACTCCAAGAACTCGCCGCTGACAAAGCGGCAATCAAAACAATATACGATGTTGGCACGGGCACTTACGATGTCACCGTCGGTGTCGGCAAAACTTATCAGTCAAGGCGTCAAGAGGCTGCTGTTGCGCTCATGAAGCTGGTCGATGCCTATCCGCAACTGATGCAGGTAGCCGGAGATTTGATCCTCAAGAATCTCGATTTCCCAGAAGCGCAGGCAATGTCGGACCGGGTACGAAAAATGATTCCTCCAAATGTGCTGCCAGATCCGGCCGAGGGCGATCCTAAACAGCAGCTACAGACCGTGCAGGCTCAGCTTCAGGCCATGATGCAGAGCCACGATGCGGTGGTGAAGGAACTTAATAGCGCGAGTGAAATGATTCGCACGAAAAAACTAGAACTTGACCAAAAACGTGAAGCGAGTATGCTACAAGCGCAAGTGCAATTGCTGATCCAGCAAGCCAAGACCCAGGGCGAAGCTGGGCTGAGGGCGCTTGATGCGCAGCTTGCAACGATCACGCACTTCATGGAGCAAGTACACGCGAAGATGTTTGTCGATGAAGTGCCGCAGGAACCGATACCGCCCACCGAAGTAACTGCCCCGGAACAGAAGAAGCCCGATCTTTCAGCGGCGCTCTTGCCGCCACAGCCCCCACAACCGGGGCAATAGGAGAAAAGAAAATGCCATTCGCAACACCTGGTAATACACCTTCACGCGGAGTGCAGAATCATTCTGGTGGCTCTTATGATCAATCGGCGCAGCAAGACATCGTTGACGGAGATTCCTTCCAAGGACCGATCACGAATCTGGTAGGCGTGGCTGCTAATCCAGATGCGATCAATCCGCATGCATCTGGAAATTATGTGATTAAATCCGCCGCCCTTGATCCGATCACTCTCGGCGCTCCGCTTCCTGGCGGCCCTTCTGTTGGTGGTGATGATGGCGTCTCAATCAACATTTGGTCCGATAGCGCATTTGCGCATACGATCACCGCGCCGGCAGCGATCATTAAAGCTGGCGTGGCCGTAAAAACCGTGATCACACTTCCTGCATTTCCAGGCGGCGGTGTCACGCTTCGTGCTCTGAATGGTTTCTGGCATATTGTTGGGCAAGGATTCACAGCTGTAGGCTTGGGCTAAAAGGAGAATGCCACATGACGCGCGCAGTTGCTCAAACACCCAGCGATCTTGTATTGTCCAGCACCACCGAAAGCCAAGAAGCCATAGAGCATGCGGTTTCAGACAATTGGAAAGATCCGTTTATTCCGGCTGCTGAAAAGAAAGCGGCTGATGAAGCGGCAAGGAAAGCTGCCGAAGCCACGCTTGCGGAAACGGAGACTGCCGAACAAAAAGCTGAACGCGAGCGAGTAGAAGCGGAGGCCGAACATGTCGAGGAAACTCCGGAGCAAAAAGCGCAGCGGATCGCCGATGAAGCCGAACCTGTTAAGGGAAACTGGTCCAAGCGCGTCAATAAACTTACTGCTCGCAACGCGCGAATCGCGGAAGAGTTGCGGATTGAACGAGAGGCGCGGGCGAAGCTGGAGGCCAGGCTGTCTGCTCTCGAACGCGGCGAGAAACAACCTACGGATGATTCATCGACTCCAAATGTTGCAGATCTGCCTGGTAAACCAAAGAGAATCGACTTCCAGGACGAGGGCCAGTACCTCGAAAAGATGATCGATTGGACAAAGCGCAATGAAGATTATAAGGAAGGAATGCAGGAAGAACAGGAACGAGTCAAGCAAGTCCTTGATGCCCATGCCGTGCGAATCGAAGAAGCCCGCGATCGATATGATGATTGGGACCAAATCGCGAAGTCTGCCGAAAAACTTTTTCTTCCGATTGCTGTCGATTTTGCGATCCGTGAAATGAATAACAGCGCGGACGTACTGTACTTCCTTGCCAAGAATCCGAAAGAATTTGAGCGCATGAACAAGTTGACCAATAATCAGCAGATCATCGAGGCTGGCAGAATATCGGACAAGCTCACCGCGCGCGCAGGCGCAAATGGAAATGGAACAACCAGGCGCCAGAGGAATGCGCCTCCGGAGCCCATCACCCCTGGAGGAAGGCGCACGGCGGCGCATGGAACCAAGCTCGAGGATATCGCTGAAAAGCAAGGCGTGGACGGCACCGAAGAATACATTCGCGCCCGGCGGGCAATGCGAATCGCGCGCCGCGCAAATTGATTTTGTTGCAGTAGCACTTCAGAATGTTTAATTGGAGCGGAGACCCCTAATCCATCCTCTTCAAAGTTTTTTCCTTTCTGAGTGACAACTAGAAAAGGAGAACACTTTGAATCAACTTTTAACCATCGGAATGATCACCAAGGAAACCTTGATCGTTCTCGTGAACGAGACATCATTCACGAAACGAATCAAGCGCGAATATGATTCGCACTTTGGTGTGGATGGGGCGAAGATCGGCATGAGCATTAACCTGCGCAAGCCGATTCGTCCTATCGCGGTGGTTGGTCAGGCGCTCGCGCTTCAGGACGCCGTTGAGACTTTCGTTCCACTCACCTTGAATTCCCAAGTTCATGTGGACATGGCTTTCACATCGCAGGAACTCGGACTCTTCATCGATGAGTTTTCGGATCGATTTCTCAGGCCATCCATCGCACAGATTTCCAACCGGATAGACGCAGATGGATTGCTCCAATATCTGAATCTATTCAATGAAGTTGGTGTTCCGGGGACGATACCGAACTCGGACCTGACCTACCTGCAAGCCGCGCAAAGACTGGATGAAATGTCAGTCCCGCGAGACGGCCAGCGCTTCGTTGCGTACTCTCCCGCAATGAATACCTCCCTGGTCGATGCTCTCAAGGGACTTTTCCAGAAGTCCGATCTGGTCGCGGAACAATATGCCAAGGGCGAGATGGGAACTTCGTTCGGACTCGACTTCGCCATGGACCAGAACGTCCGCGTCCAGACCGTCGGCAATCCCGTCGGCGGATTCGGCGCTCCCACCGTGAACGGAGCCAATCAAACCGGAGCAAACATCATCACGACAGCATGGACCGCAAACCAGCCGATTTTAAATGTCGGCGACATTGTTACTTTTGCGGGCGTGTTTGCCGTGAACCCACAAAGCCGCGCATCTACTGGCGCGCTAGCGCAATGGGTAATCACCGCTCCCGTGGCTTCCGTCGGCGCTGGCGCGGCAGTCTTGCCGATCGCCGGTCCTGATGGAAATGGGATCATCGTCGCCGGGCAATTCCAGAACGCATCAAACAGTCCTGGCAATGGCGTTGCCGTAACGGTTCAAGGCGCGCCAGGCACTTCCTCTCCGCGCGGTATATGCTTCCATCCCGATGCTTTCGCTTTTGTTTGTGCCGATCTTCCGCTTTATGGCGGGCTCGACATGGGCGATCGCGCTGCTTCGCGGGAATTAGGAGTCAGTATCCGCATTATCCGCATGTATGACATCAACTTGGACCGGGCTCCGCTTCGGGCCGACATCCTGTATGGATGGGGCACCAAGTACCCACAATTGGGGGTGAGAATTGCGAGCTAACATGAAAACAATCCTGAAAGTGCTGCTGCTTTTGCTTGTGCTGGCGTTTTGCGCAAGTCCTTCCTTCGCGCAATATGCCCCGGCACAATGCACGGCCTCACCGTCGAGTTGCTTAACGCAGACGACATTGACCAACGAAATGGGCGCTGGTCCTACTCTGTATTCCGGAGTTAGCAACGCCTATGTAACCTTCCTGACGATTGCCAGCACGACCAACCTTGTTGCGGCGGTCAATAACGTTCCGCAGTCGATCATCTACATTGACCGCGAAGCAATGGCCGTAATTTCGTTCAACGCGACAACTGGAGTCGTGCAAGTCACTCGCAGCTATGGTTCAACTCCCGCCCAGCAGCACAAAACCGGATCGATGGTGCTCTTGGGAAATTTGAATCAATTCAATTCAGGATCGCCATATGGCGGAAATTGGTATGCCGCCAATGGTTCCTGTCTCACTCTCGCAACCTTGAGCAATCCATTCCTTGATATCCAGACAGGGCTTCAATGGCTCTGTTCCACGATTACAGGGACGTGGGTGCCGGGTTTCGGAAACACACAGATGCCGGCGGGACTCACAACGGCAGTCGCTTCGGCGGCTGGCGCAATTACTCCTTCCGGGCCGTTCTTTCACATTACAGGCACTGCGGCAGTTACCGGATTCAACATTCCACTTGGATTCAACGCCAATGCAACAGCGGGGAATCCTGGCCAGGGATGTTTCACGGCGATTGCCGATGGTGTTTTTAGCTGGACGGCGGCAGGAAATATTTCCGTGGCGAGCGGCACCGTTACGGCCGGCACCTCAATCACTTTCTGTTGGGATTCTCTCAACGCAAAGTGGGTTCCAAGTTCCATCACGTAGTGGATGCGCGGGCGGGCGAGTCTTCGGATTCGCCCGCAGTCTCAAAATAAGACTAAGGAGAATCACAGATGAATCCCATGTTGAATGCAGCAGGCCAGGCAGTGCTTCTCGAGGACCTCGAGAATCCATGGATTGATGATATCGATGGATACGAACGCTTTCAGAGGACAGCGCCGGCTGTTCCAGCGGCGCAGAAGAATCACATCTATGCCGATAACCCGCGCAAACCGAATGCCGGAAAACAATACATGCCGATCATCTACCGTCATCAGGATTATCCGATGGCGGTCTATCAGCCGAGATTGATCATGTCCAAGGAAGTTTCAAACGATTTGGCCGCAATTGTGGCGGCGAAGGATAAAGATCGTCAAAAAGCTTGGGACGCTTTTCTGGACCGGCTTTTGGAAATCAATTTGGAAATCGATTTCAGGCAGCTGGCGCTTCCCGAGATTGTTCCTGATCCCACGGCCATCCGCATGTTGCGGCGCACGCTCGTGCTGCAAATCCAGGCCGCCGAATGGGAAACCTGGAAAACCAAGAATCATCCAAAGACATTTGTTGATTTTCAACTCTTTGTGAAGACACCGATCATGCGGGAAGTCAGGGATGTGGAAGCCCTGAAAGCATTGGGGCCAGGATGGTTCCGAAGTCCGGCTTGCACGCCGGAGTCAGCGATCAAGTAAATGCCAATAGGACCTCCAGCCGCGCCGCCTGTTCCGACACCTGGATTGACGCAGGCGGCGCTCGATTTCATCACGCAAGCCCTGATTCTGTGTGGATCGCAGTCGGCTGGCGAATCCGTTTCTGCGGAAGACGCCGAATCAGGGCTTACGAGTTTGAATCAGATGATGGATACGTGGAACTCGATGGAACTGATGATCTTCACGATCCAGAGGCTGATATTTAATTTGAATGTCAATCAGCAAACTTATGCGGTCGGATCGGGCGGGGATTTCGATATTCCTCGGCCTCCGCGCATCGAGCGCTATGGCTGCATCCTGCCATCGCAAATCGAGTTTCCCGTTCATCCACTTACGTTGAAGGAATGGCAGGAACTTCCAATCGGCAAAACCGGAACACAACCGCTTCCCGCTCCTATTTCATTTGCTGTATGGGATGACAAGGGATTTCCGATGCGGCTCTTGAATTACTGGCCGGTGCCGAGCGCGGGAATGCAGGCAACCATCTATCCATGGATCGCGCTTTCCTATTTTCCGGATCTTGATTCGCAATTCACTTTTCCGCCAGCATATGCGGAAGCGGTCAAGTACAACTTGGCATTCCGGTTCCTCATTGAATTTCCCGGCGACATGGAGCGCGCGCCGCTGATCAAGATGATGGCGGATCAGGGAATGGACCTGATCAAGTCGTTCAATACAGAAGTCGTCGATATGGTGACAGGACTCGACGCGATCAGCGGTCGCCGAGGCTATTACGATTTCTACAGCGATACTCCTGCCAGGAATGGGCGTGGCAATTGAGCCGCTTCGGATTCTGCGGAGCTTCCTATCCCGAGCTTTCCCCGAACGTCAATGCCGAGGAATGTATCAACTTCTTTCCTGAAATGGCGGATGGCGCGGCTAAGTCCACGCTTCCGCTTTTGCCAACGCCGGGACTCAAAGTATTTGGTGCTGTTCCGAATGCGGTATCGGTGCGCGGGGAATTTGCTGTTCTGAGTAATGCGACTCCCAACAATCCGGGCCGGTACTTTGCCGCAATTGGAACCTTTCTCTATCAGGTGAATGCCGATGGCTCGCTCACTCAATTTACGCAACCTATCAAGGATGACGGACAACCTGTGTATTTCGCGGCGGGACCGAATGGGTCCGCTGGCGGTGGTGTATGGCAGTTGCTGTTTTGTAGCGGCGGCACTGCTTATGTTCTGGATCTTACGGCGGTGCCACCCGCAGGCGTAACCGTAATTCCAGCGGCAAGCTTCAACAACAGCGTGCCAGTCAGTCAGGTTGCCTATTGCGATGGGTTTTTTGTCGCGCTACTAGCAGGCACAAACCAGTTCCAGCTTTCCGCTTTATTGAACGCTTTGGATTGGACAAGCGCAAATGCGCCCGGTGCGGCCGGTATTTCGGTGTTCACGGATAACGTGCTGGCAATGATTCAGAACGATCGCCTGATGGGATTCTTTGGACCAAAGCAAAGTGTCTGGTACTACAACTCCGGAGATCCAAATTTCCCGCTTACCGTAATTCAAGGTTCGGAAATCGAGGAAGGGATCATTGCCGCAAACAGCGTTGCCAAGGCAGGCAACGATATTTTCTTTTTGGGCGGGGATGAGCGCGGCGGCGGCATTGTACGCAGAATGACCGGATATACCCCGGTGCGCATCAGCAATCATGCAGTCGAATTGTCGATTCAGAACATGGCAACCTTTTCTGACGCAATTGGCTGGTCGGAACAGGATCGCGGACACACCTTTTATGTGCTCTTTTTCCCTTCTGGAAATATCACTTGGGTATACGACCTAACGACTTCGATGTGGCACAAGCGGCTCTTTTGGAATACGCAGACCGGAAACTACGTCGCGCATCTTGCCCGCTGCCATATGTATGCCTTCGGAAAACATCTCGTGGGTGATCGAAAAAGCGGAACGATTTATGACATGTCCCAAAACTACTTCGATGATGCCGGAACGCCAATTGTCCGGATGCGCAGGGCTCCGCACATTTCAGAAGAGCAGGAATGGATTTTCTATAAACAGCTTCAGATCGATGCGGAAGTAGGAATTGGAACAGTTCTTGACGCGCAAGGCAATCCGCGCGATCCGCAAGGTTTTCTCAGATGGTCGGATGATGGCGGACACATTTGGGGGAATTACCACACGATCAATTTTGGACAAGTCGGTAAATATAAAGTGCGCGCCATGCAGCGCCGCATGGGAAAGTCCCGAGATCGTGTATTTGAGTTTACATGCAGCGATCCAATTTCCTGGCGCATTGTGGACGCCTATTTAAAGGCGAATCCCGGCTTTACTCCGAGTGTTTCCTTGAAGGCAATGTATCGAAAGATGGGTGCGTGATGGTCAAAGTCGTCACAGGGAAAACGCCAACGCAAGCTCCGCTCATCAATGGAGCTACGCAGTTCCTTGACAAATCAAGTGCGTCAGGACTGAGTATCGCTGGATTGCGGGCATTGCAGGCTATTCAAGCGCAAAAACCGTTTAACCCTACGCTCGTTCCAGCCGCGCTCTCACCGATGATCGTGGATTCGGTCCACAACGTTTTATTTATAACAACGGGTGGCGCGCCATTCAGTCTTATTTTAGGACCGTCAAAAACCTCTCCTTTCAGCATGTACATCGTGATTCAGGCGGATGGAACTGGCGTGATTACCGTTGCGCCAACCGGAACAGACACAATTAATGGTGCGGGAATTCTGGCGTTAACGGCGGCGCAATGGCGGGCAACTGTTTTGATTCCCGATGGCAAATCGAATTGGGAAGCCTTTTCTATAGCGGGAGGCGGATAACGTGGCGGCTGCAATCCCCATTATCGGAAGCTTGATCAGCGGCCTGTTCGGGCTTGGAGCGGCAGCGCGACAATCCAAGGCTGATAAACAGGCGGCTGGAACTGTCCAAGCGGCCGGCGCTCAGGCACAGGGCAATACCGAGAAAGCAGTTACCCAAAGTCAGGCGGAACTAAGTCCGTACATTTCTACCGGAAGTCAGGCAATGCAGAGTCTCGGTGGCGCAATGCAAGGAGCGCTTTCCGGGCAAGGTCCGCTCGCTTCGTACACTGGAAGTTTTACGGCTCCGACAGCAGCGGAAGCGGAAGCGACTCCGGGCTATCAGTTCCAGATGCAGCAAGGCACAGAGGCACTTGAAAACTCGGCGGCGGCTCGTGGTGGACTTCTCAGTGCAGGAACCGGCAAGCAGCTTGAACAATATGGGCAGGGGCTCGCATCGACCAATTACCAGCAGGTCTACAACAACGCGATGCAGCAGTATCAGCAGCAATATCTCCAGTTCCAGAACAATCAATCGAATCTCTATAATCGACTCTCGGGACTTGCCGGTACTGGACTTGGAGCCACGCAAACTAGCGTTGGCGCAAATATGCAAGGAGCCGGTCTGTATGGCCAGCAAGGACAGCTTGCAGCAAGTCAGCAGGCGGGATATCAGGCACAAGCTGGCGGCGCACAGGCAATCGGCATGGCTGGATTCGGAAATTCCATAGGAAACGCGATGGGCATGTATGGCGGGTCTACGGGAAGCAGCGCAGCGCCTCCGCCAATTCCAGCGCCTTCCTACAACGCGCCAGGAAGCGCGGGCTTTGTACCATTCAACATGAATGGCGGGCCGGCGCTCGCGCAGGGATAAACGATGGCAGATAACGCAACGCTCGCATCTCTGATGGCGCGTCCCGAAGTCGCGCAGAACTTTACGTCGATGTCCGACGCCATGCGGGCGCGAGCCATGCTTCCTTACCAGCAAGCGCAATCCCAAGCCCAAACCGCAACAACACAGGCGCAGATTCCAATTCAGCAGCAACAAGCGCAGCAACTCCAGCTGGAGAATCAGCAGAGGCAAATTGCGCTTCAGGATCAGCAGAAGCAGATGGAATATTGGTCCAACCCTGAAAAGTACGAAGCGGATACTCCTACACAGGCCAGTCCTGCGACGGAAATGGCTCCTCCTGCCTCGATCGGCGGCGCAATGGGCCAGAATGCCCCAAATCCGACTGCGCCCGCTGTAGCGGCTCCTGCTAAGGTTAATTTCGCTGAACAGATGCTTGGTCTGTCCTCGGATGATCCACTCGCAAAGCAGGCAAATGGGATGATCCGGGCGGGCGTAACTCCAAACACGGTAGCGGCTACTGCGCAATCACTCATCAAATTTCGCGCTGACGTGCTGAAACAGACCGCAGATAAGCAGGAACTCGTTAAGAACGGCCTTGCGGAAATAAATAAGGTTCTTGCGCCGATTGGTGCGGAGCAAGATCCCACCAAGCGCGCGGCGATGCTACAGGCTGCTGAGCCTGAATTGCAGAAGGCTTCGACGTTTGATCCTTCCTTGCATCAGGCGCTCATGCAGGCCGATCCTCTGCACGTGGATAAAATTTTGAATCTTACAGGCGGAATGCAGGATGTTTTGGAGTATGGAACTAAACAGGCCCAGCAACTTTCCGAAAAACAGAAAACTGCCGTTCCAGATGAAAATGATCGAAGATTGGCAAATCAAACGATCTCGACATATGACGTTCTTCCCGCGCCAATGCGTCAAGGATTCCAAGCGGAAATTAATAATGCGCCGACGATTGCCGCCGTCGAAAAGATTCAGGCGCGTGCCGATGAAGCATACAAATCGGAGCAGATGAAGCAAGCCTCTCTCGCGCAAGCCCGCGCAATGATGGGAAATAAATTCGGTGAAGCTGGCCTGACCGAAAATGACAAGATTTGGAGTGATCCGCAACACGGTTTCGCGGCAACTTTGGCGCAGATTCAAGACACCAAAAAAGCTATCGTTGCTGGCGCAAATGGAAATGGTTTGCTGACATCATTGACGCCAACGATGGAAGTTCTTGGTATTGGTAAAGCTGGTGGAATTAGCCGTGTTCCTCCAACGGAAGCCGCTGCCGCCGGTGCGCCTGGTGGATGGGCGGAACGCTGGAATGCCTGGGCGACAAAGGCCGCAACCGGAAAACTAAGCGCACAGCTCGCAAAAGAGGGAAACGAACTCACCGACTTGCTTATTGATGGAGCGCACAAAAAAGCCCTGACAAGCAGCGCATTAATCGCACAAGGACATGGACTCACTCCTGATCAAGTTCCCGCAATGGATAAAGATGGCAATGTGACGACGCTTGATAAAGTGATAGGCAATACAAAGGTGCCGAAAGCAACTCCAAATCAGCCAGAGAAAATTCTCAGCTTGGCGCAGATTGAGCAAGCTGCGAAGGATCATAATGTTTCGGTGGAAGAAGCGACGAAGCAGGCGAAGGCCGCGGGATACAAAGTGAAATGAGCGCAGCGCCACAAATCGATTGGAGTAAATATGCTTCTTCTCCTAGCGGACCTTCTGCGGAAGCAAATCCTCCATCTATTGACTTCTCGAAATACGAGGATCAAGGTACGGTGCAAAGTAGTCCCGATCAACCGCCCTCATCCTGGGAACCTGCAAAGGAATTCGGTTCAGCTCTCTGGAAACAAATAAGCCCGATTGCCGCCGTGCAAGGCGCAGCGCAATTAACGGCGCATCCCATTGAAAGCCTGAAAAATGATGCGGCCATGCGCACGGAAGTTTATAAAAATGCTGAAGAGGCGTTCAAGAAAGGGAACTATGCTGAAGGCGCCGCACACCTTCTCCATGCGGCCATTCCTTTTCTCGGTCCCCAGATGGATGCAGCGGCAAATGATTTCATGCAGGGGAAAATTGCCAGCGGCCTTGGAATAAGCACGGGAATAGGGCTTGCTCTTGCCGGACCTAAAGCGGTTGCCGATACGGGAGTCATTCCCAAGATTTCTGAAGTTTCCGGAGATGCGATTCGCAACGGTTGGCGCAAGATTGGCAATCCGATGGGTCTCGCATCAAGCGGCGAAGAATTGATGAAACAGGGTATCAGCCCGCGCACGAGCATGAGCGGTTTCGATACTTCCCTTCAACGCGCGGCAGGAGATTTAAAAGCCTATGATGCACAATCGCCAATTCAGAATGTCCATGATCTAAATGATGCCATTCCAGAAATTAAGCAGAAGGTTTGGAGTGAAGAAGTCGAACCTGCCTTGCAGCGTCAGGCGAAACAACCTGTTGAAATGCAGCCGGTCGCCGATGCAGTCCGGGCGCAAATCTCAGACGAGATGAAAGAATTTGACGAAGGCAACGCCGAGAAATTGGAATCCTTTGCAAAGAAACTAGAATCGGCGCGGGATGTAACCAGCGCAAACAAACTTCTCAAATATGCGAATGGACAACTTGAATCCTATTTCCAAAAGTTTCCGGCAGCGCGGCGAGCTAATTTGATGAATAATCCGGAAACGGCAGGATGGGAAGCGGCGCGCGCCGAGCTGAGGAATCAATTCTTGGACACACTTGAAAAGAATGGTGAAACCGGAGTGCGTGATGCTCGATTGCGCTATGGAGCCTTGGACACCTTGCAGGATGCAGTAGAACGTAGGGTGAACGTTGCGGATCGCGCAAAGCCAATGTCTCTCGGGAGGATTGTTGGACTTGCCGGCGCAGCTCCGACAGGAGGACTCAGCATTCTTGCCGGTGAATTATCTAATTACTTGAATAAGCCGGATGTGCTCATTCGGCGCGGAATGGGAAACTTGCAGCCGGTTCGCACAACTCCATTCAATATCGCTCCATCGGCAGGCATGCCGCTCGCGGCAGGAACAAGCATCGCTTCTGCAATGCAGGGGAACCAATGAAAAAGTTAGCACTTCTCCTTTGTCTTATTTTGGGACTGAGCCTGTCAGCTTATGCGCAGACTTCCGTGGGACTCATGCCCATTCCGCATCCGCAGTTTTTTTCGCAGACGGGAGAGCCCTTGGCAGGTTGTAAGATCTTCACATATATTTCCGGCACAAGCACACCACTCGGAACTTTCTTCGACAACGCGGGAACCATTCCAAATCCGAATCCTGTGACGTGCGATGCCGGCGGTTTTGTCTCGATCTGGTTGATCGCCGGTGATACCTACCGAATTCTTGTGCAGGATCAATTTGGCGTTCAGCAATACATCATCGATGGAGTGGTAGGCATCGGCGGCGGAAGCTTGAATCTATTCAGCACGCCGAATACATGGACTGCGTTTCAGACATTCTCAGGTGGAGCGAGCATCAATGGCGGAAACCTCACCGGAACCTTTACCGGGAATCCCGCATTTTCCGGAACGCCAGGATTCACGACATTTTCCATTTCGAACACAACGACGATTCCGAATTTGAATGCCCAATTTTGGAGCGGATATCAATTGCTAGGGAGTCCATCGAATGGCATGGTTCCTGTCTTATCGAGTATCGGCACGGCTACTTGGAATACGCTTCCAAGCATTGCCGGCGTAGCTACGCTCTCGCAGTTTCCTGGCAGCGGAGTGACATCGATCGGTTCAACAACTTGCACGCTTGGTTCAGGTTGTGGACTGTTTATTCCCACCACTGTGTATAGCACCCCATCCGCTTCCGGCGCCGCAAGCATCGGCGCGACGACAATGGTCACGGTGGGCGGAAGCAATGCGACGTATCGCTTTTCCTATTACTTTGAATTATCGGCGGCAGGAACAAGTTGCGTTGGCAACACAAGCGTACAACCGTTTCTTACTTATACCGATCCATTTGCGGCTGCTCCGATCACAGTTAATCCTGGCGTTTCCTTTCTTCTCACAAGTAGCGGCAACGAGAATGGGGTTCCAGGTGCTGCATATGCGTTCAGCATTACATATCCGAATAGTTCGGCTTTTGCGAACACTGGCACGATCCGGGCGAAGGCAGGAACGGTAATTCAATATTCAACGACTTATACACTTGGGGGAAGCTGCTCTCCCGGTCCGTCCTATGTGATCGTTCCAGTTTTGGAACAGTTGACGGCAAATTGAAGATGCTTATCCTGGTGGTAATGATATTCACGGGATGCGCTACTCGCCACAATCGACTGGTTTCTCCATGGCTCTGTTTGCCAGAAAAGATTGGCGGAAACATGATGATCATTTGCTGCACTTCGGAGGGACGATGTTTCGTAGAACGCTGATTCTCATTGGTCTTATTTTAGGATTGACTCTATCGGCCCATGCGCAGGGTGTATTCATTTCGGGCCAGGCCGTTGTTAATACTCCCACAAGCGTTCCGGGGATTCCGGGTAATTCTGTTTTGCAGGCGGTTCCCAATGCGCAGATCACCGTCTGCGCTTCAACCGGCGGCGGGATTCCATGCTCACCTCTTGTGACGATCTATTCCAATGCCGCATTGACGGTTGTGGCTCCGAATCCTTTCACTGCGGATGCAAATGGAAATTGGGGTTTTTATATCACGCCCAGCACGTCCGGATATTTGGCGAGTCAGACGGGATCGGGAGTCACCGGGCAATTATTCGTGATTTCTCCGAGTCTCGCAAGCGGTGGAAGTGGAAATCCGGCCGGTAGCAGTGGGCAAGTTCAATTTAACAATCTAGGCGTGTTTGGCGGCGCTTCGGGAATAACCACTCCGGACGGAAATAGTTTAAGCATTAAAGGGCCAGATCCTTTTGTTGATTGCACCGCCTATGGATGCGTGAGTTCGACAGCTACATTTGGAGCTACTTGCAATGCCACATCTCCAAATGTCACGCTTACGGCTACTTATTCCGCACCAAATACGCTGCCCGGAGATTGGAAAAATGGACAATACATCAGCCTTTTTGGCTGTGGCCCCTTGGCGACGGTTCAGGCTCCCAATGTAAATCCGATTTCGATTTCTTCGATTTCACGATTGTCCGGCGTGGTGACGGCTACGGTTTCGTCTATCGGTCCGATTCAGACCAGTTCTTATGTGCAAGTCATAGGGGTGACGGATTCCACATATAACGGGGTGTTCTTCACAACCGGAGGAAATGGAACAACTACACTGACATGGAATCAGGCAGGGGCGAATACCTCATCTAGTGGCGGCACTCTCAATCAGGGGATGGCTCTTTACGAGGGAACGAATCCAGGTACGACAACATACACATACAATGTCTGCGCTGTGGGGCACAACGGTGGATGCTCGGCGAAGTCTGCCACATTGACAGTCACGAACGGGCCAGCGACCCTTACGGCGCTTGACAACATTTGGGTCTATTTTGGTTTTCAGTTTCCAGGCGCATCCGGCGCGCCTGGCGACGTGGATTATCTCTGTGTTTATAGAAACAACAGTTTCCTCGGTCGGACCTATATGCCCGCATTCAACGATGATGGCACCGTGTGGAATCGCAATTTAAATTGCCCAAGCACTCCACCATCCACAGCTACCGCTGATCTGTTGAAAACAACGATCGTGTCGGGAGCTGGAACCAACAATTTAGTGCTTGCCACAAGCGCAGTGACATCGAATACGGCGGCGTTCACATTTCATGACAATCAGTTACCGATCATGAATGCCATAGCCGCGGCGGCGACATCGGTTGCGAATGGTCCAATTGGAGGTCCCGAAGTAATACTGCCATCCGGTCATTATCTCGTATCCAGGTTGCAAATTGGCGGCGTTGGTCCTCCGGTTCAAGGTTACACGCTAGATGCTACTGGAATCATTGAGCCAGTAACTCACCCTATAGTAATGAGCTATAACGGAACTTTGATCGGGCACAGCCATACAGCAAGTCAAGTCATTTTTAATATAGATAATCAGGTGGAAATTGCAACGGATAGCTCCGCATTCTATACTCCCCAAAGTCTGCAAAGTGAAATGGATGGGATGTTATTCGAAGGCGGAAACCAAACCGTGCGTGGCGCTAGTACGTCAATTGCTTCTGCCAGTCACGACTTAATTTTTGCCAATATCCCCACAACTGGAACAAGTAGCGTCACGATCGACAATTTTTCAGGGCAGCATAGCGTCGGGGGAGATTGTCTCTATGCAAATGCAAACGTGATCTTCGCCAAGATTTATAACTTCAAATGCAATGCGGCATCAGTGGAACTCGGCGCTCCCGTGAATCGCTACTCGATTTATTTAACGAATGTCTGGAACAGCGGACAGAACGTATCGGTGGATTGGGAAGTGCGGGATTTCGCTTTGTTTTATGGAGCGGTCAAAGTTGATTCTCCTGCGCCGAACGCAGGCCAGGGCATCTCTGCTTGGAAATTCGGCAAGTGGAGTCAATTGTTTACGGAGAGCGTTCGGTCCAAGGGAATGTTCACAGTGGATACTGGATGCACAAATTCTCCCTTTGATACGAGAGTTGGCATATTGGACAACATTCAAGAGTTCTTCATCGGCGCGGATCAAGCTGCTTATAAGGGTGAATATTACATTCCGAGGGCAGGCACTACCGGATGCGCCGCTCCTAACATCGCTGGACTTGTCGGCAATGACGTATGGAACATGCCAAGAGGCAGCGATCCGACAGTTGGCGCGGATCTTCCTCTTTCAATCACAAGTAGCTCTGTATCGTCCTGGGATGGAAACATTCTGCCAGCCGATCAAGATTTAAATTTAGGGGAAACGCGCACGGGCGCAAAGCGCCAGATTGTTGGCGGTCAATTCTTCATGAACTTTCCGAACAATGGCAACGGAGATGTGCCTGAAGCGGCCATATTGATACCGCCACCAACATTCACTATTACGAATGGAGGCGCGGGCGGAAGTTGTGCGTCAGGAATTACTTATTTCTTTGCGCTTAGTCAAGGCGATGGAATCGGTTGGACCAAAATTACCCCGCAGACGCAGGAGACAAGCGCCAGTACCGGGGCTGGCGGACAAATCATCACCATCAACTATGCTCCTGCGTTTGCTTCTCCCGTATACCGCATCTGGTACGGCACCACGTCAGGAGGAGAGAATTCTTATTTCCAAACGACGAATCAAACTTCCTTCAATTTTGGGTGCGGAACTCCAACGGGAACAGGGACTCCACAGATATTTTCCACGGCATACTGGTTGAAATTTGCCAGTGAAGGCGGCGTAGATTCATGGCTCGGTCTAGGATCTGGCGATCACTTCGGCATTGGTAAAAAACCTTCGCTTCTGGGAACGATCTATACTCTTGATGTTGGCGGACCTGTTAATGCGGATGGACAAATTACCGAAAGCGGTCAGCCTGTAGCTCTTGTTGCTCCAGTTCCCCTTGCTATCGGCTCAAGCACCGGAAACGTAGTCGTAGCGCCAAACGGTTTCTTCGTTTGCACTGCCGCATGCACCGTGACTCCACCTGTTCCAGCCGCAGGAGATCAATTCTGCGTAATGAATGATGACAATGTTAGTTCGGTCATCACGCTTGGAGCGCTTGGCAGTGGTGCTCAATATGAGAACACCGCCCGCACGGCCTATGGAACAGCGGGAACAGGAACATTTACTTCGGCGGGGGCCGTGGGGGATCAGGTGTGCATCATTGGCCGAGATCCAACGCATTACCTTACAAAATCTTTTACCGGAACATGGACGGCACATTGATGAGACGTTTAGTCCTTTTGTTGTGTTGTTTATTCCTGCCAGCCGTCGCGCATGCGCAACTTTGGTCTACGCTTCTGAACGCTCCATCCGGCAGTGGCGAGAGTGTTTCTTCTCCACAGAAATGGGCCGTGGATTGGTCTGGCGTTGGAGTCGTCGGCGGGATTCCTAATCGAACGACGATCTGCATAACGGCAGCCTGCGTGACGGCAACTTCGGCTGGAGCAAGCGCCACGCTCGCCCAATTAAATGCGGCCCTCGCTTCCTGTTCTGGAGGGCAAGTCGTTCTTCTCGTTACCGGAACTTACACGATCAACGGTACGCTCACCGTGCCGTCCAATTGCACATTGCGTGGGGCGGGAACGCTCAAAACAATTTTGAATGCCACTGGGACGAGCGGTGCCGTAATCAGCCTTGGGAATCTAACCGGACCGAACTTCACGAGCCCAGCATCTACTTCAATCAGTTCGGGGGCAACAGCCGGTTCAACGAGCATTGTAGTTGCGAGCGCCTCGGGAATATCAAGCGGGACTTTGCTGGCCGTATCTGAATTGAACGATCCCGTTTATGTCTCGATACATTCGATACAAAATCCAAGCGGATGTACTTTTTGTGATGGCACGGGAGACAACGGAGTCCGCACGCGCGGCCAGGTGGTGCTTGTCACAAATGTTGCCGGAACGACGTTGACCATTTCGCCGGCGCTATATACGAATTATGGCACTGCGACTTCTACGGGTCCGGCCCTGGTTTATCCATATGCCGCGACCAATTTTGCAGGCGTGGAACTCTTGCAGGTGTTTTCAAACGGCACGGGCTATTCCCAGGTGTTTACTGGAACGGCTTGCTACTCCTGCTGGATCAAAGAAGTGTTCGACAATTATGCCGATGCTGATCATGTGGATTTTTATTGGAGTTTGCACGGTGAAATTCGTGATAGTTATTTCTCGAATGCATACACACATTCTTCCGGAGGTTCGGATTCCGATGTGGATCTCCTCAACAAAACATCGGCCACGCTTGTCGAAAACAATATCGCCGAACGTCTTCACGTCGGGATCATGCTGGAATGGGGAGCTGCTGGCAATGTGATTGCCTATAATTACAGCATCGGGAATTTCGATTGCGGATCATGCAATGGCACATCTTCTCCGACTGCTATTCTCGGTTCATTTGTGGAGCATGGAGCACATCCACAGTTCAATCTCTACGAGGGAAACATCGGCAACACCATCACGATGGATAGCTTCTGGGGATCTGGGGCGAATGAGACATTCTTCCGGGGGCTGTTCCGAGGGGTAGAAACTCTTGCATCTCCCACAAATGTTTCAGGACGACAAACTGTGAACTGGTCTAGCACGACTCTTGCAAATCAGTACATGTATCCGATCACGAATGCTTTCATTCATACGAACACAAACGCCATTGGCAATATTCTCGGTTCAGCGGATGCAGTGACGGCGGCGACAAATGGCAAGTACAACGGAGGGCCATCTCCTTTTACTTCAACCGTGATTCCTTCAGCCAGCAGAAATTTTCAGAGTTTTCTTTATCCTGTGAGTGTGGGCTATGACAATGGCCCGGATTCATCCGGCTCTGGAGTTACAACCTTTTCCGATGGTCCTGGGCCAACGGCGGGATATTGGGTTGGTCTTGCATCAGGCACTCTTTTTCAACACGGCAATTTCGATATAGCCAGCAATTCGATCATCTGGAACGATTCGATCACACACACGCTTCCCGCTTCGTTTGTTCATGCATCAAAGCCTTCTTGGTTCGGAAGTGTGCCGTGGCCTCCAATTGGCCCTGATGTGACAGGCGGCAATCTTGATAGCTCGACGCTAGCAGGACATGCCAATGCCATCCCTGCCGAGGTTTGCTACAATTAGGAATCGCGGGATGCTACCGGAATAAAATTGTTTGATCCAACTGTTTGCTATCCTACTGGCGGTGGGGGCGGTGGTGGATCAGGAACTGCAACAAATGGGCCAATGATTATTTTCTAAAAAGGAGAAATACAAAATGAAGATGAAACTCGCAATCGCTTTTCTCGCTTCTCTCTTTGCTATCGGCCTGCACGCGCAGTCCATTCCGGCACCTAATCTGTTTACGATGTCTGGAAACTATTCGGAATTCCGTTCGAGCAGCTCCACGACACCGGCGGTGATTGCTACGGCGGCAATTCAGGTCACGCCTACCATCTCCGTCGGCTATGAGCACATCTCTGTTTCCTCCGCAAGCGCCCGATGGGAATTGGGTGTTGTCGCTTATACGAGGCCGCTTAATGAGCTACTCGGGGCCACTCTGTCTAAAAAGATTTTGTTCGATACCACGAAAATAGGAGTCACCTTCAGTGCGGGCGCGGGAAAACTTCTTCAGCCTACGGTGAACCGGATTGCGGAAACAGCAGGCGTGCATTTCAGCTATCCGCTTGCGGATCATATTTCGTTGCAGATCATCGGAATCGACTATCTGCATGGCGGCGTGCAAAATGGTTTTGTCACGACCAACAACGCGCAGAATATTTCTACGGGTTTGAACATCTACTTTTAAGGACGGTGAGCCATGAAGCCATGGAATACGTGGGGAACAATGATTTGGTGTTTCTGGATTCTTTTCTTTCTGGCCTATGAGATGTTCGCCGGGATTGAGAGGAAAAAGGACATACCCATGCTGACGCAGGCCGTTGTCCGCTATATTCCATGGCCCATCACTCTTGGACTCATTTTGTGGTTGTTTGTTCACTTTGCAACAAGGTACTTTAACCCCGTTTATATTCAGTGGTTGCGATCTGGCGGGGCGGGCGGATAAAGGAGAAAACATGAAACGAAGATTCGGTATTTCGATTTTTGCGTTTTTGCTTCTAGCGGTTGTGGCCTGGCCGCAAACGCAACATAGCATCACGATTGGTTGGAGCTACACCCAGGGAGCGGATCTCGCTACCGGATTCAATGTGTATCGAGGAACCACCACGGGGGGGCCGTATACAAAACAGAATACAACCCCGATTGCAGTAACGACGCTTACTTATGTCGATACGGCTGGCGCTGGAGCGACGAAATATTTCTATGTAGTCACGGCGATTGACAGTTCCGGATTTGAGAGCGCATTTAGCTCGGAAGTAAGTGCAACTTTTTTGTCCAATCCGTTGGCGCCGGCGGGTGTAACAGCAACCCCTAAGTAATTCCATGACTCCAGCCGATTA
>Ga0307474_10000318_pt1 | contig 35505 bp, 33 predicted proteins | sample atmos_gasesECM1C_2_FD_203312 | JGI IMG/M metagenome (GOLD analysis project Ga0307474, IMG submission 203312) | Hardwood forest soil microbial communities from Morgan-Monroe State Forest, Indiana, United States - atmos_gasesECM1C_05 | ecosystem: Environmental > Terrestrial > Soil > Temperate... | reverse complement strand
GAATGTGGCCAATCCGATGGCCGCATCACGCACCGTCGAGAGCAGGAAGCGTGAGGTGCTCTCTTGCGGGACCGCCACTGCCGTAGGTTCAGCCGGATTGGACGCGCCTACCGCGCCAACCTTGCCTGCGCGGTCGGTCAGCTGCTCGATATGGTTCATCAGCCGCGCCACCGGCGTGAATTTCCGTTGGATCACCGAAAGCGTGTGCGGCGCAGAGGCATACCATTGTTGGCTGGGTGACCAGACCAGCGCCACCAATCCCGCCACTGCGGCGAGCGCCACGATCAGGATCAGCACGGCACCGATGCCCCGGGGAAGGCCAACGCGGAACAGGGCTTCCACCGGGCTCGACAAAATCAGACCTGCGAGGAAGGCGAGCGCGACGGGGATGAAGGCGGCATGCCCGACGTAGAGCAGCGCACCGGTCAAAAACAGCAAAACTCCCTTGCCGGCATTGAATTCCCTGACGCCTTTGAGGGTCTTGGGCAGACGGTCGAATTTTGAAGACTCGGCAGACATACGGGCATCCCTTTATGGGCCCTACTCTAACCTGTATTGGCCTCCGAACAGATCAATGATGAACTCTTGAGTTCACACCGGGCCGTCCCAGGACCAGCGTCCAAGAGCCAGATCGACCGGAACCTTCTGTGGTGACTCCGGATAGGCCGACATTGCTTCGGTCGCCCACTGAAAATACGCCTTGAGTGCGGCCCTGAGACGTGGCTCGTTCGGAAGGCCTGCGTCGTCGAGCGCCAGGGCGAAGCAAACCTGCGCTCTTTCATCCATTTCGACATGCTCGCCATTTCCCGAATGCATGCGAACCACGTCGGACTGATTTCCCATTGATGCAGTGTAGTCGGCAGGTCCGCCGAGCGCCTCCGCCCAATAGGCGGCCAAGCGCTCGGAGTGTTTCGGGTGATAACCATGCGAGAAGGCGTGGCTCACGATTGGGTCAGCAAGACAACGAGCATGCCACGCATGCGCCAGCGCGATGAAAGCTTGGTGTCCGCCAGCCGCCTCATAAATTGTCGGGCTCATACAATGTCCCCTCTCTTTACTCACTCGGCGGGCGCCGCGAGCCAGCTGAGCAGCACCTTGTGAAAGGCCGCGGGGTCTTGAATTTGCGGCGCGTGGCCGAGCTCGGAAAACTCCACCAGCTTGGCGCCATTTATGCGCATCGCCGCACGCTTCGCCAGTTGCGGATAGTCGCCCAAGGTGGCGCGTACGGCTGGCGGCGCGAAGTCCTTGCCGATGGCGGTGTTGTCCTTGTCGCCGATGATCAGCAGCGTCGGCACGGTAATGTTTTCAAACTCATAGAACACCGGTTGCGTAAAAATCATGTCGTATATCAAGGCCGAGTTCCATGCGACCGTTGTCTTGCCCGGTCCACGGTTCAAGCCCGCCAACATCTGGACCCAAATCTCATAGTCGTCGCTCCAGTGGCCGGCGTAATAGGTTGCCAGTTCGTAGCGGCGAATGGCATCGGCATTGGTTTTCAACTCTCGCGCATACCAGTCATCGACCGAAATCGGCGGAACGCCTTTGGTCTTCCAGTCCTCGAGGCCGATGGGATCGACGAGCACCAGATGCTCAGTCTCCTGCGGATACATGAGCGCATAGCGAATCGCGATCATCCCTCCGGTTGAGTGGGCGATGAGGGCAGCGCTTTTGATCCCGAGCGAGGCGAGCAGTGCATGCGTGTTCAAGGCGAGTTGCTGGAAGGAATACTGGTAGCGGTCAGGCTTGGTCGATTTGCAAAAGCCGATCTGATCGGGAGCGATCACGCGGTAACCCGCGGCACTGAGCGCATCGATCGAGGTGCGCCATGTCGCGGCGCAAAAATTCTTGCCGTGCATGAGCACAGCAGTGCGCCCGTTCGGGTTCTTCGCCGGCACGTCCATGTACGCCATGCGCAATTTCTGCCGTTGGGACTGGAAATCGAAATGCGCGACGGGGTAGGGATAGTCGAAACCCTGCAGCTCAGGGCCGTACGAGGGCTCCGCCGCGGCCGCCAGGGAGCAGAAGGCGAGCAGAAGCACCGGTAAACAGCATTTACCAATCATGAATAACCTCCAATCACGAATGATCCCGGACGGTGTCCCAGCGATCCATCCACCTTTAGCTCTACCATAGGCGCCATCCTTTTGCTGCCGCAGTTTTTCGCATGTGCCGGCAAGCCATGTCTTACAATCCGGTTCTATGAAAACACTCATTTTACTACTCATCTCCCTTCCGGCGTTGCCCGCCGCGTTTGCGTCGGAGCAGTCCTCTGGCGAGCACTTGGGCACCGTTTCGTTCACTGTGTCTTGTGCGCCGGCAGTTCAGACCTCTTTCGTGCGCGGCGTCGCGCTGCTGCACGATTTTTGGTACCAAGAAGCGCAGCGCCAATTCGAGGAAATCGCCAAAGCGGATCCTCATTGCGCGATGGCGCACTGGGGCACCGCGATGAGCTTGTATCACCAGATCTGGGATCGGCCCGACGACGGCACGGTCGCGAAGGGCTGGCGAGAAATGCAGGCGGCCCAGACCCACGCGGCGAAGAGTGCCCGCGAGCGCGCCTACGTGGCTGCATTGAGCGATTTCTACAAGCCCGGCCCCAAGGACTATCAGGCTCGGGTCGAGGCGTACGCCGCTGCGATGGGCAAGCTCTATCACGATTATCCCGCGGACACCGATGCGGGTGCGTTCTACGCGCTCGCGCTTCTGGCCTCGCAGGCGCCGAACGACGACAGCCTGACGCTGAACCGCAAGGCGATGGCGGTGCTGACACCGCTATTCGCTCAATATCCCGATCATCCAGGCGTCGTGCACTACATCATTCACGCCTGCGATACTCCCTCGCTGGCGCAGGACGGACTTGTGGCCGCGAAGCATTACGGCGAAATTGCTGCCTCCGCACCGCACGCGGTCCATATGCCCGGCCATATCTTTGCTCGTCTAGGAATGTGGCAGGCCGACATCGATGCCAACGTGGGTTCCGTGGCCGCATCGCACGCCGCCGAGAGCAGAAAACAAAGCGGCGCCATGGATCAGTTCCACTCCGACGACTTCTTGGTGTACGCCTACCTGCAAAGCGGACAAGAAGCTCGCGCCAAAGCCGTGCTGGATGATTCCGCCGCGGCGATTGTGCACTTCGAGACGATGCCGGATATGGGCGATCACTATATGACCGGCATGTTTCCCTACTACCGCACCAAGCTGCCGATCATCTACAACTTGGAATTGCGCGATTGGAAAACGGCCGCGGGACTACAGGCCGTGGTAGGTGCGCCTCCGGAGACTCAGACGCTGACCTATTGGGCGCGCACGGTGGCAGCCGGTCATCTGCATCAAGCGCAGCAAGCGCAAGCCAGCTTGAGTGACTATGACGCGGTGATCGCGAAGATCAAGCAGGGAAGGCACGCTTACTTTGCGGATTCGACCGGAGCGCGCATCGAACGCGGCGAAATGCTGGCGTGGATCGCGTTCGCGGAAAACAACTCGGCCGATGCACTCAAGCGGATGCAGGAAGCCGCGGATCTTCAGGACAAGGTGGGGCAGGGCGAGGTGGATATCCCTGCGCGCGAAATGCTCGCCGACATATTGCTCGAGTTGGGCCGTCCGCAAGACGCGCTGGCCGAATACAAAAAGGCGCTGGTGTTGAGCCCGAATCGCTTCAACGGACTGTTCAATGCCGGCAAAGCGGCCGAAGCGGCAGGCGATGCGCCGCAGGCGCAGCTCTACTACGCCACATTGCTGAAAATCACCGACAACGGCTCGCAGTCCGCAAGACCCGAGTTGGATCATGTCAAAAGCGTGGTGTCATCCGCGAAGCTCGCGGTAAAGTGACGGGCGCCGCCGCCGGGCGGCTGCATTTCACGCTCGAAGCCACGGCAGAGGATTCGAGCGCCCGTGCCGCGCGCTTCACTACGCAGCACCACGAGGTACTGACACCTACGTTCATGCCCGTGGGTACGCATGCGGCGGTCCGATCGCAGCGCCGTGAAGATCTTCTGGAGAGCGGTGCGCAGGTCTTGCTCGCCAACACCTACCACTTGCTATTGAGACCGGGTCTCGACATCTTCCAGAAATTCGGCGGCATCCATGGGTTCATGAACTGGCCGCGAGCCGTGCTCACCGATTCGGGCGGCTACCAAATCTTCTCCCTGCCCGGAAGCCGCACGCTGTGCGAGGAATATGCCGAATTCACGAGCTACGTCGACAACACCCTGATTCGATTGAGCCCGGAGCGCAGCATCGAGGCGCAAAAGATCATCGGCGCCGACATCATGATGGCGCTCGATCAATGCGTGCCCTCGACAGTGGAGCACGCGGCAGCCCGCAGCGCCATGCAGCTGACGCACCGATGGGCAGAGCGCAGCTTGGCGGCCCGCGGCGATTCTCCCCAGGCACTGTTTGGCATCGTGCAGGGAGCCAGCTACGCGGACCTGCGCATGGAAAGCGCGCAGACCATCGCCCAGATGCCATTCGACGGCTATGCCATCGGCGGCCTTGCGGTGGGCGAGAGCAGCGCGCAGCGCGAAGACTGCACCGCCACGGTCACCGAATTGCTGCCGCAGCACAGTCCGCGATACCTGATGGGAGTGGGTACCACGCGCGATTTGCTCGAGGCCGTGCATCGCGGCGTCGACATGTTCGACTGCATACTGCCGACCTCGCTCGCCAAGCAGGGGGTGGCATTCACGAGTTTGGGCAGGCGCGATCTGCGGCGCGCCGCCTACCGCGGCATGGAAGGTCCGATCGACCCCGCCTGCCGCTGCTACACCTGCAAGACCTACTCGATTGCCTACCTGTTTCATTTGCAGCGCGTGCACGAAACCACGGGATGGCAGCTACTGGGTCTGCACAATATCCATTTCTATCTACAGTTGATGCGCACCATGCGCGAGCACATCCTCGCCGGCACGTGGCTGCAGTTCTATCGCGCACAGCGCGATGTGCTCGACGCGCGCGACAGCTACGGCAAACCGGCGCGCCATGTGACCAAGGCCGTGCTGCGCGAGCGCAAGCGCAAGCGTGGTCGCTACGAAGTGGTTGTGAAAGACGACGTCGGATATATCCGTGACACCGTTTCGGGTGAAGTCATGCACCCCGGCAGCGATCCTGCCCAGGAAGCGCAATCCCTGTACGTCGAGCAGTCGCGCTTGCTGGAGCGGCTTGAAAGCGGCTCGGAAGAGCCATTGGTGCTCTGGGATGTGGGGCTGGGTGCCGCCGCCAATGCCATGGCAGCGATACTTGCCGTAGAGAATGCGGGACCTGCGGCAGCACGGCCGCTCAAGCTGGTGAGCTTCGAGAATGACTTGGATTCATTGAAGCTCGCGCTGGATCATCCGGGATGGTTCAGGCATCTGCGCCATGCCGCACCCCAAGCGCTGCTGCGTGATAATCGCTGGAATAGCCTCGCTTCCCAAATTGAATGGCTGCTGCTGAACGGTGATTTTGCGCTGCGCAAGTTCGAGGCGCCGCCGCCCGACATCGTTTTCTTCGACCCGTTCTCATTCAAGACTGACAGTGCACTATGGACCTTGAATGCATTTCGCGAACTGGCGAAGGCCTTTGGAGACAATCACACGGAGCTCTTTACCTACACCTATTCCACCAGCGTTCGCGCCGCGATGCTGGCGGCCGGCTTCTATGTTGCCAAGGGGCGCGCCACCGGCCTCAAAGGCGAGACAACCGTCGGTCTGTCGCCGCGAGCGGCGGCCGCTGCCCATGGCCGCGAATTGTTGGGACAGGAATGGCTGACGAAGTGGCGACGCAGCGACGCGCAAGTTCCCTTTGGCAGTACGGAGCAGGATGATTCCTGGCGTCAGGCGGTTCTCGGGCACCCGCAATTCAGAGCTTGAGGCGGGCCTGCGCACCCGCGATTCAATACTTAGCGTCGGCCTCCCTCAACGAGGGTCAGGTTGTTGACCACGCGTCGATCGCCGGCCGCCTTGCTGGCGATTCGAATGGCATCGCGCAGGTCCCAATCGCTAAACACCAATCCTCGCAAATGCACCACACCATGATCGACCGAGACTTCAACGTGACCGTCATAGAAGTAGGGATCTGCATGGAGCGCGTACTGCACACTATCCCTAAGGTCAGCATCCGGAATGGAGTAGCCATATGGAGTAGCAGCCGCGGCAGTGCCACACAACAAGACTCCCAGACAGGCGCAAATGGTCGTGGCGCGGTGTTTGAAAGGCGTGTTCATGGGCGGTTCCCGTTGAATCTCTCGTGCTTGCACGAATCTGATGCTGGGCGGATCTTTAGCGCTCAAAGACTGCGCTTCTGTGTCCGTGTCCGTCAGCAGACAATGGGTCGTTCGTGGGTGGGAATCGTCCGACGCCGCTTCAAAACCTCTTATAAAAACCGACCGACAGGCCACGAGGGAGAATCTGCACCGAAATCGGGGTAGCGCGCGTGGTGGCCCAGTAGCCGACCGCCGATCCGAGCACCCATCCGGCAATGACATCGGTTTGCCAGTGCTCCTGGCTCTTCAGTCGTGCCAGCGCATCGTAGGCGGGCAGCAGTTCAAGCGTCCACACCCACGGATAGTCGCGTGCGTAATTCGCAATGAACGGCGTGACGAAGCTGGCTTGCAGGGTCACTTCGCCGCTGGGAAAGCTGTCGCAGCAACGTCCCTTGAACCATTGATTCGGATCGTTTCCCTGATTCGGCCGCGCACGGCTGAAGCTGAACTTGAGCGCCTCGGCAGCAACGGAGGAAATCGCCGTTGCATCGATCGTTTGCCACAGCGTGTGACCCAATTCATCGTCATTTCCCAGCCACAGGCTGCCCCCTATTTCAGTCGCGATCACGCCGAATTCAAGCCCCACCTGATATTTCCGCGCCCAGATGCCGCGCTGATTGAGATCCAGCTCGTGATCAATACCCAAGAAGCCGTCCCCTGCACGCGCACGAAGCGGCAGCGCCGACAGAAGCAACAATGCAAAGCAGAAAAGCGCGCAGGTGGTGCAGCGGCAAAGAGCGCCTGCCCGGCGGCGAGCGATGGAACTTGAAGATTGCAATGCGGACATACTTTGCAGTACAAAGTACGCGCAATTGCCGGCTCCCGGCAAGCTTTTTCGTCATCGCCGATACATACGCAGTGGGCGAAAGGGGTCCCTTAAACTTCTCATCGCATCTCGTGCCCAAGAACGCGCAGCAGGGGCATTTGCGGAATCGGTGCCGCTACATGAGGTGGAGCGCCCTTCGGCAAAGGTAGCTGAGCCGGATGAATTTAGCTGTTCTGACTTCCCGTTCCGGCAAGGAATGTCGCTGCGCCTTGAGCCAGACTTTATATTCGTCATTGGCGCAGAGGATAGCGAGGATCTCAGGCTGTGATTGGGACTTTGCGTCGCGAAGCGCGGCGGTAGTATTCATGGTCTGCGATGACTCGTTTAGCCACGAGGGCGCCGCTGGATCTATATGTTGCGTCGTCATATCCGCGGGACACGGCTCGTCCGTGTACGTGATACCGCCATCCTGGGCGGTGCACTTATAAATGGCCGCTGAACCGAGCGATGGGATCAGGATGAGAGATAGAAACGCAATTGCACGAGTAATCGTGCTCCGTTGCGTCCGAGCGGCAAGGGCGCCCACAGCCCAGATATCCGGCATCGAGAAGATTCCGATGTCACCTACGTCTAATTCTGGTTCGAGCACCCGCTCTTCGATATCCATGAATGCATCCGCATTTGAATACACGTCAGTGCCGTCGGACTGTATTCTCCGAATAAAGGCCCAAACAGCCTTTGGTTTCCCAAATCACTATAGGAAACGTCCTATGCAGCGGCGCTGCGGCTGCGTTGCCTGGCCGTGCAACTGACGTGGTTTGGAGCGTCGCTCAACTCGACCGAAGCAATCGGCCCAAAACCGGGCACTGGACCACGCGAAATCACCGCCTTAAACCGGCCATTCCCGGCATGCGGTAAACTTAAGGAACCCAGCCGAATTGCACGTAGCGCAAAAATGCCATCAGATAAAACTGTCCCGTTTACACGACGTTTTCGTCGTGCCCCGAACGCCGTCGTTTTCTCGATTGCCGGGTTTCTATTCCTGGGTCCAAGCCTCGCGGCGGCCAAGCCGCTTGTGGTCCTTGCCGATATTGCTCTCCTGCCGGACGCCAAATACGCCGAAATGAAGGAACCCGATTGCAACGAGCCCAGCGAATCCGGTGAACTTATCTTGTGTGGCGGCGGATGGTCCCGCTATCGCTTAACGGGTATTACCCGCCTCAACGGTACACGTCTAAAGGACACGATTGCGCTGATCTACGCGGACCCGGTGCTTGGCGGTAGATGGCGCCTTGAATTGCAGCGCCTTGATGCATCGGAGGCGGCGAGCTACGGCGCCAAATATAAGGTCGTTTCGGCGAGCCGTGCGAACAAAATGGATTCTCCGTAGCGATGAGTTCACGAGGAGAAAGTCGATGATCGAGATAAATCAGGCCCGTCCCGATGTGCGGTAAAATTGGTTGCCCAGGGTTTTGGACGGCACATTGCGGGGGCAGAACTAGGCAATGTCGGTACTGAAATGACCCCCAACACGCAGCCGTTCACGGCCTGAGGTAAAATCCTTCGGTGGCTGACGAGCCAACCGTAACGCAAAGGAGTGCACGCTGGGCGCGGTCGCGCGCTGCTCGACGCGGTCAGTACATGCCATGAAGTCACGCCTCTTGCTGAAGGTTCTGATTGGCGCGGTCGCCGTCGCTCTTTGTGTTTACGCAGGGCTATTCCTGTACAAGAACCACAGATATGCCGGCGCGTTTGCAGACACTCGACTCGGCGATTCACCGGAAATTGTTTCAGACCGATTCGGTGTCCCCCCAAATACTGAGTTTCCGCATTCCAGCTACTTCATGGGATTTACGATGTACCCATGTACCCAACCCTGTGCCCAGCGATTATGGTGGGAAGATCCAGCCAGGGTATTTCGATCCCAAGCTTACTATTTTGAGTTCGATGTCAATCGACACCTCATTCGCAAAACGCATTACGAGCATCTGGATGAAGGATACTTGCGATGGTGGGAACGCATGAAGCGCTTCAACGCACCTGCGGCCAAGGTCCCCATTTTTGCCACTGAGGCAGAGCAGTTTCGCGCTGCCAAGGTTGTAGTGCTCGTTCGCTTGCTCGAGCCGCCTCAGGTCGACCCCAGCGATTCCAGTTTGGGGCCGCTATCCAAATTCCTCGTAATTCGCTCCTGGAAGGGGCCGTTCTCCGCGGGCGCTACGATCACTGTCGCCACCGCAGCGACGTGCTATGGACCAAGCTGCACGGCCTTCCTGGTCCCGAAGCAAGTGGGACAGTCGGTGATGATTTTTAGTCTCGGAGACGCGCAGCCCATCTATCCGATGTTGGTTGACGGAGTCGATGTGGACAAGAAGTCAGGTGAGCTCGATACGCTTGCAACCCAAACCGGCACATAAAAATCGCAGCGAATCGCGGTTCCGACACCTGAAGGCGGACGCTGGTCGAATGCAGCTTTCGAGTCGCGTTCCGCGCCCAGATAGCGCACCCTCCCAACCTACGCTAGCCTAATCGATCATCCCACTGCTCGGAGCCGCGCATGGCCGCCTATCTCATCGTCGACACTTTACTGAATGACCCCGATCTGTATGAGCAATACAAACTGAAGGCGAGACCCCTAATTGAAAAGTTCGGCGGCGAATACTTGGCCAGGGGAGGCCGCATGACCCTTCGCGAGACCGATCTCTGGTCTCCTAGCCGATTGGTACTCGTCAAGTTCTCGGATGTCGAAACCGCAAATCGCTGTCTAGATTCTCTCGAATATCAGCAAATACTAAGCATCAGCAAGAAATCGGCGCGCAGAACTGCGGTTATCGTGGAGGGCGAGTAAGAGGATGGAAGACACCTGGTCACCGTCCACCGTCCCGCCTACTCAGGCCGGTCAAGGAACGCGGATAGCGCTTTCTCCAGCTGAGCGCTCGATTTAATCGCCGCAATGCGCGGCTTCGCGAGAGGGCCTACAAACGCCACCGACGTTGCCCTCTTCGGACACAGTTTCAAGCAAGTCGTGAGAACGACCCGCGCTCCCGGCGCGCTGTCTTTCACCTGATGCTTTATTTCCTTCGCGAGCGCCTTGGCTTTCAGATGTTTTGGCCCATCCTTGCGCCGACGACAATCCTTGCATACGAGAAACAGAGACTCCCATCCGGGACTTAAGATAACCGTCTCGCGTTTGGCGGGTTTGCCCATCTGTGCCCTCAGTCAATCCTTCAGGTCTGGTCTTGTCAACGCCTTTTGGCGGTTCGAGTAATACCCAGTATCGCCGAATGAGCGTCCCTGTCTATCGGAGCGCGCCGACAATCGCAACCGACGGATCTTGCTGTAAGCTCTAATCATTCTGTGCCGAGCTAACAGAACAATCGACCGCGTCACAAAATGCATTTCAGCAAAAACCTGATTTGAACTGTCAGACACTCGCGGATTCCAAGGTTGAAACATTTTCGCCGTTGACCGGAATAATTCCGTCGGTTAGTGTCCGATCTCGAATCAGCAGTTGTGCAAAAGGAAATGCAGCAATACGGAAGTCATTCCGCCAGCGAACGGAAAATCGCTCACGAAAATCTACCTCTATGTGTAACAAACCGCCCCGTGTGAAACCGGAGACAAGGAAGTCATGTTGAACATCCAACGCCGTATCTTTGTACTTCTCTTCGGGGCGCTCGGTGCGCTATGGAGCGCGACGGCGCAGAGCTACACGATCTATGTGGAGCCGGCGTGGTTTTATTGGTTCGATCTGCGTTCTCCCTACGCATCAACCTCCCTTGCGGCGGCATTTTCGAACGCGCAGGCTCAAGTGGCGTCCCTGAGCAATAGCAGCGAAACCGACACCGCTCTTAATCTGCATCCCTCCACCGTCCCTGATGACGAGGTTGTATATTACGATGGCATTCCAAGTCGATACCGCTTCGATTTAAATGAATGTTTTTCGAATACCGGCCAGTGTAGTTACATCGCCAATTGGGAGATAATCGACTCGGAGTACGCGTGTCCCGGGTCCGCCACAGCGGTGGATTATAATTCGCCAGCGACAAATGAAATTCTCGCTTGCGCAGTGACGATTTCTAATGTTCAACCTCCGCCAAAAAATTGCAAAACCTGCTTTGGCAACCCAATATATGCAGCCACGGGCCAGAAATTGCAGGTTGAGTCCGACTATTCATTTGCGGGTTTGCAATATGAGCGAACTTATCGGAGCAACGTTGGCACGTTCGCTTCCGTAACATCCCAGAGCTTTGTGGACAACTCCGCCCCCGCGGGCACCACACAACAGGGGTGTTATACCGCGCTGTACTACTTCTCAGGACTCGGAATCGGCACAGCCTGCTTCCCTTATATAAGCGCTTATCCCTACGTCAATGGCGGCGTTGCCCAATATCAGCTACAAACCGCCGATGGACGCTCAATCCAATTCACGGGCCCAAATACCGCTATATCGGCTAACGCCGATATCAACGAGCGCGTAACTCTCTACTCCGGGGGTGGCGCCGCCAAATGGCAAATTCAACGCGAAGACGATTCTATTGAACTCTACGACGCCACAGGCTCTCTGATTCAAAAGACCTTGCGCGGCGGGCGCGTCTTTGCCTATACATATTCGACGAGCAGCACACCCACAACTATTGCGCCGGGACCCGGATTTCTTCTCAGCGAGTCCGATGCCTTTGGACACAATCTTTCTTGGCAATACAATTCCGCAGGCTTGATGTCGCAAATGACGGATCCTGGGGGCGGTGTCTACCAATATAGTTACGACGCTAACCGTAACTTGATCGGCGTTGTCTATCCCGACAGCGCCAGCAAGACGTATTGGTACAACGAGTCCGCAAATACGAGCGGAGCCAATCTGCCCAACTCACTTACGGGAATCACCGACGAGAGTGCCGCGCGCTATGCCACATTTAAATATAACAGCGCTGGTCTTGCTGTTAATACCCAACACGCCGGTGGCGTGGAAAGCTACACATTCACTTATCCTAACCCCGGCCAAACGGCCACAGTAGTAGATCCGCTTGGGACGAGCCGATCATACACATTTCAACAAATCCTGAGTGCAGACCAGGACACCAGTCAACAGCAACCCGCCGCCTCCGGCAGTGGTACGGTCACGCAATCCGAAACCTACGACGCCAACGGCAATCCAGCGACACTAACCGACTTCAACGGCAACGCGACGCACTACATTTACGACCTGACGCGCAATCTCGAAACATCCCGCACCGAAGCCTACGGCACACCGCAAGCCCGCACCGTCACGACCACCTGGGATCCGAATTGGCGCCAGCCCGACCTGATCACCGAACCGAATCGCACCACTGCCTTCTCGTACGATTCTCTCGGCAACGTCCTGACAAAAACTATCACCGACACTTCAGTCACGCCTAACATCGCCCGCACTTGGACCTACAGCTACGATTCCTACGGCCGCATTCTCACTGCCCAAGGCCCGCGCACGGACCTCAACAGTACGACGACCTACGCCTACTACACCTGCACCACCGGCTTTCAATGCGGCCAGGTCCAAAGCATCACCGATGCCTTGGGCCACATCACCACCTTCAACACCTACAACGCCCACGGCCAACCGTTGACGGTGACCGACCTCAACGGCGTAGTGACGACCCTGACCTATGACTTACGCCAGCGGCTGACTTCGCGTCAAATCGGATCCGAAATCACGTCCTACTCTTACTACCCGACCGGCTTGCTGCATACGGTGACCCTCCCCGACTTGAGCACAATCACCTATACCTACGACGCTGCACATCGCCTGACCGACATCACCGACGGCCTCGGCGACCACATTCACTACACGCTCGATAACATGGGCAACCGCACGGCTGAGAATACCTACGACCCCAGCAGTACGCTCAAGCGCACGCACACCCGCGTGATCAACACGCTGAACGAACTCTCCCAGGACATCAACGCCGCCGGCACCGCCGCGGTGACTACGACTCTGACCTACGACAACAACGGCAACGTCTTAAGCTCCGCCGCGCCCTTAGCCCGCAATACTTCCGATCAATACGATGCCTTGAATCGCTTAAAGCAAATCACCGACCCGAATGCTGGCATCACGCAATTCACCTACGATGCCAACGACAACGTGGCGACAGTCAAAGACCCCCGCAACCTGACGACGACCTACTTCCACAACGGCTTTGGCGACGTGACCCAGCTGATCAGTCCCGACACCGGCACTACCTTCAGCACCTATGACTCCGGCGGCAACCTCAAAACCACCACCGACGCTCGCGGCGCCGCGGGAACTTACAGCTACGATGCGCTCAATCGTGTCACGCAAGTCGCCTACACCGACCAAACAATCAATTTCACCTACGATGCCGGCACCAACGGAGTAGGGCGCCTCACCGGCGCCTCAGACGCGAATCATTCCATGTCCTGGACGTATGACGGACTCGGCCGCGTCACTGGAAAGGGCCAAGTCAACGGAATCATCACGCAATCCGTTGGCTATGGTTACAGCAACGGCGACTTGGTCTCACTGGTAACACCGTCGGGCCAGACCGTTACGTATGGCTACACCAACCACCGCATCACCTCGGTCTCCGTGAACGGCACGACCATCTTGAGCGGGGTCGCTTACGACCCCTTCGGCCCCGCCAACGCCTGGACCTGGGGCAACGCCACCACGACGAGCAGAACCTATGATCAAGATGGCAACCCGAGTCAAATCATCACCGCCGGCGTCACCAACGGATACACCGTCGATAATGCCTCGCGCATTACAGAGATCAGCGACTCTGGGCTATCCAGCGATTCGTGGACCTTCGGCTACGACCTGCTCGACCGAGTGAATAGCGGTACTAGCAGCGCGATCACTGAAGGCTACACCTACGACGCCAACAGCAACCGCCTCACTACGACCGGAGTCGTGCCATCGGCAGAAACGATTGCGACTTCGAGCAATCAGTTGAGCTCAACGACTGGCTCCATCGCCCGCACGTATTCGTACGACGCCGCCGGCAACACCACAAGCTATGCAGGCAACGCCTACACCTTCAATCAACGCGGCCGCATGAGCGAAGTCCAGGTCGGAACAAACGAAACGGACTACATCTACAATGCGCTCGGCCAATTGATCCGGAAATCAGGCGCCGGCGGTACGACACTGCTCATGTACGACGAGGCAGGCCACATATTAGGCGAGTACACCGCCAGCGGCGCACTCATTCAAGAGACAATCTGGATGGGCGCTACGCCGGTGGCCACCGTACAGCCCAATGGCAGCGCTGTCTCGATTTATTATGTTCACACCGACCATCTCGGCACGCCAAGAAAAATAACACGACCGTCAGACAATGCCCTCATGTGGCGTTGGGATCCGGACACGTTCGGAAGCGTGAACCCGAACACAAATCCTTCTGGTCTAGGCTCGTTCAATTACAGCCTCCGCTTTCCAGGACAGTACTCGTTGAACGAGTCAGGCTTGTATTACAACTACTTCAGAACCTACGATCCTCAGATGGGACGCTATTTGGAGAGCGACCCGATTGGACTCGCTGGAGGTATCAATACGTACGGGTATGCAGGCGCAAATCCAATTAGCAACGCCGATCCGACCGGCCTCGCCCCGCAGACGAGCATTGTTCTCCAGCTTTTTTATGGAAACAAACCCGACTCGAAGGGGTCGTCATGCCCCAACGATGATGAAAGAAATCGGTGTAAGCAAGTTAAGAACGATGCGATCGAATATTGCTCGGATACGACACTGCCTACGGGCGATCATTCGGCGGCAGCTTTCCACAGGTGCGTTAACCAATATCTTGAGGATAACGGATGCGGGCCAGGAGGTACTCCGCTTCCACAGAGCTTGCCAGTGCTTCCACCAACACCAGATCCAAAGACGCAAAAGCAAATGAGCCAAGGAATTGCAGCGGTGGGCATAGGTGCAATAATCCTACGGATACTCGCGGGGCTTGCGATTGCACTTTGAGCCGGCGGTGTAAGATCAAATATGAAGGCAAGCCTCCCGTTAGGAGAAGTTAATTGATTGAAAATTCAAATGTGGCGAAGCAAATCAGCGAGCTAATGCAGGATTGCAGCTCGCGCCTCGACAAATCGATCGCTCTTGTTAGAGACGAATGTGATGCCGAGGACTTGAAAACGTATCGAAGAGCCGTGGGAAAAGTAATGGGAGAGATATTACTAGAGGTATTGAATCCATTATACGCAAAGCACCCTTTACTTAGGCCGCCAGGCTGGGACTAGGAAAGACATCGAGGTCCCAGATGGCAGCCCAATCTATGAAAGCAACCTTGCCAGTTGCTGGTGTGGGTCGTTCAGAAACCGCTTTGCAACCATGTAATGTTCGGTATCCTCTAATCTGACTCGCTCAATCCCATGAGTGGAGATTTGGTAAATCCACGCGTTGGGGTAAGCCATTAGAATAGGGGAATGCGTTGCGATCAAGAACTGCGAGCGCATCTTAACAAGATCGTGTAGTCGTGAAATCATCGCGAGCTGCCGTGAGGGAGACAATGCCGCTTCAGGCTCATCGAGCACATAGAATCCGTTTCCACCGAATCGGTGCATCATAACCGCAAAAAACGACTCCCCGTGCGATTGCTCATGCAATGAACGACCTCCATAAGAGCCAATGACGGGGGGGCCCCCAGGCTCTTCGTCAAGATGCTCAATCTCAGATGCTAAGTTGAACATGCTTTCGGCGCGGAGAAAGAATCCGTCGTGGGCGCGCGTCGGCGCCTTTACTAACCTCAGATACTCATGCAGCGACGAGTGAGAAGCCCGCGTTTGGAAGCGAAAGTTTTTTGTACCTCCTTCGGGATTAAATCCCCATGCAACAGCAATCGCTTCAAGCAACGTTGATTTGCCGCTGCCGTTCTCTCCGACTAAGAATGTCACTGCCGGATGCAAGGAGAACTCTTCGAGATGACGGACGACAGGGAGCGAAAATGGATAGTTGTCGAAGGATGAAATTTTGTCTCTACGTACTTTCACCGCGCGTAGATAGGCTTCTGGCGCAATGTTTTCCGGGGTCACAACACGCAAACCAATCGAAGAAGCTCTTCATTGCAGACTGACCGCCTTGGTGTGACAGCGTTCATGGACTTCACCTTTTAATGCAAAGAACCTGGGCCATTATAGCTCGACGTACGACCGCCCTTAAGCCAAGACAGGCATCGGCGTATCGCAGCTTCGTCAGCACTCAACACCCGGCCATGAACGCGGCTTAGTCGGCGCGTTGTACCAGGAACGCGGCGGGGCCGAACACACTACGACTGCTATCGGGACTATGACCCCAGCATGGGGCGATATATCGAGAGCGATCCAATTGGGTTGCACTCCGTGCCAACAACATAATAGAGGAAAAGTTGCCGGTCGCTACACCAATCTTAGCCCGCGTCCCTGGATGGCCTGGTTTGGTGACGCCGATGAAGTAAACTCCGCGACGAAGGGCTACCCAATGAGCATGATCTACAGAATCCTCGCGATCTCCGACGAATTAGCGGGACAGATTCTGGCCGACCCCGAGCGCGTTCACGATTTGGTGTATTCATTCCATAAATCACCACACACTCTCTCTCTTGAAAAGAGTTGGCACGGACTGCACTTTCTCATCCGCCTCTCAGTTTCGGATGCTAGCCTGTACCAATGCGCTTCACAATTACGGGCCTAATATCCCCAGATGCATCGGCAGGAATAGATCGAATCGCGAACCCGTTTGCAGATGCTCTTCGACTGCAAATTGCTGAAGCAAAAATATCGTGCTCCGTTCAATTGCTCGTTTACTCACCCATAATCATGGCTGCTTCTCTCGGTACCGTCCAGAACGAAACAGAACATCGACGCCGTCAGTCAGCAATCGTGATTTTCCGTAACATCGATCATCCGTCGTGGATGCTTGCCTCTCTAAAGGAACGACTTAGGCTCTATGCGGGCGCCCTAAGCGACGGGTTGGGAGACGTCTCGCGGGAGGTTCTGTCAGCAGCGGATTTGGGCAACCTCCATGCGGCGATTGATGGTGCTGCTTTGGAGGTCGATGCGAGCTTGGCATAGTAACCGATCGCGCAGATCGAATTTTCAACGATACCGACACAAATTGCGATGGTAATTCCTCTGATGATTAATGGACCATAACGACTTTTGGCGGGCAGGCAATAGCATCCAAGTTTGATGGACCACCATAGCAATACTTATTAGGTTGCCGATTGATATCCCGCCCGCAAGGCGATCTAAACCGCAGCAATAACTCCGCATTATCGGTACGGAAGCGCTTTGACCATCCCCACTCGTGGGATGCAAAATCTGGTCAAAGGAGTCGAAGGAAGTGACCCACCAATCGCCGTTCCTCCCGCCCGACTCAGCGAACTTCGCGAGCTGAGTCGATGAACGTTATCCACTTCACGAAGCGCGCCGCCGACCCCCTCACATCCTTCTCCTCGGCGGGCGCATCTTTCCTCCCCCTCGCCGATGGCAACGGCAACTCCCATATCAGCTGCCTTCACCTCGAAAGAAACGCAAAGGTCTCATCCCCCTCCCTAACCCACGCCGCCGCGCTCTTAGTTGTCGACGGCCGCCTCACCGTAGAAACCCCAACACCCCAACTCCGAATCGACCTCCACGCAGGCTCAGGGTGCATCGCGAAAAAGACGAAGCCTATTCGCTGAACTCGGAGGAGGGCGCGATACTTCTGATCGTCGAATCCCAAGAATTCACCGCTCACGCACGCGCGATCTCGACGCCGCAACGGATCGCGGGAGCAACATGGCCGAGCGATTCCCTGTCGCGTGCCGACGATGAAATGCCAATTGATTCGAGTTGTCATACCGCTTATTGACCAGTCAAATACAGAACCCACCCGGTTTGAGAATTAGCGGCGGTAGAGCTAAGCTTGAATAACAGGAATGAATGTAACGACTACGGGACAATGGACAGCCCCTCAAAAATGGACGTCGTCGATTGGCGGGATTCCCCTCTGCCAGTCGTGGTTAAAATGCGTGCTCCGCGGCGCTTTCTATCCCCAACCCTTATTGGCATTCTCGGGACACTGCTGCTACATACATTGGTTATCCGGTCATTTCCCTGGAGTAGTGGCCCCAAAGCAAAACCACCCGAGACCCCAGAATCGGTCGATGCACTCTCAAAGTTCAAAGGCGATTCTGCAGAAAGTCTCGTGCTAGTTTCCTTACCAACGATGGCCAGCGCGAATCAGGCCGTCTCTCAGAACCTTGTTTCCTCGCTTCCTGATCTCAATAAAATGAAGATCAAATCGACCGTGGATGCCGACCCACCGGCCATGCTGGATATAGAGTCACTAGCGCTTAGCGAAGATCAAGTTGCCAAACCGACGAGCGGCAGCGGCGATGCCGCCGAGCTAGCGCGACTGTTCGGAATTTATTCCGGGCAAATCCAAGCGCGCATCGATCGAATCTGGCGCCGACCCCGAACCCCGGTAAACGAAATCGCGGTCGACCAAAAACCAACGGACGGCGACGAATCATTCCGGTGTGAGGCCCAAATTGTTCAGGACGCCAGCGGAAACGTGCAAGAAATTCTTCTTCCCAGGTGTAATGGCTCGGCGGCCTGGCAGCGCTCCTTGGTTATGGCGATACAACAATCATCGCCCTTACCGGCTCCCCCAAGCGCTAAGGTATTCACGCAATCGATCAGTTTGGAATTTGTAGGCTTGCCATACACATCCGGCAGTCCAACGGAAGAGTACGAATTCGAGGCGCGCAAGGTCGCAAGATCCGACTAGTGGATCGGACGAACCAATTTCCCGTGTGCACTGAGATTGACTCACAAAGGAAAATCAATTACGTTCCACGCCGAAGGATGTATCGCGCTCGCGAGGATAAGGAAGTTAATAAGAATTTCACGAGGGAACTTGGTAAGGAAGCCAATGTTGCAAGTGGATTGCAATCGGCCTTGCACGAGCAAAGGTGACGGCGCCACGCGTCAATCTCGCCGTATATCAATCGAGATTGTTTTTCCATAGCTGTGCCCGAGTCCAGACTTCTGACTCAAGCCGAACGCAACACGCGGCCATTCGTCAATCATTCAATTATTGCCTCCGAGACTAAGCCCGCGTTTGTAGTTCGGAAATAGCCTGCCGGAACGGCCAATATTGGGATTCAGCTAAACACAAGTAGCAGCAGTATTGCCTTCGTCGCGGCACCCGTGGTGCACAATATCTCCGTGCTTTCTGGAAGCGCGACGGGCTACTTGAGTTTGCAAGTATTTGGCAATAACCAACTACAAAACTCTTCCGTCAAGCATTTCGATTTCGATGGGGATGGGCGCCAGGATTTGCTGATCTATTACTCTGGCTCCGCTTTTATCAATCTAAAGTTAGGCTTTTATCCATTTCTAATTCCGCTGCTTTCACGCGGCACCTCGGCGCCGGTGTTAGGGACGGGCATTCTTAGCCTGGGAGGTTCACCGAGCTTTGGAATCGCAAATTGGAACGATGATGCATGCACCGATCTTTATTTGGGGACTACCTTAGAAGTCTCTCCCTGCAACGGTAGTTTAGGCACAACACTCTCGCTGCCGGCGATACCGACGTTGGCGTTGGATTGGGACGGCGACGGCCGCACCGACTTACTTGCCAATGTCAGCGGCACCTGGCAACTCTATCGATCGGAAGGGAATGCCATTGCTCCCGCGGTATCCACCGGCATCCCAGTGGGCTCCGGCGAATACATCATTACCGATCAGAACGGTGACGGGCTGGATGATCTTGTGTTTGCTAATTCCGCTGCAAGCAATGCGATCTACTTTGGCGTACACAATGGCGCGAATATAAAACCGGATCTAGCCACTTCCTTTGTGGATGGCTACGGAAATTCGGTTGAGCCGGCCTACGGTGATCTCACCCAAGGCGGCAGCCTATATTTGAACTTTGCTGACGCCGCTTACCCGTACCGGAACTACATCGGTCCAATGTACGTGGTTAGTAAAACGACGTTTAGTGATCCATCCAATGCGCCGAGCGGTACCTTTACTCAGACCATGAGCTACTACGGCGCGTGGTTGAACATTCAGGGACGCGGGTTTGCAGGATTCAATGACGTCGGCAATCTAGACAGCCGGAATGGAGTATTAGATACCAAGTGGCATCGTCGCGATTTTCCCTTCACGGGAATTCTCTCCGCAGACTGGATATCACAGCCCAATACTGGTGCGACATTCAGTGTCAAGAGGAACAATACTTTCCCGACTTTGGCTGCCGTGACTTTGGACGCGACACTCAACAATCAACGCTATTTTCCATACGTGCTTAACTCCACGTCGAGTGACTACGAACTTGGCGGTGCGCTGAACGGGGATTTGATCACGACTTCGGCGACGACATGGACCTACGACAGCAATGGAAACGCGACGAATATTTCAACCTCAGTAACCGACAATGATCCTACGCCTGGAAATCCCTATCTCAATGATGTGTGGACGACAACAACTGCAATCACATACGCGCCGGCAAACACAGGTACTTGGTGTCTAAATTTGCCAACGGAGCGGGACGTGACCAACACTCCTCCCGTGTCCCTCGGATCCCCCGCAATCACACGCCACGTTGGCTTCTCGAGCAATGCCACTGATGCCGCTGTGTGTCGGGTTACACAACAAGTTGTGGAGACGGGAACACCGTATCAGCTCACTTCTGCGTTTTCCTATGATTCATTCGGCAATCTAAACGGGCAGACAGATACGGGCGTCGGTGTTCCCGTTGGCACGCCCGCTACCAGGACGACCGCCGTGAATTGGGGAACGACGGGTCAATTGCCGACCACGGAAACTAATGCTCTCAGCCAGACGACTCAAACGAATTTCGATCCGAATACCGGTCAGCTACTGAGTGTTAAGGACGCCAACAACATCCTCACTGGTTGGCAGTACGATGATTTTCAGCGCCCGATGCTCGCGACGAGACCCGACGGAACGAAGACGACGTGGACCTACAGCCCGTGCGCATCGGCATGCATCAATAGCAACAACAAGATGATAATTGTTCAAACCAATCTCAACAGAGATGGTTCGACTTTGAACATCCAGAACGCTTACTTGGATTCTCTTGACCGCGTACTTGCCACCAGCACTCAAATGGTCAATGGCGCTTACGACCTCAACGAGGTGCAGTACGACAACCTAGGGAATGTACATAAACGAGGGGCGCCGTCAACATTTGTCCTTGGTACAGCTTATTGGGCTACCTATGCCTACGATGGTCTCAATCGTTTGACGAGTATTCAGACGCCCACCAGCGCAACGGTAAGCACGCCGGTCACTACTAGTTACACGTATCAAGGCCGCACAACCACTATTACGGATCCGCCAACCGGTGGTGCACCTGCGGGACGAGTGACAACAAAAATTACACTGCCATCCGGCCTGTTAGCCCGGACTCAGGACAACACTGGGTATAAAATCAATTTCAGCTATGACGCCTTTGGGTCCCTGTTGACTGCCGTTGACAGTGCCTCGCCTTCCAATACGTTATTCGCCGCCTCATATGCGTACGGAATTGGACCGTTTCAAGTGGCCTCCACTGATGCCGACTTGGGCGCGTGGACGTGGACATACGATTCGTTCGGCGAATTGGCGTCGTATATCGACGCAAAGGGCCAGAATTTCTCGTTTGTATATGACGCACTCTCCCGGCAAAAGCAGAGGACTGAACCCGATCAGGCAGGCACGAACTTTGTGACCAATTGGAATTGGGGAAGCAGTGCTGCGAGCTTTAATATTGGCAAACTTCAGAGCGTTTCCGCTGCCAGTTCTCCGGGCACTTATTCTGAATCGTATGTGTATGACAGCACCGGGCGGCTCTCGACGGACACTATCGTCGTGCCCGGCGATACTTCATACACCTATACTATCTCTTACAATGCGAACACCGGACTACTGGACACGTTGCAGTATCCCGTTAGTACGGCCTCCTATCAGCTGAAGCTTCAATATTCTTATGCGTCTGGTATTTTGAAGCAAATTGCAGACATTTCTGTCGGCGGGCCCGGAACACAGTATTGGACAGCAAACACGATGAATCCGTCCGGCCAACTTCTACAGGAATCGTTGGGTAACGGTGTTGTCGTCAATCACGCCTTCGACGCGGTCACCGGTCTAGTTCAAAGCATTCAGGCTGGTGTTGGCGGCGGAGCTGCGCTGCAGAATAACTCGTACCTGTTTGATGCCGTTGGCAACCTAACACAGCGTCAAGATGGAAATGCCGGGGTGACTGAGAATGCATTTCCCGACTCTCTGTATCGCCTCGACCACACGGTCGGGGACACAAATACCCAGCTCACGTACGATTCAATTGGTCGCATGTCGAGCTACTCTACGAACGGTGGGCCAGCGGTTCCGAAGGACTATACGACGCCGCAGCCTGGCTGCACATATTACGCCGATCACACCCAGCCACACGCAGTGCGCAAGACGACCTTCGGCAGCAGCGCACAGGGATTTTGTTACGACGCTAACGGCAATGTGTCATTGGTTACGTTTCCCGGCGTCGCCAGTGTGAACATCGCATGGACGGGTTTTAATAAGCCCAATAGCATTAGCAATGGCGCAAATATCAGCCAATTCTACTATGGCCCAGATCATCAGCGGTTCGAGCAATTGGCTAGCGTTGGTGGTGTTGTAGAAAATACGATTTACGTAGGAGGGTTGCTGGAGAAGATGGGCAATGCCAGCGGCACGGCATACCGCCATTACATTCTTGCGGGCAGCAACACTATCGTCTACTCGCGCTCGAGCAGTGGCGTTAACTCGACCTATTACTTAACTCAGGATCATCTTGGAAGTAGTGCCGTTATTACCGATCAGACAGGAACGTCGCTTGTAAAAGAAAAATTTAGCGCTATGGGTGGAAGTGAGAATTCAACGCCGGAGCAAAACATCATTGCGGGAGTAACCCGTCATGGGTTTACGGGGCATGAAGGGCTCTCGACTTTCAATTATGTAAACATGGATGGCCGCATCTACGTGACAAACGGCGGTATGTTCCTTTCTGCCGATCCATATGTTCCGGATCCCACTGATACCCAAAGTTTCAATCGTTACAGTTACGGGAGAAACAATCCTCTAAGTCGAGTTGATCCCACAGGCTACGATGATCTAGTTCCGGAGACCACTGTCACAAGCAATTTTTTTGACGCATTTGCCAGTGACATAAACTCGTTGGGCGATGCTATTGGCGGGGCCCTGACGAAAGCCTGGGACTGGCTGACCGGTGGGGGTGATAACCATCTCTCCGCGGCACAGCAGAATCTCGCGAACCACGGCGTACTCAATGCTCAGAATTTGCAAGGAGTCCCCGGTGCGGTGTCGAGTTCAGACGACTTCAAAATGACCTTTGATGATGCCCCTAGTGGTACGCAGGGGCCTCAGGTGACTCCAATCACAGAAATAACAGTCACTAGCGAGCGCCTTACATTAGAACAATTCGCGGCCGGGCTAGACCTTGAACAAGCGGAAAACGCAAATTTCTCGAATCAGTCAGTGGTGTTGCAGCAGGAACTGCTCAATTACCAGCCCACATCAGTTTCGACCGTCGTGATCAACTATGGTAAACAGTTGGGGCCCGTAGCGCTCGATGTGGCATCCTTTATTCCACCAATCGCGGTAGAGGCGCGAGTTATAAGGGCGGGAGTCGCCGCACGGACAGTATCTAGGCTTCGCGGTCCAATCTTTGATGATCTGGCGAGACATGCAGCGAGCCATAGTCTTGCTCATCCGAGCGCATATTACAATGCTGCCGTAAGGCACCTGGAGACTGGAGCGCGATTCACTTTCAGGCACGATGGCCAATTCAAAAACGCATTCATTACGCGCACCGGTCCGGACAGTTTTACTTTTACATCGGCAAGCAAGAGTGGAAACAGAATATTTACGCACATTGACGACGTAAGCACGCAGTATCTGCGCAACATCGGGATAACGTTACCGAACGGGTTTTAGACGTGGCAAAGGATCTGGACCAAGAACTGAAAGGGCGATGGGAGGAGTATCTGCGCCTCTTCCGCGAAGACGCGGTTTACTCAGCATTTGTGCGCCTTGCGGAAATCTCAAACTGCGTGCGGCACTGCGACATGACTCGTGAGTCCGTCTCGAAGTGGGCGTCTCTGGTACGCGAGGTGGTGATTACACCCAACGAGCTTCTGGCTATCCGAGCCACTGGTAACAGCAATACAGCGCGGGTGCAACGCATCCTTGATAGTGCTGAAAAAATCAACTATGAGGAATTCGTGCTAATTATCACGCTCCTTACTGAATTGGATTTGCTTTTTAATTACCTTGCTGAACGCGGCGTCACGGTGTTCTCAAGTTCGGATCCGCTGTATGAAGAAATGCTTGCTGTTGCGAGCTCACCAATAAATCGCTCCGCACATGGGAGCGCTCAAGCATCAGCACGGCGGAATTGGGGCATCCCGGTTTACTCTAAATGGCTGGGTAATAGAGCGAGTCAGTAGGAGAAATGCGAGGGCGATGAGGCAGAACTTGCGCGCTGCAGAGACGTTGCATCGGCCCGCCTAGGTTCGTAACCTTCGAGATCCACGCAGCAATGCGCAATGGATGTTCGTTAACCGTTCCATATGAACGTGCCAAAACTCAGGTGCGAGAATCATAGAATGAACACTGAGATCTTGCTCGGCGCAAACTCCTCAGCGCCAAGCAACACACGGAAGTTAAGCAATGCGCCAAAAAGTACACCCAACGGCCAGGGCACGGATACTGCAACAACTGCTCATCGGCCTATTCGCTTCAGTGGCCTCGACCCTGTCGGTCGCTCAAACCCCGGGAATCGATTTCCAAGTCATCCACTTTTCCGGAATCCGCGGGTCAGTAGTCAAATATCTCGCCGTTAGAACCCAGGACGAGTGGCTCAAATTCTGGCAATCCGGCTCACTCGAACCAACGCTCGCGGGCGATCCACCACCCGTTACCACCGCACCACGACCGCCGCCACCGAATGTGGATTTCACGCGATACATAATGCTGATTGCCGAGTCTGGAGTTAAGCCCAGCAGCGGCTACACGACCATCTTCGAATCAGTGCGGACGGTTCCTGCGCCTACCGGCAAAATGGTTACGTCCGTGCACATTGTCGAAATAAATCCGGGACCATCTTGTCCCAGATTGACCGAGCTTTCTAGTTCGGTCTCTTACGCCCTCATTCCCCAAACCACCAACGAGATTCGCTTCGTGACCTCCAAGGCCGAAAGCAACTGCGCCGGACCATAGATGTACAAACTCTCCAATGCTGCGAAACACACGGAAGTCACATGATGCGCCAAAGGGCATGCCCAACGGCTCGCCGAACGGCTAGGGGGGACATGCTGCGAGGATTACTGATCGCCCTGATTACATTGGTCGCCGCGGGCCCGGCCCGCGCGCAAGTCACCCCAATTGACTTCCAAGTCATCCACTTGCCGCGGCAATACGGGCTCTTGAATGCTCCATACGTCGCCATCCACACGCAAGAGGCCTGGGCGGCCCAGTGGCCCGAGAGTTCAAAGAACCCCAATCCAATCCCAAAAATCGACTTCAACAAATTCATTCTACTGATCGCGAATACCGGAGTTACGCCCAGCAGCGGCTACTCCAACATCTTTACGTCCGTGGATACCGGCCCCAACAAAATCGTGACGAACGTCCACGTGATTGAGATGGGTCCAGGAAATTGCCCCGCAATGGCCCACCTTGCCGACTCAGTCTCCTACGCCCTCATCCGACAGACGACAAACGAGATTCGCTTTGTCATAACCAAGGCGGACAGCAATTGCCCGCCGCCGTAAGTCCGCCGTTCGTTAGTGAAATGCGGCATTGACTTGCTCCACCGTTGACCTCGGCGCAAACTTAAGGTCATCACATGGACGTTGATCTAACCGTACAAATTCCACGTCCCACTCGGGACGCATCTGGAAACGCCATTTGGCAATCGTCCGGCGCCCCCGCTGGGTTGCGCATGCGGGTATCTCCCTACGGGGTAGCCATGCGGGTCACTCCCATCCGCTTCCGCCATATAGCATGGCTACTGCTTGGCGGAATTTTCGGCGGAATTGTTGTGGGCTTCCTCGCCGCGTTCGCCGCCTACGGATTTACCAAGTCACTGCTTGTCACGGGCGCCATCATCGGCTCCTCTCTGTATGGAGGTTTGATCTGCGGCTACCACTGGAGCGCGCAACAGTGGAACTGGATTGGTCTGCGCGACCGTTTTGTCCCGGTCAGCCGAACACCCCTAGTAGTCGGCGCACTAGCGGCGCCGGCACTGATTGCTCTCACCTCGATTGTGGGTTTAATTCTGAAAGCGATCGGGATAAATCTAAAGGACGCCCCGGATCCGTCAATACTGCCCCATCACTGGGATCAACTTCCCTTTGCTCTCCTTCTCATAGTCATCCTCGCGCCAATCTGCGAGGAACTCATCTTCCGCGGGCTGCTCCTCGACTGGCTCCGGCAAAAAATGAATGTCTGGATTGCTGCGATAATCTTGAGCGTCATATTCTCGCTGCTTCACTTAAACCCTTTCTCGCTAGGCGCCGTAGGATGGCTGGCGTTTTTCGATCGCTTCCTAATTGGAATCGGCGCATCCGCGCTCGCGATTAAATACAGGTCTCTATGGCCCTCATTCACTCTGCACGCCACCGTAAACGCAATCGCGTGCATCGCCGCCATGGTGGAGTAATCGTTGTTTAACATTGTTCGGTACATTGTGCTTCTTGCCGGCTCGACTCTGCTAACTGCTTGCGTCCCCATGTCATCGACCTACGAACGTATCGAAGCCCCCGGCGCTGTTTACTTCAAAAATATCTGCCGCGGCACAGTGGGGCCGCCGTCGACGGCTTACTACCCTTTTCACGGCATCTACCTATCGCTGAACTACACATTCACCACTTTCGGCCTGCACATCCCCGAAGGCATGACGGTGCAATTCACTGACAATAAAATAACTGTCAACGGCGTCGGCAAATCCGGCCCCGTGCAAACGACGATTCATTTCAAAGCCTATCCACCGGGAGCGGGCGGCAACAATGATCCACCCGAATTTGCAGTCAGTGCCCCTTATGCCTCCGCCGATGCGCTCCGCCCCTTCGAAGGCAGGTCAGTAGGAACTCGCTACGTCTACTATTTATTCATGGGCGCGGATGACAGTCGTCCAAACCGGCTGATCTCGCCCCCATTTGACCTGACCGAAGGAACAATCGAACTGCCCGCTATGATCATCAACGGCCAACGCTACGAATCGCAAATACTCCCGTTCAGACAAGCGAAGTATTCGGAGATCTCGCCGGTGAATTGCTAGGCCATTGGGCACATGAAGAAGCAATTCTGCTGCCTTCAGCTCGAAGTGGGCGGCAAAACCGAAGCCCACGATCAAAGCGAAAGTAAACGAAACAGAAAAACAAGAAATCCGAAAATCGCAATTCATGACGCCGAAAATTGATGTCTTCAAGAACTGTCCCGGCGCGTCGCAAGCCCCGCCCAAAGGAGTCCTCGGACGTGATTCAGCAGCTAAGCCTCTCGACGCAATACACGCACTGCTCTTGCTTTTGACGTCTCGTTTGCTTCGGTGCAAACTTATTGCACTTCAGGGGTGCCAAGGACCTTGCGGCAAAAAAAGATAGCAACAGGGAGTTGTAACGTGAATCAAGCGTTCAAGGCGATCGCACTTTTGGCTGGGATGGCCTTTTTCATGCCGGCTTCAGCACAAGACGTCATAAAGCTACTTCAATCCGATATCTACTTTCAGTGGAGACCGGCGCCGAAGGGCTCCGCCATGTGCGGCTACAGCGTTCTCGGAAATCACTTGAGTCGCGACAACCCCAAAGTCGAATGGGACATCAACATCGACGAGGTCGTGCAGGGGGATAACAAAGCCATCGGTGTGAGCGCCGGAACCTTTACCGTCCAGGACAAGAAACGCACCCCGCGACAGCCCATCACGCAAGTCTCGTTCACCACCCAAGATGATCCCGTTCCAGTTGAAGCCCGGCTGATTGGAACCCCGAACGCCTTCAACGGCATTCGCGCGGCTCTTGACCTCGACCGCGGATCGAAGCTGATACACTCGATATCGGAGGACCGATGGATAGTGGCGACGCTCAAGTACGACGACGGCACCTCCGATATTCTGAAATTCGAAGGCTTTCGCGATAATCGCAAATTCGGCGGAGGCAAGAACAGCCCTTTTGAAGAATGTTTGCGAGGTCGGACACCACGCATCACAAATCCACGACCGTTGCCGTAGCCGAATACCGGTCCAGTCATATTCGGCGGGGCCTGTAACGGAGGACCAAGCGCACATTGCGTGACAGGCGTTCACCGATTTCGGTAAGGGCAGGCATCCGGCAGGGCTCAACTACGGAGACTGCTTTTCATACGCCCTTTGCAAAGCGACGCGGGAACCCCTGCCGCAGCGAATGGCAGCTTCAATGCGATGATTTCGTGAGGTCCAGTGCCAGGTATCGGCTGGTGCCGATCCGAGAGACGCACGACCGCGATAGACTCATCAGGAGGTTCGAAGTTGACGAGCGGCAACAATATCGCTGGGACCTCGGCAATTCCCCTGATCGATGCAGGGCCGTTGTTCGATACCAATCCAGCCGCGTGGGTTGTTCCTGATAGGGCGCTGTACGCGGCTGCTCAGGACACCGGTTTCCTCTGTATCACGGGGCTACCGACGGACATCCCGCTGGCGCCGGCTACCCGGGCGCGTCTTCTTTCGATCTTTGGTCTTGGCGCCGCCGAAAAATACAAGCTGTGCCGGCGAAAGTTCGCGCCCGAAAACCGCAACATCTATCGCGGTTGGTTTCCCCTGCAACCGGGGAACCTCACATTCAAGGAGGGCATCGACATCGGTGGCGATGTCGCCTACGGGTCGAGTGTCACGATGGCTGGTGATCCCCTGCGCGAGCCCAGCCCGCTGCCAGGGGATGACCGACTGCCGGGGTGGCGCGAATTCGCTGCGACCTACTATCGGGCAATGGAGCGCGTGGCAGAGACCTTAATGCATTCCCTCGCCCGCAGCCTTGGGCTTCCCGCTGACTATTTCGACGACGCGTTTCGCTGCGGACTGTCGACCTTGCGCCTGATTCGCTATCCGTCCCGTAGCGCCGCGGATCTCGCGGCGGTCGCTGACTCGGCAGTCTGGGTCGAGCCGCGTGCGACGGGTCGACATATCGTGGGCGCAGCTCACACGGACTCGGGCTTCATAACGCTCCTCGCACAGGATGGTGTGTCCGGACTTCAGGCCCGCGCACTGGATGGCCGCTGGATCGATGTGCCCCCGCTCGAAGAAACGGTGGTCGTGAATTTTGGCCAAGTGCTCGAACAGTGGTCGGCGGGCCGTATTAGGGCGACCGAGCACCGAGTGTTGGGCAGTGGCGTTGAGCGCAACTCGATCCCGTTCTTCTATGAGGCTCGCGCCGACGCCACCATCGCACCACTACCCATCGACCCGCGGGATCAGTTCGTGCCATTCGAGTACGGCGATTTTCTTTGGAAACGGATGACCTCGTTCGTGGAGTTTCGCGGCATGGAGGAGGAGCGTGACAGCTTTCGGAACTCTCACCCGCGAGCGTGAATGGCAGCGCGTGGCGCGTTTGCCAGCCTGCCACCGAATAGCACTGCGGGAACAACCGGAATGACCACCCCAAGGTTGTACCACCATGGGAAGCGGGACCAGTAGAGAACGAGATGCAGGGTGGCGAGATAAATTCCGAGCAAGGCAGCGACTATCCAAACCGCCTGGCGGCGTTTCGCGATCTTTCCGGCCGCCCAACCAGCGGCAACCTCAGCGAGCACCCAGAACACTAGATTGCAACACGCCATCAGCGGCGTGAATGCAAACACGTTCTCTCTCGTCCACTGGCGTCCGTGAACCGCATAGTCGGGCCAGAGCTGCGCGAGCCCCACGGCAAGGACGAAGAACCCCGCCGCCCAAAGAAATACGCCAGCCAGGACACCGAGTACGCCGCGCACCATATTCTTGGTCTCCGTTATTTGTACGGATCTATGCAACCAGGTGCATAATACTCGCACTCTGTCTTTATGCAACCATATGCATATGCTGATAGCCCCGGCGCAACCATGGCATTGAGAGAAGTCATCCTGACGGTGCTCGCGCGCGGCGAGATGACTGGGTACGAGATCACCAAGGACTTCGAGGCCGTATACGTACACTTCTGGCGAGCCTCACACCAGCAGGTCTATCGCGAATTAGCTCGACTCAACAAGGACGGCCGGGTCACCGTGAAAGTCGTCGCGCAAGAGAGCAGGCCGGACAAGAAGGTTTACGCGATCACCAAGCGGGGATTGGAAGAGCTCAAGCGGTGGATTGCGGCGCCCACCGAGCCGCCGCGTCCGCAATATGATCTACTGGTCAAGCTGCTGGGATGCCACGTTGTTGACCGACCTGTGTTTCAGCGCGAACTCGAGCGCATCCGCGCTCGTGCACAGCAATGGGTGAAAGAGCTTGGTGCGATGCGGCGGGAATGTCTGCGCACCCGTTCCACGTGGTCCGAGCACGACCGAATCCTCTATCTCACGCTTCGTCGTGGGTTGCTCCTCGGGCAGGCACAATTGCGATGGCTCGGAGAGGTGCGCGAATTCATCGAGAGCGGCAAACTGGCGCGGTGAACATTCGCGGGAATGGCTCGTATTTGCCGTTCCGAGAGGCACGCCTTGTCGCGCTTCCGTTGCTTGAAATCCGCGATCGTGCTATTAAATTTACCGCGCAAGTCGATGCCAACCCAAACTTGGAGCCGGCCAATGAGACTGATTTCATCACTACTGGTCTGTCTGGCGCTTTCAGCCTGCGCGACCGATTACGTCTCGCAGCTCTATCAACCGAACCATGGAGTGCGTGGCCTGAAATACACGGAAAGCAATATCGACCCAACGTTGCTGATGAACGGGTCTTACGCATCGAAGCAGATGAACGGTTTCTATGGATCAAGCGCGTTTTGCCTGACTGACTATCGTTGCTCACCGTTGGCGCAACAGCGGTCCTCAGGATGGGATCCCTAGTTCTGGGCGCTACTCTATTTCTTTAAATCTGAGCCCTGCGACAGAACGCATTGCCAGGTGCCGTTGGGCATTTTCACGTACGTATCGGCCCAAAGTGCGTTGATGTCCATTGGCTTGCCCTTCGCGTCCGTTCCATTCGGCGGCGGATTCGCAGCGCCGCCTAAGTTCAGCCAAGACCCAAGGTTGAGGCCGAAGAGGGCAGGGCAATAGATTTCACCCAAAACGACCAAATGAAGCGTCGAATGCGATCCGCGGGATAAACTCCCTCATGGATTGCTTGGATGGTTGATCAATTTATCATTGAGGCAATGTGCGAAATCTAGACTTCACCTCCTGGCAGGCTCTGCTTTCCACTCTGCTGGGCTTGAGCGTAATCACTCTTATCGGAGTCGGCATCCGACTGCTCGCAATGCAGACGATTCAACAGCGCCGCGAGCGGGAGAACCGCCAGATCAACGAACGCCTCCGAACATTGATTGCCGCCTACAAGACCTTGGGTGGTTCCTTCACCGGTGATCTCGCCGTCGATCCCGCCCACTTGAGGGATTTGAAACGCGACGCCGATGACGTGACCGAGCACGCACCTAAGGGATCCGCAGACAGAGCAAGAGGTTCCGATCGCTCGCGGCGCATTCGCGACGCAGTCGAAGCTGCGCTGTCCGACATCATTCTCCTAGGTACCGAGGAGCAGGTACGGTTGGCCTCAGCGGCCGCCGCCGAACTCGCCGCCGGTCGTGCGGTGGAGACCGCTGCACTGGTGATCTCTTTGCGCGATTTTATTCGGCAGGTTTTGGATCTGCAGCCGGTGCCTTCGAAACTCGTAATTCCCAAACAGGGACCCTCGCGCGCGATTTCCGCAAAGGCCGGCAAAGAGGGCGAAAGGGATGGTGTGAAGCAGGGCGGCGGCGGACTGGGTAGCGGAGCAGGAGGCGCGGGCCTGGGCGGAGGGTACAGCCATGATGAGAACATCGAACATCACGACTAGCCATCAGCTCAATCGACAATGAAAAGTTTAGATCCTACCTCAGTGAAGGACTGGTGTGCTTCTGCGCCATCCGCCACGTGATAAGTCATGCCGGGGGTGAGAACGAATGTCCGACCATCTTCCAACTCCGTGTGTAGCATGCCTTCAATGCATAGGAGGATGTGACCTTTAGAGCACCAATGGTCGGCTCGATATCCTGGTGAGTATTCGACCATGCGAACGCGGATTGACCCAAACACCTGTGTACGCCAATAGGCGACGCCGGTTACGCCTTTGTGTTCGGTTTTTTCGATTGCCGACCAGTCCGTGATCCCGAACGGGATATCTGAAATCTGCATTGGAAAAGTCCTCGCAATACCGAAAGTCTATCGACATTAGAGCGAATTTTCATGCAACGACGCTATGTAACCGTGGATGTCTTCACCGATCGAATCTTCGGCGGGAACCCGCTCGCGGTCGTTCTGGACGCGCAGGGCCTCAACACCGCACAAATGCAGGCGATCGCGACTGAGTTCAACTATGCCGAAACCACCTTCGTATTGCCGCAGCGGGCCCCCGACCACAGCGCTCACGTTCGTATCTTTACCCCGCGAACCGAGGTGCCCTTCGCAGGACATCCGAATGTCGGCACTGCCGTCGTGTTTGCGCATGAACTGGAAGGGAAGGGTGGCCAACCGCTCGACCGGCTGGTATTCGAGGAAGCCGCTGGACCCGTGCCGATCCGACTCATTCGCGAACAGAACCGCGTCGTCGGCGCCGAGTTCACCGCACCTGAAAACTTGGCGGTTGGCCCAAACGTCGGCGCTGCCGAGGTTGCAGAATGCCTGTCTCTCGCCGCGCCCGACATCAGCCTCGCAAACCATCCACCCCAGGTACTCTCGGTAGGACTGCCTTTCTTGGTGGCTGAGACCACGACACGAGACGCATTGAGACGCGCGAAACCCAATGCCTTGGCGCATGAACGAGTTTTGCCACCCATCGGCACCGACGCTATTTACGCCTACTGCGCAGGCGCGAAGCCGCAAGAATTACACGCGCGCATGTTCTCGCCGCTTGATGGCATCGTCGAGGACCCAGCCACCGGCAGCGCCGCCGCGGCGACCATATCTTTGCTGGCGGCACTGCGACCTGATGGCGATGGGCAGATTTCGTGGCGCATCGAACAAGGCTTTGAAATGGGTCGACCCAGCCTGCTCAAGGGGCGGACGGAAAAACGCAATGGCGTTGTCAGTGCCGTTCACATCGGCGGATTCGCCGTCCAAGTCATGTCGGGACTCATTGACCTGCCGTCGGCCCGCTTCATGTGACGAGCGCTAGGCCGATCACTTTCCGCTGTCAGAAAGAACTCAAGGTCGACCGCTTCCAGGTATTCGTAGATACGCAGACATACACGTAATTGCGATCGGCGCCCAACTGACCGGTCACACACGGGGACGAAGATTTCGCCGGCGTAGCCAGATTAATGTGAAAACTTCCGCTGGTATGGACTCCGCTGGCATTCACTTGAAGTGTTCCCCCGGTGGCTGTCTTCACCGTCAATTGTCCGCTCGCATCGTTGATGAGCCGAACATCGTTGGACTTCCCGAACCCATTGAGGTTGATGTAGGGAGTGGCGGTTTTGTTGCCAAGGTTTCCTACGTCAATCGAACCCTCCTTGGAATCCCCGCTCAACCCCACGCTGCCGATACTGGCTCTGGACCCTACGATGCCGCCGGCCCCATCTACCGCGAATTTGACGCCGCCGTCTTTTTCGTACTTGAACGCATACTGCCAAGAAGCACCGTGACTGTTTTGAACCAGAACTCCGGTACCTAGTGTGCCTGTATCTGCCGAATACACAGCCCCGATGAAGTCGCCGGTCTTTTTGTTCAGCACCCCTTCTTGGACGTCGATCGCGTGAGTTATCTTGTTTCGCACCGGATCAACGATGGTGGACGCGAATTCGGTCGCTGAGAGAAAGCCATTACCCTGATTCTGAACGTTGATCAAGATTCCACTGCCGTCGGAGCCCGGCGCATTTTGGCGCATCATGACGTTGATTCCGTCGATCTCGCCCACCTTGCCGCCTGTCCACCAATTATCTTTGGAGATATTGACAGTCAAACCTGTCTGAGCGGTTTCTGGCCCATTGACTCCACTGCCGAGTGCATTCGCCGTCACCGTTGCAGCAGATGCATAGGTGGTTCCCGAGAGTGCCACCGGGCCAACGTTGAGCGGCGGTGAATTCGCCTTTTCAGGAGGTGCTGCGGCAGCACCGGCTGAAGCCCCAACCATCGCAAGGGCACCCATGAGAACTGCCGGTTTTATCGTCATCGCGTCTCCCTTCCTTGCGCAGGTAAGGCCTTGATTGGAGCCTAAAGCCTCTCTCGATAACGCCGGCCAAAGCAACGCGTTGACAATGCACGCACCGCTCCTTATTCGGTGATCCCCAGCTGACGAAAAATAAACGCGTATTCCAGAGCGGTATCGTGGTAGTGCTGGAAGCGTCCTGACTTACCGCCGTGGCCGCCGGCCATGTTGACGCTGAACACCAGCGGCTCATGATCTGTCTTCGTCGCACGCAGCCTCGCCACCCACTTGGTCGGTTCATAATATTGAACTTGCGAGTCCCACAAGCTGGTCAGCACCAACATCGCCGGATAGCGCTGTGCCGCCACGTTGTCATAGGGCGAATACGACAGCATGTAATCGTAGGATTTCTTCTCTTTCGGATTTCCCCACTGATCGAATTCGTTGCTCGTCAAGGGAATGCTCTCATCCAACATCGTTGTGACAACGTCTACAAATGGAACATAGGCGATGATGCCGCGGTAGTCTTGCGGCGCCATGTTGGATACTGCGCCGACGAGCAATCCTCCGGCGCTGCCGCCAGAGGCGAAGGCCTTGTCCCTGGCCACATATTTAAGTGCGACCAGACGCTCCGTCACATCGATGAAGTCAGTGAACGAGTTTTTCTTGTGGAGCAGCCTGCCGTCTTCGAACCACGCGCGACCGAGCTCCTGGCCGCCACGAACATGGGCAATCGCGACCACGAATCCGCGATCGAGAAGACTGACCCAGCCGGACCGAAACACCGGATCGGTCGAATACCCGTAAGATCCGTAGCCATACTGGTAGAGCGGTGCCGAGCCATCGAGGCGTACGTTTTTGCGCATCACCAGCGACACAGGAATTTTTTTGCCATCCCGTGCCGGGATCCATAGGAATTCCGTACGGTAGTTCGCCGCGTCGAATCCGCCTAACACAGGTTCGGTCTTTTTGACCTCCTTTTTATCGGACCGCATATCGTAGTCATATGTCGTGTGCGGGGTCGCCAGTGAGCTGAATACGTAACGCACGGTTGAACTGCTGAGTCCGGGCGTATGCACCAGCGATGCAGCGTAACTCGGCTCCTCGGATGCAATGAGAGTGTCATGACCCGGGGCCCAGGTCTTCACCCGCATCTTCAGCAGGCCGCCCGAGCGCTCGTTAATCGCC
>Ga0307474_10000317_pt1 | contig 35513 bp, 25 predicted proteins | sample atmos_gasesECM1C_2_FD_203312 | JGI IMG/M metagenome (GOLD analysis project Ga0307474, IMG submission 203312) | Hardwood forest soil microbial communities from Morgan-Monroe State Forest, Indiana, United States - atmos_gasesECM1C_05 | ecosystem: Environmental > Terrestrial > Soil > Temperate... | reverse complement strand
GTTAGTTTTAATTAGAATCACACCCATGATGTGCAGCTTGCATGCGCAGGTTGCTTCTTCACAGGTCAACATTTAGAAAGCCAATGAAACGCGAATTCCCCGAAGCGCCGCTGGTCGGCGTGGGCGCTATCATCATCGAAGACGCACGTGTCGTGCTAGTAAAGCGTCTTCATCCGCCGCTGCAAGCGGAGTGGTCCATCCCCGGGGGCGTGCTCGAAGTTGGCGAACTGGTGCGCGAAGCCGCCATCCGCGAGGCCCGCGAGGAGACCGGACTCACGGTCGAGCCCGGAGAACTGCTTGGTGTCTACGACCGCATTCTGCGCGATCTCGAGCAGCGCGTGCAGTATCACTATGTCTTGATTGATTTTCTCTGCCGCCGGGTTGCGGGAAGTCTCGCCGCTGCCAGCGACGCCGCCGAAGTCAGGTGGTTTAGCCGCGAAGAGCTGCCGGCGCTGAACCTCGCGGTGGATACACTCGACGTGATTCGCAAAGGATTCGCGGCTCTACTCTAGAAGTCCAACCCTAGTAACGGAGTAGCATTGACCCGACCTTTACGGATGAATCGCGATTACTTTCAGCCCATGCTCACTCGCGAAGCCTGAGATTTCTTGAAAGGCCTTCGCATCGCCGTCCTGCCCCGGAACCCGACCATTGCAAATGCACTTCCGGGTGGAAATTGGAGTAGCTTTTCTTGAGCGGCCGGCAGGAGCCAACTGGGGAATTGTGTCGCAGCAAGCCACTTATTGGATAGCTTGCCTAGACCCCGCCGCTCTCAGCCCCCATCATCTTCCCACTCCGCATCGCACGTATGGCAGCGCCACCCAGGACGCTGCACAGGAATGGGCATGTGGAGAAACGCACTCATGTAAGAAATGGGACGGTCCAATTCCTGAAAGTTCACATCCAGCGACTGGCACTGGGGACAGCGCGGCTGCTCGTACAGCCCGACTCCCTGCACATAGAGACCTTCGAGAATGGGCTCGTCGAGAAGTTTCTGCGCGTTCACTGCATCGGCGGCGCGCACATTGAGTTTTATCCCGCCGATGAAATTCGAAATGAACCAGTCGAGCCGAACCAGGTTTTCGTCCGCCAGAAAACATTCGATGCCCGCCGACTCCAGACTGCCCTTGGCCAGCAGCGCCTCCGGTAGATCGCGGAATTGCCGGATGGTCACAAGCTCCCGCACTTCCATTTCCTGCCGCGGTTCCGGCGTCGGGTCGTCGAAAGATTCCAGATGCCGGCGATCCATCTCATCTTCGAGCGCATCCCAGGCCAACTCGGTCAGCGACTCCGCATTCCGCGCCAGGCGCTGCAATTCCCCATCCGTCATGCCGGCATAGGTATCCGCCAGCCGTCGGCGCTCGCGTTGATGGTCTAGATAGGGGTCGTCAAGATAGGACACTTGCCAAGCATACTTCGTTGGCCCGCAATCGGCCAATCACCTAAAGGACGGGAAAATGACTGCGTTTTGAACGATGTCCAAGTCGAAAAATAGAAATGATAATCAGCGCATGGGGGTAAGGCGTCTACGACGACGTAGACGATCGAAGGACTGGAGCCGACGAGCGAACTAGAACCGATGATCTGCCGATTACGCCGCTTCAGCCTAAATGTTTTTAAATCAAGCGGTTTCCCATTTTCGATAGTCTCACCCTGATAAATCCGAATCAGCGTTTTTCAACTCTATATCTTCGTCCCGGTGTCCCAATTGGCCGTTCATACTCGTGTTGCCGCCTTCATTCTTCTGACTCTGCTCGACCGCGCCCTTGCCCCGGTCTTGATCCTTCGATTTCTCGATGGGTACAATCTCCATCCGCTCGGCTGCACGACCAGTAGATTCTTCATGTGTCATGGGACTCCTGACAAACGCTCTTTCGCAATGAGTACGAACGAAGGCCGCAGATTTCTAGCTTAGTCTCGCTCCCGCATGAATGTATGGTCAGAAGCGACCATTTTTGCTGGAACAGCTATCTGATGTGAATGGCCCTGATGACCTACTCCGACCTGCGAGCCTGAAGGCACGAATTTGACTTCGGATGCCCCAACTTTGCGGACGGGATTGGCACCGACGCTCAATCGCTCTGAATGCGCTATTCTTAAGTTATGGATCATCTAGCAGTCCTTCGTGAAAAAATTGGGCGTCTCCGCGCCGAGATCGCAGACCTTCAAGGATTGAACGATCAGTATCGGGGTCAAAGCCACCACGAAACAGAGGATCAAGTCGCTCACGGCCAGAGGCATGAACGGCTACAAGCAATCCAACGGGAACTCGCCCAACTCGCTGACCTTGGCCGACGAGTTCTCTCGATGGAACAGCGGAAAGCAGAGCACCGCTCCCGTCTGCATGCTGTCAAGAAGGCTTCGTAGCCCTTTCTGCTTTAGATAAATGGGTCAAGAACGCGCCCCCCACAACCCTGCCAAGATACGTGCAAGCGGCCCAACGATAGGCATTGAACCAAGTGCGATTGAATCGCCTTACCCCTCGCCCGCAGAGAATAGATTCGGTCTCTGATTTCCGCATCTGAAGCGTCGTCGATTGCAGAAGGCCATTCACGGAACTCGCGACATTCCTCCGACTGCCAGATTTCAAGGAGTCGCTCCAAAATTTTCTTCGAGAAGCTGAAGGCGTCCCCAGTACACGCGCAGTGCGTCTAGTGCCCTGAGACGCGTTCGGGACTCCTGTTCCCTCTTTGTGCCTGCACGAACCCGGCCGGCCAGGTGAAAACATTGGCGACGGAGTCTGAATCGGGCTTTCCTCGGACCCTTCGGGGAGGTGTGTGATTTGCGACAATTCGCTTGTCACTTCCCCATTCTAAGTGACTTACCTCGGATGCGCTTTGGCGTCTTGGAAGGCTGCTCGGGCCAAACGGTACGAATCTAGGGCATTCGTGCGTGACAATTCTTTGGAGAATCGTTGTCTCCGGGCTTGGGGTCAACGAGTGCACTGGCGATTCTTCAACAGCGATCCTGAAGGTCGCAGGCATCACTAGAAAGACAACCAAACGAGGCGTTGTAACCTCAACCCCGGGGTCATGCATTAATGAACGGATCGCACCGAGAATTGACGAGGCAATGACGCGAGCCCAGTGCAGCGAATTTTGAGAAAAGTCTCGCCGACCCTCTGTGAGGGATGTATGATCGCCAACCAGATTCGTTGAAGCCATGAGGCGATATATGAAACGATCTCTCTGGGCCATTCTGTTCTCCGTTGTGCTCCTGTCAAGCGGCATGTTTGCCGACACCATCAACACCACGATGTTTTTCAGTCCGAACGATGGTAGTGGTGACAACTTTGGATTTCTGCAACGCCTGGACGGAACGAACATCAGGATGACCATAGCAATCGGTGGCGGCACTCCCTATTCCTTCTTCAATGTCGGTGGCTACGCGCCCGGGTCAGTACTGGGAGGATCATCCGATGTATTTTTTTCGGATTCCGGCATCGTCACGATCAATGGAACGCAACACGAACTGGACTTGAATGGTACGGGCACGCTGTTTATGAGCAGCATTACCCTTCCCACGAACGGCAAAAGCTTTACGGCAGAAGTAGGACTTGACTTTATGGCTTCCGGGACAGTCGCCGATACAGGCCAACAGCTCGGTATCAGCGGAGCCCAAGTTGGGAAAATCACTTTTACATTCGGGAATGGGGCGTATTTCGCCAGTGCCTTTACGACGGTTCCCGAGCCAAGCGCACTGGTCCTGATGGGCTCGGGGCTGATCGGCATCTTGGGGTTAGCTCGAAGAAGACTCAGAGTGTGAAGTACTGTCTTTTGCGATCGATTCGATTCACGATTTTTGAGCCGCCTGAGGCGGCCCGTTGGGCGTGTCAATCCCGAACTGCTTGGCGTACTCCGCGTTCAATCGCTGCCAGCCGAACTTCATCGCCTCGGGGCCGACAATGCGTCCAATGGGACTTCCGCTGAGAAGGTGATCCAGAACATCGAAACAAATGTGCCATCCGGCAGCGCCCATTGCAATGAAGCGGTGACCGATATTGGTCCACAGCGTCAGGCGCGTACCGGCACCAAAGCCCTCGAGCTCCCACCGCATATCGAAGCTACCCCAGTTGTACTCAAGCAGCTTGGGAGCGTCGGCTCGCGTCACTGTTGTTTCGGAAACCTGCGGCGTGGGCGCTCTCACGGTGGTGAGCTTCACCGTGGTTCCAACCGTACCCAGGCTGCCATCGGCTTCAAAGGGAGCCCACTCGCGCAGATGCGCCGGGTCGGTAAGCGCCTGCCAGACTTTTTCCGGCGAGTGGCGCAGCTCTCTGACGAAAATGAGAGTCCACTTCTCTCCCTCCTTTCGTATCTGCGCTCCGCTGGCCGGACCCGGTGTGTACTGCTCGCGATCGGTCACCTTCTTCTCCTTAGCGTGAATAGTGTGCCAGCTGGGTGAGCTGAATGAGGTTGCCGCAAGTGTCGTTCAGCATCGCAATGGTCGAGCCTGTCACGTCGGTGGGCGGCATCGTGAACACGGCGCCGCGGGTCTTGATCCGCTCGTAGTCGCCCTTGACGTCGTCGGTGTTGAACATGGCCGCGGGCTGGCCCTGCTGAAAGATCGCCTGCTGATACGCTTTGGCTGCGGGGTTGTTGTTCAGCGCCAGCTGCAGCTCAGTGCCGTCCGGCTCCTCGGGCGAGGCCACGGTCAGCCAGCGAAATGGGCCGTTGCTGAAATCGGTTTTCTTGGCAAAACCCAGCACCTCGGTATAGAAGCGCAGGGCCTTGTCCTGGTTGTCCACGTATAGGCTGGTCACTTTGATTTTCATTTCATTTCTCCTTGGTTACGTTCGCGGTTTGGGCTGCGTCGTCTTCTCCTGAGTCTTCCTTTTCGTTGGTGTTGACTGATCCATGCGATCGAGGTGGCGTTCGAGAGCATCCAGGTGAGTGGACCAGAACCGGCGGAACCGAGCCAGCCAGGCATCCAGCTCCTCAAATGGTTCAGGTTTCAGCCGGTAGAGGCGGCGCTGCGCGTCCACCGTGGATTCCACGAAACCTGCGTCTCGCAGCACGCGCAGGTGCTTTGACACGCTGGGCTGCGACATACGAAGCTGGCGCTCGATCTCGCCAACCGACTGCTGGGACAAGGCCAGGACGCTCAGTATCGCGCGGCGGTTCGGCTCCGCAATGATCTCGAAGACAGATTCCATATGCTTTATATACTTCACATAGCATATACGTGTCAAGGTATATTTAGACAAGGGGCCGCGGTAATTGACTTCCAGTCGTCAGCTTGGCAAATCCGCAACAAAATGAGCAATCAAGTCAGCCGCCTTGTGTGGTTCTCGCTGTAAGACAAAATGTGGCGCGGCAATCGAAACAAGAACCGTGTCTGGTTTTAGCTCCTGAATTTCTTGAAACGACGATTTCCTCACCAATCGGTCCTGTTCAGCCTGCAAGTAAAGAGTTGGCACACGCACACGAAGCAATGGCTCACTCGCATCGCACGCCATAACAGCTTGCACCCGCCATGCGACTACCTCAGGAGAGACAGATCGCAGCGTGCGGCGCACGTCATCTCGAAGTTCGCGGGGTGCATGCGCTCCGATCAGAAAATACTCGATAACGAAGCGAGGCGGGGGAATGCGAAAAAAGGAAGGATGGGCAAGTGTTTTCATGTGACGCAGCCAGCCGCGCACCGGATTTCTAATGAAACCAGCACAAATAACCAACCCCTTCAGACTCGCAGGGTTTGTCGCGGCTCATCTCACCGCCAACGGAGTTGAGAACGATTCTGCCAGAAGGACAAACGGTTGGTTTGCGGGACGGCGTCTACAACGAAAGAGAAGAGATCGGCATAACTAAGAAGACGGTCTGTGGGATACCGGACGATTCGGGCGTCCAGACTTGGCGTCAGGGCAGAAACAAAGTTTGCAAACAGGTTTCCTGTTCCGTCTAATCCCGGAAGCAGAACCAACGTCGTTGAAGGCAAGCTCTCTCCAAATCCTTTGGTTTCTTTGATCAGAGAGCATTTTACAAAACGGAGCGGAGCACACGACGGTGATTGACGCTATCAGGTTTTCGACGACTGACTTGGCACAACGGTCGATGGCGGCTGGCCTGGCAAGCGCACCAGCCATCACGACGTCCATTCGGACTCTGTGGAATAATCAGTCGTGATGGAGGACACGGCGCATCCCGGAGGAATACTAGGGCCCCACGCAGCGGCGCTCAGGGCGGTACTCATGCAGCCCTTTCTGCGCTTAAACTTTGTGACGCTCTGGGTCCGGGATCAGGAGCGGAGCCGGCGGTTCTTCGTAGACAAGCTAATTTTCGAGGCAATTGTGGACGTGCCAACTCCGGAGGGGGGCCGGTGGATCGTTGTCGCTCCGACGGCTGCTGGTTGGCTCCATGGAACGTCAGGCGTGGGCTTGCCCGGGATTGCCCTCGTTGTTCCACCCGATGGATCCTTGGAGCACCAACGCATCGGCCAAAACACCGGATTTAGCTTTCTTACCGAAGACGTACGTGGCGTGTTCGAAGAATGGTCGAGACGCGGAATCTGCTTCTCCCTCCCGCCAATGGAACCTTCCTGGGGAAGCGGGCGAGCGAGGTACGCGGTTTTTGAAGATGTGGACGGAAACAGTTTTTCTCTGATTGAGTTCGATGAGGCGACGCGCACGCTGGAAGCAGAGCGCCGCGCCCAGGCCGCGAGGTTGGAAGCCGAGCGCCAGGCTGCGCACGACCTGGCGATCGCCAAGCAAGTGCAGACCCGTTTATTCCCCCAACGCCAGCCCCTGATACGCACCCTTGTCTATGCGGGGATATGCCATCCCGCTCGGACCGTCGGTGGAGACTATTACGACTTCCTCGATCTCGGCAACCGAAGGCTCGGCCTGGTATTGGCGGACATCGCCGGCAAAGGCATGGGAGCCGCTCTGCTCATGGCGAATCTCCAGGCAGCCCTGCGCAGCCAGTGCGCCACGGCCTGGGCAGAGCCCGAACGATTTCTGCGGTCAGTCAATCAGTTGCTTTACGAAAACACGGCCGAGTGCGATTACGCTACCCTCTTCTTCGCCGAATACAACGATGACACGCGCAAGCTCCGCTACGCGAATTGCGGCCATCCGCCGGCGTTGCTCTCACGCGGCAACGCCAGTTTGGAACGCCTCGGAGCAACCTGCACGGTGGTGGGCTTGTTCGAGAGATGGGATTGCGCACTTGAAGAACGCCAACTGGCTCCAGGCGACGCCGTCCTGCTTTACACCGATGGTGTGACGGAAGCTCTGAATGGTGAGGGAGAGGAATTTGGCGAAGATCGTCTGCTGGAAGCCGCTCGGCAACATTGTGAGCTATCCCCGCCGGCATTGCTGGCAGCAGTTGCAGATCAGGCTCGAAGATTCAGCCCTGCTGAACAGGCCGACGACATCACGTTGATAGTCGCGAAATGCGCATGAGGCCCCCCGACTGAACTCTATGGGAGGTTCCGGCGGCAAAGGGTGCGGAACAAAGCTCTTGAACGGCTCTGGAGATCCGCCTTGCACCGCAACCTTTCCCTGTATACCTCGTTTCATCGCCTCTTGGGTTTTTATGGAAATGCCTCCGTCTAGTGTAAGTCCATCGTTGCAGGTTACGAACCTGATCAGCGAAAACGTAAACGATTAAATTCTGTATTAAACATATCGAATTAGAATTGCGCTTTTGCGTCTGCTAAATATCGCTGGAAGAAATGGACTCGGTCCCTTGGCCGATGCCGGCAAGGAGTTGCTTTTCCAGGCCCTCGCCGAGCAGACAAAAAAGGCCGGCGTCATCATCACTTACTAATCTGCCCTCTTGAAATGCTCTTCGACCTTTCACGGTCTACCTCTTCTTTAATTCCGGGGATTCGGCGTCCATCGCATGGCAGAATCGCAAGCCGGGAGGCAATTTGTGCTCGATAGAAGCGGACGTTTTCCATTTCATCCTCACGATTCCGCTTGGAAACGTAACCGCACTCGTGACGTTGTCGGGTTGGCTCTTGACAAAGGTAGCGATGAGATCTTACCGTACTTTACGGTAACGTACACGATCTTTTTTGGGATGCCCTCATTTCTGAGGGACTCAATATTCGAGCTTGCTTTTGTTGCTCAGAGACACGGGATGATGATGCCGCGCGATCAGACTAAATTCGAAGAATGCGCACCTCTCGATAGGACACTAGCGAAATTGCAGCTACCGCAGGCGCCGGCATCCGAAACTGGTGCGGTCAAGGCATGGGAAGAACCTGTCTTGATGCGCAGTTACATGCCTGCAGCACCGGATCGCAACCCCTTGTTTTTGGAAAAGCGTGTTTATCAGGGCAGTAGCGGCCGGATATATCCTCTGCCGGTGATTGACCGCATTGATACCGACCCGCAGGATCGTGAATGGAAGGCTGTCCATCTGGAGAATGAGTTCCTGCGCATGATGGTGCTGCCAGAAATCGGCGGACGCATTCATGTCGGACTCGACAAGCTGAACGACTACGACTTCTTCTACCGTCAGAACGTGATCAAGCCTGCGCTGGTGGGCCTCGCGGGGCCATGGATTTCAGGAGGAGTGGAGTTCAACTGGCCCCAGCATCATCGCCCTGCAACCTTCATGCCTGTTGATGTGGCGATCGAGCGGGAGCCGGATGGGTCGGTTACAGTGTGGTCGAGCGATCACGATCCCATGGCACGCATGAAGGGGATGCACGGCTTGCGACTTCGACCGCGCGCTGCATATTTGGAATTGCGGGTGCGCCTCTATAACCGCACCACCGATACGCAGACCTTTCTATGGTGGGCCAACGCGGCTACGCGCGTTCACGAGAAATATCAGTCCTTCTTTCCACGAGACGTGCGTTTTGTCGCCGATCACGCAAAGCGTGCGATTACGGAATTCCCGCTCAGCAAGGGCAAGTACTACGGGGTTGATTATGGCGAACGCGCAATCGACGGCGTACCGGAGAATGAAAAGCCGGACTGCTTTGTTCCAGACGGTTCGTACCCGGCGAATGATTTGAGCTGGTACGCGAACATTCCCGTGCCTACAAGCTATATGATTGCGCGATCGCGCGGCGATTTCTGTGGTGGCTATGACCACAAGCGCGAGGCAGGCACGGTGCATGTCGCCAATCACCACATTGTGCCCGGCAAGAAGCAGTGGACATGGGGCAATCATGATTTTGGCTATGCGTGGGACCGCAGCCTTACCGATGCAGATGGCCCGTATGTGGAGTTGATGGCGGGCGTCTATACGGACAATCAGCCCGACTTTTCATTTCTCGCGCCCGGCGAAACAAAAACCTTTAGCCAGTTTTGGTACCCCATACGCGAAATTGGCGCGCCCGATCATGCCAACCTGGATGCAGCGGTTCGTGTAGAGCGGAGCGATAATGGTTTGCTGGTGCACTTGCAGGTAACGTCCGCGCGACGGCAGAGCACGGTACGCGTCCACATTGACAGAAAAGAATGCAGCGTCTGGCAAGGTGATCTGATACCAGACGCCCCGCTGCATCATGCAATTTCTACGAATGCATCCGGTTCGATGGAAATTACGCTGGAACAGGCAGGAACTGTTCTGCTGCGGTATGTTCCCGATGAGATCGTGCCAGCTGAGCCCCCGACGGTTGCGACCGAACCTCCGTCGCCTGCTGATGTGAAGACCAGCGACGAGCTTTTCCTCATCGGGCTGCATCTGGAACAGTACCGTCACCCAACGCGCCATCCGGAGCCCTACTGGCGCGAAGCGATCGGTAGAGACGCGGGCGACAGCCGCTCCAACCATGCGCTGGGGCGGTGGCACATGCGGCGAGGGGAGTTCTCTGATGCCGAGCAACACCTTCGCACTGCCATTGCACGGCTCACCGAACGCAATCCCAATCCATACGACGGCGAACCGCATTACAACCTGGGACAGACCCTTGCCTATCGTCAGCGACTGGAAGAGGCGTACGCGGCATTTTACAAATCCACCTGGAATGCGGCGTGGCGAGGACCCGGATATCTCAGGCTGGCGGAAATCGATTGCACTCGCTGCGACTGGACCACCGCTTTCGATCACATTGAGCGCTCGCTTCGCGCGGACGGCGATAATCTGAATGCTCACAACTTGAAGGCAATCGTGTTGCAAAAGCTCGGACGCAGCGAGGAGGCTCACACAGTACTCCAAGGGATACGCGCCCTTGATCCGCTTGATATCTTCAGCATGTATCTCTCCGGCGGGAAGCTCCCTATCGATGGACAGCAGCGACTCGATCTGGCGTTTGATTTGATGCGGGCCGGGCTTTTCGATGAAGCGTTGCAGATCGTCTCTGCGGCATTTTCTGCAGCGAAAGATGGTACGGCTGCCATGCTGTGGTATGCGCAAGCGCACATATTGGGGCTGCTGGGACGAGCAGAGGAAAGCAAAACTGCCTATCGTCAAGCTGCAGCGGCAGATTCCGATTATGTTTGTCCCAGCCGCCTGGAAGAAATGCGGTTGCTGGAAGAGGCCATCCGCGAGAATCCGAAAGATGCGCGCGCGCCGTATTACTTGGGTAATCTTCTCTACGATCGCAAACGCTACAACGATGCGATCGCTCAATGGGAGCGGGCTGCGGAACTCGACCCGGAATTTCCTACCAACTGGCGGAATCTCGGCTTCGCTTACTTCAATGTGCTGCACGATGCTGCGCGCTCTCTGCATGCTTTCGCACAAGCGCGCGCGCTGGCTCCTCGAGACGCGCGCATACTTTATGAACAGGACCAGTTGTTGAAGCGTGTGGGAAGATCGCCCGATCAACGCCTTGCAACGCTTGAATCGAATGCGACGCTTGTGGAGAAGCGCGACGATCTTTCCCTGCAGCTGGCAACCTTGTACAACAACCGAGGACAACCTGAACGCGCATTGGAAATTCTGCGTTCACGACGTTTTCAGCCATGGGAGGGTGGTGAAGGGCAGGTTCTGTCACAGTATGTTCGCGCGAATCTTTTGCTCGGTCAACGCGCTCTCGATGCCAGAAACAACCCAAAAGCTCTTCGATTTTTTCGGGATGCGTGGAACCCTCCGCGGAGCCTGAACGAGGCTAGACATCTGCTGATGAACCTGAGCATGGTTGACTACTGGCTGGGCGTCGCTTACGCGGAAAATGGCGAGCAGCAAAGAGCGTGCCAGCACTGGGAGCATGCTGCGCGATATCAGGGCGATTTCCAGCAGATGCAGGTGCAGTCTGTCTCTGATATGACATATTGGAGCGCCATGGCGCTTCGCCGCCTCAGCCGCGAACAGGAGGCCCTGGACATCTTCCGAACAATTTACGACTATTCGCTGGCTCTCGAACAGCAGACGCCGAAGATCGATTATTTTGCGACCTCGTTGCCGGCGATGCTGCTTTTTGAAGAAGACCTTCGGGCACGTCAGTCAATTACGGCGCGCTTTCTGCGCTCGCAGGCCTGGCTTGGGTTTGGCGAGCAGCAAAAGGCGCTCGACTTGCTGCATGAGGTCCAGGGGCTTGACCGTAGCCACACTGGCGCCATCGACCTGTTACGAGAGCTCGAAAGGTAGAAACGATGCAGGGGCCAGCAGTCGCCGGCACACCCGCGAAATCATCGGTCCCGGTTGAGCAAACGGTTTATCTATGGGGTATCGCGATCGTTGCCGCGCTCGGCGGCCTCCTGTTTGGCTACGACTGGGTTGTTATTGGCGGCGCGCGACAGTTTTATGAGATTTATTTTCATCTCTCTTCCCCCGGTTCAGTCGGTTGGGCGAATAGCTGTGCTCTGGTTGGCTGTTTTGCTGGCTCGCTCGCTGCTGGATACTTTGCCGACCGCTACGGGCGCCGCAGAATTCTTCTCGTCGCAGCCATTTTGTTTGCAGTCTCTTCCGTGCTTACTGGATGGGCGCACACATTTACGAGCTTCATCTTGTGGCGCATCGCGGGCGGCACCGCCATTGGACTCAGTTCCAACGTGTCTCCGCTTTACATTGCGGAAATCAGCCCTGCATCGGTTCGCGGGCGTCTCGTAAGCCTGAACCAGTTTGCAATTGTTGTCGGCATTCTTCTGGCCCAGATTGTCAACTGGCGCATCGCTCAACCTGTAATTGCGAGTCTTGACTCCGACGCTCTATTTCACTCCTGGAACGTCCAGTACAGCTGGCGATGGATGTTCAGCGCCGTGGCCATTCCTTCCGCGGTCTTTACCGTTTCGTCGCTGTTTCTCCCGGAAAGCCCGCGCTGGCTGCTCACGCATAACCGCCGCGATGACGCTCGAGCGGTACTCACGCGTGTCGGTGGTCCGAGTTATGCGGCCGGCGAGATGAAAGGGATCGAGGATTCCCTGCTCGCGGAGACTCGACAGCAAACTTCATGGAAAGATCTTCTGCGCCCTGGCATTCGCCGTATCGTTCTTGTGGGCATGGCGCTTGCAGTGTTACAGCAGTGGACCGGCATCAACATACTCTTCAACTACGCCGCGGAGATCTACCGGAGCGCGGGGTATGGAACCAACGATATATTCCTGAATATTGTGATCACGGGAGCGATCAACCTCGTGTTTACGGTGCTGTCCATGCTGTTGGTAGATCGCTTGGGCAGACGCTGGATGATGCTGTTCGGCTGCATAGGAATCGGCCTTTTTCACCTGGCATGCGCTCTTGCCTATCGTTCGGCATGGCCTCCAGCCGCTGTCCTGACGCTCACGCTCGGCGCGATTGCCTGCTATGCGCTTACCCTGGCGCCGGTCACTTGGGTCCTGATCGCAGAAATATTTCCCAATCGGGTTCGTTCGCATGGTGTGTCCGCAGCTGTGAGTTCGCTCTGGACCGCATCCTTTCTGCTGACCTATACCTTCCCTGCGATGAATGCCGCGCTTGGTACATCCGGAATCTTCTTTACATACAGCGCAATCTGTTTCGCGGGATGTCTGCTGGTGGCCCGTTTTGTTCCAGAAACCAAAGGAAAAACGCTGGAAGAGATCGAAGCCGTTGTCGCCGCGTCAGGGGGACCGCGCATCTGATGTTCTGCCTTGACAAGACCTATTACGGAAGAATAGCTTGATTCCGTTAACGTACACAGTGATTGGATCTGAGCGTCATCACATCATCACATCAACACATCTCCCGCCCGACCAAAAGCTTTTCGAAGATGCTTTGAGGTACATTGCGTTGCTGAAGCACTATCTCTCTTTTTTCGCCGGCATGGTTGTTTTCATAACGGGAAGCTATGCACTCGCCCAGACAGCACCGCTGCTGCTCACTTCGCCGAATCAGCAGTTGGTGATGCATTTCGGGGTTCAGCCCGCAAAGGATGCCAGCAGCGAAGACGGCAAGCTCATCTATTCTCTTAGCTTTCGCGGCAAACCGATCCTTGACGACTCCGGCCTTGCGCTGGAGCTGGATGACCAGACCCCGCTCGGAAACAACGTCCACATCGTGAACAATGATGCCGTTCAGGGCGTCGACGACTATACCTTAAGCAACGCCAAGGTCAGCAAGGTGCACGATGCCTACAACAGCGTGACCGTGCATGTTCAGGAAGGCAGCGCTCAGCATCGCAGCATGACGGTGGAAGCGCGCGCCTACAACGACGGGATCGCTTTTCGCTATCTGCTCCCCGCGCAGGACTCGGTCAAGGACCTGCATCTGCGTCAAGAAGACACGGAGTTTCGTCTGAGCACGGACGCCACGAACTGGGCGCTGGCGCTGCCGAACTATCGCAGCAGCTACGAGAGCGAGTACGTGCAATTGCCTACTTCGGCCCTCAGCAACCAGGGCGGCGTTTCCAGCCACTTTCTCATTGGCCTGCCTCTGTTGATGCACGAGCCCGGCGCGGCCTGGCTGGCATTGATGGAAGCTGATCTCGAAGACAACAGCGCGATGTACGTGACCAATCCCTCGGGCAACTGGGCCGGTCATTGGTTTGTTTCCAGGCTCTCTCCTCGTTTTGACCACCCGGACATGGCCGTGGAATCAACCTTGCCGCATCACTCCGCCTGGCGCGTACTGATGGTGGCTGACGATCCGGGGCGGCTGGTTGAGTCGACCCTGGCATACGATTTGAACCCTGCAAACCGTCTTACCGATACCAGTTGGATTCATCCCGGAAAGGCTTCGTGGAACTGGTGGGTCGGAGATGTGGGCAAGGATGGCAAGTCTGGATACACAACGGAGAACATGAAGTACTACGTGGATTTTGCTGCAGAATCCGGTTTTCCCTACATGATGCTCGATGCAGGCTGGTCCGCCGGGCGCGACATTCTGAAGCTCAACGGCAAGGTCGATGTGCCGGAGCTGGTGCGATATGCCGCGACAAAGAAGGTAAAAGTATGGATATGGCTCTATTCCGAATCTGTCATGCAGCAGATGAAAGAAGCTTTTCCTCTGTATGAAAAGTGGGGTGTGGCCGGGGTCAAAATTGACTTTGTCAATCGCGACGATCAGCAGGGCATTCAGTTTTACTACGAAGTTGCGCGCGAGGCCGCCGCGCATCATCTGATGGTCGATTTCCACGGCACCCATACTCCATGGGGAATCGAGCGCACTTATCCGAACGTGCTGAGCTACGAGGGCGTGCTGGGCATGGAGAACAACAAAGTCGGGCGACGTGACAGCCCCGTGGACCGCTCGGTCTTTTCCTTTACGCGCCTGATTGCCGGTCCTATGGACTACACTCCTGGAGGCTTCCGGAACGCTACCGAAGATGGCTTCGTAGCTCGCGATATCAACCCGATGGTGATGGGTACGCGCGCACAGCAACTTGCCTTATATGTGATCTACCAGACGCCGTTTCAAATGGTATCTGACAGCCCGCAGACGTATGCCGGCCAGCTTGCCTTTCAGTTCATCAAGGATGTGCCGGTTTCCTGGGACGCGACCCTCGTGCTTAGTGGCAGACCGGGCGAGTTTGCGACCATTACGCGTAAACACGGAAACGAATGGTATCTGGGCAGCATGACGAACTGGACGCCGCGCACGCTCCAAGTGCCTCTGAGTTTCCTCGGCTCAAGTACATATACGGCTGAAATATACGAAGATGCCCCCGATGCCGCTACCGAACCGGAGCATGTCGCAATTCGTAAGCAGTCTGTGCGCAGCGGAGAAACGCTGACGCTGCACCTCGCTCCGGGCGGCGGCTGCGCCATCCGCTTCATTTCCGGAAAGGAATAACCCTTCGCATGAGCGCCAGCTTATATCTGCTGCAACTCCGTTTCCAGTTCTTCATCGCTGTTGGCAATCTGATTCGAAAACAGAGAGAGATTGCTGCGAAAAATAACATGAGGAGCGAGACGGACAATGGGCTGCGGCTTGCCGCCCTCCAGCAGACACTTGAGCAGGCTCTCGAAGGCAAGCTTACCCTGCGTGAAGGGGCGCTGGTAGATCGTAGCCAGCACTTTGCCTGTTTCAATCAGCGGCACGATCTCCTGAAAGAGATCGGTAGTGACAACCTGCACCTCGCCGAGGAGATCCAGTTCTTCCAGCGCCTTGAGGACGGGCGTGCTGTTCGCTGTGCTGAGATAGAGGCCTTCCGGATGCGGCTTGCTCCCCATCAGCGCCAGCGCTTGCCGGTAGGCCTCTTTGGGGCTCTCATGGCTTTCAAGGGCCGGCAAGAGTGTCAGATGCGGGGCCTGAACGGCAAGCGTTGCCGCAAAGCCGCGCAATTTTTCGGCGTGATCGAGTGTTGTAAGGTCGCCGGTAAAGGTCGCAACCAGTGCTTTGCGGTTGAGCACATAGGAGAGCAGTTCCGCCACCATCGCACCGCTGATTGCGGCATGTGCTGCAACCGAGCCGATGCGCTCGCTATTCGGCGCGTCGCTGCCTACGCACATCATGGCTGTGCCCGCACGAGAAAGCCTGCGAATGAGCGGATCGAAGCGGCGAGTGTTGCCAGGGAGAAAAATGATACCGTCATAGTGACGCCGCGAAGCTACCTCGAAGGCTTCGATATCTCCCACACCGAGCCGGGGATATTCGTGAAACACCAGCCTGATGTTCATGCCCACGGTCGCCGCGGCTGCCGCGCGAATGCCTGCCCGCAGCGGATCAAAAAAATGCGAGATATGTTTCGGAAGTATCGCAGCAATCGAAAGATGCCGGTTCAGCTTGAGGGCTTGCGCCGCGAGGTTGGGGCTGTAGCCCATTTGCTCAGCCATCTTCAGCACACGCGCCTTGGTTTTTAGGCTCACACCCGGTCGACCGTGCAGTGCTCGGTCGACCGTTCCAATAGAGACTTTTAATGCTTGTGCAAGGTCTTTGATTCCGGCGAGTTTTCCTGAGGCGACCATGATTCGAGAATGTGATTTGTTCCCGAGCGTACTGATATATCGCTGTAGGGTCAATGTTTTCAGATGTGCGAGTAAAAGATGAGTCTCGAAGCAAGGAAAACAGGAATGCGAACCACCAGGCGTAAGTTCCTACAGGGCGGGCTTGCTCTGGCAGGATTGCCGTACAACGCCATGGCGCTGTTGCCCAGAGCTGACAATTCGCACGATGAATTGTGGTACAGGCGACCTGCAGAACGCTGGCTTGAGGCGCTACCGGTGGGCAACGGTCGGCTTGGCGCCATGGTATTCGGCGGAATAGGCAAAGAGCGCATTGCGCTCTCCGAATCTACTGCATGGTCCGGCGCTCCCGGTAGCAATGATCTGAACCCGGGCGCACGGGAACACCTCGCCGAGATTCGGCAACTGCTTTTTTCCGGGAAATATGTCGAAGCCGGCGAGTTGTGCAGGAAATATATGCTCGGACGCGGCACCTCCTTCGGCACTAACCTGCCGCTCCCCGAACTGCATCTCGGTTTCGATGATGCAGAAGCACCCACGCACTATCGCCGGTCGCTGAACCTGGATGAGGCTGTTGCCAGCGTACGCTTTCGCCGCAGCTCTATACGATTTTCGCGGGAAGTGATTGCCTCGCATGCGGACGGTGTCATAGCCGTACGCCTTACCAGCAGTAAGCCCAGGCAGATCAGCTTCCGTGCCAGCTTGGGAGCGGAGACGATTCGGGCGGAGATCGCGAATCAAGGGCAGGACACACTTGTTCTGCGCGGCCATGCCTATGAACAGATGCACAGCAATGGGCGGGAGGGTGTGGCGCTCGCGATCCATGTAAAGGTGATTTCAGAGGGCGGAAGCGTCTCTGCCTCTGCTCGGGGATTACAAGTGAAAAACGCCGATGCTGTCACGTTATTGATTGCGATTGGGACGAGCTTTCGTAATGGCAATCCTGAAGAGGCGTGCAAGCGCGCTTTGGCACAGGCATCTGGCAAAGACTACGCGCAACTGCGCGCGGCGCACGTTACCGACCATCAGACATTATACCGGCGCATGTCACTCGACTTAGGCCAGAGCAATGCGGCTTCCAGAACGCAGCCCACAGATCTACGGCGGAAGGCAGTTGAGACCGGCGCGAACGATCCGGAACTGATAGGGCTCTTCTTTCAATATGGCCGCTATCTCACCATCGCCGGTTCGCGCGCGGATTCGCCTCTGCCGCTGGCCTTGCAGGGTATCTGGAACGACGGCCTGGCGAGCAGCATGGGCTGGACAGATGACTTTCATCTCGACATCAACACGCAGCAGAATTACTGGACTGCGGAGGTCTGCAATCTCGGTGAATGCCAGGGGCCTTTGTTTGGACTGATTGACGGGCTGCGTATATCGGGCCGCAAAACGGCGAAAGAGATGTATGGCGCGCCGGGATGGGTGTGCCATACCGTGACGAATGCTTGGGGCTATACAGCTCCAGGCTGGGGTCTCGGCTGGGGGTTGTATGTGACGGGAGGCATCTGGATTGTTCTGCAGATGTGGGACCATTACGTTTTCCACGCGGATGCGGAGTTTCTTCGCACGCGCGCGTATCCCGTGCTGCGCGAGGCAGCGGAGTTCTTCCTCGCCTATATGGTTCCCGAACCAAAGCATGGATGGCTGGTCACGGGCCCGTCCGACTCACCGGAAAACTGGTATCTCACACCGGATGGCCGACATTGCGCCGAATCCATGGGCAATACGTGTGATCGCGTCTTTGTGTATGCGCTTTACGGCATGTGTATCGAGGCTGCAAAGGTTCTGGCGACAGACGACGAGCTTCGAGAAAAACTTGAAGACGCGCGGGCCAAGCTGCCTCCGTTCCAGATAGGCCGCCACGGACAACTGCAGGAATGGCTGGAAGACTTCGAAGATGCTGACCCAAATCACCGGCACACGGCGCACCTGGTTGCTTTGTATCCGGAAAACCAGATCTCGCCACGTACAACACCAGCCCTGGCACGCGCTGCCGAGGTAACGATCGAGCGGCGCATGAATACGCCCAACTGGGAGCAAAGCGAGTGGGGCCGCGCTAATCTTGTCGTTTACTATGCCCGGCTGCTCAACGGCGATGCGGCTCACAAATATCTGGTGAGCCTGATGGCCAAGGCGACGGATGACAACCTGTTTACCTTTTCCAGCGGAGGGGTTGCCGGAGCGGAGCAGAACATCTTCGCCATCGACGGCAACACCGCCGGCACGGCTGGGGTTGCCGAGATGCTGCTGCAATCACAAGGTGGAGAAATCCAGCTGCTGCCTGCTCTTCCCGCGGCCTGGCGGGATGGCGCAATCAAAGGGCTGTGCGCGCGCGGTGGTTTTCAGGTCGACATTGTTTGGCGCAAAGGAGCGCTGCTCCACGCGGTGATTCGAAGCAAGCATGGCGGCAGAATTCCGGTGCGTTACGGCAATAGGAGCCTTACCGTCAATCTACATCCTGCGGATGTTGTACACCTGCGTCCGGCAGACTTTGAACAAGACACGCAACATCGAGAGAATGGATGAATCACAGAGAGCCCGCAATTCGATTCCTGACGCATCCGGCGCGCGAAAACTACACTCACGCTTTCAGGACATCTGCCACGATCTTCCGTACGATCGTTTTCCTGTTTCTGGGCTTTGTGGTCCGGAACCTTCAGGCGCAAAATGCTTCTGCCCTGATTCGATTTGATGAGAGCACGCGAGTCTTTCGCATTGACGCAGCGGACACGACGTACGTCCTTGGAGTCAACGAGAATCAGCAAGTGCAAACACTGTACTGGGGCAAGCATCTTCCTGAAAGCGATCACTTTGCCGCGGCCGAGTCCATGCCTGCCTCCGCGTCGTTCGATCCCCCGGTGAATACTACGCCGCAGGAGTTTGTGGGGTGGGGCGGCGGCCTGTATGTCGAGCCTGATCTCAAGATCACGTTTCCTGATGGCAATCGCGATCTGGTCCTGAAGTACGTGTCGCACAAGATTGACAGCGATCAACTCAACATCACGATGAAGGACATCTCCCTCGATGTCTATGTGACGCTCGAATACAAAGCGGATGGAGGAACAGGCATCCTGCGCCGCTCGGCAGAGATCGAGAACCGAACAGATGGTCCGCTCACCATCGAGCAAGTCTCGGCGGCAACATGGAATCTGCCGCGCGGGACCAATTATCGTTTGCGCTACCTCACCGGCCGATGGGCGGGCGAATGGAACGTGCAGGAGCAGCCGGTGCATCCTGGCAAGACCGTGCTCGAAAGCCGCCGTGGCACCACGGGTTCACAGAATAACCCGTGGTTCGCCATTGACCGCATCAATAACGGCGATGCGGAACATGGCAGCGTTTGGTTCGGCGCGCTTGGGTGGAGCGGTTCATGGCAGATCACCATCGAGCAGGGGGTACAGCAGCAGGTGCGCGTCAGCGGAGGACCGAACAGCTTCGACTTTGGTTATCGCCTCCCAAAGGGCGAGCACTTTCAAACTCCTTACTTTTACGGCGGCTACTCAAGCGACGGCATCGGAGGCGCGTCGCGCCTGTTGCATCGTTTTGAAGTCGATTCTCTGCTGCCGCATGCGCCACATCCGGCGTTGCGCCCTGTGCTTTACGACTCGTGGGAAGCCACCGGATTTAATGTTGACGAGGCCGGACAGATGGCGCTCGCTGAAAAGGCGGCCAGCTTCGGCGTAGAACGGTTCGTCATGGACGATGGGTGGTTCGGCCAGCGCAAGGACGACCATGCCGGGCTCGGCGACTGGTATGTAAACCCGCAAAAGTTTCCGCATGGATTGAAGCCGCTGATCGACAAAGTACACTTGCTCGGAATGGATTTCGGATTGTGGGTCGAGCCGGAAATGGTCAACCCTGATAGCGACCTCTACCGCAAACATCCCGACTGGGTGCTGAATTTCCCAGGACGTCCGCGCACCGAAGGACGCAATCAGCTTGTGCTCAACCTTGCGCGCCCCGATGTGCGCGAATATATCTTCAACGTGCTCGATAAGCTGCTCAATGGGAACGACATTGCTTTTCTCAAGTGGGACTACAACCGCAACTGGTCAGAGCCGGGCTGGCCCGCTGTCGCGCCGGAAGCTGAGAAGAAAGTCTACGTGGACTTTATCCGTAACCTTTATGGCATGCTCGCAGAACTGCGTGAGAAGCATCCCAAAGTTGAGATTGAAAGCTGCTCCGGCGGCGGCAGCCGTGTCGATCTGGGCGTGATGCACCTGACCGATGAGGTCTGGCCTTCGGACAATACGGACGCCTTCGATCGCCTGCTGATCCAGAACGGCTTCACCTATGCCTATACGCCCGGAGTGATGATGGCCTGGGTCACGGATTCGCCAACTGGGGTGAACCAGCGCGCGCTCACTCTGGAATACCGCTTCCTCTCATCGATGCAGGGCTCGCTTGGCGTCGGCGCCAATCTGAACAAGTGGGCTCCCGAAGACTTTGCCGCTGCGAAACGGATGGTCGCACAGTACAAGACTATCCGCGAGACAATCCAGCGTGGCTCACTCTATCGCCTTATCACGCCCGAGCATGACAGCGAACAGTCTGTCACTGAATCGGTCTCGCGCAATGGGCATCAGGCAGTCGTGTTCGCTTTCCTTCATTCGAGCAGCGAAGTTTATCCGTTCCCTCGGCTCTACCTGCGCGGCTTGAATGCCAACGCCGCATACCGGATCTCTGCTATGGATGGCAAGCTCGCAGCAGATGCGCCCTCGGAAGCCAGCGGAGCCTACTGGATGGAACATGGAGTCGACGTAGAATTGCACGGCGACTTTCGAGCAGCGGCATTTACGCTCGAGCTCACCGCTGCTGCGCCAGGGCAACCTTAAGTCCAACGGACATTTACTACTATGGAAAAGTTGATGGCATCTCACCCGAATCGTCTGCGTCCTGTTACAACCGCCCTTGCGGCTGTCCTGCTTTCGCAGGCGCCTGCATCTCTCGCTGCGCAAAAAGCTGTTTCCATTCCCGAGGAAATCGAGTGGACATGGGAAGTCCGGCCTCCGCATCCAGACCCGAAGCTCCCGAATGTCCTTCTGCTCGGCGATTCGATCAGCAGGGCCTATTTCCCCAAGGTGACGAAGGACCTCGCCGGCGTCGCGAACCTTTATCTGATGGCATCCACCACGTCGGTTGGCGATCCCCGGCTGTTACGGCAGATTGCAGAATTTTCAGCTATGGAAGGTGTCCGCTTCAGCGTTGTGCATTTCAACAACGGCATGCACGGCTGGGCCTATAGCGAAGAACAATACAAAACCGCATTTCCGGCGTTTCTGCACACTGTCAGAAAACTGGCCGGCAGTAACGGGGCCCTGATATGGGCAACCACCACACCGGTCCGGCAAGACGCCACTGGAGGCGCAAACAACCAGCGCGTGGGCGCGCGCAATGCTATTGCTACTCCGCTGGCACAGGCAGCGGGCATTCCGGTCGATGACCAGCACGCGCTGATGCTGTCGCACCAGGACCTGCACGAAGACCCCGTGCACTTCAATGCCAGCGGCTCTGCGCTGCAGGGCGATCAGGCAGCCGCGACGATCAGGACTGCGCTTGCGCGGAAGCAACCATAGCTCAGTTTTCATAGGGCCGGTTGATCCTACCGGGGTGGAGAGCGTTGCGGGCAAAAATCCTGTCAGGCAAGACGGACCGGAACGGTCCGGTGGTTCCCAATAAGAGGACGACAACGCCGCCTGGGCGGATTTTCGCCGCAACCCGAAGGGACGGGGCCCCTTTTTCCCGATCTCATCATCGTTGGTCGCTATAAAGCCCCGGTATTGCTCACTCCCCTCTCCTCGATCTCAGCAAAATGGGCTCCCGTCGCTCCCACCCAGAAGTGTTAATTAACAGACCGGGTAGTCCTGTCGCGAAAAAAAGGCAGGATGGACCGAAACAGCCCAGCCTGCCCTGCGGGATGACGATACATCAGAAGGCGTACTTCAGTGAGAGCTGGAAGAATCTGGCATCCGGTGTGTTGTTCTGGAAGAACTTCGGCCCGGTGATATTTCCTGCTCCGGGGCTCGTGTTTGTGTTTGACGGATTGCCCAGAGTTGGATGGTTGAGAACGTTGAAGGCATCTGCGCGAAACTGCAGATACTGTTCACGCCATATTGGGACGTTCTTGAACAGCGACATGTTCACGCCATAGTATCCTGGTCCGTAGATCGTATTTGACCGTCCACCGAGCAGCGCGAGCGCGGTAGCCCTGTCGATAACCGGAGAAGCGAACTGATACTGGTTGGGCTGCCCGGTCGTCGGATCAGTGGCGCCTGGCGTCACCCCTGGAGGTGCAATCAAAGTACCCGACAAGGGGTTCGTGAATGCACACGGGTTGTACCAGTGATCCTTGGTCCGCACTTTTGTGGGGCAACCAGCACCACCGCCCGGCGAAAACGGATCGGACGACACCTGAATCGCTCGAGCGGTGCCGCCGGATGGACCACTGTTGCTGGGACTAACGGTGAACGGCGTGCCTGTCTGTGCAGAGAAGGTCAAGCTTGTCGACCAGCCGCCTATCATCGCGTTAACCCACTTGGGTGATTGATTGGCAAAGGTCCTGCCCCTGCCGAAAGGCAGCTCATAGTTACCGTTCAGAGTGAACCGGTTTCGAATGTCGTACGGCGAGTTCGTGAACTCTGTAATAAACGGGAGCAGAATTATATTTCTGTCTCCGACTCCGGTCGAGAGACCACCTGCATCGCTGGTATCGTCCAGTGCATGCGCCCAGGTATAGGTCGCCAGAAAACTCAACCCATGCGAGAAGCGCTTTTCCAATTTGGCCTGCAGCGAGTTGTAGGTGCTTACGCCGCCGAAATGGATCGTGCCCGCGCCTCCAAGATCGGGAAAGGGCTGAAATGGCTGCGTGCTGAAATTTGGATTAAACAACCCACGCGTTGTATTCGGGTCGTAATACAGCGACAGGTGGCGGGAGAAGTTGCCCACATAGCTGACCGTTGCCACCAGGTTGGACGACAGGGCCTGCTGCACGCCGAGGCTGTAGTTCATGGTGTAAGGTGTTTTGATCTCCGGATCGATCGCATGGAAGCCGGGGTGGTTGACGAAGTTCTGCAGTCCGCCACCTGTCTGCGACACCAAACCAGTTTCAAGCGCTATGCCTTGACTGGCCAGCGACGGGCAGTTCCCCGGGAGGCAATTTAGAGCGGGAATGCTGGCGGAATTTGAGAAGGGGAAGTTGGCCCCAAGGTTCGTGTTTCCCTGGCTCTGCAGGCCACCATAGAAAATGCCGAAGCCGCCGCGCAAAACCGTGTTCGGTTTCGCCTGATAAGCAAATCCGATACGCGGAGCAAAGTTCGTCTTCTGCGAAGTCGCCAGACGATCATTGTCTGTGTACTGCACCGTGACGTTGTCCTTTGCCAGCGTGTTCAGGAACAGCGCGCCGAGTTCAACGTTCTTCGCCTTGGTGGGAAACTGGTACACGGCAGAGCCAGTACCGAAGCCAAGAGAGGATGGGTCAGCGATGAAGTTCGCCTGTAATCCGCCGGTCTCTTTATATGGCTGGTAGTGGTCGTAGCGCAAACCCAGGTTCAGGGTCAGGTCTTTCCTGATTTTCCAGTCGTCCTGCGCATAGACGGAGTCGTACCACTGCGCATCGTTGACGTTCGGAGCGTTCGCAATAAATGCGCTGTTCATTTGATTAGCGAGAAAATCCGCAACGGCATAGCCCGTGAGGGTTGGATTGGCTGGATTCTCCGTGGAAGTACCGTTGTAGGTGTATTGCCCCAACGAAGCCGGCGCATAACGATAGGAGAAGCGAAGGGCCTGGAAAGAGACGCCAAACTTCAGCGAGTGATTGCCGAGTATTTTGGTGACGTTGTCCAGAATCTGATACACATTCTGCGATTCGTCAGAGGTGCCCACCGAGCCCCACTGATTCGAAACCACGCCGCTGCAGCAAGTCGAATTAGCACTGGGAATGCCGTTGCTGGCATAGAACAGGCCGAGCGGCAACCCGTCCTGCCCAGGTCCCATCTGAGGGACTCCACCCAGTCCAAGCGAACCCGCCAGGCTGTTGTTGTTCGCGTTCGGCTGCAGGAATGCGAAGACACCCCAGTTATAGCCAAACCGGAACTCGTTCGTCAGGGTTGGCGCGAAGATATGCGTCTCGCTCAGTGTGAAGTTCTCGGCCAAGTTGCTATCGCGCTCGCCGCCATAGCCGCTGCCGTCAAGAACCGGCCCGAGCGGGAGGTTATTCAGAGTTAGCTGGTGGAGATAGCTGGAGCGTGCAAATGCCTGGTCCTTCGAAGTGGCGTTCCAGTCCACACGCTGGTCCCATTGAAATGTATCGTTGCGTGTTGGAACGTTCTCGATGAGGTTGTTGAGGAGTTTCCCCCCATTGGCGTTTGGCTGCGGGTACAGGTTCAAAATGCCCTGCGCCACAGGGTTGATCTGGCTCTGGCAATAGACATTGCTCTGTCCATTGCAGGACAGGGTCGCGGCGCCCCCCGAGTTTGGCTCATAAAGCTGGATCGGGCCATTCGCGCCAGTCAGGGACGTGTTCAGCAATTCGGAAAAATTGCCTTGCCGCATCAACGGAGTTGGTACGGTATACACGCCAGTCTGGCCTATGGAGATGCGGTTCACTTCCAGGTCTCCGAAATAGAAGAGTTTGTTTTTCAGGATTGGGAAGCCGAACGCCGCGCCAAACTGGTTCTGATGATAGGGAGAAGCAGTGACTGCATTCCAGTTGATTGCATCAAGACTTGTATTGCGGAGATACTCCCATACGCTGCCGTGAATCTGATTGGTGCCAGACTTGATGCTGGCGCTCAAAACCGCGCCCGCCGAATGCCCGAATTCCGCGCTGTAATTGCTGGTCTGCAGGCTGAACTCAGACAGCGCGTCCGGCGGAGGGCGCATGACGAAGCTGGAGCCATTCAGGAAGTCGACGAGGCTTGTATTGTTGTCGACGCCATCAAGAATAAAGTTGTTTTGCTCTGCGCGCTGGCCGTTGGCAACAAAGTCGCCCGTGCCGCTGCCGCGCGTATTGCCGAATGGAGGAGCAACGCCTGCAGTCAATTGCGCGATGTACACCCAATTGCGTCCATTCAGCGGCGTATTGTTGATCGTCTCCGTGCTGATGACCTGGCCTACCGATCCAGTCTGCGTCTCCAGCAAAGGCGGTGCATCGGAAACCGTCACCGTTTGAGACACGGAGCCGGGCGTTAAAGTAATGTTTACGCCCAACCGCTGCTGAGCATCCACATGCAGATGATCACGAGTGACGGTTTCAAAGCCATCTGCAGTTGCCGTCACCGTGTAATTGCCAATCTTGATTGGCGACACAACATAGGTGCCGGTTGCGTTGGTTCTTATCTGCAACGCCAGCCCAGTATCGACGTTCGTTACCGTAACCAGCGCATTGGCTACAACGGCGCCGCTAGCATCCTGTACCTGGCCGGTAATCGCTCCTTGATCGACCTGCCCAAGGCATGTGCCCCCGGACAGAAGTAGTGTAAGCGCTATCACGATAGACGCTGGGCTATATAGGCTTCTTTGCAGTAAGGTAGTGTTCGACATGATCCTGGCCTCCCTGAAGTTTTTCAGACGCTGTTTCCAAATGAGAGCAATCTGCCCACGCCTTTCTGATCGCACCAGACCATTTGTGCCCGTTAACATATGCGATTACTGTGTACGTTAACGGCCATGACGATAGTCTCCTGGAGCAACCGTTGTCAAGATCCCTGGAGAGCTTCGCCGAGCGTATACTGCTGCGCTGTCGGTAGGGCGCAAAGCCATCACGAGCGAAGCGAGGAATCTCGGTGGAACTTGGGTCGTCTCGCCCTAAGCGATGCCTCGGTCATACTGTCTGTTGGGAGAACGAGCTGTTGGGAGAACTGGTCGATCCGCACTCAAGCTGAGCATGCGTCGACGAACACTGGGTACCGGCGTGTAGATGAGTGGAAGCGCGCTGTTGCACCCTGAGATCGGAATTGCTCCTGGGCCCTGAAACTTCCCGTTCCGCAATCGGTTCCGGCTTTCATCATGACTCCCAAGGCGTGGTTTCACGTCTTGAGCCCCAGGACCTAGCTCTGAATGAAATTTCGGTCAATCCGCAGGGGTAAATCGGTAGGGTGGCCAGCCATTCGGGTGCGATGCCGTCAGTGAGGATGAAACTGTAGTCTCCCACCTCGGAAACGGGGTTCGCTCGCAGCTTGATACTCCGGGCTGTGATACCAGGCCTTCGCGTCCTCATCGCCGGGAAAGTGGCGGATGAGGATCTCTTCGAACGCGGCCCCTCCAAGACTTTTTGACGACCATGTCGGGCGCGAAACACAACCGGGTGTTCCTTGAACTGGCGGGAGCCAGCCTCTTAACGATTGATCTAATCGAGATTGATTTCGGGTCTTTTTCACCCGTAACTACGTAAGCGGGCATTTCTTTCTCTGATCCAAATTTCTTATCACCGGATCGTCGGCCCTCAAAAAGGAACTATTCTAGGGGGTTTGACCGAAGGAAAAAATGAACGAGCGGTTCAAGAAAATGGCGAGCTAAGATCTCCCTCAGGAGCCCCGTGTTTGCATTGCTCGAGGACGTTCGTGAACCCAAGCAGGCGAGTTCCCTTCCCAGCAGTTCCCTTTCCCCCCGGCGGCGTTCCCTTGCCGTCTCTGCGGCGAGAGGGCACTGAAGGCAGTGTCGAGGCACTCCTCAACATGGAGGAGATTATGGCAGATCGGATTGCCGTGCAAAACAAAACGCCCGAACTCAGTGAGTCGCGGGCGCTCCGTCAGTCAGTCCTCCCCCGAAAACTGCTCTTACACACCTTACGTTCTGGTCCGTGTTAGCGCAACGACCCGTCGTAACGGGACTCTTGTTACCTAAAGCCGCTCCCGGACCACGCCCAGAATTGCGTCAAAGGGCAACCTTGCGCGATCATTGCCGTCGTACATCCGAGGCGGCTAGGGGGAATCATGAGATCGGTCTGTAAAGCTTTGCTGCTGATGAGTTTAGTTTCCTTTCAGGTGCGGGCGCAGAATGAAAATGCCAAGGCAGCGCCATCAGCCGAGGAAGAGATCAAATCACTGGAGCAGGAGCGGAATGTCGCCATTCTCAATGGCGATGCCGATGCGCTGGATCGAATGACGGCGGATGATTACACCTTCATCACCCTGCGGGGAGAGTTGAGGACAAAATCAGAGATCGTGAAGGGCTTCCAGTCAGGATCGTTCAAATACGAGTCGCGGCAGATTTCTGACCTGAACATCAGGGTGTACGGAGACACTGCTGTCGTGACGGGACGTTCGAACCAGAAGGGCATGGAAAACGGAAAGGACTACAGCGGCGATTACCGATTTACCCGAGTCTATGTCAGGCAAAAAGGTCGCTGGCTGACGGTAGCGTTGCAAGCGACGGCTATTAAGCCGTGACATAGGTTAATCAGGCTCGGGCGTTGAAAAAAAGTCGCTGCTACTTGGCACAGCGAACCAGTTTCCGTGGGGAGTTTCACGCGCTGAAGTCCAGAGCCTTTTCTCCGGCGCACTTTTTCGCCAACTACGAACGGCCATTCGGGGATATTCTCAATATCCGGCGCTCGGTCTGGAGGATGCACTTGAAGGAGGACACCAAGACCCACGAGGATGATGAGGACTCCGGCGTGGTTCCGATCATCAAGCCTCTAAGGCTGTTGCTCGACGCGATCGAACCAGAGAACGCTTCTGGGTGGATGTTCCCGAACACGATTGGCGGGGCGCTTGACTTGGATAGCCTCGCCGACCGCGTGATCCAACCCATTTTCAAGAGCCGGATCCGGCCAAACCGGCGAAACCGCGCCGCTCGACGTTGAAGATGAGCTCAAAAACAACCTCGAGTTCTGGACGCAATTATTGCGCGCCGTGACGGTTGTAATTCGGATACTCCGGCTTATGCGGTTCCGGGACGGGGTGCTTTGTCAGCTCATCGAGTGCCAGGCTCACAGCTTTTTCAAGCTGGGGATCGTGACCCTCGCTGACGGGCTTCGGATCCATATCCACTTCGTAATCCGGCTGTACACCGTGGTTTTCCACATCCCACTGACCCTGCGGATTGAAGAATCCGAAACTGGGTGAGGTGACGCGGCCGCCGTCCATCAGGACCGGGATGCTGCCGATTCCAACCAGACCGCCCCAGGTCCGCTTACCGACCAGTGGACCCAGTTGCGCTTCACGGAAGTACCACGGCATCGCATCTCCACCGGACCCAGCAAATTCGTTGGTGATCATCACCTTTGGTCCCAGGATCGAGGCCTGCGGAGTCCGGTAGATCGCCCCATACCGCGGAGCCCACCAGCTCATCAGTGTGCGCTGCATCGCGTGGATGATATAGTCTGCCGCCTGCCCACCGCTGTTGAAGCGTTCGTCAATCACGGCCCCCTGTTTGTCAAGCTGCGCGAAGTAGTAACGGTTGAAGTTGGTGAGGCCGCCCATGGCCGTGTCCGGCAAATACACATACGCTAGTTTTCCGCCGCTTAACTCCTGCACCCTTCGCCGGTTCGCTTCGATCCACGCCAGGTTGCGCAGGCCGAGATCATCGGGGATGGGTGTCACGGTAACATCGTGCGCATCTTTGCCGCTGGCGTCCGCCGCAATCTTGAGCACCACCTGCGTCCCCGCCGTGCCCTCCAGCAGACGCTGAATGTCATCGGAGCCGCTAAGATCCTTTCCACCAATGGCAAGAATAAAGTTTCCTTCCGCAACTTTCACTCCTGGTTCCGCGAGCGGTGCCGGCGCCTTCGGGTTCCAGTGCTCACCCGTGAAAATGTGAGCAATGCGGTACCGTCCATTGACAACCTCATAGTCGGCGCCCAGCAAGCCTCCACGGACTTGATTCGGGTGAGGGATAGTGCCACCTGAGCCGCGCAGATGGCCAATCGAGAAGTCGCCCAGCATCTCCTGAAACAGATAATTCAGGTCGCTGCGGGATCCCACTCCTTCCAAATAGGGCCTGTACTTCGCTTCTTCGGCGGAAGGATCGACGCCATGATAATGCGGGTCATAAAAGAAGCTGCGCTCGATCTGCCAAATCTCATGAAACATCTGCCGCCACTCGGCGCCTGGGTCTACGCGCACTTCCATTTTGGACAGATCCAGTTTGCCTCCGTCGGCTTCCTCGAGTTTGACCGGCGCGTCAGCGGCAACAATAACGAAAGTTGGTACTGGTCCGGCGGCCGTTGGCGGCACTTGGGGCTCGTCATGCGCCATCTCCAGCAACATCTTCTCGCCGTCGAAGGAAAGATCGAATCCCACGATGTGATCGGCGAGCTTCTTCGATTTCTTCGTCTTCAGTACGAAACGCGTCAGCGTCTGGCCGCGTTCTGTCCGGACCCTTCCCCCACCCTCAAGCAGGTAGAGCGTGCCTTCCTTGCCCGCCGTTAGGCTGGTGTAAGCGCTCGTAGGCAGCGGAAGCGGGGCAGCGCGATCTTCCAGATGCGCCAGATCGATCTTCACTAGCTTCGGCTTCTCGGACTTTTCCTTTTTCTCCTGCTTGTCATCACCATCCGATTTCTTTGCAGTATCGGATTTGTCTTTGTCTTTATCCTTGTCGTCGTCTTTATTTTTGTCGTCTTTATTTTCGCCTTTGTCTTTGTCCTTATCGGCATTCTCTTCGTCGTGATCTTTTTTTTCTTTCGCGTCCTTCTCTCTCGCTTCCGGCGTCTTCTCATCTTCGGCCAGCGGCGCAACCGGAGAAGCAGTATCCGCAGCCAATGCGAGGCCGTATACGCTGCGCGTTACCTCAAACTCGTCACTGCTCATATCGAGCCCGCTCGTGGACGTGCCATAATTCGTGCTTTCCGTGAAGTAGAGATACTTTCCGCCGCGGTCAAACGTGGGGAAGCGAACGTCGCTCATGCCATCCGTAACCCGCACGCTCTTGCCCGACGCAACCGAATACAAGAACAAAGCATGGAACCGGTTCGAAACGCTCTGAGTGTATGCAAGCCATTTTGAATCTGGCGACCAGGCTGCGTCGTAGTCGTCGTCATCGACCTCGGCTTTGTCGATGACCGCAGCTTTGCGCGACACCGTGTCCAGCAGCCAGATTTCCCTCTTGTTGTCGTGAAAAGCGATCAGCTTTGAGTCTGGCGACCATGTCGGATGGAAGTAATATGTCGCGTCGTTCGCCAGCGCATACTTTCTTACTGAGCCCGCTCCGGTCTGGCTGCTGATGTGGAGTGCATACTGCCCCGACTCGTCGGAAAAATAAGCAATGCTTTGTCCATCGGGCGACCACGCCGGTTCGCGCTCCATCACACCTGGAGTATTGGTGATATCGCGCGTCGAACTTTCTTTAACAGGGACCGTGAGGATGTCGCCATGCGCTTCGAATACAGCGCGCAACCCAGTAGGCGAGATGCCGTAGTTCTGAATATCGCGATCTGCCGGCGAAAGACGTGGGCGCACATCCGGCAGGTCAGCCTTCACGTCCACATTGATCTGCTGGGTCTGGCCGCTAGCTGTGTCGTACAGGAAAAGGTCGGCGAACCGGTCGTAGACGATGCCGCCCGGCCCTGCGCTCGCCGATCGAATATCCGCGCCGTCATTCTTCGCCACATCGGTTACAGCCTTGGTGGCCGGATCAAAACGGAATAGCGATATCGGCCCGTTGCGGTCCGAAAGAAAATAGACCTGCTTGTCTACCCAGACGGGATTGAAGTCATTCGACCGGTCCCGCGGCACCTTCACGACGTCGAGCGTTTCCATGTCGACGATCCATACGGAACTAGCCAAGCCACCTCGATAGTTTCTCCATGCAACATAATTGGAATAACTGAACTGCGATGCACCGCCCACTGGCGAGTAGGCAAAATATTTTCCGTCTGCGGAGAACTTGCCGGAGAAAGCCATCGGCAACGGCAATGCGGTGGGCAACCCGCCGTCCAGCGACACCTTGAACAGCTTCGAATAGCGGCTGGTGCTTTCGCGATTCGACCGGAAGATCACATACTTGCCGTCGGGTGTCCATCCCACAGCAGAATCCGCCGCCGGATGATAGGTGAGGCGCTTCGGAACTCCGCCGATCGCGGGGATAACAAATACATCCGTATTGCCGTCATATTCACCTGTGAAGGCGATCATGGTGCCATCGGGCGAGAAGACCGGATCCGTCTCAATTCCGGTGCCGGTGGTTAGCCGATAGCAATGACCGCCCCTCCGGTCTACGGTCCACAAATCGCCGGCATAAGAAAAGACAATGAGATTCCCGTTGAATGTCGGCCGCTGCAGCAAAGGGCGCGAAGCCTGCGCAGTAGCGACGAGTGGACACAGTATGGCGAACATCAGAACAAAAACTACGCGAATCACTTTCATCTTTCCGCTCCGTAGTGATAGCTTTGCGCCTGGGACGGCTGACGACTAACCGGTATTACCGAGCAAGACTATATCAGTCCTAGGCATCCAGTTGGGTGAGAGTTCGGTAGTGGCTTAAATGACGTGGCACGGTAAAATGGTAGCGGGGTCGTCCGCTGTGATGCGGCGAACCCGCTAGTAGTGGTTGGCTGATCAGGTTTTCTTGAGGCGGTGCTGAAGCCTCTTCCCCATATCAATGGTAAACGTCAGAGGAACTACACGGTTGACGAGCGCAGCGATTGGTGAGGCTCTCAATCGTGTATTCGACGTGGTATTTTCGTTGATGAGCGCAAATGAGACTTATCAACACCCGGATTCACGAAATTGTACTCAGGCTATAATCCTATTGCCATGTCGCTGTTACAAAGATGCGCTCTGCTGGTTCCTGCATTGTGCATCCTTCCAACTCTGACCAGTTCGTCAGCCTCTGCCCAATTCGAAGGCCACGATTATCACGGCAAACAGGTTTTCTGCTACATGCGGGGACGCGACGGATCGTGTGGAATAGGCGACGGTTACGAGGCCGTGTTCATCGGAACTGTCGTATCCGTAACGGAAACAGCGAACAGTGAAAAGCGATTGCAGCTAATGCCCGAGGAGGTTTTCTCAGGTACGGTTGCTGGTTCGTTGACTGTGACCTCTGACCAAGGTGAGTGTTTTGGGGATTTTCAAGCTGGTGACAAGTGGCTCTTTTATCTCCAACGGGACCCCAAGACCAAGTCACTCCGTCTGAAATACGCAAGCCCAACGAGACCGATAGCCGATGCTCGGGTACAGATCGAGATACTGCGACGTCTGGCGCACTTAAATGGTTCGGGCATCATCATGGGACAAGTGATAGAGCCTATTTGGAACGACAACAAATGGGAGACATCGATCCCTGTTCCGGATCACAAGATTATTGCGAAACAAACGGTGAACGGCCGTGAATATACAGCCTTCACAGACAATGATGGCCACTATGAGTTTGAGCCCCTCCCGCCGGGCGGTTATCAACTGAGCCCCAACACCGCCGAAGGTCTATTGGCTGAGGAACGCAGCGCAACGATTAGTCCGCGAAGTTGCAGCCTGACGAACTTTAGTCTGGAACCGGATGGCAGCATTTCGGGACGCGTGATAGCGGCAGATGGAGAACCCGCAAAATATGTGCAAGTGGCCATAGTTCCAGTATCGACTGGAAATTTGCAATTCACCTCCGCTTTTTCTGATGAACTCGGGCGGTTCGAGGTTAAGGCGCTGCATCCCGGTCGCTACTTCGTCGGGGTTGGTATACAGCCCCGGGTGGGTAATATGGATGGGCGGTCTGGGATCTATTATCCTGGCGTACGAGACCGAAATATCGCCGTCAGCATTGACCTTGGTAGGGCTGAGAAGCGAGCAAACCTCAACTTTCAACTTCTCCCTTCGACAGAACGATAATCCGCAAGAAGTGCGGGTTGACACAATCAGGCGTGGGTGTTGAAAAAGTCCAATTTCCTCCCAAACCGCCAAAATTGGGGGGATCCAAAATGCCTGGGAAATTGAGAAAATCGTTTGTAGGGCATCCTAGCGCAATTTTGTTTTTGCAAATTTCGCGTGCAGGAGTTTTTCAACAGCCACAGGCGATTGAACTCTGCACCTCTGCGGTGCTTCTAGAAGCATTTGGCGCTAAACGAGACTAGCGGTCTTTCCACCAGGTCAGAACACGCTTACCTAGAGGGACAAGATTGTTTCCCACCAAGGGTACTGTTTGCAGCCGTTGCAGTTGTTCTCGTTCCCAGTCTACCCTCGCTTCGTAATTCCATTGATGAAGGTAGTCGGATAGTGCGCTGAACTCCAAGGCGGATCCAATGTTTGTTTCGCGGAACTCTGCGAGCACATCGGCATAAAGCGCGAGCCAATGTTGTGTCGCACTGCGGAGCCCAGCCTCGACTCGCACCCGTTGGCTTACGGCGGTAGCGTCATCACAGTTGTATCTCTCGATCTGTGCCTCGATGTGAGTTCGCTGCAATGGATTTATAAGCACCCCCTGACCAAAGTTCATGCTCCGGAGGCTGTCAAAATTCTCGGAAGTAACCATAGGGCCGCAACCTCCGCAATCGCATAGCACTACCGCATTTCCAACCGCCATCGCCTCCAACGCGCATCGTGCCTTTGCGAACACTATGTCATAGTGAGGAAGCATGGACTCCGGATTTGGAACTGCGTTTCCCGCCTCCAGACCAAGGACTTGGAGCTCAAGTCCCATGCGCCGAGCGGCGCTCCGAATTGCGGGCACCTGTCCGGTTTGATTGCTAAAAATGAGCGCACGTTTTGGTTTGGAAGGTAACGGTTCACGCGCTCGAAACCGCTCCAAATCAACTGCGTTCAAGATGACTGTAATTCTTGATAAGGGAATCCCGGCAGTTTTCTCGACCCGCTTCCTGCATCTTTCATCGACTGCGACATACCGCAAAATGCGGGGATAGTGGAACGGTTCATCGTGCCGGGAAGTGGCATCATGACAAACCGAAACGGCAGGTACGCCCGGAAATCGCAGAAGGGCCTCAACAAACGGCGGATGGTGCTGGCCATGAATAATGTCTGGCACAGTCCGGAGGCTTGCCAAGTCTGAAGTTACTTCAACATCGAGCCGTTGGACCTCGCGCGAAATTGGCCCCAGTTTCCTGGAAAAAATGAACGGCTGATGCCCTTGCCGCTTGAGTTCGGAAGCTAGATCTCGGACAACAATCTCAGTTCCTGTGTAGCCATCGAATACGATATTCGTGATCAGTATTTTCAACTGGGAAGGCTGAACGTCGGATGGATGGCTCATCGTATCCGTGTGTCGTTCCCTAGGAGGTGACTGGATTGACCCGTTCTGAAGCGGTCGCATGACTCTGAATCGCACGAATAATGGGCATCATGTGCTCCTCATATCGGATCACCGATTGATATGCACCTTCCGCGACTCGCTGCTCTCCACAAACTTCGTATTGAGGTTTTCCGGAGTACGCCCATGCGCTAAAAGGTTCGGACACTTTTTTCAAGCATTCGATACGAAAGTACTCCTGCCCTCGCGTTGCCAGTGCCTGATGAATCTCATCTCGCAATTCAGTATATCGATGGGCTGCCCGGAGTTTGTTGTCCAGGGCACGGTCGTCTAAGGCGAAATGCGCACATGAACTATCATGCCGCTCCTGGCGCCCATGCTCCCATTCCGTCAGGCAAAACGCGTAGTTTGAAATCTGTTTGCCGGCTTTACAGTTTGCGGCGGTGATCGCTGCATCTGCAAGCGTCCTGCAAATGTCGTGCGCGGGATTGAAACCTTCCATCGAATCGGCGATAACAAGGTCAATACAGTTTCTAAGCAGTGATTGTGTGATGCGATCAACGACGGCCAGGAACCAGGGGATCTTCTGAGTGAGGATCGCCTCATAAAGACTGGCGTCAGAAACGAGCCCAAACACCGCGTCCGTTTTCATCCCCAACGGAGTAAGCAGTTCTTGGGTTGAATGGAGCCGCGGAAGACCTCGTCCCGATCCGTCGGTCAAGACATAGACTCGCGGCTTGTATGCTGAGATCCAGCCAAGCACTTTTAATTCATGGCCGGGATGTCCCATTATTAGCGCTGGTTTGTTAAATGCATCGAAGAGCTCTGGCGCACACACACACGAAAGTGCCATTCAGTTAACACTCTCTCTTCGGAAGGGCAAAGAAATACAAACAGATTTTGGTCAGCATAGGCTGCAAAGCTTTTACTGTCAAGGTGATCGCGACGTCCTACGACGTCCTATGGACCTCCGTTACTAAGTACTCCTTCGGGTGATTCTGAGCCAGGACTGACCGTGAGTTTTGTCCCCCTCCCTGCCAATATCTCTGAGACATGCGTATTCCGGACGAAGCCGATCAGCGTTCCGGGGTGATGTCGATCACGATTCCGGGCTGAAGCCGATCAGTGTTCCGGGGTGAAAGCGATCACGTTTCCGGTGCGAAGCCGATCAGTGCTCGGG